>Ga0075163_10014420_pt1 | contig 10203 bp, 9 predicted proteins | sample JI1023141ADNA_FD_71478 | JGI IMG/M metagenome (GOLD analysis project Ga0075163, IMG submission 71478) | Wastewater effluent complex algal communities from Wisconsin, to seasonally profile nutrient transformation and Carbon sequestration -... | ecosystem: Engineered > WWTP > Effluent > Algae... | reverse complement strand
GACGAGGCCCCGCCGGAGCGGAGCCTCGCTGTACTCTACTTGCTGTCGGTCGCTACTGGTTCAGCGCCTACTGATTCAGGGCCCAGAGGACCAGACCGGTCGCGGCGGCGATCAGGATGATGTCGCCCGTGCTGGTGCGAGCGTAGTATTCGCCATAGCGCGGCGGCGGCAGGCGGTAGTCGCGGTAGTTGTTCACCACGACATAGTGGCCGCGGTGATAGTCGCGGTCGAAGCGGTCGCCCCTGCGCCAGTGGTAATTGTCGGACTGGCGGCCGTCGCGATAGCCGTCGCGATAGTTGCGGCGGTCATCGCGCCGTTCCTCGCGGCGATCGCCGCGGTCGTGGCGGTCGTTGTTCCAGCCGCCGCGATTGTCGTGACGGTCGTAACGGTTGTGGTCAGCAAACGCCGGGGCCGCAGCCGTGAGCGCCAGGACGCCAGCCATCAGGGAGGAAGCAAGAATACGCATCGGGTCACTCCTTTCGAGTTCGATGAGCCCAGTTAACGCCTGAGCGCCTGAACGGTCCGGGAACCGGCTGTTCATCTTGCAGTTCGACTCTGCGCTCAGCTAAAGCCTTGCCTTGTCTTGACTTATTCCCGGTGACCCGGAGGCAGGTTCAGTATTGAATTAATTCGGAAATCACTCCTAACGTTGTGGCGGCGCGACTTAACTCAAATTGAGTGAGTCGCCCCGGGAACCGCCCCCGGAATACGTCCGTTCATGGGTCAACCTGTGAGAGATTCATGCGCGTTCTGATTGTCGAAGATGAAGTCCTGGTGGCCCTGGAAATCCAGAATGTGCTGGAAGATCTCGGCTATTCGGTCGTTGGCATCGCCGCAGACGCCCGCCGCGCGCGCGCGATTGCGGATACCGGCGTGGATGTGGCGCTGGTCGATGTGAACCTGCGGGACGGCATGACCGGCCCTGGCATCGGCGCTGAACTTGCCGAACGCGGCGCGACTGTCCTCTTCATGACCGCCAACCCCGCCCAGCTGGGCGCGGGCGTTGTCGGCACGCTCGGCGTTCTGCCCAAGCCGGTTGAACACCACGAGGTCAAGCAGGCCGCCGAATACGTTGCGGCGCGCCACATGGGCGTGTCGCCTCCTCCGCCTCCGAGCCGGATGCGCTCGTTCGAGGTGCGTCACTAGATCCGTCTGCACATCCGGAACAACCGGATCTCACCCCTGCGAGACGGCGCCCTATGCCTGCGCGAGGACAGTCTTCGGTATGCGCACCGTCACGCACAGGCCTCCGGCATCCCACTGCTTGTCGATCGACCCGTCGAGCTGGCCTTCGACGCTGAGGCGCGCAAGTGCGGTGCCAAATCCTTCACGGGTTGGCGGGCCAGTCAGGGACGGTCCGCCGTGCTCCGTCCAGGCCACGGTGACATGATCTTCTTCGACGCCGGCAATGACATCGATACAGCCGTCCTGCAGCGACAGCGCGCCGTACTTGGCGGCGTTGGTGCCCAGCTCGTGGAAGAACAGCGCAAGCGGCGTCGCGCTCTTGTCGCCGAACGTGAAGTCCTCGCCGCTGAAGCGGATGCGGCGTGCATCGCCATCGAGATAGGCGGCGAGCAGTTCGTTGATGAAGGCGGAAAATGTGCGCTGGCCGCCGATTGCCGCACTGGCGGGACTGTGGGGCCGCACGAACTCATGGGCCCGGCCGAGCGCCGCGACGCGGTTGCGCAGCGAGGCGGCGAAGGCGATCTGACCCGGATCGGAGCGCGCCGACAGCGATATCAGCGAGCCGACCACCGAGAAGATGTTCTTGATGCGATGGCTCAACTCCTGGCTCAGCAGTTCACGCTGTTCGAGGTTGAGCTTGGCTTCATGGATGTCGGCTCCGACGCCGAGCCAGCTTTCGACCTCGCCTGCCTCGTTGCGGATCGGCACGGCGCGGCACAGCAGCCAGCGATAGGAGCCATCGGCGGCGCGCAGGCGCACTTCCCGTTCATAGGTCTCGCCGGTGGCGATGGAATGCCGCCAGGCTGCGGCGACGCCGGCGCGATCATCCGGGTGGATATGATCGATCCAGTTTTCCTGCGTGCCGGCGGAGCCTGTATAGGTCTGCCAGCGCGCATTGACGAAATTGAAGCGGCCTTCGCGCGACGACGCCCAGACGATCTGCGGCATCGCTTCTGTCATGGTGCGGAAGCGGCGCTCGCTCTCGGCAAGGCGGACGGCGGCAGAGGCGCGCTCGGATTCCATGTCGGCGCGGGCGCCAGAGGTAAGCGCGGAGAACGCGCTGGCGATGGCGAAGATGATCAGGCCAATACCGGCCGCCAGCAGCCCCAGGAGGTAGAGGCCGACGGTGCGGCTTTCGCCGGCGCTTTCCTCGCGCCGCTGAACCAGCGCGCGTTCTTCCTGCGCCATGATCGAGCCCAGGGTGGCGCGGATGTCGTCCATGATGCGTTTGCCGGAATCGGATCGCACGACCTCGATGGCGGCGTCGAACCTGCCGGCCTCGGCCTGCTGAATGCCTTGCGCGAGGCTGAGGCGCAGGCCGGAGACAAGATTTTCGAGCCGGTCGAGCGGCGCAGTGCGCTCTGCATCGGCGCTCATCAGTTCGCGCAGTTCAAGAAGCTGGCCGTCAATCAGACGATTGGCGCGGGTATAGGGCTCGAGATAGGTCGGATCGCGCGTCAGCAGAAAGCCGCGCTGGCCGATTTCGAAATCCTGCAGCGTCGACATCGTCTCGCGGCCGAGCGCCATGACTTCGAGCGTATGGGAATAGAGCCCCTGCGAGGCGGTGCGACGGGCCTGCGCCGTCAGGCCGCCGGAGATGAGCGCTGCGGCGATGACCAGGAAGCCGATGATGAGCAGCAGCGTCGACGCCCCGCGACGCGAGAAGATGGCGGCGCTGAAGGCGCGAAGCTTCGGCGGGGACGGCGGCGGCGCAGGGGCGAGGTCTGGACTGAGGCCAGGCAGCGGCTGGGAATCGGAGGCGCGCGTCATCAGGAACAGACCGCACGCGCACGGCGCCGACTGAGGCAGCCAGTCTTGCAGTCAGGAATGATCGCTACAGGCAATATAGACACCGTCTGGCGGCCCGCCGCCGAGCCCAATGCGAGTCACATAGCGCGCAAGGCCGGGCCGGCCATAGCTCTTTGCAGGCGCCGATAACCCCGCAGACTGCAGGCAGGCAAGGCTGCCAAATCAGGCTGCGTTGCGGCCGGTCTGGACATCCCTGGCCGAGGCGATCCATGCGCTGACGCGGTCGTGATCGGGCGGCTCCTGCCCGCGCAGGGCGCGCTCGCCGTCGGAGGACGCGGCGAACATCATGATGCCGTCGCGCAGGAAATCGGCATCCGCTTCGGCGAGATCCTGCAGGCTGTCGATGCCGGCGCCGACCAGCAGCTGCGCCGCCGTGCCGGACAGATCAGGGACCGTGCACGCCAGCAGCGCCTGAACCTGCCAGTCGCGAATGATACGGGCGTTGATGTGGCTGGTCTTGATGCGCTGGGCGGCTTCTTCCGGCGTCAGCGCCAGAAGATCTGCGACCGTCTTCACGCCGATGACGGAGAGGCGGCCTGCGGTCTTGGGACCGATGGAGGGGGCGTCCACGACTGGGGCTTCACGCGACAGACGAATGCGAATGCGCGGGGCTGGGTCAGCTTCGGGCGCTGCGGCTCGCGCGGGATCCGGCTTGGGTTCGGGCTTGACGATGCGCACGGCGGGTTCTGGCGGGGCGAGACTTCCGGACGCAGGTTCAGCGAGGGTCGCAAGATCGAGCGCGTCTTCCTCGACAGGCTGGACGGCGGGCCTCGGCTTCTCGGGCTTCAGCTTTTTCGTGACGCGCGGCTCGGCGCCCTGCCCGTTGGCTGTGCCGGTCTCGCGCGGCCACTGGCAATCGAGCGAAGAGATGTTGATCTTCAGCACTTCCTCGGCGTGCAGGCGGCGGATCGCCTTGTCGTCGTCGGACAGGGTTTCGCGCACTTTGCCGGTCTGGCGATATTCGGCGAACTGCTTGCCGACCAGCGCGCGCTCGGCGTTGTCTTCAAGTTGCTTGAGGACGGCGCGGGCAGGCGCGGTCATCGCGACGCCGATCGTATCCATCACCAGGCTGACTTTCGGCGGCATGGCTTTGGAGTCCGCGAAGGCGCGGTCGAGGATGCGGGCCAGCATCACCGAAGCGTAGCCGATCAGGGCCGCGACGACGTCCTTCAGTTCCTGGTCCAGACCTGCTTCGGGCTTCTTGCGGCCGGCTTCGAAATCATAGTGATCGATCACCGTCTCGTAGTGCTGGTTCGAGACCAGCGCGCCGGAGCGGATCATCACTTCCAGCCAGTCGTCGCCCTCAGGCGCGCGGACATCTGGCCAGCCGAGATCCTGTTCGAGGATCAGGAAGAGTTCGGGGAAGGATTTCGAGAAGCTCCATTCCACGGCGCGGTGGATGACGCTTTCCTCTTCCGTCTGGCCGGTGTGGAAGGGCTGCACCGGATCGACGGCGTAGTGGCTCATCACGCCGGCGCAGTAGGCGGCGTGCGGCCAGTCGCCCGCCTCGAGCGCGCGGACGGTGCGGCGATACCATTCGCGGGCGGCGGCGGGTGCGCCGCCCCAGTCTCCGTCACGCACGTGCAGGACGTGGTTCTTGAAATCCTTGAACACCGCGTCGGGCGCCTTGGCGCCGTCGAGGAATTTGACCCGGTGATGGAGGAAAAGGTTGCGCCACAGCTCGGCGTTGTCGCCCTCCATATGCTGGAGCGCGAGCACCGCGATGCGGTGGTGGTTGGACCGGCACACAGAATCCAGAACCAGCCGGTAGCAAGCCGACATCAGACGTCTCCATCGCGGGAATACCGGAGGATTGGGCGATGTTTCGGTAAAGGCGGCGTTAAGCGCGGTGAATCAGGCGCTAACACCCGGTTTCTGTCGACCGGTCAGTCGGAGTGATCGCGGCTGTTCTGGTCGACGCGATCTGCGCAGGCGCGTTCCTCGTCCGGCGTGTTGCCGGGATAGCAGGCCTCCTCGGCAATCGTGTCGAAGACACTCTGGGCAAGGTTGGCGCAGCCCGACAGGCTGAGCAGGCACAACGACAGCAGTAAGGTTCGCATCACGTCCCCTTGGCGCCCCCGGCCAGCTTATCTTTCGGCCCTGGGCGGCGCCCAGAGGGAGAACTGCTGATGAGCGCCTTGCCGCTCTCACGACAAATTTTGCGCCGGGTGCCGCAACGGCGCCCTGCCCGGTCGGCTGGACAGGCGTGGTGGTGTGTCTGCAACTGCCAGACGAACACGATGACCGCGACAAGCGGCGCTGGAAACGACCGGAGGAGAGCGAGATGCGGAGACTGGGAGCCATCGGGTGCGCGGCCATTCTGGCGGCGCTGTACCCGGCAGCGACAGCGCAGGCGGCAACGGACCGGACCGACCTCACCGGCACGTGGACCAATGCCTCGCTGACCGCGCTGAACCGCCCCATCGGCGTCGACAAGCTGGTGCTGTCGAAGGCGGAAGCCGACGAGGTGGTGCGCCGCATCAGCATTGCGGGATTTGCGCCCGAGGGATCCGAAGGCATCCAGTTACCCGTCGATGCGGGTGCGCCTGAAGCGGGCTCGGCCGATTTTGGCGTCAAGGCCTATGACCAGTTCTGGGTGGCGCCTGGCGAGCACCTGGCGCAGGTGAAGGGCGAGATCCGTTCGTCCTACATCGTCGATCCGCCGAATGGCCGGATGCCGATCCGCACCGACCTGCCCCAGCGTGCGGCCTCCAACCGCTATGTCACCGGCATTGGCGGCAATGAGGGACCGGAGGCCCCGCCGCTGTCGGAGCGTTGCCTGATCGGCTTCGGCAATACGGGCGGGCCGGGCATGATGTCGACGCTTTACAACAACACCTATCAGTTCGTGCAGGCGCCCGATCATGTCGTGATCCTGGTGGAGATGGTGCACGACGTGCGCATCGTGCCGACCTATCCCGGTGCAGAGGCAGCGCGCCGGGCGCATCGCCCGGACGCGATCAAGCCGTGGCTGGGCGACAGCGTGGGCTGGTATGAAAACGGCGCCCTGATGGTGGAAACGACAAACATCCGGCCCGACCAGGTGCGCGCCAGTTCGATCCCGATCTCGGCTGCGGGCAAGATGACCGAGCGGTTCGAGCGCGTTGGCGAGGGCGAGATCTTCTACAGCTTCGTGGTGGATGATCCGGCGACCTACACGCAGCCCTGGAAGGCGGAGCTGAGCTTCTACGCCAGCAAGGAACACGTCTACGAATACGCCTGCCATGAAGGCAATTACGCGATGGAAGGCATTCTTGGCGGCGCACGCCTGCAGGAAGAAGCAGCGGCGGCTGCGGCCAAGCCGAAGGGAAAGTCGGCGAAGACTGGCAAGAGCGGCAAGACGCGTTAGGCTCTCCCCTCCACTGCGGAGGAACGGGTCTTGAGCATCAGACTTGGCGGCGCGGCCTTTCTTGCCGTCGTGATGGTGGGCGCGTGTGACCGGGACGCGCCAACCGATTGCTGCGCCAAGGTGCGCGAAGAGCCTGCCTGCTGCGCGATTGCACCGATCGCGACGTGCCGGTCGAGTCTGCTGGGCCAGGGCGTGACGCAGGAGGAAACCGACATCGTGCTGGGCCCGCGCGAAGCGATCTGCCCGAATGAACGGCTGACCGAAGAACGGCTGCGTCATGTCGCCAGCCTGGTCGGGCCGAAGTGTGCAGGCGTGATCACGGCGCAGGACATGATGGCGGCGCTGGACAATGGCGTGTGTGCGCGACCGGGGAACTAGAGCAGCGGCGTTTCGAGCCTGACCGGCGCATCGGTGGGCGTGCGGACATCGCCGACCAGTTTGAAATCCTTGTCGATGCGCAGGTCGATGACCATGCCGTCAGTCCAGCGGCCTTCATTCAGATACTGCGCGTTGAGGATCAGGCGGCTGTTGGCGACGCTGCCGGACATACGGCGGTTGCCGCCGCCGCCCGCGAAGGCGCCGGTGAGCGCGCCGGTGGCGACATTCACGTTGTTCAGCGTGAACTGCGCGCCTGTGAGATAGGTTTTCAGCTGGCCTTCGGGCGCGGCGGCTTCGGGCAGAACCGGCAGGGATGTGCGGCCGCGATCAGCCAGGGCCTGTATGATGCCGGCCTGCTGGATGTTGGGATCGGAGTTGCGCAGCACGCGCTCCAGCATGGCGCGCCGGGTGGGCTTGTCCTCGACCATGGCGAGCGCTTCGCGCGCCGCGGCCGAGCGCGCTTCGGGATCGCCGGATGACAGGCGCGTCGACAGGGTCAGCAATTCCTTCTCGACCGGCGTGAACGGCAACACGGCTGTCTGCGCGGCGGCGACGGGCGGGACGAAGGCGGCGATGACGCCACGCTCCTGGCCCACACCCTCGGGCGTGGCGAGCCGCGCGACGAGGAAGAAACCGAACACCGCCGCGCCAAGGCCCAGCGTGCCCATGAAGGTGCGCGCCAGCGGCAGGGCGGCAAGGCCGCGAAATCGGCCACCGGCTTCACCAGGTCGCTGGCGGCGGCGGCGACAACGTTCCGGTATTCCAGAACGACATGCCGGTTCGGATGTCGCCTGCGGGCAGCGCTGCCTTGTCGGATTTCGCGGCCTTGCCGCCCTGCCGCTGAGCGGGCGCAGTGACTGGCGCAGTGACTGGCGCAGTGACGGGTGTGGCCTGCTGTCGCGTGTCTTCAGTCACATCCGCCCCCCGGAATGAAGGACGAGTATCATCGCGGGTGTAGCGGCGAGTCAAACCGCACGGGCGAAGGCGGCGCCGGTCAGACCTCGGCCCAGCGGCGCAGCAGGTTGTGGTAGACGGCCGTCAGGCCGAGCACGGCGCCATGGGCATCCCCCAGCGCTTTGCGGGTTTCGATGATCGACTGATCAAGCTGGTAGAGGGTCGCGCGTGCGCCGTCTTCCTTGATCATCGACTGGATCCAGAAGAAGGACGCCCAGCGCGAGCCCCGCGTGATCGGCTCGACGCGGTGCAGGCTGGAGGCTGGATAGAGCACCATGTCACCGGCGCCGAACTTCACGCTCTGCGAGCCGTAGGTGTCCTGGATCACCAGCTCGCCGCCGTCATAGTCGGCGGGATCGGTGAGGAAGACGGTGGCCGAGAGATCGGTGCGGACGCGAATGCCGGGGCCGGAGATGAAGCGGATGGCGTTGTCGACATGCGCGCCGAACGCCATGCCCGCATCGTAGCGATTGAACAGCGGCGGGAAGACGCGCAGCGGCACGGCCGCGGAATTGAAGACGAGATTGCGGCCGAGGGCGCGCAGGATGATCTCGCCCAGCGCCCTCGCCTGCGGCGCGCTTTCGGGCACCTGCAGGTTGTGCTTGGCCAGCGCCGACTGCGCCCCGGCGGTGACGCGACCGTCGACCCATTCTGAGCCTTCGAGCACGGAGCGGCAGTGCGCGACCTCTTCGGGCGTCAGGAGATTGTCGATCTTGACCAGCATGGCGTGTCTCGTGGCGGCGAACTTGAAAAGACAAAGGGGACGGACTGGTTTTCCAGCCCGTCCCAGTCGAAGTGGCGCGGTCTGGGGAGGACTTAGAAGACCACGCCGAGGGTTGCGATGAAGGTGCGGCCCTGGCCGGGCGTGAGGCGGTTGCCGTGGACCTGGGAGAAGTAGACCTCATCCGTCAGGTTGTAGGCGTTGAGCGAGACGCGATAGCGGTCGAAGCCGTAGGACACGAGGCCATCCAGCGTGGTGTAGGACGGCGAAATTCCGGTGTTGGCCGCGTTGAGCCAGACCTCGCCCTGGTAGGTGAGACCGCCGCCGATTTCGAGGCCCTCAAGACCGCCGAGGAAGTTGTAGGTGGTCCACAGGCTGGCGGCGTGTTCCGGCGTGAAGGCGATCCGCTTGCCGATGTTGGCGGCGGTGGCGCTGTCAGTCGTCTCGGTGTCGAGCCAGGTATAGTTGGCGGTGATCGACCACTGGTCGGTGATGGCGCCGCCGACGCCGATTTCGAGGCCGGTGATTTCCTGGCTGTCGCCCGAGCGGAGGATGTTGCCGAGGGGATCGCTTTCCTTGGCGTTGTCCTTGCTGGTCTGGAAGATCGCGCCCTGCACCTGCATCTTGTCGTCGACCAGGCCGATGCGTGCGCCGGCTTCGAGGCTGGTGCTTTCTTCCGGATCGAAATCGGCGCTGCCCGGCGCGGTTGGCGTCCCACCCGCAATCGTGTCGCCATTGCCGACTGAAACGCCGGGCGGTTTGGCCGACGCGGAGTACGACACGTAGTAATTCTGCGACTGCGTGGGTTCGAAGATCACGCCAATCTGCGGCGTCAGGAACGCGGTGTTCGAGCCCGAGCGGCAGGCGAAGCCGGCTGCCTGGGAAACGCCGTTGCAGGTCGCGGCTGCGACGTTTGTGATGGTCTGGTCGACTTCATACCAGGCCTGACGGAGGCCGGCGGTGACCGACCACGGGTCGTTGAACCAGAGACGGTCGGTGATGAACACCGAGACGTCTTTTGCGGTTGTGTCGCGCACATTGCTGATCGGGCCGCGCACCGGCGTGTTGCCGAGGACCGGATTGAGCAGATCCTTCGTTGCATCACGCGAGGTGTAGGCGCCGTAGGAATTGCGGTCGTTCTGCTGCCACGACACGTCGAAGCCGACGAGCAGTTCGTTGCGCAGGCCGCCAATGGGGGCGTTGAACGATGCCGTCGAGATATTCTGGACGCCATTGGTGTCCTGATCGTAGGGGCCAGGACCACCGACCGAACCGAGCGGGATGGTGGCGGGGTTGCCGTCGGTCAGCGCAATGTTGCATGCGACCGGGATCGCGACTGACGTGGTCGCGCCGCAGGTTGTCGGCGTGTACTGCGAATAGCGCGTGTAATAGCCGTACTTCGTGTCGCTGGTGAGCGAGAGCCAGTCATTCACCGTGTGGCGCAGGCGCGCGGTGAACGTATCAACCGTGGTTGTGTCGATGTCGGTCGCGAAGCCGTAGAAGTTGGTTGGGTCGACGCCATAGTCGGTGACCGGGACAGCGATGCCGCCGACGGTGACGGTCGGGATGCCGTAGTCCGGCACTTTCTCTTCGTCCTGGTGGAGATAGGCGATGGTCATCGACGTAGGCCCGCCAAGCCCGAAGCCGATCGAGGGCGCAACGCCCCAGCGGTCCGAGTAGATGTGGTCGCGGCCGGTGTTTTCGTTGTGATGCGCCATCACGGCGAGGCGCGCGGCCATGCCATCGCCGAGCGTCTGGTTCCAGTCGCCGGTGACGCGCTGGTATTCGCCTTCGCCGGCCATGACGG
>Ga0075163_10014418_pt1 | contig 10204 bp, 8 predicted proteins | sample JI1023141ADNA_FD_71478 | JGI IMG/M metagenome (GOLD analysis project Ga0075163, IMG submission 71478) | Wastewater effluent complex algal communities from Wisconsin, to seasonally profile nutrient transformation and Carbon sequestration -... | ecosystem: Engineered > WWTP > Effluent > Algae... | reverse complement strand
CCGACGCCGACGCCGAGCCCGAACCCGACGCCGGCCGGTCGGGCGGTGGGCCGGCCGGTTCTGGCGTAGAGTTGCGGTCGATGCGCACCCCGTTCGTCGTCGGCAACTGGAAGATGCACAAGACCGTGGCCGAGGCCCTCGCCCTGGTCACCGAGCTGAAGAACCAGCTCGCCTCGCTCCGCGACGTCGACGTCGGCGTCGCGCCGCCGTTCACCGCGCTCCACCCGGTCGCGCGCCGGCTCGAGGACTCGCCGCTGGCGGTGGTGGCCCAGGACTGCTTCTGGGAGGCCAAGGGCGCGTTCACCGGCCAGGTCGCGCCGGCGATGCTGCGCGACGTCGGCTGCACCTGGACCATCATCGGCCACAGCGAGCGCCGCCAGCTGTTCGGCGAGACCGACGCCTCGGTGGCGCGCAAGGTCACCGCCGCCCTCGCCGCCGGCCTCGGCGTCATCGTCTGCGTCGGCGAGACCCTGGCCGAGCGCGACGGCGGCACCACCACCCGCGTGGTCGAGACCCAGCTCGCCGGCGGCCTCGTCGACCTGCCCAAGGAGGCGATCGACCGGCTGGTGATCGCCTACGAGCCGGTGTGGGCGATCGGCACCGGCCGCACCGCGACGCCGGCCCAGGCCCAGGAGGTCCACGCCTTCATCCGCGGCTGGCTGGGCGGGCGGCTCGGGCCGGCGGCGGCGGCGGCGATCCGCATCCAGTACGGCGGCTCGGTCAAGGCCGACAACGCCGCCCAGCTCATGAAGCAGCCCGACATCGACGGCGCGCTGGTCGGGGGCGCGTCGCTGGTGGCGGCCGACTTCGTCGCGATCTGCCGGGCCGCCCGCGGCGAGTAGCCGAAACGCGCGCGACTTCCGCCGCAATGGCGGGGACTTACCTGGCCGACCAGGCAGCTTGCAACGCCGGGGCCGGTGGGCTACTAACCTCGCTCCTATGTCGACGCTCGTCACGATCCTGCACGTCGCGGTGTGCCTGTTCTTGATGCTCACGGTGCTGCTGCAGCAGGGCAAGGGCGGCGGCATGGGCGGCGCGTTCGGCGGCTCGAGCGCGGGCACCGTGTTCGGCGGCGCCGGCGCCTCCTCGTTCCTGCGCCGGCTGACCGCCATCGCGGCGACGGTCTTCATGATCACGTCGATGATCCTGGCGTACATCGCCAGCCGCGACGCCGGCGAGCCGCTCGAGCGCTACTCGAAGGCCGAGGCCGCGCGCCTCAAGCAGAAGAAGGAGGCCGAGCGCAAGGGCCTCGAGTCGGCGCTCGACGGCGGCGTCGCGCCGACCACCGGTGACGGCGGCGTCGCCCCGCTCACCCTCGACCTCGGCGGCGGCGTCACCACCGACCAGCCGGCCGGCAGCGGCGCCACCGGCACCGGCGGCGCGATGGTCCCGGCCGAGGTCCCCGGCACCGAGGCGCCCGCGACCACGCCGCCCGCGACCACGCCGCCCGCGACCACGCCGCCCGCGACCACGCCGCCCGCGACCACGCCCCCGGCGACCACGCCGCCCGCGCCGCCGGCCGCGACCCCGCCGACCACCCCGCCGCCGGCGGCGCCGCCGGCTGGTGCCCGCCCGCCTGCGGCTCCCGCGCCGACCACCGGCGCCGGCGCCGCCACGCCCTGAGCCGCGTCATGGCGCGCGTCCACGTCGCCAAGATGCACGGGCTGGGCAACGACTTCCTGGTCGTCGACGTCCGGTCCCTCGACCCCGCCACCGCCGCCCGCCTGCAGGACCCGACCACGGTCCGCGCGCTGTGCGATCGCCAGTTCGGCGTCGGCGGTGATGGCGTGCTCGCGCTGCGCCCGCCGCGCACCGCCGGCGCGATCGCCGAGATGCGCGTGCTCAACGCCGACGGCAGCGAGGCCGAGATGTGCGGCAACGGCATCCGCTGCGTCGCCAAGTACCTCCACGATCGCGCGGGCGCCGCCGGGCCGTCGCTGATCATCGACACCGGCGCCGGCCCGCTGACCTGCGGGCTGTCGATCGTCGATGGCGCGGTCGACACCGTCACCGTCGACATGGGCCGCCCGCGCCTGACCCGCGGCGAGATCCCGATGACCGGCCCGGCGAGCGAGGGCTGCCTCGAGGCCGCGATCGACCTCGGCGAGCGCGGGCGCCTGGCCGCGACCGAGCCGGGCGGCCAGCGCGTGGTCGAGTACCCGTCCGCCCACCCGCCGGGCACGTTCGCCGTCACCGCGGTGTCGATGGGCAACCCGCACGCGGTCGTGTTCGTCGACAGCGCGGCGACGGCCCGTGCGCTCGCCGAGACCGTCGGTCCCGCGCTCGAGACCCACGCCTGGTTCCCGCGCAAGACCAACGCCGAGTGGTGCCACGTCGCCTCCGCCGACACCCTCGATCTGGTGGTGTGGGAGCGGGGCTGCGGCATCACCCTGGCCTGCGGCACCGGCGCCTGCGCCACCGCGGTCGCCGCCTGCCTCACCGGCCGGGCCGAGGTCGGCCGCGAGCTCACCGTCCGTCTGCCCGGCGGCCCGCTCGCGATCACGGTCGCGGCCGACTACGCCACCGTGTTCATGCGCGGCCCGGCCCGCTTCGTCTTCGAGGCCGACCTCGATCTCGACGTCGTCGCCGCCGCCGCCCGCCCGGCGTAGCCGGCGCGCGCCCGCCCGACCGCCGCCGTCGGGCCGCCTCGCTGCTCGGCCCCGGCCGCCCTGGCGCGCCCTATCGCGCGAGGTCGGGGCGGTTGGTCTCGACCCAGCGGGCCCGGGTGCGCCAGCCGGCCAGGGCCGCCGGATCGTCGACGGTCCAGACGTCGAGGACCAGCCCGGCGGCGGCGACCGCGGCGACGAAGCGATCGTCGGCGCCCCGGACATCGACGGCGAGGCCGGCGAAGCGGCGCGCGGTCGCGGTCGCGATGACGTCGTCGGCGTAGGGGACCAGCGCGTCACCGTCGTCGCGCGGTGGATCGACCGTCCAGTAGGCCGGCACGCCGGGCAGCCGCGCCGCGACCGCGGCGAGGGCGTCGGGATCGTAGGCCTGGAGCGCGACCGCGGCGCCGCGCGCGCCGGGGTCGGCGGCGGCGATGGCGGCCGCGATCACCGCCGCGTCGCCGGCCCCGGTCTTGATCTCGACGAACAGCATGCGGCCGCGCGGCACGGTCGCCAGCGCCTGGGCCAGCGTCGGCACCCGCTGGCCGGCGAAGCCCGGCCCCTTCCAGCCGCCGACGTCGAGCGCCTGCAGCTCGGCCAGGGTCTGTCCGCTCACCGGACGATCGACGCCGCCGGTGCGGGCGGTGGTGGCGTCGTGGATGACGACCACCGCGCCGTCGGCGGTGACGCGGACGTCGATCTCGCACGACTCGGCGCCGAGCGCCCACGCCCGGTCGAGGGCGGCGAGCGTGTTCTCGGGCGCGTCGTACGAGGCCCCGCGATGCGCGACCACGCCGGTCAGCAAGGGCCCGGGCGACGCCGGCGGCGCGCCGTGGCCGCAACCGGCGCCGAGCGTCGCGGCGACCAGCGCGGTCGCGATCGGGCCGGCGGGGGTTCGAGGATGGCTCATCCCGGCCAGGGTAGCGCGCTTCCTTCGTGACCTCCGATCCGATCAGATCGGGTCAGAGCACGTGGGCGCGGGCGAAGCGGGGCGGATCGACGACGCCCATCGCGATCAGGGCGCCGTCGACCCGATCGACCGCGGCCCGACCGTCGTCGCCGCCGCGCAGCTCGCCGGCGCGGCGGCGGGCGGCCAGGGTCAGCAGATCGAAGTCGACCGCGGCCAGCGCGACCGCGGCGGCGTCGAGCGCGCGGGCGCCGGCGGCGGCGTCGGTGGCGGCGAGCCGCTGCGCGGTCAGCAGCTCGGCGAGGGCGGCGGCCCACGCCACCCGCTCGGCGCGCAGCGCCGCGATCGCGTCGTCGACGATCGCGCCCTGGCCGGTGCGGAGCGCGGCGCGGGCGGTGACCTGGGTGTACTGGACCCGGATGAGCTGGACCTGATCGAGCCGCGACCGGCGCAGCGCCGGCTGATCGGCGACCAGCCGGGCCAGCGCCGCGGCGTCGTCGCCCTGGTAGAGATCGATCAGCGCCTCGCCGACGGTGTGCAGCGCGTGCTGGACCAGGAAGCCGGGCGTGGTCCAGCGCGCCATCTCGGCCGCGGCCCGGCCCCGGGCCAGGCCGGGCTCGTCGTGGGCCAGGGCGTCGAGCACCAGGCCGCCGATGACGTAGCCGGTGGTCGACCACAGGTTGCCGCGGGCCGCGGCCTCGGCGCGATAGCCGTCGGCGCGCGCGCACAGCTCGCCGACCGCGCCCTGCATCGCCAGGCCGGTGAGCGCGAACAGCTGGCTGTCGTTGATCTGCCAGCTCACGTCGACGCAACGGTCGCGGAACAGGGCCAGCGCGCGATCGGCGTGGACCACCGCGTCGCGCCAGCGCCCGCCGCAGCACGCGACCACGCTCTCGGCGTGGGCGACCATCGCCAGCGCGTGGGGATCGCCGGTCGACGCCGCCGCCCGCGCCGCCGCCGCCAGCACCGCCTCGGTCCGCCGCGCGGTCCGGCTGCCGCCGGTCGCCGAGTAGCAGGCCTCCATCATCAGGGCGCGCGCCGCCCGCACCGGATCGCCGCAGCGCATGCCGGCCAGGTAGTGCCGGGCCTGGAAGTCGGCGCCGCGCACGTGATCGACCAGCGCCATGCCGGTGGCGATCGACCAGAACAGATCGACCCGCGCCAGCTCGCCCAGCGATCGCTCGGCCGGCGGCAGCGCGGCGTGGTCGAGGCTGCGCAGGCGGACCCGCGCCCGCCGCACCACCAGCCCGGGCACCGCGGCGGCGGCGGTGGCCGGCAGCCGCAGGCCGATCCGGCCGAGGGTGCGATGGATGACGTCGAGCCCGGCGGCGAGCTGGCCGCTGTGCAGGAGCTGCTCGATCGCCGACGCCTCGAGCAGCAGCGCGCGGCCGGCGGGGGCGAGCGCGGCCGCCGCCAGGTAGGCCAGGCCGGCGTCGCGGCCGCGCCCGGCCCGGGCCAGCGCGACCGCGCGGGCGACGTGGACCTCGACGTCGGCGGCGCCGTCGAGATCGATGACCTGCTGCCACAGCGCGGCGGCCCGGCCCCAGGCCAGCGCCGCGACCGCGCGCTCGGCGGCGCGGCGGGCGTGATGGGCGGCCCGGGCGCGGTCGCCGACCGCCAGCGCGTGGCGGCTCTGGGCCTCGTGCTCGGTCGGCGCCAGCGCGGCCAGCGCCGCGCCCAGCCGGCGGTGATGGCCGCGGGCCGCGCCGTCGTCGAGGCGATCGGCGATCGCGGCCCGCACCCGATCGTGGGCCGGCTCGATCCGCTCGCCGCGCCCGGCGCCGAGCTGGCGGATCAGGCCGGCGCCGCGCAGGTCGGTCAGCGCGGCGTCGGCGACGTCGGGCTCGAGCTCGCTGGCCCGGGTCAGCACCGCCGGCTCGGTCGGTCGCTCGGCCACCGCCAGGGTCTCGAGCAGGCGCCGGGCGGCCGCGGGCAGGCGGGCCGCGCGCGCGGCCAGCGCCTCGTCGAGCCGCCGGCCGCGGGCGGTGCCGGCGTGGCGGGCCAGCTCGGCGATGAACATCGGGTGGCCGCCGGCCTCGGCGGTGAGATCGTCGAGCTCGCCGTCGCTGCGCTCGCCGCCCAGCCGGCGGGCCAGGTCGCGGGCGTCAGCGACCGACAGCGGGCCGATCGCCAGCTCGTCGATCGCCGCCGGCGCCAGCGCCAGCGCCGGCACCGCGCCGTCGCCGCGCACGGTCACCGCGATCAGGACCCGGGGCGGCTCGGGGGCCCGGACCAGCGCGGCCAGGAGCGCGGCGCCATCGCCGTCGGCCCACTGGATGTCGTCGATCGCGATCACCACCGGCGCGACGTCGGCGATGACGTGGAGCTGGCGGCGCAGCGCCGCGGTCGCCCGCCGCACCTGCTCGACCGGATCGAGCTGGGCCGCCGCCGGCGCCGCGTCGAGCACCCGGCCCAGCACCGGGAACAGCGCGGCCGCCGCCGCCAGCCCGTCGACCGCGCCGAACCGGCGCCGATCGCCGCGCTCGATCAGCAGCGCCTCGCTCAGCGCGTCGATCACGCCGTCGACGGTCTGGAACGGGACCGACTCGCGCTGGTGGCAGCGGGCCGCCAGCACCAGCCCGCCCTGCCCGGTCACCTCGTCACCCAGCCAGCGCAGGAGCGCGCTCTTGCCCACCCCCGACTCGCCGCGCAGCACGATCAACCGCGGCCCGCCTCGCGCCGCCGCCACCGCCGCCCGCAGCCGGGCCCGCTCGTCGCCCCGGCCGATCAGCCCGAGCGGCGCGGCCTCGACCGCCACCTGGCCGAGCCGGCGCCGGACCTCGGCCGCGGTCGGCCGCAGCGCCGGATCGCGATCGAGCAGCTCGACGCACAGCCGATCGAGCTCGGGCGCCACGTCGGCCACCACCGCCGACGGCGGCGCCGGATCGATCTCGCGCTTGCGCTGGAGCGCGCCGAAGCCGTTGCCGATCACCGGCAGGTCGCCGGTCAAGGCCTCGTACAGCATGGCGCCGAGCGCGTAGCAGTCGGCGGCCGGGGTCGGCGGCTGGTCGAGCTGCTCGGGCGCCATGTACGGGATGGTCCCGACCATGACGCCGCTGGGCACCGCGGCCTCGCTCGGCACGACCAGGCCGAAGTCGAGCAGCACCACCCGGCCGGCGGCGGTGACCATCACGTTCGACGGCTTGATGTCGCGGTGGACCTTGCCGGCGGCGTGGAGCGCGCCCAGCCCCTGGGCGAGCTGATCGAGCGCGTCGCGCAGCCGGGCGTCGTCGACCACCGGCCGGGCCGGCGGCAACCGGGCCTCGGCCGCCGCCGCCGCCGCGCCCGCCGCCAGCACCGCCGCCGCGGTCGCCGGCAAAGTGACGTCCTCGCTGCCGGCCACGGTCGACACGGCCGGCGTGCCGAGCGCGAGCTCGCGCCCCTCGCCGCGGTGGACCCAGGCGAGGAAGTCGACGCCGTCGACCAGCTCCATGGTGAAGAACCACACCCCCTGGTGCTCGACCAGCTCGCCGAGCCGGACCAGGTTGGGGTGAGCGAGATCGAGCAGGGCGCGGAACTCGTTCTTGAGCCGCAGCAGCAGCTCGCCGTCGAGCCGGGGCAGCGCCTTGAGCGCGACCCGGGCGCCGCGCTCGCGGTCGAACGCCTCGTAGACCACGCCCATGCCGCCGTGGCCGAGCTCGCGCACCAGCTCGAAGCGGGCGGTGCCACGGAACTCGGGGTCCATCACCATCGTCCTCGTCGACGATAGCATCGCCGTGGGACCCGAGACCTCACACGGAGATCACACGCCGCCGCCGCCGCGGTACGATGGCGGCGTGATGCGTCGGATCCTGATCGGCCTCGCCCTCGCGGCCGGGCTCGCGCTGGTGCTGGGCGGGCACTTCATCGCGGCGCCGACCGACGAGCCGAGGGACGCGGCGCGGCCGGCGCCGGGCCGCGAGGAGCCGCGGACCGCGCTCGCGGCGTGGATGATCCTGGCCGGCGCCGCCCTGGTCAGCGTCGGCGCGGCCGGCGGCGTGCTCGGCGGCGGCGGCGATCCCGCCCCGTCGGTCCTCGCCGACGCGACGATCGCGACCGACCTCGAGCCGCCGGCCGCGCTGCCGACCGCGGTCGTGGTCCCGCCCCGCCGCGGCGGTTAGAACAGCCGGCCCTGGCCCGACGTCGAGCCGCCCGACGGCGCCTTGGCCGGCGCCGCCAGGCCCATGTGGGCGTAGCCGGCGGCGGTGGCGATCCGGCCGCGCGGCGAGCGGGCGACGAAGCCGACCTGGAGCAGGAACGGCTCGACCACCTCCTCGAGGGTGCCGCGCTCCTCCGACAGCGAGGCGGCGATCGCCTCGATGCCGACCGGGCCGCCGTCGAAGCGCTCGCACACCACCGTCAGGTACGCGCGGTCGAGCGAGTCGAGGCCGACGTGATCGACCGCCAGCCGGTCGAGCGCGCTGGCGGCGATCGCCGCGTCGATCGAGCCGTCGCCCTCGACCGCGGCGAAGTCGCGGACCCGGCGCAAGAGCCGGTTGGCGATCCGCGGGGTGCCGCGGGCCCGGCGCGCGATCTCGGTCGCGCCGGCGTCGTCGATCGCGATGGTCATCAGCCCGGCCGAGCGGCGGACGATCGCGGTCATGTTGTCGAGGTCGTAGTAGCGGAGCTGCCAGTGGAAGCCGAAGCGATCGAGCAGCGGCGCCGACAGGAGGCCCATCCGGGTGGTCGCGCCCAGCAAGGTGAAGCGCGGCAGCTGCATGGTCACGGCCTTGGCGTGGGGGCCGTCGCCGATGAACAGATCGAAGCGGAAGTCCTCCATCGCCGGGTACAGGTTCTCCTCGACGACCGGCGACAGCCGGTGGATCTCGTCGATGAACAGGGCGTCGCGCTCGCCGAGCGAGGTCAGGAGCGAGGCCAGCATGCCCTTGTGATCGATGGCCGGGCCGCTGGTGACCACCAGGTTGACGCCGAGCTCGTTGGCGATGACGTGGGCGAGCGTGGTCTTGCCCAGGCCGGGCGGGCCGGCGAACAGGAAGTGATCGAGCGGCCAGCCGTGCTCGCGGGCGGCCCGGACGCTGACCCGGAGGTTGTCGATCAGGTCCTTCTGGCCGATGTACTCCTCGAAGGTGCGGGGCCGCAGCGCCGCCTGCCAGGCCCGCTCGCCCGACTTCTCGGCCGGCTCCTTGACCACGGCCGCCGACTCGACCGGCGCGGTCGCGACCACCGCGCCGGGCGGCGGGCCGTCGTCGTGCTTCTTCCTGGCCATGATCGGTGGTTCTTACCGCGGGCTAGCGCGGCATGCTGCGCAGCGCCTGCCGCAACAGGGCCTCGATGGTGATCCCGGGCGTGATCGCGAGGTCGGCGACCACCGCCTCGGCCTCGGCCGGCTTCCAGCCCATCGCGATCATCGCCGACGCGACCTCGTCGAGCATCCGGTGGCGGGGCCCGCGGCCGGCACCGACCGAGCGGGCGGCCGGTCGCAGCTCGCCGCTGGCCGACCAGCTCAGGAGCAGCGCCTCGCACTTCTCGCGCAGCTCGACCACCAGCAGCTCGGCGGTCTTCTTGCCGACGCCCTTGATCTTGATCAGGCCGGCGACGTCCTCGCGGGCGATCAGCTCGGCGATCGCCCGCGGATCGGCGCCCCCCGACAGGATCGCCATCGCCGACGCCGGGCCGACGTTCTTGACCGTGATCAGGTGATCGAACAGCTCGCGCTCGGCGCCGGTGAGGAAGCCGTAGAGCGCGATCTTGTTCTCCTGGGCGTGGGTGAACACCCGCAGGGTCACCGGCTCGCCGGCCAGCGGCAGGCCGCCCAGGGTGTAGCCCGAGCACGTCACCAGGTAGCCGACCCCGCCGCAGTCGACGATGACCTGGGCGCCGTCGCGCTCGATCAGCGTGCCTTGCAGGCGGCCGATCATCGCGGCACCGCCGGGGCCACCACCGCCGAGCGGGTGCGGACCGCCGCCAGCTCGGCGGCGCCGGCGACCCGGGCGTGGGTGATGGCGAGCGCCAGCGCGTCGGCGGCGTCGGCGCGCGGCGGGGTGCGCAGCCCGACCAGCGCCGCTACCATGCGCGCGACCTGCTCCTTGTCGGCGCGGCCGCGGCCGGTGATCTGCTTCTTGACCAGCGGCGCGGTGTACGAGGCCACGGTCAGCCGGCGCAGGCCGGCGACCGCCAGCACCATGCCGCGGGCCTGGGCCAGGGCCAGCGCGGTCCGCGGGTTGATCCGCGAGAACACGTCCTCGAGCGCGATCACGGTCGGCTGCAGCTCGTCGATGACCTCGCCCAGGCCGCGGGCGATCTCGCCCAGCCGCTGCTCGGCCGGCCGGTCCTCGGGCGCGGTCAACACCCCGCACTCGACGTAGGTCAGCCGGTCGGGGCCGGCGATGATGATGCCGTAGCCACACACCCGGCTGCCGGGGTCGATGCCGAGGATGCGCACGCCAGCCGAGCCTACTGCCGCCCTCTGACGTGGGCCAGGTTTGCCCCCCGCCCGCGCGGCCGCCGACCGCGACCGGCCCCGGTCCCTGGTCAGGCCGTCGGGCGCGCCGGCCGCGCCCGGCGGCGACCCAGCAGCGGCACCGCGACCAGCGCCATCGCCCAGGCGACCCCCGCCCCGCCGGCCGAGCAGGTGCCGCCGTCGACGGCGACCTCGGGATCGTCGGCGACCCCGCCACCGCCGCCGCCGCCGCCGGCGTAACGGGTGAACGGGGTCTGGATCCGGTAGGCCACGCCGATCGCCTCGATCGCC
>Ga0075163_10014417_pt1 | contig 10204 bp, 8 predicted proteins | sample JI1023141ADNA_FD_71478 | JGI IMG/M metagenome (GOLD analysis project Ga0075163, IMG submission 71478) | Wastewater effluent complex algal communities from Wisconsin, to seasonally profile nutrient transformation and Carbon sequestration -... | ecosystem: Engineered > WWTP > Effluent > Algae... | reverse complement strand
CTGAGGGCGGCGCACCGGGCTGGTGCGCTGTATCGAAGCTTTGCGCGCTTTCCGGGCCTGTCTGAGGCCGGTGCCGGGTCAGCCGGGGTGGGTGCCCGGAAAGGGCGCGGCGCGGTTTACTTGAACTTGTGGATGGCGGCGTTGATCTCGCGGATGGCGCGCTCGATCTCGTCTTCGCTGAGGTCTTCCTGGTCGCGCTTGCTGCGCCCGAAGCCTTCCATCTGGGTGGTGTAGGCGTCGGCCGGCATGGTGCGGGTGGACACGGTGTCGGGGATGTCTTCCTGCTGATCGTCGTGCCAGGTCATGGCGATCAGGGTCATGTTGTCGCACTGGGAGCCGCCGAGGGTCTCGGCCTGGTTCATCAGCTTGGGGACGCCGTCCATGACGCGCCCATCGGCGAGGGTGCTCACGATGGTGTCGGCGTCGAGGGGGCCCCACACGCCGTCGGAGCAGATCGCCAGCACGTCGCCGTTGATCAGTGAGACGCCGCGGGAGAATTCGATCTGCGGCGGGTGGTTGCCGCCCAGGCAGCTGAAGATGCGGTTGCGCCCGGGGTGCACGGCGGCGGCCTCGGCATCGAGCAGGCCCTGGTCGAGCATCAGCTGGACGCGGGAGTGGTCGCGGGTCTGGGCGGCGAGCTTGTTCTTGCGGATCATGTAGAGCCGGGAGTCGCCGGCGTGGGCCCAGTGGGCCACGCCCTCCTGCACCAGGCAGGCAACGATGGTGGTGCGCGGCACGTCGGAGAGCTGCTTGTCGAAGGCGTAGTCGAGGATCGCGTGGTGGGCGTTGCTCAGCACCCGCGAGAGGAACAGCACCGGGTCGGAGACCTTGGGGCGGGCCTCCTGCTGGAACGACTGGGCGATGAACTGCACGGAGATCTGCGCGGCGACTTCGCCATAGAGGTGGCCGCCCATGCCGTCGGCGAGGACGAGCAGCAGCGCGTCGCGGGTGTATGAATAGGCGACGCGGTCCTGGTTGGTCCGGCGCTTGCCGACCCGGCTTTCCTGGAAAATGGTGAATCTCATGTGCGGCCTATCATTGTCTTGAGGCGGGAGCCCAGCCCTTCGAGCCAGGTTTTCTGCTGGGGTGGCGCTTCCCGGTGGCGCTGGGCGAGAACCTTCTGCAAGGCGAAACAGCTTTGTGGGCGCTTCAGCGGGTCGAGCTGAAGGCACCAGTCGATGGTGGCGAGGAAGTGGGGCGAATACTGGCCCGCCCAGGCCTTGGTGGCCGGGACCACGTTGTCGTGCTTGACGCGCTCGTCGGAGCGCTGCGGCGAGGAGCCCGCCAGGCAGGCGTACATGCTGGCCCCCACGCTGTAGATGTCGCTCCACGGGCCGAGGGCTTCGCGGCTGTGGAACTGCTCGGGCGAGGCGAAGCCGGGGGTGTACATCGGCTTCAGGATGGGCGTGTCGGAGAGCAGGGTCTGGCGCGCGGCGCCGAAGTCGAGCAGCACCGGCGTGCCGTCGGCCCGCAGGTAGATGTTGGACGGCTTGATGTCGAGGTGCAGCAGCTTGTGGGCGTGGACCTCGCGCAGGCCGTTGAGCATGCGGGTGAACACGCCGCGGATGAAGCGCTCGCGCACGTTGCCCTTGTTCTTCTGGACGTAGTCGTGGAGCGTTCTGCCGCGCTCGAACTGCATCACCATGTAAACAGTGCCGTTGGCGCGGAAGAAGTTGAGCACGCGCACCACATTGGGGTGCACCAGCTTGGCCAGCGCCCGGCCCTCTTCGAAGAAGCACTTCATGCCGTAGCGGAAGGCGCCCTGATGGGTCTCGGTGACGTGGGGCGTGACCTCGCCCTCGGCGCGCAGGGCCAGGGAGTTGGGCAGGTATTCCTTGATGGCGACCGGCGTGCCGTCCTGATCGTAGGCCAGATAGACAATGGAAAAGCCGCCCAGTGAGAGCTGTCGCTCGACGCGGTAGTGGTCGAGCAGAAAACCAGGGGGGAGGGCGCAGTTCTGTTGAGTGGCCATCGGGCAGGGCGCTACACTTCGTCTTTTGGTGGCGTTCGGGGTCGATAGTTTACCTGCGGATCGCCGCTCCACACCGGGAAAAACACATGATTCTCAGCATGACGGGCTACGCCGTCCAAACCCGCGACCTTGGCCGCGTTGCCCTGCACCTCGAACTGCGCAGCGTCAATTCCCGCTACCTCGATCTCGCCTTCCGCATCAACGACGATCTGCGCCAGGCCGAGCCCATCCTGCGGGAAGCGATCACCGGCAAGTTGAGCCGCGGCAAGGTTGAATGCCGTTTCAATCTGCAGACGAAGGATAGCGCACCTCGCGAGCTTGCGATGAACGCCGTGCTGCTCGGCCAGCTGAAAAATGCCCAGCTCGCCATCCAGGCGGAGCTTCCCCAGGCTGCGCCCCTCAGCGTGGCCGAAGTGCTGCGCTGGCCCGGCATGCTCGCCGACGACAGCCCGACCTTCGACGCGCTGCAGCCCGAGATCGTCCGGCTCGTCGCGGCCGCCCTCGACGAGCTTGTCGCCACGCGCCGCCGTGAGGGCGAAAAGCTCGCCGAGATGATCCGCGGCCGCATCGCCCACATGCGCGGCCTGGTGGCCCGGGTGCAGCCCCGCGTGCCGGCCCTCGTCGCCGAATACCAGGAGAAGCTCGCCACCCGCCTGCGCGATGCCGCCGCAACGCTGGACGACGACCGCATCCGCCTCGAAGTGGGCATGTTCGCCCAGCGCGTCGATGTGGCCGAGGAGCTGTCGCGTCTGTCGACCCACCTCGACGAGGTCGAGCGCATCCTCAAGGCCGGCGGCGCCAGTGGCAAGCGCCTCGACTTCCTGATGCAGGAGCTCAACCGCGAAGCCAACACCCTCGGCTCGAAGGCGATGGCCGCCGACATGACCGCGATCGCCGTCGAACTCAAGCTCGCCATCGAACAGATGCGCGAGCAAGTGCAGAACATCGAGTAAGGACGCCCCATGCCCGGCACCCTCTTCATCGTCACGGCGCCTTCGGGGGCCGGCAAGACGACCCTCGTGAGCGGTCTTCTCGAACGCGACCCGCTCGTCCGCCTGTCGGTCTCGTACACCACCCGCCCGCCGCGCACGGGCGAGGTGAACGGGCAGCACTACCATTTCATCGACGTGCCGGGCTTCCGCGGCCTGCGCGACAAGGGTGAATTTCTCGAGTGGGCCGAGGTCCATAACAATTACTACGGGACGTCGAAGCGCTGGCTCGAGGAGCAGATCCGCGCCGGCCGTGACATCCTCCTCGAGATCGACTGGCAGGGCGCCCAGCAGGTGCGCAAGGTGTTTCCGAAGGCGGTCGGGGTGTTCATCCTGCCGCCCTCCGTCGAGGAACTCGAGCGCCGCCTGCGCGGCCGCGGCACCGACAGCGAGGACGTTATCGCCCGCCGGGTGCTCGGCGCGCGTGGCGAGATGCGCCATGTGGCGGAGTTCGACTACGTTATAATCAATGAAAACCTGCCCGCCGCCATCGAAGATCTGGTGGCCGTGGTGAGGGCATCCCGGCTCCGCTACGCCAACCAGGAGGCGCGTCAGCCGGCGTTTTTTCATTATCTGGAACAGGATTGATATGGCCCGCGTTACCGTCGACGACTGTCTGAAACGAATCCCCAACCGCTTCCAGCTCACGCTGGCGGCGACCTACCGTGCCCGTCAGCTGACGGCCGGCGCCACCCCGCAGGTCGAGCTCGACCGCCACGACAAGGACAAGCCCACCGTGATCGCGCTGCGTGAAATCGCCGCCGGCAAGGTCGGGGCCGAAGTCCTCAACCGCGGTCAGGCCTGAGCCTGATCTGCCAGAGCGCAATGTCATGGAATCCGCCGCACCGGTCCCTTTCAGTGGTGGCGGCGTTTCCCGACCCCCTGCTTCCAGCGTCCTGCCCCTCGATTTCGGGCAACTGAGGGCGCGGGTCGCGGGCTATCTCCGGCCCGAAGACCTGGGCCGCATCGAAGCCGCCTACCGCTTCGCGGCCGACGCCCACACCGGGCAGCTGCGCAAGAGCGGCGAGCCCTACATCTCCCATCCGGTCGCCGTCGCCGAGATCCTCGCCGGCTGGCACCTGGATCCCCAGGCCCTGTGCGCCGCCCTCCTGCATGACGTGATGGAGGACACCCACATCACCAAGGCCGAGATCGCCGAGCGTTTCGGGCGCACCACGGCAGAGCTGGTGGATGGCGTCTCCAAGCTCGACAAGATCGAGTTCCAGTCCCACGAAGAAGCCCAGGCGGAAAACTTCCGCAAGATGCTGCTGGCGATGGCCAGCGACCTGCGGGTCATCCTGATCAAGCTGGCCGACCGTCTGCACAACATGCGGACCCTCGACCACATGCGCCCCGACAAGCGCCGCCGCATCGCCCGCGAGACCCAGGAGATCCACGCCCCGATCGCCAACCGGCTCGGCCTCAACGCGATCTACCGGGAGCTCCAGGAACTCGCCTTCAAGCACCGCTACCCGCTGCGCTTCCGGGTGCTCTCCAAGGCCATTCTGGCCGCCCGCGGCAACCGCCGCGAGGTGGTCGGCAAGATCCTCGCCGCCATCGAGGAGCGCCTGCCCCAGTGGAACATCGAGGCCGAGGTGTGGGGGCGCGAGAAGCACCTCTACAGCATCTACCGCAAGATGAGCGAGAAGCGCCTGTCCTTCTCGCAGGTGCTCGACATCTACGGTTTCCGCGTCGTGGTGCCCGACGTCCAGACCTGCTACCGCGCCCTCGGCGCGCTGCACGGGCTGTACAAGCCGGTGCCCGGCAAGTTCAAGGACTACATCGCGATCCCCAAGGGCAACGGCTACCAGTCGCTGCACACCACGCTGATCGGGCCCTTCGGCACGCCGGTCGAAGTGCAGATCCGCACCCCCGAGATGAACCACGTGGCCGAGAGCGGCGTCGCCTCCCACTGGCTCTACAAGGAAGACGAAAAAACCCTCACCGAGCTGCAGCACAAGACCCACAGCTGGCTACAGTCGCTGCTCGAGCTGCAGTCCACCTCGGGCGATTCCAGCGAGTTCCTCGAGCACGTCAAGGTCGATCTGTTCCCGGGCGAGGTGTATGCCTTCACGCCCAAGGGCAAGATCTTCGCGCTGCCGCGTGGCGCCACGGTGGTCGATTTCGCCTACGCGGTGCACACCGACGTGGGCAACCGCTGCGTCGCCGGTCGCATCAACGGCGAACTCATGCCGCTCCGCACCGAACTCCACAACGGTGACCAGATCGAGATCATCACCGCCGCCCACGCCAGCCCCAACCCGGCCTGGCTCAGCTACGTGCGCACCGGCAAGGCCCGCGCGCAGATCCGCCACTTCCTTAAAAACGCCCAGCAGGAAGAAGCCTCGACCCTCGGCGAGCGCCTGCTCAACCAGGCCCTGCGCCCCCACGGCCTCACCCTCGGCCAGGTCAGCACCTTCGCCTGGGACCGCCTGCTGCGCGAAGTCACCCTCGCCACCCGCCGCGAGCTGATGACCGACATCGGCCTCGGGCGGCGCCTGCCGGCCATCGTCGCGCGGCGCCTGGCCGAAATCCAGGACGCCGAATCGGGCCGTGCCGACGTGGTCAAGCCCAAGCCCGCCGGCGCCATCCTGATCCGCGGCACCGAAGGCGTGGCCGTCCAGCTGGCGCGCTGCTGCCGGCCGATTCCGGGCGACCCGATCGTCGGCATCATCCGCAAGGGCCAGGGCCTCGAAGTGCACATGCACGACTGCCCGCAGGCGCGCAAGCTGCGCTCCGAGCGCGACCGCTGGATCGACGTCGAGTGGGAGCCCGCCAGCGACCGCCTCTTCGACGTCACCCTGCGGGTGCTCACCCAGAACGTGCGCGGCGTGCTCGGCAAGGTCGCCAACGCCATCGCGGAGCAGGACTGCAACATCCAGAACGTCAGCACCGACGGCGAACAGGGCACCTACGCCTCGCTCAACATCACCGTCCAGGTCACCCACCGGCTGCATCTCGCCAAGGTGGTCCGGGGCGTGCGCAACATCCCCGAGGTGGTCCGCATCAACCGCCTCACGGCCGACCAGAAAGCCGCCTGAGGCTGCTAGAATCCACGCCTGTTCAAAGGCAATCCACGAAATTCCAGGGAGACGAATATGGCAATGTACGAATCCGAGCACACCAAGTTCATGCGCGAATGGATGGCCAAGCATCCCGAACAGCGCGACGAGCAGAAAAAAGGCCGCGCCCTGTGGTGGGACAAGCCCCAGGACACCCAGACCACCCGCGAGTTCGCCGAGGCCAGGCTGCCCTCCAAAGCTTACCCCTACGCCACCGAGTCCTGATCACCCCCGTCTGATCCCGCGGGCCGACGCGCTGTAGCACGGGCGCCTCACCCCGCGCAGCACCGCACAATTGCTCCCACGCCTCGCCTTCATCGACGTTGAAACCACCGGCGCCAACCCGGTGGTCGATCGGGTCACCGAGATCGCCATCCTGCGCGTCGAGAACGGCGAGCTCGTCGAGCGCTGGTCCAGCCTGGTCAACCCGGGCATGGGCATTCCGCCGAGCATCCAGGGCTTCACGGGCATCACCGACGCCATGGTCGCCGGGGCGCCGCCCTTCGCCGAGCTGGCCGACGGGGTGCGTGCGCTGCTGGCCGACTGCGTCTTCGTCGCCCACAACGCGCGCTTCGACTACGGCTTCATCAAGAACGAGTTCCGCCGCATCGGCCAGGATTTCGACGCGCCGGTGCTGTGCACCGTCAAGCTCTCGCGGGCGCTGTATCCCCAGTTCCATCGCCACGGCCTCGACGCGCTGATCGAGCGCCACGGCCTCACCTGCACCGCCCGCCACCGGGCGATGGGTGACACCGAGGCGCTGCACCAGTTCGTCGGCATCGTCGCCGGGCAGTTCGAGCGTAGCGTGCTCGACGCCGCCATCGTCAAGGCCATGAAGGCCCCCAGCCGCCCGGCGGGCCTGCCCGAGGGCGTGCTCGAAGGCCTGCCCGAGGGGCCGGGCGTGTATTTCTTCTATGGCGAGAACGACCTGCCGATCTACATCGGCAAGAGCGTGAGCCTGCGCTCGCGGGTGATGAGCCACTTCTCGGCCGACCACCGCAGCGGCAAGGAGGCCAAGCTTACCCAGCAGGTGCGCCGCGTCGAGTGGCAGCAGACCGCTGGCGAGCTCGGCGCGCTGCTCCTCGAGGCGCGCCTGGTCAAGGAGCGCAAGCCCACCGAAAACCGCCTGCTGCGGGAGACCGACGCCGTCTTCGGGCTGCGTTTCGACCCCACCCGCAGGCGCGGCCCGGTGCTGGTGCGCGAACTCCTCGGCGGCGGCGACCCGGCCGATTGGGCCGATGTGTACGGCAGCTTCCGTACCAAGAAAGAAGCCGACAACGCCCTCCGCGAGCTGGCTACCCTCTACAAGCTGTGCCCGCGCCGCATCGGCACCGAGCCCTGGGGCGACGGCGCCTGCCTGGCCCACCAGATCAAGCGCTGCGCCGGCGTCTGCGCCGGCCGCGAAACCCATGCCGAGCACGACGAGCGCCTGCTGAAGGTGCTCGAAAGCCTGCGCCTGCGCCGCTGGCCGTGGCCCGGCCCGGTGGCGATCCGCGAACACCACGCCGACAGCGGCCGCAGCGCCGTGCACCTGGTCGATCGCTGGTGCCTGCTCGGCACTGCGGAAGACGAGGCGAGCTTCGGCGAACTCCTCGCCGCCTCGCCCGCCCGGGCCTTCGATCTCGACACCTACCGCATCCTGCTGCGCTGGCTGGACACGCCCGAGGGACGGGGGGCGGTGACGCTCATCGGCTGAGGGGGCCTTGCTGGCCTTGACGCCCGGATGTTTGCCGAGCGCGGGGCTCCACCCGTGAGCCGCAAAGCGTTCGGTAAGCCTCGCTTGGATTCGGTCTACGGATGTCGGGTTACGCTGCGCTAACCCGACTACCTGAACGGGATCACAGCGAAACCGTAGGTCGGGTTAGCCCCACAGGGCGTAACCCGACTAACCCGCCTACAGGGCCGACGCGGCACTGGCCGGGCTGCGTGGGATGCGTCGGGTTACGCTGTGCTAACCCGACCTACCCTGCTTCCTGAGGCATCGATGGTTCCCGCCGACCCTCCATTGGGTCACGCAGACCCTCGCCTGGGTATCCCGACACCTTCCCTTGCCCCGCCGCGACCCAAGCTTGCCCCACGCTGGGGCATCGATGGGTCGCGCGGACCCTGGGTTGGGTCGCTGAGACCCTCGCGAGGGTATCCCGATACCCTCCATTGCCTCGCTGTGACCCAAACGTGCCCCACGTTGGGGCATCGATGGCTCCCGGGCACCCTCCGTTGGGTTCCGGAGACCCTCGCATGGGTCTCGCCGGCCCTCCGTTGGGTCTCCCGCCCCCTTCGTTGGCCGGCGCAGACCCATCGCCGGGGCGCCGGGTGGCAGCCGGGACGCGACTGGCCCCGGAGGCGGGGGCTCGCCACCCCCGCGAGGCAGCCGCGGCTTCAGCCCCGCCGCTTTTCCCGCCAGCCTTCCAGCAGCGAATACACCGCTGGCACCACCACCAGGGTCAGCAGGGTCGAGCTGATCATGCCGCCGACCACCGCGATGGCCAGCGGCTGGTTGGTCTCGCTGCCGGCGCCGAAGCCCAGCGCCGCGGGGGCGAGGGCCAGGATCACCGTCATCGAGGTCATCAGCACCGGGCGCATGCGCGTGGGGCAGGCGTTGCGCAGGGCGGCGTCCACCTTCAGGCCATCGCCGCGGCGCTGGTTGGTGAGGTCCACCAGCAGGATGGAGTTCTTGGCCACCAGGCCGATCAGCAGCACCAGCCCGATCATCGAGTAGATGTTGAGGGTCTGCCCGCTCGCCCACAGGGCTGCCACGCCGCCGACGATGGCCAGCGGCTGGGCCAGCATCACGATGGCGGGCTGCAGGAAGCTGTTGAACTGGCTGGCCAGCACCATGTAGAGCAGGGTGAGGGCGAGCAGGAAGGTGAAGCTCATGTACTTCTGGGTTTTGCCGAACTCCTCGGCCTGGCCGATCATGCGCACCTGGTAGCCGGTGGGCAGCATCTCGGCGGCGGTCTGCTTGACGCGCTCGACGGCCTCGGCGAGGGGCAGGGTGGGGGTGGCGAAGAAGGTGGTGGCGTACTGCAGGTCGAAGCGCCCGACCACCGCCGGGCCCAGGGTTTCGCGGAAGGTGGCCACGCTGTCGAGGCGCACCATCTCGCCGGCCTTGTTGCGCAGGTAGATCTTTGAAAGATCGGCCGGCTGGGTGAAGCTGCCCTCCACCGCCTTCACGCGGATGTCGTAGCGCTGGCCATCGCCCGGCTCGTCGTTGAACTTGGCGATGTCCACGCCGCCGGTGAGCATGTTGATGGCGAGGGCCACGTCCTGGGTGGCGAGGCCGGCGTCGGCGATGCGCAGGCGGTCGGGGCTGAAGACGAGCTGCGGCAGGTCGAGCTGCAGGTCGGTGTCGATGCGGCCGAGCTGGGGCAGGGCGGCAAGCTTGCGCTGCAGGGCCTGCGCGTGTTGGCCGAGTTCCTGCAGCTTGGGGCCGGTGAGCACGAACTGCAGCGGCTCGCCCCGGGCGCCCTGGACCATCGGGTAGGGCGCGGCGAAGGCGCGGGCGCCGGCGATCTGGGTGAACTCCTGGCGTAGCATGGGGATCACGTCCTGCTGCTTGAGGCTGCGCTCGCCCCGCGGCACCATGCGCACCACCACCGTGCCCTGGTTTACCTGCCCGGCGGCGCCGAGGCCGATCAGCGAGAACTCGGAGCGGATCTCCGGGTGCCTGTCGAGGATGGCCTCGACCTCGCGCAGCTTGGCGTCGGTGTAGTCGATGCTGGAGCCCAGCGGTGTGCGCAGCGACACCAGGAAGCGCCCCTCGTCGGCGTCCGGCGCGAAGGCCTTGCCGATGTTGGCGAAGAAGAAGCCACTGCTGGCGACCACCGCCACGGTGGCCAGCACCACCCACAGGCGATGGGTGAGGGCGCCCTCCAGCAGGCGCCCGTAGAGGGCGTCGAGGCCCGCGAAGAAACGGTCGAAGGCACGGTAGACGGGGCCGTGCTGCTTCTCCACCTTGAGGTAGCGGGCGCACAGCATGGGGGTGAGGGTGAGCGAGACGAACAGCGACACCAGCACCCCGAAGGTGACCACCAGCGCGAAGCTGCGGAAGAACTGCCCGATGATCCCCGAGATGAAGGCCACCGGCGCAAAGATGCACACCAGCGACAGGGTGGCCGCCATCACCGCGAAGACCACCTCGTTGCTGCCGTTGATGGCCGCCGAGACCGGGTCGGGGTCGA
>Ga0075163_10014416_pt1 | contig 10204 bp, 7 predicted proteins | sample JI1023141ADNA_FD_71478 | JGI IMG/M metagenome (GOLD analysis project Ga0075163, IMG submission 71478) | Wastewater effluent complex algal communities from Wisconsin, to seasonally profile nutrient transformation and Carbon sequestration -... | ecosystem: Engineered > WWTP > Effluent > Algae... | reverse complement strand
GTCCCGGAGCTGTCGCTCCCGGAGCTGCCGATGTTCGCCGTGCTCGCGTCGCCCGTGCCGCCGGTCGAGGTCGTGCCGGTCTCGCCGACGATGCCCGAGGTCGTCGGCGCGCCCGAGCTGCCGTCGGTCGCGGCCCCGCCCGTGCCCGTCGCGCCGCCCGTGGAGGAGCCGGTCGCGGACTGGGTCGACGACGTCTCGCCGTCGTCGCGGCCGCCGCCGGGGCCGCAGGCGGTCGGAACGAGGGCGAGGAGGATGCGGATGGGCCAGGTGATGCGCATGGCTCATACAAGCGCCGCGGCGGCGGCGTTGCAAGCGACTCGAGGGCTCACACATCTCTGTCGTGCAGGCGCGCGGTCGCTATGGGTGAACGGCGCGCCGCCGCGGCGGCGCCGAGCGCCGCCGCGGTGGCGCGGCTCAGCGCCGGCGGCGGCGCAGGCCCATCAGGACCACCGCGCCGAGGCCGAGGGCGCCGAGGTCGGCGGGGCCGTTCGAGCTGCGGCAGCCGCAGCCCTCGTCGTCGAGCTCGCCGGAGCCGGTGGCGTCGTCGCCGTCGCTGCTGCTGCCGCCGTCGTCGCTGCTGGCGTCGCCGGGGCCGGACTCCTCGCCGCCGGGCTCGTCGCCGGTGGTCGGCGTGTCGCCGGTCGTGACCGGGCCCGCCTCGGACTCGCAGGTCGGGCTGCAGCCGTCGTCGGCGTCCTGGTTGCCGTCGTCGCAGTCCTCGCCGTCGTCGACGACCCCGTCGCCGCAGGTCGAGGCGGCGCTCGGGTCGACGCCGACGACGCAGAACTCATCGATGTTCCAGCCGGCGAGCTCGAGGCCCTGATCCGACTTGAGCTCGAAGCCGATCTGGACCGCGCCGTCGACGATGCCGGGCGTGATGTCGATGTCGTGGAAGCGCCACTCGCGGTCGGTGTGGTGGACGTTGCTGCTGTCGCCCTGATTGCTGTCGAGGTTGCGCCACGCGGCCTGGCCGTTGACGCGGATCGTCGCCTGATCGAAGAACGCGTCCTCGACCCCGAGCCAGCGGCGATACTGCAGGCGGACCTTCTCGAAGTCCCCGGTGGGGATGACCGGGCCGGTCAGCTTCGCGCTGGTCGACGGCTTGTAGGTGCCCTCGAGGTTGACGCCGAGCACGTCGGAGCCCGCGAACGGGGCGGACGGGTCGCCGCCGTTGCCGGTCGGGGCGCCCTGCTGCCACGCGGGCGAGGCCTCCCAGCCGTCGACGCCCTCGGCGCCCTCGAAGCCGGTGCAGTAGATCGGGACGACCGGGCCGGTGTACATCTGATACCAGGGGTCGGCCGCGTTCGACGGGAACGGCACCTGGGTCGCGTCGACGAGCGCGCTCTGGACCTGATACTCGAGGATCGTGTCGTTCTTCTGCGCGGGCAGCAGGCCGACGAAACCACCGTCGATCGCGTCCATGGCGAGCTCCTCGACGGCGTCGGAGCCGGGGGCGCGCCAGCGCAGCGTCGCGGTGACCGGCTTGAGGTCGACGCAGGCCTTCTTGACGGCGTCGACGGTCAGCGTGACCGGGGTGCCCTCCGGGGCCTGGGCGCCGAGGGTGATCGCGCCGCCGCCGCTGGCCGCGCTGAGCAGGCCGTGGGCGTAGAACGCCTTGTTGATCTCGCACTCGTTGGGGGTGCCGTTGCTGAGGTCGCCGTCGTCGTCGTCGGTGACCAGCGCCTCGGTGTACATGCTCGGGATGTCGGTCGCGCGGCGGATCGACTCGAACCACAGCTTGTCGGCCAGCGCGGTGCCGTCGGCGAGGCCGAGCTTCTCGCGCAGCAGCGCGCGCAGGTCCCATTCGGTGCCGGCGATGATCAGGCCGTCGTTGTGCGGCTCGCCGCTGAGGTCCTCGGGCCAGTGCCACTCGTGGCCGTCGGGGTCGAGCTCGCGCAGCGGGCCGTCGGGGCTGTCGCTGAAGAAGCCGCGCCCGAGGCCCGAATCGTCGGTGATCGTCGCGCTGAGATAGTCGGAGATGCCCTCGCTGAGCGCGCCGTCGAACGCGCCGACGCCGGGGATGATCGCCTGCGAGTGCACCGAGTGGCCGAACTCGTGATAGACGATGTCGGCGATCCGGCCGGTGTTCTCGCAGCCGCCGCCGCTGGCGAAGAAGTTGATCGCGTCGCCCTCGGAGAAGGCGTTGCACACGTCGTTGATGTTGACGCGCACCGACAGCTTCTGGTCGAGGTACGCGAAGTCGGGCGCGATGGCCCGCACGTACTCCTTGACCAGGCCGGCGTGGATGTACGCGGCGAGCTGGGCGTCGACGTTCTCGTCGTCGGGGCTCTTCCACACCACCGCGCCGCCGGGGTTGAGCACGAGGTCCTTGGTCGCGCCCGCGCCGGCCTTGTTGGTGACGCTGACGAGCTCGCCCTTGACGCCGGCGACCAGCGGCGTCACGCCGTCGATCGGGAGGACGCCCTCGGCGTCGGTCTGCGTCGTGTCGCCGCCGATCGTGACATCGAGCAGCGGCGCCGGGAACTCGGCGCGCGCGGCCTTCGGACCGCGCTTGGGGACCTCGAAGCGGACCGCCCCGCTGGCGAAGCGCAGGGTCTGCTCGCGGGCCACCGGCGCGCCCGTGGCGGCGTCGACGTAGACGTCGTAGCGGCCGATCGGCTGCTCGGCCGCGACCTGCACGCGCAGGACCTCGCGGTACGACCGGACCCCGCGCTCGCCGACGATCGGGAGGATGAACGGGCCCTCGACCGCGCCCGCCGTCGCGCTGCCGGCCGCGTCCGCGAGCACCCACGCGGTCGCGCGCTCGGCCGCGACCGCGGCGGACACGGGGCTGTCCGTCAGCGTCGCGCGGACGTTCGGCAGCGCCTCGGAGCCGATCGCGATCACGCGGTCGGCCTTGAAGCGGAAGCTGACCTGGCCGCCGAGCACCGGGCGCCCGTGGTAATGCTGGCGAAAGCCGACGCTGCGGACGCCGGCGCCGAGCTCGTTGCCGACGAGCACGAGGTCGTCGGCGGCGCTGCCGGGGGCGAGCACGGCGAGGTGGCGGCGCAGCAGTTCGGCGGCGCCGCGGGCCGCGGTCCCGGGCGAGGCGACGGCGCCGGGGGCAGCCGCGCCGGCGCCCCAGATCCGCAGGGGCACGCCGGTCGCGTCGTCCCAGATCGTGTCGGTCGCACCGATCGCGGTCGCCAGCGCGGCGTGGGCCTTCGTGGCGCGCGGCGGGGTGCGGTTCCAGACGACGGCCCGGTGGGGGCGGACGCCGCTGCCGTCGGCCAATTGGAGCCCGACGTGCTGCCCGCGCGGGGCCGTGAAGCCCGTCGCCGAGCTGCTGAGGAGGAAGCAGGGCAGCCCCAATCCGAGGATATACCCGGCACTCATGATTTTCCTGGTAAACCGCACATTGCTGCCATACGCGGTCCTGAAGATAGCGTCAAGCAGCCAGTGGCTGCCCGGTGAGCGCCTGCTCACGACCCGGGGTCCGGCGCATGTGCGGTGTGCCGGGGTCGCGGCGTGTACACGCGGACTCACGGGTCCGTGTAAATGGCGTCGAGGGCGGCGCGCGCCGTGTCGCGCCAGCGGACGTCGGCGACGCCGGCGAGGTCGACGCGGTCCCCCGGCGCGCCGGACCCCGCGCCGGGCACTGGCACGATCGCCTCGCGCTCGCCGTCGGCGACCCAGGCCCACGGGGTCGGCGTGCGGCACACGCGGTAGCCCCAGGTCTCGAACCACAGCAGGCGGTCGAGCGCCTGCGCCGGGCTCAGCGGCGCGAGCGTGTAGTCGGTCGCGAGCGCGGCGAGGGCCGCCGCGTTGGCGAGCACCGCGTCGGCGAACCAGTCGAGCATCGGCACGAACAGCTCCGGGCCCGCGCCCGGCGTGTCGGCGCTGTCGGGCCGCGCGACCGCGGCGAGCGCGAAGTGCAGGGCGGCGTCGTCCATCAGCGGCACGGTGTCGGGGCACAGCAGCGCGAGCACCTTCGACAGGCCCGCCGCGGTCCCCGGCGTCGGTCCGTCGGGCGGGCCGCCGCGGGCCGCCGCGTCGAGGGCGGCGAGGCTGCGCAGGTCGGCGACGAGGGCGGCGCGCTCGTCGGGCCCGCGCGCGCGCCAGGCCGCGGCGTCGCCGGCGAGCAGGTCGACGACGCGGGTCCAGGTCGGGCGCAGCGGCGGCTGAAGCCAGCGCTGGAACACCGGCGAGGGCACCTTGTTGTTGACCATCCAGCTGCCGGGCAGCGCGAGCGGGACGAGGTCGGCGACGGCGAGGCCGGCGGCGCGGGCCTTGCGGTAGGTGTCGGCGGCGAGGTCGAAGCCGAAGGCGCCGGGCAGGCGCCCGCGGACCTGCAGCTTGGCGCGGCCCATGCCGAGCCGCCACGGCGTCGGGGTCGCGTCGGCGGCGGTTCGGAGGCGGTGGACGAGGACGCAGGACATCGCGCGAGCATCGGCGCGGTCGCGACGAAAGTCGAGCGGGATGCGCGTGGCGTCGAAATGCGAGAGATAGGCACCCATGTCGTCCCGGTGTCGGGGTTACAACGATCCGGGCGCCGTCGATGCACGCACGTCGAGCTCGGTCTGGCCGTGGTTTGCGCCGAATGCGCGATGTAGAGCTTGACAGCGCGCATCGCTCCTATAACCTTGCACGCGATGGACGCAAACGCCCTGGCGGAGCTGCTTCGCGCCGACGAGTCCGATCGGGTCGAACTGACGATCTCACTGAATAAGATAGATAAATTCGGTGAAGCGATCTGCGCATTCGCCAATGATCTCGCCGGTAACAACCTGCCCGGCTATTTGTTCATCGGCGCCAACCCAGACGGCACGGCCAGCGGGGCGAAGATCGACGAAGCCTTCCTTCGCACTCTCGCTGGCTTGCGAAGCGATGGCAACCTGTTACCTCAGCCGGTCATGAATGTTCAGAGACATCACCTTGGCGGAGGTGACATGGCGGTCATCGAGGTCTTCCCGGCAGATCTCCCGCCCATGCGCTACAAAGGGGTCGTCTGGGTGCGCGTCGCTGCTTCTCGACGCATCGCCAACGAATCTGAAGAGCGTCGGCTATCAGAGCGCCGCGCCTGGCGCGCAAAGACCTGGGACGCCCGGCCGTGTGAACGCGCCGGGCTCGCCGATCTCATGCTCGACCTGTTCGAGCTGAGCTATCGTCCTCACGCGGTCGAGCCGCGAGTGATCGAAGAGAATCATCGCTCCGTCGAGGATCAGCTCGCAGCGCTACGATTCTACGACAGACGCGCTCAAAGCCCCACCAACGCCGGCGTCCTCCTGTTCGGGCAGAACCCTCGCGCCTGTATCGACGGCGCCTACGTTCAGTACGTCCATTACGAGGGTGACGATCTCGCCTCGCGGGTCGTCACTGACCGCGAAATTGGCGGGGATTTGCTGACGATCATGCGCGAGCTCGATCGCCTCGCGGAGTCGATCGCGGGCGCGCGGCCGGTGCCGAGCGGCATGTCGGATCGCATCGAGTACGCCTATCCCCCGCGAGCGCTGCACGAAGTGTTCATGAACGCGGTGATCCACCGAGATTATGAGCGGAGCGCGCCGATCCGAATCAACCGTTTCGTGGATCGATTGGAGATCACCAGCCCCGGCGGGTTGTATGGAGAGCTCGGTATCGAGGATCTGGAGACCGGGACGGCGTATCGCAACCCCGTCCTCGCAGAGGCGGCCAAGGTCCTCGGCTTTGTCAATCGTTTCGGGCGTGGAATCGCGCTCGTGCGCGAGCACATGAGGCGGAATGGACCCGGAAATGCCGAGTTTCGGCCATCATCTCACCATTTTCTTGTGATCCTACCCGAGCGAAAGATGAGCACGTGAGCCTGACGACCGTCGCGTTCTTCAATAACAAGGGCGGCGTCGGGAAGACAACGCTGGTCTATCACTTGGCCTGGATGTACTCGGAGCTCGGTGTACGCGTCATCGCGGCGGATCTCGATCCGCAGGCGAATCTGACCCGTGCGATGCTCACCGATGATCGAATCGAGGAGCTCCTCGAGGGGCCCAAGATCGACGGTCGTGGGCGAACCGTACGCGAAGCGCTCGACAGGTTGATAGAGCGCGAAGGTGACATCCTCGATCCACACATCGAACGAGTGACGGCGGGCTTCGGCGCCCATCCCGGCGAGATCGGCCTCATCTGCGGCGATCTCAGGCTGCACGACTTTGAGGACATGCTGTCTTCAGCCTGGTCGGAGTGCCTCGACGATCGAGCCAGCAATGCTCGATTTGGTTTTCGCGTCATATCGGCGTTCTATCGGCTCATCGCGCGCGCCGCGAGCGAGCACGGGGCCGAGCTCGCGCTGATCGATGTCGGGCCGAATCTTGGGCCCATCAACCGTGCCGCCCTGGTCGCCGCCGACTATGTCGTCGTCCCGCTCTCGCCCGACCTTTTCTCCGTGCAGGGGCTCCGAAACGTGGGCCCGACGTTGCGAGACTGGAGCGAGGGGTGGCGTCACCGCAGCGAACATGGTGCTCGTCTGGGCGTGACCACGGGGGACTTCCCGGGCGGGACCATGCGGCCGCTCGGATATGTGTTGTTGCAGGCACTGGCGATCAATGCGGGACGGGCGCCGATCGCGCAGCAGCGGTATATGGACCGCATTCCGATGGTCTATCGCGAGGCCGTCCTCAACAAGCCGCCCCAAGCCCGCCCGCCTGCCATCGATCCGAATCGACTCGGTGTGATCAAACACTATCACAGTCTCATTCAGCTGGCGCAGGAGGCTCGTGCACCCATGTTTCTGCTCAGACCAGCCGATGGCGCCATCGGCGCCTACTCAAAAAACGTCGTCGATGCGAAGCAGACGTTCAAGGCTCTCGCCCTGCGAATCGCCACTGGCGCGGGTGTATCGCTCGATGTCGAATAAGGCCGAGGACTGAGGTCTATCGCGGGTCGCGCGTGTCGCGGTTCCACGTCCAGCGGATGAGGAACTGGATCAGCTTGTCGCGCTGGAAGCCCTGGAAGAACGACACGAGGTCGTCGTAGCCCTTCGGGTCTTTTAAGAAGCGGCCGAGCGTGCCGTCGCCGCGCTCGAGGCCGGTGGACAGGCGCCGCGCGCCGGCGAAGGTGGCCTCGATGTCCTCGACCATGCGGCCCTCGGGGTCGTAGAGGATCGCGCCCATCGGGCTGTCGCTGTTCGGATCGCGGACATCCTTCAGCGTCTTCGAGATCTTGGCCATCGCCGTCTTGCCCTTGTCGACGATCGGCGGCAGGTCCTCGTCGAACTTTCGCATCGAGTCGGCGGTGCGGTCGAGCAGGCCGTCGACCTCGGTCGCGCTGGCCCGCACGCTGCGCAGCGTCGCGCCGAAGTCCTTGATGTAGGTCTCGTCGTTGAGCAGCGCGCCGAACAGGCCCTTGCCCTCGGCGGTGCGACGCGTGACCTCGTTGGCGTTGGCGAGGCCGGCCTGGATGTTGCGCACGAGCTTCTCGTCGCCCATCGCCTTGGCGAGCTCGGCGATGCCGCCGATCGTGTCCTCGACGCGCCCGAACACGCCGTCGAAGCGCTCCTTGATGCCGTCGAGCTGCTCGATCGTCGCGGGGATCGTCTGGATCTGCCCGCCGGCGGCCATCGGCTGGCCGCGCCCGATCGAGATCTGGACCAGCTGATCGCCGAGCACCCCGTTTTGCGAGATGATCGCGCGGCTGTCGTCGCGGATGTGCATGAAGCTGTCGGCGTAGACCTCCAGCGTCACGCGGATGCGCTTGTGGCTGGTGATGTAGCCGTCGCACACGCCGCTGTTGCCCGACCAGGTCACGCCGCGATAGCGCCGACGAAACTCATCGGTGACGCAGACCTCGCGCTCCTGGCACTGCGCGTCCTCCTCGCAGTGCGGGTACAGGTCCTTGTTGAAGGTGTAGGAGTCGAGCTGGGCGCACTTGCCCTCGGGGGCGCAAAACGACGGGCGATCGCAGTCGTCGGTGCGACCCTGGCCGAAGCGGCCGCGGTCCTCCGTCAGCGGGTTGCACGGATACTCGATCTCCGTGAACTGACGGTCGACGACGCTGCCGATCTCGATGCCCTCGAGCTGCACCGGGCTGCCGACGCGCAGGCCCGAGACCTGGCGGAAGTCGGCGGTGATCTGGACCTTGTCCTTCCACCGCTTCATGCCCTGGTTGTAGAAGAACACCCCGATCACGAACAGCACGCCGAGCACGAGCACGATGGTGCCGACGATCAAATTCCGGGAGGACTCGTTGCGGGCCATGGCGTCGCGACCTCGCAGTCTATCAGGCCTCGCCGGGCGCGCACGAGCCCGCGGACGCGGCCGCGGCGTGAAAGACGGCCTGGGGGCCCGGCGCCGCAGTCCAGGGCGCGGCGCGGCGGCGGCGCGGCGGCGCGGGAGCGGGTCAGCGCGGCCACAGCGGGGCCTGCGCAGGGCTCATCGCACGTCGCCGTCGACGTAGACCCAGCGCCCGGCCTCCCGCGCGAACCGGCTGCGCTCGCGCTGCACGAAGGTGCGACCCTGCGAGCGCAGCGTCGCGGCGAACGCGACGACGCCGGTCTCGTCGAGCGGCCCGCCGCCGACGACCTCGACGATCTCGAGCCCGAGGCCCTTGAGCGCGCGACAGTAGCGGGCGAGCCGCGGGCGATCGATCGCGGCGCGGGCCGGCGTCGCGGTCGTCGTCAGCAGGTAGTCGACCGCGCCCTCGAGGTACGCGGTGTAGCGGCTGCGCATCAGCGCCTCCGCGGTGTCGGGCCTTCGCTCGCCGCGGATGAACGCGCCGCAGCAGTCGTCGAGGTCGTTCGGGAGGCCGCACGGGCAGGGACGAGGCACCACGCGATGATGCCACGTTCGGCGACCGGGTTCGCGGGGGACCGACGTGGTGTCGAATTGGTAGTAGCGAGGCGATCATCGCTCACAGGTCGAGTATTGTGGCTTACATTTATTACACCGAGGAATGGAGCCGCGGTAGTTTGACGGGCAGATCATGCGATTGCGCTGATTTTTCTTGACGCTGGCGGGCCGGCGGGCCGATCACTGGCATTGATGGACTGCGGCGCTGGAGCCCGACGGCGTGGGATCGGTCGGCGCGGACGCTTCGAGTCGCCGTGAATCGAGAGGAGCCACGCATGCAACTGTCCCCATCGCTGCACATCCACCGCGTCGCCGTGATCGCCGCTTGCCTGGCGGGTTGCAACATCGACGCGGCGGCGGCGGACATCTACGCGCGGTACACCACGGGCGGCGAGGGCGGGGCGGACGGGGGGAGCTCGGCGGACGGGAGCGCGGCGAGCAGCGGAGGCGCGGAGACGCGGGGCGGGAGCACGGGCGGAGAGGAGAGCACCGGCGGCTCCGGGGCGGCGAGCGCCGGCAGCTCCGGCGGCGCGGAGACGGGGAGCGGGTCGGAGACGGGCTCGACGGGCGGCGGGTCGACGGGGACGACCGGAGCGGCCGCGGTCTGCGGCGACGGGGTGGTGGCGGGGGACGAGGAGTGCGACGACCCGGCCGACCCGACCTGCTCGCAGTGCGTCCGCGATCGCCTGGTGTTCGTGACGTCGGGCTACGTGCGCGGCGACCTCGCGCTCAACGGCGGGCTGACCTACTGGTGTAACCACTACGCGGCGATGGGGGGGCTGCTCGAGAACGACGAGCCGCGGTTCAAGCCGTGGATCTCGACGAGCAAGGCGAGCGCGGCGGAGTCGCTGTACCACTCCCCCGGTCGCTACGTGCTGGTCAACGGGCTGGTGTTCGCGGAGAGCTGGGACGACCTGGTCGCGGGCAACATCGTGAACCCGCTCAACGTCGACGAGAGCAGCCAGACCCACGGCGGCGGCGTGTGGACCGGGACGGCCCCGGACGGCAGCGCCGTGCCGGACACGACCCACTGTGAGGACTGGACGTCCAAAAGCGCCTTCCTGAAGGGCTACCAGGGCCATGCCAGCGCCGTGGATGGTCGGTGGACGCAGGAGACCGACCCCGAGCTCAACCCCTCCGGCTGTGTCGGGGAAAATAGCCTGTACTGCTTCGAGTCACCGTAGATTTCCGCCGAGAGGATCCATCCACGCATGCAAGCACTCAAAACTCTGTTCATCATCTCTCCTTGGGTCGTGACGTCCGCTTGCCAGCCGGGCGCGGCGCCGGGGGCCTCCGAGGGCAGCCCCGGCGCCTCGACCTCGACCGCAGATCCCGGGGGATCGAGGCCCAGGCCGCGCGCGTCGCGGCGAGCGTGACCGGAGGCGTGGGCGCCGTGCTGGTGCTCACCGGCCTCGGTTTGATAGTCAGCGACCGACGGGCCGCGC
>Ga0075163_10014415_pt1 | contig 10205 bp, 11 predicted proteins | sample JI1023141ADNA_FD_71478 | JGI IMG/M metagenome (GOLD analysis project Ga0075163, IMG submission 71478) | Wastewater effluent complex algal communities from Wisconsin, to seasonally profile nutrient transformation and Carbon sequestration -... | ecosystem: Engineered > WWTP > Effluent > Algae... | reverse complement strand
AAGGTGCGCGGATGCGGGCGAACTTCGCCAATACGTCGATTCCGTCGCCCAAGGTCGGCGCACTGAGCGCAGCGAAACCAAGCGGGCCGTGGCTGCTGACGTCTAGCGCATCGGCCAGCTCAAGCGCCCACGCGGAATCCTTGGCGAGACTAATCGCATTTTTGAATATCGAGAGTTGCTGCGCGACAGTTATGCTTGCCTGTTGTTTAACTTGATGCACCGTCACCCCGGTGCCCTCTAGCAAACGCAAGGTGTCATCCGGCCAGCGCTGCAGCAAGATGCGCGTATAGGTACTGGGAGTTGGCAGAGGGTCAATCGTCATGCCACATTATGGCGTAAAAAGACTATAAGATTGTCACTTAATGCTCTCGTCGACCGGTATAACTGTCCCTAAGATGCAAGCTCTCGTGACCCAATCTGGAGTAGCAAATGAAAACATTCGTCGTTCAGGACCCAAGCAAAGGACAAATCGTTTATCAAGATCGCAAGCGCTATCTCTGGCTGGCGTCCTTGTTCTATCCCATGGCCGCGTTTAGCGGCATTGCGCTTTATCTGACTTTCGGGAGCGAGGCGTGGTTGGTCACACCGTTGGTGATGACCTATGGCGGCGCGAGCTTTTTTGATTGGTGGTTTGGCGAAGACAAACACAATCCGCCGGAAGAAATTGTGCCGGCCTTAGAAGACGACACCTACTATCGGTGGCTGCCTTTGCTTACCGTGCCGATGCATATAGTTGTGCTTCTAGTGATGGCCGCATTCGTCGGGACGCACGATCTATCGATACCTGCACTGGCAATCGTCGCCCTGTCGGCGGGTTTGGTCAGTGGTTTGGGCATCAACACGGCACATGAGCTTGGCCACAAGAAGACCAAGTTTGAACGCTGGATGGCGCGCATCGTCCTCGCCGTACCTGCCTACGGACACTTCTGCGTTGAACACAACCGTGGCCATCATCGCCATGTCGCGACACCCAACGATCCAGCCAGCTCGCGTTTGGGTGAGAACATCTATCGCTTTGCCATGCGTGAGATTCCCGGCTGCTTCAAGCGTGGTTGGGCTGTTGAGGCTGAGCGCCTGCAGCGTCTAGGCAAATCCGCCTGGCATTACGAGAACGAAGTCTTGCAGTCGTACGCGCTGACTGCAGTGTTCCAAATTGCGCTGATCGTCGCCTTCGGTTGGATCATGCTGCCCTTCCTCGCGATCCACAATTTCTTTGCCTGGTGGCAACTGACTAGCGCCAACTACATTGAGCACTACGGCCTGCTGCGCAAGCAAAACGCCAACGGCAGCTTTGAACATTGCCAGCCGTGGCATTCGTGGAATGCAGATTATTTCGCCTCGAACATGCTGCTATATCAGTTAGAGCGCCACTCCGACCATCACGCGCACCCCACTCGCCGCTATCAAAGTTTGCGTAGCTTCCCGAACTTACCAACCCTACCCAACGGTTATTTCGGCATGTACCTAGTCGCCTTGATTCCGCCGCTGTGGTATTTCGTGATGGACAAGCGCTTGCTGGCACTGCCTCACATCAATGGTGACCTGTCGCTGGTCAATATTGATCCTGCCCGGCGCACTGAGATGCTTGAGCGCTATGGTTCCAGCGCACCATTGCAAGCGGCCTAGGAGCACCACCATGGCGACCTACCTTTGCCCCGACTGCGGATACCGTTACGATGAAGCCAAAGGGGACGCCCACGAGGGCTACCCGCCGGCGACAAAGTTTGCCGACCTGCCGGAAGACTTCGTCTGCCCGGACTGCTCGGTGCGGGCCAAGGTCGATTTCATTGACGAATCAGATTCTGAAAGTAAATAGCCAATAACTATCTATTGAATTGTTATAAGTCATTGGAAATAACTATTGCCGAAGCCTAACATGCGAAGCGTCAGCCGGGTATTTCACCCGGTTCAATCATCCAGGAGACGCACCATGGCACAGCAACAGCAGTCACCCACGATCAAAAACCTCGAGTCCGCCTTTGCTGGCGAGTCGATGGCGCACATCAAGTACCGTTACTTCGCCAAGCTTTGTCGCGCCAAAGGTGACGAAGCCACCGCCAAGGCATTCGAAGCCACGGCAGATCAAGAAGTCCAACACGCGTTCGGTCATCTCGATCTGCTTTATCCTGCCGCATCACTCACCCCGGCGCAGTGTTTGCAATACGCGATTGACGGCGAGACTTACGAATACACCGAAATGTATCCATCATTCCGCCATGCCGCCGAAGTAGAAGGCAACGCTGCAGCGGTAAAGGAGATCGACGAACAAATCGCGGAATCAAAAGAGCACGCTGAGTTTTTTGCGGCAACCTTGGCCAAAGCCGCGAAACGATTCGCTGCGTTGGCGAAAGTTGAGGAAAGACACGCAGCGCATTACCGCGCCCAACTCGCCTCTATTACTGCTTAATCACACTATTCAACGGCGTCCCGTCAGCACCAACTGACAAGGCAGACGCCGCAACTTTGACCAAAGAAAGAGAAATCATGAAAACTTATGTCTGTATCGTATGTGGATATGTTTATAGCGAAGCCGATGGTGATCCGGAACACGGCATCGCTGCGGGTACCCGTTGGGACGATGTGCCGAACTCGTGGTGCTGCCCCGATTGCGGCGTAGCCAAGGCCGACTTTGAAATGCAGGAAATCTAAGATGGCCAATGAGCTGACCACCGGCGTGTTGATTGTTGGTTCTGGAATGGCCGGTGTGACGCTCGCCCGCGAGCTGCGCAAACTGGATGCAAACGTCGACATCACTTTGATCAGCGCCGACGGCGGTGGCTTCTATTCCAAGCCGAATATTTCCAACGCGCTAGCTGCCGGGAAATCGGCAGATCAGTTGATGATGTCGCAGCGCGATGCATTGGCGGCACAGCTCAAGATTCAGATTCATTCGAATGTGCAAGTGAAGGCGATAAGCCCTCAGTCCGCCACGGCCGTAACTTCCATCGGCGATTTTGAATATCAACATTTGGTGCTTGCACTCGGCGCGCGTCCGATTCGTTTGCCAATCGCAGGCGACGGCGCGGCGGATGTATTGTCAATCAATCATCTTGATCACTACGCCGAATTTCGCCGCGCCTTAGGTGGCAAAGGCGACGGCAAGAAGCGCGTAGCGATACTCGGCGCTGGGCTCATCGGTTGTGAGTTCGCCAACGATTTACGCCTCGGTGGTTTTGAAGTCGAAGTATTCGATCTCGCGCCACAAGCCTTGGGCCGTTTGCTCCCTGCGCAAACCGCCGCGTTCTTGCAACAACGTATGGAAAACGCGGGCGTGAAATTTCACTTCAATACCAGTATCGCCAAGCTTGAAAAGTCCGCGCAGCACTATCGCCTGACCGACAGCCACGGTGCCTCCCACGAGGCGGATATTGTTTTGTCGGCGATCGGGTTGATCCCCGAAATAGAACTCGCCAAAGCCAGCGGATTGCCCGTCAATCGTGGCATCTTGGTTGATCAACATTTGCAAGCCAACGGCGGAAAAGGTCATGCCCCAATCTACGCGCTCGGCGACTGCATGGAAATCAGCGGCTTAAATCTCCCCTTCATCCTACCCATCATGGCGCAAGCCCGCGCCCTGGCCAAAACGCTGAGCGGCACACCAACCGAACTGCACTACGCCGCGATGCCAGTAGTAGTCAAAACCCCCGCCTGTCCGACAGTAGTTTGCCCACCGCCACAGGGCAGCAAAGGCGTGTGGCAGGAAGAAGTTAGTGCTGATGGTGTGCGAGCATTGTTTGTTGATGCAAACAACAAACCATTGGGGTTTGCACTGTTGGGTAGCGCGACAACTGAGCGACAAGCGTTGGCAGCACAAATGCCAGCGTGGTTGTAAAGCTCGATCGCTCCGGCCGTGTGCCCCATGATCGCGCTGCTCAACGGCGTATTACCAGCACCAACTCGCAAGACCTAAGAACAACATCACCTGCGTTAGACTGCAAGACAGCCTTTTTGTGCCGTCTGGCACAGCGCCACAGGAGTTTCCCTTATGTCTCGACTTCCCGTGATTGTTGGTTTTGGTGGATTCAATGCTGCTGGTCGCAGTTCGTTTCATCATGGTTATCGGCGCATGGTGATCGAATCGCTGCCGGAAAAAATACGCGAGGAAACTTTGGTTGGCCTCGCCACTTTGATGAAGCTGGTGACCTATTCCGAAAGCCAGTATGTCGATGCCGATGGCAATGCACTTGACCCGCATGAAGTGGCCGCCAAATTTAGTCAGCAAATTCTGGATTCGACGCTGATTCGCCGCATTGAAGCGTTTGACGATACCGCCGTGCACACCCACCAAAAAGTTGATTTGGCGGCAAGCGCTGGTGCACCTTTCACATTCACTTTGCCGGTCAAACAATTGCCGCAACCTTTGCCGTTGTCGTGGTCGGTGCTTATGCCCACAGAGTCGTCGCCGAGCGCTTTGGCACAGGTCACTATTGCGTCAGGTTTCAGTGGCTTGATTGCCAGCACGCGCGATTTGCCGGTCAAATCTGCCGGGCAATTGCCATCAGGTTTTGACCCCGCCGATCACTACAACTCGCGCTCGCATCCGCGCGGTGTGCAATTGGCGGTGACGGCTGCATCGGATGCTGTGCATTCCATTGGGATCGACTGGAAGACCATTGCCAATGCTGTGCATCCCGACGAAATCGGCGTGTTCGCAGCCAGCGGCATGAGCCAACTGGACGAGAACGGCAACGGCGGCATGATGCAAGCGCGACTCAAAGGCGAGCGCGTTTCGGCGCGGCAATTACCACTCGGCTTGAACACCATGCCAGCCGATTTTGTGAATGCTTACGTGCTCGGTAGTGTAGGTGTGACCGGTGCCGTGACTGGTGCTTGCGCCAGTTTTTTGTACAACTTGCGCCTCGGTGTAGACGACATTCGCATGGGTCGTCGCCGTGTCGTGGTGGTCGGTTGTACCGAAGCGCCAGTGGTCTCCGAAATCATTGAAGGCTACGCCACGATGGGCGCGCTAGCGACTGCCGAAAATCTCGCCAAGCTCGACGGTGTCGATGTCGCGCATTGCGACTATCGCCGATCGAGCCGACCGTTTGGTGAAAACTGTGGCTTCACTCTGTCCGAGTCCGCTCAGTATGTGGTGTTGATGGATGATGAACTGGCGATGCAATTGGGCGCAGATATTCATGGTGCAGTGAGCGATGTTTTTGTCAATGCCGATGGATACAAAAAATCGATTCCGGGACCAGGCGCGGGCAACTACATCACCATGGCAAAAGCGGTGGCTTCAGCCGTCGCGATTGTTGGCGCGGAGGCGGTGCGCGAGCGCAGTTTCGTGCAAGCCCACGGTTCCAGCACGCCACAAAATCGCGTGACCGAATCGGTGATTTTGGATAGCGTGGCACGGGCGTTTGATATCGCGCATTGGCCGGTTAGTGCAGTCAAAGCCTACGTCGGCCACCCGCTCGCACCGGCCAGTGGCGATCAACTGATGTCGTCACTTGGCGTTTTCAAATACGGCATCATGCCGGGCATAAAAACCATCGACAAAGTCGCCGATGACGTGGTCGCTGAGCGCTTGCAAATATCTAATCGCGATATCGCTGAGGGTGTTGGCGCGCGCGATGTAGCGTTTTTAAACTCTAAAGGATTCGGCGGCAACAACGCCACCGCTGCAGTGTATTCGCCACGAGTGGTGGAGAAAATGCTGCTGAAGCGCTACGGCGAAGCAGCATTTGCGGACTACACAGCGCGCCGCGAGGCGACCCGCAAACACGCAGCGGTCTACGACGCGGAAGCCTCGCGTGGCAACCTGCAAACCATTTATCAGTTCGGCGAAAACATGATCGACGAATCAGCCATAACGATTGCTTCGACCCATCTCACCTTGCCGGGCTTTGCCCACGCGATAAATTTGCCGACGACCAATCCCTTCGGCGACATGGTGTAAGCAGTTCGATGATTCTGGAAGTCGCGCCACTGCAAATTCGTGCTGGTCAATCGGCAAAATTTGAATTGGCATTTGCCCATGCGCAACAGATCATCGAAGCAATGCCCGGGGTTTCGCACTACGCAGCGGTTCCATTTGCTGAAACACTTACGTCGGCTCGCTAGCCACTATGAAAAATTCAAACCATACCGCGTTGTTCGACTGGTTAGTACGGCATAGCAAATCAAGCTTTGTTTTGATGTGCATTTCATTTATGGCATTCGGTGTGCTCTCCTACAATCTGGTGATGTATGTAGCGGCCAACGCAAACTATCTGTTGACCTACCGATGGGACGCGATTGTCGATGGTGGCGCCCAGCAACTGCTCGAGATATGGGGCACGGCTTTTCTGGCTTTGGGATGCTATTTGGTGTTCAAGCTAAGCGAGCACGCGCTGATAGAACGAATCGCACACCAGCCCTGCCAAGCAGATCAACCAACGCCGGTCGCAGAAGTCGTCGACGCTAAAACAGATGCGACCCTTCATTAAGCCCTGGCGTTTGGGCGCCGTCGCTTGCAACATCGCCACCACCGTTTGATCCTTGCCCATGCGCAAATACAACCGCCTGCTTGCAGTTCTTGCGTTCCTCGCACTACTGCTGGCTATCGTTCAGCTATCTGGCCTACGCGATAATTTCAGCTTAGCGTTTTTGCAGCACCAGATCCTGACGCACCAAGTAACCGGCTTGCTGGTTTTCGTCGTGTTGTTCTCGATCGGCAATTTGATTCAGATCCCGGGTTGGATTTTCCTTGCTGCAGCGGTACTGACACTGGGAAAGTTGATGGGTGGACTCGCAACCTATGCTGCCGCCAGCGCCTCATGTGTGGTGACGTTTCTGGTGATCAAAGCGATCGGCGGCGATGCATTGCGCCAGTTAGACAACAAAATTGCTTTGAGAATTTTCCGCCGTCTCGATACACACCCGATTCGAAGCATTGCCCTGCTGCGTATGCTTTTTCAAACCGTTCCTGCGCTCAACTATGCGCTTGCACTGTCTGGCATTAAATTCAGACATTATCTGGTCGGTACCTTAGTTGGGCTACCCATACCGATCAGCCTGTATTGCCTGTTCTTCGATTATCTAGCTAAGCTGCTGATTCCCGCTACTTCAGCTTGAACGCTTGTCAGCACCAACTCACACCGCGTATTCGCGCTCCAGATAGTCGATGATTTTGCTCGACTCATAAAGCTTTGCGCCGGTGTTCGGGTCTTCTAAATACGGTACTTGAACGCGGCCAAATTGCGCCAGCACTTGCTCGCGCCGACCACCCGCTTTGGGTTTGTATGGCCCTGGCTTCACGCGCATCGTGGCTGGACCCATGTCGGCAAATTGCTCTTTTCCAATGTTGTGCAACACATAGGCAAGTTCCAACTCCGTTAGACGTTCGCGTACCAAGCGGGTGTATGGGCTCGATTCGAAACTCCAAAGCTCGAGCAATTTATCTGGCTGTTTGGCAGCGCGGCCGGTTATTCCACGCATCATTCGCAGCACTGACCCCGCGCCGCTGGCTAGCGGGCGCAGTTTGCCGGGTCGATAAATGGCGGGCGTTTGCTGCGCGCCATAGGTTTGGAATAAATAATCGATGATGTCTTTCGATTCATACATCACGGTGTTGTTATTTGGGTCAACCAGCAAGGGAAATTGCGCCTTGCCGCCAATGCGTATCGCCTCGGGTCGATAATATTTGCCGCCGCGCGGGCAAGGATAAATTTCCGCATCCAGTCCCAGCGCGGTAAGTGCTTCGCGCACCAATTTGCAAAATGGACTGCCTTCCATGTCATACAGTCGCAGCCGCTTTTTTGGTTGCACTGCTGCTGTTACTAGCGAGGTGCCACGCCAAAGTGACGCGCTAGATGCAGCAATGGAAGTCGCTACGCTGAGTTGATGAAGGATTTTATTGGCCATGACTATCTCCCATCACGGTATCGTACTTAGAACAGTTTCCACCTGCCCGCGTGCGCTCACAATTCCGAGTCGTGTTTTCAGTGATATTGGTTGGTCGTTAAACAAGGCGCTGTAATACACCGTATTGCACATGACTTTTTTTACATAGTCGCGGGTTTCAGTGAACGGAATTGTTTCGGCGTAAATCGCACCTTCCATTGCGTTTTGATCTCGCCATTTTCGTGCGCGGCCGGGTCCTGCGTTGTACGCCGCCGAAGCCAGCACCGGTTGATTTTCAAGCGAGTCGAGCACGATTTTTAGATAGTTAGTGCCCAGTTCGATATTGGTATTTAAGTCCGTGGTGCGCTTGGGTTGGAAACTGCGCATACCAATTTGGCGCGCGACCCATTTGGCGGTGGCTGGCATGACTTGCATTAATCCTTGCGCACCGACAGAGGATTTGGCAGCAGGGACAAAACGACTCTCTTGCCGCATCAATCCATACACCCAAGCGCCATCAAGCGCCAAGCGTTTGGTCGCTGGGTCGATTTGGTCGCGAAACGGTGCGAGATAACGCAAGCTGTAATCATGCTGCGTCGTCGTGCGATCGGCAGTGTGAATCGCGCGATCCAACACACCCTCAGTCCGCGCAAATTCAGCTGCCGCCAACAACTCACGGTCGTTCAAATCGCGCAGCGCCCATGACCATTCCTTCAAGCCCTCGGTGCGCATATCCAAGCGAAATAGTGCGAGCGCACGTTGCAAACCCGGACGCACACTGGCTGCTGCTAATTCGACCCGAGTCGGCGCACTGGCCTGCGGCGGTAGCGTTGTCACGCGACCTAATTCGTCACTCGCCAGCGTGCCGTAGAAATTAGATTGTGTGGCGATTTTTTGATACAACCTGGTGGCTTCCGCAGCTTCGCCATTTGCGGCCAGCGCGCGCGCTTTCCAATAAATCCAATCTGGTGTGTTGGCCAAATCAGGCGGCATGCGAGCAATTGCGCGCTGCACCGCTTTCCAATCTAGTGCGCGTAGCGCGGCGCGGGCTTGCCAAGCGAGTTGAAAGTCGCTCGCCGTACTTGGAGCCAATCCATTGCCGGTCTCGAACCACCGCAGTGCTTCTGGTTGATGCTTGAGCGCCGCAGCCAGCGCAATCTGACCCCAACCGTAGGCACGCTCCTCGGCGCTAAATTGTGGCGCGTTGAGTTCCAATTGCGCCAGGCGCTGCGCGGCCCTTTGCGCATCGGTTTGCGCCAAACGTTGCAGCGCAAACAAGGTTTTTTCGCGATTGCCCCGACTCGCATAGGCAGCATTCGCACCACTACCAAATTTGTTCAGCCAAACGTCCGGTCGCTTCGATATCGCCTCCAAACCTTTGCCATCAAAACCTTCGCTATCGGGCAAAAACGCTGCGTCTTTGGCTAAAGCTATTTTTCGGGTTTCCATTTTCCGCCTCAAACGCTGCCACACCTCTTCGACCGTCAGACCACCAGCGGCCACCAATTGCGTGACTACGGCGTCGCAAGCTTGCGGTAAATCCTGTCCCGAAAGCCACACCCCGCGCACGCGCTCTGGCGCACTAGCGGCCTGTGCCGCGTAACAGTCAATATCAACTTCACGTTGCACCAACAGTGAATTTTCGCGGGTAAATGTTTGCCAATCCGCTCGCTCGCCGAGCTTACGCAACCAGTCGCCGCGCAGGCGTTCAGCGAGATAAGTGCCGGCATTGGCGTTTAGAAATGCGGCAATACCTGCCTCATCAGCGCGCGATTTGTCGTCAAGGCTCAAGCGCAATCGCCAGTATTGCGCCCAAGGCTGAAGCGCGTGGCCATCCAGCGCGACGATCGCCTTATTTAGATTGCTGCTATCGGACTTATGGAATGCAGTGCGTGCGGCAACAAACGCTTTGTCGCTCGACGACTCAAGCGCAATACACACACCAGAGAGCGCCGCCAGCATGCACAACATTACAAGCCGGTGAATACCGCAAGATTTGCCGCCGAAGCGGTTAACATTGTTCATCGTGACTCGCATCGTTACCCATTTAATTTGTACTTGCCTACATTGCCGACAACTGCACCTACCTTAGCATGACCACGACTCACGCATCCCTTGATAATTCTGCTGATTCGCTCGCTTTTCGTGCGGCTATTCGCCGTGAGCGGCTGGCTGCACGATTAGCTTTGGCGAGCGATGCGCGTCGACATACCGCCACCTGCACACAAATCGAGCGCCATTTGTCGGATTGGTTTGCTGCACGCACGCCGACCAGCTTCGGATTTTGCGCAACCATTCGTGGCGAATTTGACGCTGTGCCTGTGGCCGAGCGCCTGATAGCGCAAGGCTGGCAGGCTGCAATGGCGGTAAGCGTGCAA
>Ga0075163_10014414_pt1 | contig 10205 bp, 9 predicted proteins | sample JI1023141ADNA_FD_71478 | JGI IMG/M metagenome (GOLD analysis project Ga0075163, IMG submission 71478) | Wastewater effluent complex algal communities from Wisconsin, to seasonally profile nutrient transformation and Carbon sequestration -... | ecosystem: Engineered > WWTP > Effluent > Algae... | reverse complement strand
CAAAGAATAGCCGTTGCCTTTGTTGTTTTTTTCCCCCTCAATTTTCTCTGAAAATAGATGGCTATTCGTTGCAAAAAAGATCACAACCACTCAGACTTGAACCGGACGAGTCATAAGTGCAACGAATGCGAGGCGCCCTTGCAAAAAAAATGCTCTCTCTGTTTCAACTTCGTCAGCTACGCCAACATTTCGAAGCATGAGAAAAAATGCGACGGTGAAGGAAAGAGAAAAGGAAAGAGAGAAGCGGAATCGTTTGTATCGTCGTCTCCAAAGCGCAAAGAGAAGAAGATGAAAGCTAAAGAAGAGGAAGACGAAGAAGAAGTTGATGAAGAGGAACAAGACGAGGAACAAGAAGACGAGCAAGGCTCCTCTGGAGAACAAGAGTCTTCTTCGGATATTGTTGAAAGCTCGAGCAGTGACAGCAACAAGCTCGTTTTTTTGGTGGACTCTTCAGATGCCAACGTTGGTGATGATGATGATGAGGATGATGATGATGAGGATGATGATGAAGATGATGATGAAGATGAAGATGAAGATGATAATGATGATGATGATGATGATGATGATAATGATGATAATGCGAACGTTGTTGATGATGCCAACGCTGATGATGGTGATGATGCCAACGCTGATGATGGTGATGAAATGGTGAACGCTGAAGGAGATCTTGGGCTGGAGTATGACCATCGACCAATTTCTCGCTTCTTGGACCTGGAACATGAGGTGGATGAGGGAGAAGAGGATGGGTTTTATGAGGTGGAAAGGTTTCATCGTCGCCGATTTCACCGAGATTCAATGGAAATGGAAGAAAATTTGAATATCGCGGAATCATCTGATGAAGGGCTTCCGCTTCATGATGCCATTCGCGAAGGAAATTTCGAGAAAGCAAAAGCCCTTCTTGACAAAGGTCGAAGCGTTTGGGAAAGAGGTCCTGATGGATGGTACCCACTTCACATGGCTGCGATGGATGGTCACGCGGATTTGGTGGATTTGTTGTTGAATCGTGGGGCGAAAATCAATGCAAAAGACTTTTCGCGAATGCAGCCGCTCCATTTTGCTGCAGAATATGGACATGCAGAATGTATCGCAGCTCTGTTGGATAGAGGTGCCAACGTGGATGAAATGTGCAGTGAAGGCACGCCTCTTCATTTGGCAACGAGGAATGACAATGTGGAGTGCGTCAAGGTGTTACTGGAGAGAAACGCGCGAAGTGGCATTACGAATAGCGAGGGATGGACCCCGCTTCATCTTGCTGCACGTGGCCATGCTGATTGCCTGAAGGTATATCTTGAGCATGGTGCATGCGCCTCTGACAATAGAGAAGTTCTGCATGCTGCAGTGGAAGCAGGTTGTAGCGCGAGTCTGGATATTTTATTGCAGCAGCACGGTGTAGATGTGAATGCGAGAGACGATGAAAACATGACACCACTGCACAAACTTTGCGATTGTGACATTGAAGAGAAAATCGATCTCCTTGGTTGTATCAAGCTACTGATCAAACACAAAGCGGAAATTGATGCAATCGACGGCCAGGGAAGGACTCCGTTAATGTGTTTGTGTGAGCATTCCGATGTGAAAGATGCGATCGCTCTCATGGCGGAATGTGGTGCAAATATCAACGTTCGAAATTCTTTGAATGGTCGGACGGCTCTTTCCTATTTACTGGAAAACGACTCTTTTCTCACTGGAAAACGAGGCAAGAAAGCGACGGTGAAGTTTTTATTGAGCAAAGGTGCGAATTGCAAGTTGCGAGATGAAGATGGACACACTCCTTTAATGTCATACATTATGACGGGGGAGTGTTCAATAAGCATCATCCAAGTCTTGTTGAACGCTGGTAGTGACGTCAATGCACAAGATTCAGTTGGAGCCTCGGTTCTTCAGTTGGCAGCAAAGTATTGTGAAAGGAAGATTGTGAAGCACCTTTTGATAAATGGGGCAAATGCAAAATTGGCAGATGGAAAGGGAACGACAGCCTTGATGTCTTGTATTGGAATGCCGACAAAAATCATGAAGCTCCTAGTAGTGAGCGGTGGCGTGGAACTGCTCAACGCGAAAAACTCTGAAGGGAGAACTGCGCTTCATTTAGCTGCTTTGAAGAATGACAAACACGCTCTGCTGTTTTTGTTGAGCAAAGGAGCAAACATTTCCTTGAGAGATGAGGACGGTATGACTGCATTGAGTCTCGCAAGTTCCACTAAATGTCAGACGATTTTGCAGAAGGCTTCTAGTGTTGTTATTGTTCAAAAAACGGGAGTGAAAAAATAAAGAATGATCAGTGAATCCGCAGATGAAGAGCAAACCCATTTATTGATCAACATCCTTTGTTGTTTTCGCGCTCATCGTCTCCCCAATCTGCATCTCCCGTCATGTGATATCAAGTAATCTAACCTCCCTGGCATGAAACAATCAATATTTAAAAAAATATGCGCACGTGTTATGCGCACGCATATGCGCAGTTATGCGCAGATTTTTTTATTTTAAAAGGGTTACAAGTGGGTTCTAAATGAGGTGCACACATGACCACACCCATCAAGAGCTTGATTTTCACAGCAAAAAGTGCTTACAATGTTCTGGGTCTCTTGAAAAGTTTTGTGAAGGGTGCAAAAAGTTCTCCAACTACTCCAACTTTAACGTCCACAAGAAAGCATGCAGTCAACGTCTTTTGGAAGCAGCCGCACGAGCAGCGGAAGTAGAAGCAGCGGTGTCTGTGAGAAAGATTCGTTTTGCGTTTTTTGCGTCAGTGTGGTCGTTTGAGGATGAAGATGAGCAAAAAGGAACACTCGGTCAGTTCTGCGAGGAGCTTCCTGCTGATTTTCCAAAAGGCATTCGTCGTATGAATATCGCAGACCCTTCTGCTGAAAGCTCTTTTGTTGATGTCTACGATGCCATTTGGGGCTCGATTGCGCTCGATCCCAAGTTTGAGTTGGTGCACATTTTTCACTCCCTGTCAAGCATCATTGAGGCCACCAATCTAGGGGAAATGTGTCTTGATCTTCTCGTTGTTGGCGATTGGATTTACCCGTCTGTCTTTGCGAGCGAGAATAGGGAAAGTGCCGAGGAGATTTACAAGACACTGCAAAACATGGAACTTGAACTTCGACTTCGTGTTTTTCCTCCTGTGGAATATGCTTGGTATTTTGCACAAAAGGCGCATTTCCTTACGCGTTTGGGCAGGTTTCCTTTAAGTCCGTCGGTGAAAGTGATACCGACTTTTGTGGTTCCTAGTGGACACAGATGGAAGCCTCAAGTTTTGGAATTTGCAAAGAAAAACAACGCCAAGATCATCATGATGAAGCGAGAACTGAGCGATGGAGGGAATCATGTTTTGAAAATGGACACGAATTCTTTGGAGCATTTGAAGGGTAGACATGAATTTCGTTGGATTGCACAGCCATTTTTACTTGAATTCTCCGAACTTCCTGAAATGCGCATGTATGTAATTGATGGCAAGTGCACATTTGGCTGCATGACACGATTTGTCGATAGAGCAGATGGATCGCGTCACATGTCAACCGTTGCTACAACGCCTGGTCGTCGAACTTGGCTTAAAGAAGGAGGGCAAGAGGCTGCAGCAGCTGCAGAACATGTTGCACAAATTATTGCACGCGATCAAGCCCATGCTTTGCGTTTTTTGCGCGTTGACTTGATAAGGAGAAATGATGGAAGCGGTGGCTGGTGGCTCAACGAACTCGAATACTTTGGAAATGCTCACATTCTGCTGGAGGTTTTTGATCACGCGTCAGAGTTGCTGGATTTGATTGTTGCAGCCACGAAAAAATGGATTCAAGAAGCAGTTCTCAATGTATAAAAAGAAGATGGAATGGTTTTACATTTACCAGTCCTTTCGAATGTCCTTGCGAATGTCCTTGCGGTCAACTTTGGTTTTGGTGAATGACTTATTGTCATCTTCCACGCTCCATGCAATATGCTTTACCGTAAATGAATTGCCCTTCTTGTTGATCTGAAAAACTTTTGCTTTGACCCAAACACCTCGTTTGGCGTCCAAATGGTCCAACTTTTTCTCTTTCTTCCCTCTCGAATTGAAACCACATCGATTTCTCAAACGCACATGCACCTTCTCTCCCACTTCAAACACGTCCTTGCCGTTGCTGTCGCGGGTTTGATGCAGTTCGGCAGTTTTCCATTCGTAAATTGGTCTGTCTTCAAATGCCAACATACTGCACAGGTGAGACTCGGGATCGTTCTCGCTGATTCCAACGTATTTGACGCGCTGAATCGTATCGAAATACAGTGGAAAGTCCGGATTGTCATTCTCCCCTTCAAGCTCTTGTCCAGCTGCGAACTTGATGTTTTTCCCTTTTTTTCTTCGCAATTTCAAGTCAACTTCGTCCTCTTTTTCATCCTCGTCTTCATCCTCCTCTTCATCCTCATCATCCTCCTCATCTTTGTTTTCGTCCTCAATCTCTTCTTTCTCTTTCTCCTCCTCATCTTCATCCTCATCATCCTCCTCATCTTTTTTTCCGTCCTCCTTCTCTTCCTTCTCTTTCTCCTCCTCATCCTCCGATGAAGACGAGCCTGAAGAAGAAAAATCCTCCTTTTCCTCATCATCCTCGTCGTCGTTGGCATCTTCATGTTTCATCTTTTTCGCTTTCTTATCAGACTCAGCAGCCTTGTCGCTTCTCTTGGTCTTCTTCTTCTTGTGTTGTTTGGTGATGTGCTGCTTCAAAGCACTTGCTGACTTGCAGACCTTGGAGCATTTTTCGCATTGGAGCGGCTTGCTCAACACCTCTTCCATGTTTTGCACTTTTGCAGTTTGGGCCGTTCGCCGTTGGGGCGTTGGCAGTCAAGTTTCCTTTTAAGCCTGCTCGCCAAGACGCCAACGTCCCAACGACACGACGACCTCGATTTTTACAACCAGAGCGCGATTTTTCGCGATTTTATTTGTTTTGTTTTCTTTTTTTTCTTTTTTTTTTTCGGTTCGGATTGATGTCGGGAGATGCATGGAATTGTTGTTGCGAGACGATAAGCCCCTGGCTATGTCATTTTCTGAAAGTATGTTTTATTTGATCAATTTTACGATTGTATTAAATCTTGTCAAACAAAATATTTTTTTGAGATGGAGTAATTTCTGAGTTAAGAAACCAAAACTACAGCAAAAATGTGTTTCATAGACTCGCGTTGGCTCGCGTTGCATCACGAATGGCAGTTGCTGGTGCTGCAGTAAAAGGAACAGTGTGCCACATAATTTCCAGTTGTCGTCGAATTCCGTCCAACACGTTTCTTTCACTCGAAAAAACAATTCGATCTTGCTGAGTGACTTGGTGATACAATTCCACAAGTCGTGCCTTGACAGGGGAAAAACTGACATCTTGTTTTGCCATACATCTAACTATGACGTCATTGCGAATTTGATCAAAGAAACCAGAGTAGATGCCTTCCGCCTGATCGACTGCAGCTTTAAAAGCTCGTCGAAATTCCGGCAACTTAAACGTCTCGACAATGCCACCAATTTCTTCCTTCACAGTGTCGATTGTGTGTCTCCTAGAATTCTTGCCTGTGCAAATGCAAGAACGAAGTTCTTTTGCGATAAAATCGAATAACTGCTTCTCTGCAGCCTCAAAAGTGCGCAAACCATTTTGTCGAAGCCTTTCGTGAAACTCTTGCAACACTATGTCAAGACGATCAAGTTCCGCATCGACTACATCAGAAATTGATTTCACACAATCATGAAACATCTCCGGTGGAAAACCACATTGCGACTTTTCTTGCCGCCATTTTTCTACTTCTTGCATTACAACAACTTTCACCATGTTCTTACTCATGAGATTTGCTCTGAAAAATCCACCAAAGATGCTTTTTAACCGTTGGGTCAAGGCGGGAAACTCAAACCAACTCATTGAGAGTGATAGAATATCAAAATTTTGAAAAACACCACCATGGCGTAATACTGCCCAAATAGTCTGATACCGCACATCAGCAAGAGAATCTTCAATTGAATTGCGAAAATCATTTGCACCCTCAGTCCTCGCTTCTGACATGACGGATCTCAATCTTCTGCGCTCCCTTTTAACTGGTACCTTCATCTGCGTTGTCACACCTTCCCCACAATCCGAAATGCGATCGAGTAGCACGTCAATTTCTTGACATAATTCGGCAGACCATCCATTGTTAAGAATACTTTGGTATAAATCCAACAACGTTATCGGAATCTTCTTCCACGACTCCTGAAGCCGTAAAATTTGCTGACGATTATAACTGGCCAAAAATCTTAAAAGCCGCGGAATGCCCGTATCCTCGCAGGTTACGGCCCATGTTGTTGGCAAATTTCTCTTCAACTTTGTGTACTCTGTGGCAGACACACCAAAAATACGGATCGTGTCCCGATACTCCACCGGAACAAACGGCCTGACTATTTCCTCCTGAGCTGCCTTGTACACTGCCATTAAGTCGCCTCGATAACCGTCGGTAGACCAGCATTGCGGAAGCCATTTCGCTTGCCAATTTGCAGGATTCGGATTGTAATCTTGAGCAATCTTCGTATAAACTTGATCCGGATCCACAGCATCACATTTTGAAATTATAAATCCAATTGTTGGCATCGATGATGTTGCTTGCCGACGCCCAATATCTGATTTTGCGACAAAAGACATAAATCTTCTAAATTCGTCGCTTCCAGGACGCTCTGCTTGAACCACGAGAACAACGTCTGGTCCATTCGCCGACCGAAGTAAACGTCTTGCTGTGTCGCCTCTGTATGCATTGTTGCCTTCTCCAAATCCGGGCACATCAATCAACACAACTCCAGTGGGTATCTCCGAAAACCTTCCAGTGACCTTAATAATGCGAAAAAAAATCCAGTCTCCGTCTGGTCGCATCAAGTGCGAAAGGTATCCAGACACTTCTTGCGCACCATCCAACAGACTTTCAGTGTGCATCCCTCTGTCCAACATGGCCAAAATTTCCAAATGACGCGGCATCTGAGATATAGACGCAAATGTCACTGCATTTGAAAGAACTACTTCCGGATAAGCAATTGAAAAAAAATCAACAATGCTTCTTTCAGAAAACAGGGCATCTTCTCTTTCATCGTCCTGATCTTGATTTCTTGTCCAATCAGATAAGAGATTGCGAATTTTTTCCTCCCATTCGCTTCTCTGAATAAAATGGGCTTGGACAGAATAAAATGCAACATTAGCATGGGTAATTTCGGTTTCGCACGCAGTAACAACTTCACCATTCAAAGAAGGTAAGAAGCAACCTCCAAGAATTGCATTCAACAAGGCCGACTTCCCAGAACCAGTCGTCCCCACCACAGCAACTCTTAAAACTGGATCTTCTAAACGCGAATCTCTTGCTAATTTTCCTGACGAATTTTCCCACCATCTTAAAACACCATCATCCCTACAACTTTGAACAGCCGCACTAATCTCTCTACTGATATGATGCGTCCAAGAAGAAATAACAGACGCAGGAGGAACATTATTATCACCATTGGCCATTAACACAGCCACCGCATCGTAATGCACGTTTGAGAAAAAGACCAAATCTACCTCAGGGCATTTGCTCGGATTTGACCCAATAACACGTCGCCCTGGAGGATCCACAGTATGGACTTGAAATGTCACATTAAACATGCCCGCCATAACAAATAGAGTCAGATCATCACCCCAAACTGAATTTCCCCTAATGTGCTCCAAATATCTCTCCCAACTGTCCGGACCATGTTGGGCTGTCCAGATTCGACGATAAGAATCGGCAGTTTCAAGATGCAAAACTACATCCGCGCGTAACTTTACATGATTGCCTTCACTTCCAAACAGCTTTAAAGACACGGCACGAAATTGACATGCTGAATCCCCAGTAACAAGTTCAAGTGTAAGACCATAAGCCAAAAGCGTATTTTGCAGCCGACGCCGATCTGCAGCGTAATGCCAAGGCGCCACAGATGGCCTGTTATCACTCCGACCTAAAATCGCAATCGCTTCATCAATGGTCATAATCACCACGTTCGTGTCCCACATTCGCTCGAGTCCTCGCCTCACACCCTCGTGATCCAACTCCAAACACATCTTTCGTCGCAAGGCAATGTTAATGAGGACAGCCTCATTGCTTCCTTCCTGTGCCTGCTTTAATTTATTTTTTCCTTGTTAAAAAAAAAAAAGGGAAAAAAAAACCAAAAACGCTACCATCGCGTCGTCGTCATCTTCTTCATCAAGCCTCAGCCGAGGAACTCTCGCACCACTTTCACTCTCGGACGAAGGACTCCTGGCTCTTCTCCTGCTAGAATAACCGTCGTGTGTTTCTCTGAGGCAAAGAAAAGTCACAAAAATGCAAAAAGAAACAACACAACAACAACAACAACAACAACACAACAACAACAACAACGACACCAACACCAACACCAACACCAGGCACAAGCGCAACACAAGCCTACTTCTGTTCTTGCACTTCTTTCAGATGCAGTTTTAGTCTTTCCAGCTCCTCGATTTCGTGAGGGTCGGAACTCTGTTCAAGTGCTTCGATTTTGTCCTGTATGATGGCAATTTGTTCGAACCTGACAAATTCTTCTTCCATACTGACAGCCGCCCTCAAACGGATTTTTTTTTCGGGAAGAACGTATCTTATTCAAGAGAAGGATCGGCGGCACGTTGCCGACGCAACGTATCTTTTCCTTACTGTGCTTGACACGAAGAACACAGACAGACAGAGCTCACAGAAATGGGAAATAAATGTCGATTTTCTTCTGCTCTCGTGCGAGACGAGTTTTGTTTGTTCTTCCACTTCAGATGCAGGTGTCTCTTTCACTCACCACAACAGATCTTGCTCTTCAACTCAGATGGTACGAGATTCGTGACATGTTGCTTGGGCAAGACCGCGTAAAGCAAGATGTGAAGCGGGCGCTGGAACTTGCTACTGCTTGTGAACACCCAGATGCAGTGTATCTCAGCAAGATCTTTGCTGGAATGAACGTGAAAACGAAAGAGGAGGCTCGAGTTGTCTTTCTTGAGCAAGGACAAAACGACGCCAGAGCTCTTTGTTTCGCAGAGATGCTGCTGAATATTTGGGAACGTGACATGGCTCGTGTGCGACGATCTGCTGAGCTCGGGTATGCTTTCGCTCAAGCACTGATAGCGCTTCTGGGCGGACCAGAAGAAAGGTTTAAATTTGCTCGAAATGCTGCTTTGCAAGGAGAGCGGGACGGCTACAACTTGCTTGGAATTTTTTTCAAGCACGGTGAAGAATGCGAGGAGAATTCGAATAAGGCCAAAGAAAACTTTCTTTTCGCTGCCAAGCTCGGTCATGTTGGGGCGATGGTTGATTACGGTAACCTGCTGGATGAATCAGATCGTCAACGATGGTTATGGCTTGGCCTTGCTGCAGAGCGAGGAGAGGCATCGAGTTTCTTGGACAGTTTTGCTAAGCAAGTCGAAACGTTCTATTCTGGTTCTGGAAATGCTGCTGTTGTGTTTGCGATCGGTCGAGCTTTGAAAGGACACATTGCGACCATTAATGCAGGATCTTTGACAGGCCGCGTCAACTTGGTCAGGACAGTAATCTTTGGCCGCCGATACAGTTCTGGCTATCTCGTTGGTCCAGCAAATCAAGCAGTCGAGTTTTACAAAGCCCAGCTCGTTGCCGCTCGCAAAGCAGTCGACACGTGGACTCTGGTCTGCATCAGGTACCGTGTAGTGAGGGACATCCGCATCATGTTTGGCAAAAGAATATGGGCTGCGCTCGAGCTGGCCGAGTATGACATCATCAACCGCCCAAATTTGGCTGCTGAACAACCGAGCACCAGGGCTTTACGCGCAGAAAAGAGAGCTAGCAGAAATGGGAAATAAAAAGGATTCACGAGTTTATTTTTTCAGGATGTTTGCCAAAGATCATTTTTGTTTTTTTTTTAAGTTAACATTTTATTGTAATTCAGCACTGTTCTTCCCGATCGCTCACCAAATCAGTACCTCCTGATGCATGATATACTAATGTCTCTGCTTTTTTAAAATAAAATTTCAGCTGTTTCATTTTCGCGCGAGAATGTAGTCAGTGAACATAGGGGTCACTTCAGACATATGGTGGCGCATGCGCTTTTGGCGCACTGGCTCTATGCCACTCCCGAGTCCGTTTCCAGAGAAGACGCATTGGTGGCTTGGGCGGTGTCTGGTGGTGATGTCGGTTGTTCAAATCTTTCTTGGACTGGTTGAGGGTCAGTCTTTTCTGCGATATGGGCAATGGATGTAAGC
>Ga0075163_10014413_pt1 | contig 10205 bp, 8 predicted proteins | sample JI1023141ADNA_FD_71478 | JGI IMG/M metagenome (GOLD analysis project Ga0075163, IMG submission 71478) | Wastewater effluent complex algal communities from Wisconsin, to seasonally profile nutrient transformation and Carbon sequestration -... | ecosystem: Engineered > WWTP > Effluent > Algae... | reverse complement strand
TGGGCGTGGCTGTCGATCGCTGCCGCCGTCGCCACCATCGGGCTCAAGTCGTTCGCCTACCTGCTCACCGGCTCGGTCGGACTGCTGTCGGACGCCCTCGAGTCCGTCGTGAACCTGGTCGCGGCCATCCTCGCCCTCGTCGCGCTGACGGTGGCCGCGCGCCCCGCTGATGACAACCACCACTTCGGGCACGGCAAGGCGGAGTACTTCTCGGCCGGCGCCGAAGGCGTGATGATCTTCGTGGCCGCCGTGCTGATCGTGGTGTCGGCGGTGGAGCGGCTCATCAACCCGCAGCCCCTCGAGGACCTCGGGATCGGCCTGGCCATCACCCTGGTGGCCACGGCCATCAACGGAGTGGTGGGCTGGGCCCTCCTGAGGGTGGGGCGTCGCCATCGGTCGATCACCCTCGTCGCTGATGGCAAGCACCTCATGACGGATGTCTGGACGTCGGTCGGGGTGGTGGTCGGAGTCGGCCTCGTCGCCGTCACCGGCTGGCTCCCGCTCGACTCGATCGTGGCCATCGCCGTGGCCGTCAACATCCTCTGGACCGGCTACGGGCTGATCCGACGCTCCATGGACGGGCTGATGGACCACGCGCTGCCGGAGGCGGAGCAGGGGGCGGTCATCGCCGCCCTGCGCGGGATCGTCGCGGACTACCCCGCAGGAGAGCTGGAGTTCCATGCCATCCAGACACGGGAGTCCGGCCGTGAGCGGTTCGTGTCCATGCACGTGCTCGTGCCGGGCTCCTGGACCGTGAGCCAGGGGCACGATCTCCTCGAGCAGGTCGAGTCCGCCGTGTCCGCTGCACTGCCCGGGGCCTCGGTGCACACGCACCTCGAGCCGCGCGAGGATCCCCGTGCGTACGAGGACATCAAGGGCGGCATGACGCTGCGGTCCGAGGACTAGTCCCGAGGTGGACGGGACAGCGCGGCAGTCACAGGACGGGGCCGAGCAGTCACAGGACGGTGCCGGGACGGCCGTTCTCGGCGAGGATCGGCAGGTCGGCCGCCTCCCACGAGAGCATGCCCCCCAGCACGTTGTACGTCGTGTAGCCCATGCCGGCCAGCGCCGTGGCGACGGCGTCCGATCGGCTCCCGCTCCGGCAGATGAAGACCAGGGGGCGGTCCGCGGGGAGAAGGTCGATGTTGAAGGCCTGCATGGGCATGCACAGGGCGCCGGGGGCGACCCCCATGGTCGTCTCCTGGTGCTCGCGCACGTCGATGAGGGCGGCGCCCGCCTCGACGAGCGCGGCGACTTCGTGCACGGGGATGTGGGTGACCGAGCCGTCGTTCATGTCCGGCGCCCCCCTGCCTCGGCGACGGCCACAGGCAGCCAGGTGTCGACCACGGCCACGACCCGGCCGTCGGAGTGCTCGAGCCGCCGTACCCGCGTGAGCTCCGATCCGCTCGGAAGGCCGAGCAGGGACGCCGCAGCGGGCTCGAGCCGGCGGGCGACCTCGATGACCGTGTCCGCGACGTCCGCGCCGCCGCGGACCGTCGACATCCGGCCGCGCTGGCTGCGGATCACGCCCTCGTCGCGCAGGGCTCGGAGGGCCTCGCGGACGGTGTGCCGGCTCACGCCGTACTCCTGCGACAGGGCCTTCTCTCCGGGCACCCCGCCGTCGAACGTGCCGTCCGTGCAGCGCCGACGCATGTCCGCGCGCACCTGCGACCACAGGGACGCCGGCGAGGAGCGGTCCGGCACCCGGGGAGCCGCGAGGGGGACGTCGGTGTCGGGGTGCATGGACCGGAAGGTACGGACATCCCGGACGGGAAGCAACAGGGGAGAGCGCATGGCCGCGGGCGGCCGCCCATGACGGTGATCCTGCGCTCGGATGCGCCTGGCCCATCGTCGGGAGTCGCCGTGCTCCTGCACGGATTCACGAGGCGTCCCCACCACCTTGCCCCACTGTCCGGTGCGTTGCAGGCCGCGGGTGTGTCCACGCTGCGGGTCGGCCTCGGCGCCCTGTGGTGGCCCACCAGCACCAACAACGCCTCCCACCTGACCGGGGTCACGGCCTCCATCGCTCGCGAGGCGGCGGCGGAACCCTGCGTCGTCGTGGGGCACTCGGCCGGCGCCGCCGCCGGAGCATGGATCGCGGCCGAGCTCCGGCGGTCCGGAGTCGACGTGCGCGGACTGGTGATGGTCGACGGCGTCGAGAGTCCGACCCGCCTCATCGAGCGGGCCTGGCCGGACCTGGGTGGAATGCCCGTCCGCGCCGTGGCCGCACCGCCGAGCCGCTGCAACCGCGACGGGCGCCTGACGGCCTGGCTGCAGGGACGGCCCGACGTGGAGATCGTGCTCGTGCCCGGCAGCGGGCACGGCGACATCGAAGGCGGGCCGACCGCGATCTACCGGTGGGGCTGCGGTGATGCCTCGTCGCCCGAGACAAGGGCCACCGTCACGTCCCTCACGGTGGGGTTCGCCCGTGACCTCCTGGCGACGCCCCTCATGCCTCCGGATCGGTGACGTCGGAGACGAGCGCGCCGAGGACCGCCAGGGCCTGGTCGGCATCGACGATCGCCGCGAGGCCGTGTCCGCCCGCACCGAGGGAGATCTCCCGGCCGCGCAGGCGCGTGTCCGCGACCACCGGCCACGCCGTCGTCATGCCAAACGGCGTGATGGTGCCCCGCTCGTACCCGGTGGCCTCGAGCGCGCCGGCGGCGTCGGGCATGGACAGCCGGCTCACGTCGAGCAGCGCCCGCAGCTTCGGCCACGCGATCGTCCGGTCTCCCGGCACGAGCACCACGAGGTAGTCGTCGTCGCTGCGGCGCACCACGATCGACTTGACGACGTCGGCGGCAGCGACGCCCCGCGCGAGCGCCGCCTCGGCAAGACTGCTCACGCGGCCGTGCCGGACCACCCGGTAGGCGAGGCCGGCTGTGTCCATCGCGGCGAGCGCGCGGGCCTCGCCCGGAGTCGCATCCGGCGTCCGCTCGTCGGTCACGGGAACAGTCTGCCCCCCGAGGGCGTTCGGGTCGATAACGAGGGCTGGTCCAGATGATGGGAGGATCGCGGCATGCGAATCGCGAATGACGTGACGGAACTGATCGGCAACACGCCCCTGGTGCGGGTGCGGAACATCACCGACGGCGCGGGTGGCCAGGTGGTGGCGAAGCTGGAGTTCTTCAATCCGGCGAACTCGGTCAAGGACCGCATCGGCGTGGCGATGATCGACGCGGCGCAGGAGGCTGGGCTGATCGGCCCCGACACCATCGTCGTGGAGCCCACGAGCGGGAACACGGGGATCGCCCTGGCGATGGTCTGCGCGGCGCGGGGGATCAAGATCGTGCTGACGATGCCCGAGACGATGAGCGTCGAGCGGCGGATGCTGCTGCGGGGCTACGGGGCAGAGCTCATCCTCACCCCCGGGCCGGAGGGCATGGGCGGGGCGATCGCCCGGGCGACGGAGCTGGCCGCGTCGGATCCCAAGTACTTCATGCCCCAGCAGTTCCAGAACCCGGCGAACCCGGCGATCCATCGCGTGACGACGGCCGAGGAGATCTGGGCCGACACCGACGGGCAGGTCGACATCCTGGTGGCCGGCGTCGGCACGGGCGGCACCATCACCGGGGTCGGCCAGGTGCTGAAGGAGCGCAAGCCGTCGGTGCAGGTCATCGCGGTGGAGCCGGCCGCCTCGCCCGTCCTGTCCGGGGGAGCCAAGGGCCCCCACCCCATCCAGGGGATCGGCGCCGGATTCGTCCCCGACATCCTCGACACGGGCGTCTTCGACGAGGTGGTGGCGGTCTCCGCCGACGACGCCATGGCGACCGCCCGGCGGGCAGCGACCGAGGAGGGGCTCCTCGTCGGAATCTCCTCCGGCGCCGCGCTCTGGGCCGCCGCCGAGGTGGCTCGCAGGCCGGAGAACGACGGGAAGCTCATCGTCGTCATCATCCCGAGCTTCGGCGAGCGCTACCTGTCGACGGCGCTGTTCGCGGGCCTGGGCGACTGAGAATGGACCAGCGGTGAGCGGTCGGCTGCTCGGACGCCTGCGCGATCGCGGGCTCGGGGCCTGGGGTGAGATGCGGCGCGATGTCGAGTCCGTGGTGGAGCGCGATCCCGCGGCCCGCAACGGCTTCGAGGTCGCCCTGCTGTACCCGGGCGTGCACGCTGTCTGGGCCCATCGGGTCAGCAACGCCCTCTGGCGGAACGGTGCCCGCCTGCCGGCCCGCACGGTGTCGCAGGCGACGCGCTTCCTGACCGGCATCGAGATCCACCCCGCCGCCACGCTGGGCCCTCGGCTCTTCATCGACCACGGGGCGGGCGTCGTCATCGGCGAGACCGCCGAGGTCGGATCCGACGTGACGATCTACCACGGGGTCACCCTCGGCGGGACCAGTCTCGACCGGGGCAAGCGCCACCCCACCATCGGCGATCGCGTGACGGTCGGGGCGGGCGCCAAGGTGCTCGGGCCCCTCACCGTCGGGCACGACTCGCGCATCGGCGCGAACGCCGTGCTCGTGCGGTCGGTCGACAGTCACTCGGTGGTCGTCGGCGTGCCCGGCCAGGTCATCGCGCACGGCACGCCCGACGAGGTCGACACCCGGCCGAAGCAGGACGGCCCCACCGCTCCGGATCCCGTGGGCCTGGCGGTGTCGTCGCTCCTTGCCCGGGTCGCGCACATCGAGACCCATGTCCTCGGCGAGGAGCATCACGGTCACGAGAGCCCGCAGCGCACCGCCAGCGGCGACTGGCAGATGGTGTGGGAGTCGGTCGACTACTCCATCTAGCCGGCCACGCTGCCAACGACGGGCGGACCCCGACCGTCAGAAGCGGCCCAGCAGGGGAGCGACGACGACCTTGACGATCATGGCGGCCGGGTAGACCAGGGCGTAGCCGAGGTTGACCCGTGGGTCGTCCTTGGTCGTCTCGTTCGCGTATGCCAGCACCGCAGGCTGCGTCTGCGTGCCCGCAAGCACCCCGCCCAGCCGTGGGCCGTACATCCCCGCGAGGAGTCGTCCGCCGACGATCACCGTCGCCGCCGTCACGATGGTGACCACGGCACCGATCACGAGCAGCTGCACGCCGGTCGGACCCGACAGGGCCTCGGCCAGGGCCGACCCGGAGTTCGACCCTGCGTAGGCGAGGAACAGCATCATGCCCAGCTGCGAGAGGGTCGATGCGACACCGTGCGGAAGCGACCACAGCACGGGGCCGGTCCGTCCCGCCCGACCCACGATGAGGCCGACGAGCAGCGGGCCGCCGGCGAGCCCGAGCGCGAAGTGCCCGCCGCCCGGCATGGGGAACTGCAGCTCGCCCAGCAGGACGCCCAGGGCGAGGCCGAGCGACAGGCTGGTGATCGAGTAGGCCGAGGCCCCCTTCTCGGAGTCCCCCAGGAACGCGGTCACCTCGCTCATGCGACGCCGGTCGGCGACGATGCGCACGCGATCGCCGACCTGCAGGGTGAGGTCGTCGGTGGCCAGCAGGTCGACGTCGCCGCGGCGCACGCGCGTTGCCACCGCACCGAAGCGCCGACGCAGGCGGAGGTCGCCGAGGGTCTGCCCGGCCACCTTGGGGTTGGAGACCGCGACGCGGCGGTAGTCGACGGTCGACCGGTCGAGGGTCAGGGCGACGGTCGACGGGTGGCCGACGGCGGCAGCGAACCTCTCGACCGTCTCGAGGTCGCCGATCACCGTGACGATGTCGCCGGGCACGGGGATGGCGTCGTCGGTGGCGACATCGACGAAGCCCGGGTGCCCGGGGGTGTCGCCGCGCATGATGCGCGAGAAGACGATGTGGTGGTCGTACTGCTCGGCGAGGGTGCCGAGGTCGGGCAGTCCCAGGGTCTCGATGCGCACCGTCATGCCGTCGAGCTTGGGCGGCAGGGGGTCCTCCACGACGGGGGCCAGTGCCTTGCGCGGCGCGGCGAGCCGGATGCCGACGGCCGCGGCGAGCAGCATGCCCAGCACGCCGAAGAGGTACGTGACGGAGTAGCCGACCGTGGGCAGGTCGGAGGCCCAGGCCTCGCTGGCGGCGGCGAGCGCGGGGGTGTTGGTGAGGGCGCCGGCGTAGATCCCCGAGAGGATGGGCCCCTCGAGCCCGAGGGCGTTGGCGGCCCCGACCGTGACCAGGCCGCCGACGAGCAGGGCGCCGACCACCACCCCGAGCGCCCGTCCTCCCGTGCGGAGGGCGGCGAAGAACGACGGACCGGCGCCGACGCCGATGACGTACGCGAAGAGGGCGAGGCCGAAGATGCCGAGGATCTGGGGGAGCCGCAGCCGCTCGTCGTAGGCGGAGAAGGCCAGCGCGGTGAACAGCACGGCTGCGGGGCCGAGGGAGAAGCTGCGGATCTTGATCGAGCCGATCGCACCGCCGATGGCCATGATGACCGTCAGCAGGAGAAGGGGTTGCTCAGCCGCGATGTCGGCGTAACTCTGCAGGATCTCGCTCACGTCCACTGCGACGAGTATCCCGCGGCGGCATGGACGGCCGCGCGCCGGGCGTCCGTGACTATGGTCACGGCCAGCACCGCCCTCTAGGGTCGTCTGTACACACCAGCGAGCATCCGGAGGAAACATGCAGGTCGCAGTGAGGCACCAGCCCGCATTCGCCGTCGCCCGGCTCACCCTCGCCTCAGGCGAGAGCGTCAAGGCCGAGTCCGGCTCCATGGCCGCGATGAGCCAGGGCATCAACATCGAGGCGAAGATGGAGGGCGGCCTGTTCAAGGCGCTCAAGCGCAGTGCCCTGGGCGGCGAGTCGTTCTTCGTGACCACGTACAGCTCGACGGTCGAGGGCGGCTGGGTCGACGTCGCGGCGAACCTGCCCGGCGACATCGCCGTGATGCAGGTCGAGCCCGGACGCGGCCTCGGCGTGACCCGTGGGTCGTGGCTGGGCCACGAGTCGAGCGTCGAGATGGACACCAAGTGGGGCGGCGCCAACAACCTGTTCGGCGGCGAGGGCGGCTTCGTCGCGCACATGACCGGCAGCGGCCAGGTAGTGGTGGGCTCCTACGGCGCACTCGACCTGCACGAGCTCCAGCCGGGCCAGGGATTCACGGTCGACTCGGGCCACCTCGTCGCCTATGACGACAGCATCGGCATGAAGACGCGCACGGTGTCGGGTCTCATGACCTCGATGAAGTCGGGCGAGGGCCTGGTCGTCGACATGACCGGTCCCGGCCGGGTCTGGACGCAGTCGCGCAACCCGGGTGCGCTGGTCCAGTGGCTGACGACGGTGCTGCCCTTCACGCGCGCCTAGACCACCCGCGCACACTCTCGCCGAGCGGTGAGGTGCGGCCCGTCGCGGTGACGCGAGCAGGGCGGCACCTCACCGCTCGTGCGTTGGGCAGGGGCGAAAGCCGGTCGCGGGGTGACGTATGGCCCTATATGTCCGGAGCGGGCAGGGCCTAGCGTCGGACCGGACAAGCACCGGAGGTGGCCCGTGGCATCGTGGCGATGCGTGGACGGCAACGAGGCGGTGGCGCTGGTAGCCCACCGCCTCAGTGATGTGTGCGCGATCTACCCGATCACGCCGGCGTCGCCGATGGGGGAGTACGCCGACGCGTGGAGCGCTGCCGGCCGCACCAACCTGTGGGGGACCGTGCCCCTCGTGGTCGAGATGCAGTCCGAGGCCGGTGCCGCGGGTGCTCTCCATGGAGCCCTGCAGAAGGGATCGCTCGCGACCACGTTCACGGCCTCGCAGGGCCTGCTGCTCATGCTCCCCAACATGTACAAGATCGCCGGCGAGCTGACGCCGGCGGTGATCCACGTCGCCGCCCGCGCCCTGGCGACCCACGCGCTGTCCATCTTCGGCGACCACTCCGACGTCATGTCCGCGCGCGGAACGGGCTGGGCCATGCTCTGCGCGTCCGATGTGCAGGAGTGCCATGACTTCGCGCTCGTGTCGCATGCCGCCACGCTCCGCAGCCGGGTGCCCTTCCTGCACTTCTTCGACGGGTTCCGGACATCGCACGAGGTCGGCAAGGTGTCGCTGCTCGAGGACGACGACCTCCGAGCGCTGATCCGCGCCTCCGACGTCCTCGACCACCGCGCGCGCGGCCTGTCGCCCGAACGCCCGGTGCTCCGCGGCAGCGCCCAGAACCCCGACGTGTTCTTCCAGGCACGCGAGGCGGCCAACTCCTTCTACGACGCCGTGCCGGGCATCGTGCAGGAGGTCTTCGACGACCTCGCTGCCCGCACCGGTCGCCAGTACTCGCTGGTCGACTACCACGGCGCCCCCGACGCCGACCGCGTCGTCGTGCTCATGGGCTCCGGGGCCGGGGCCGCTGCCGAGGTGGTTGACGAGCTCAACGCGCGCGGGGAGCGGGTCGGCCTCGTGACGGTGCGCCTCTACCGTCCCTTCCCGACGGACGCCTTCCTCGCTGCGATCCCCGCGACGGCGTCCCGCATCGCGGTGCTCGACCGGGTGAAGGAGCCGGGGGCGCCGGCGGAGCCCCTGCACCTCGACACGGTGATGGCGCTGAGCGAGTCCGGTCGCGACGCCGTCGTCATCGGGGGTCGCTACGGGCTCGGCTCGAAGGAGTTCACGCCCCAGGACGTCGCCGCCGTGTTCGCCGAGCTGGCGCAGGACGATCCACGCCCGAGGTTCACCTCGGGGATCGTGGACGACGTCACCCACCTGTCGCTGCCGCGCGACCCCGACTTCGGCGTCACGACGACCGCGCACCGTGCGGTGTTCTACGGGCTCGGCAGCGACGGCACCGTCGGTGCCAACAAGGCAAGCATCAAGATCATCGGTGAGAACGCCGGCCTGTGGGCCCAGGGCTACTTCGTCTACGACTCGAAGAAGTCCGGGTCCGTCACCGTGTCGCACCTGCGATTCGGGCCCGACCCCATCCGCTCCACCTACCTCATCGACGACGCCGACTTCGTCGCCTGCCACCAGTTCGGGCTGCTCGAGCGCATCGACGTCCTCGGCAGCGCGCGCCCCGGAGCCACCGTCCTGCTGAACGCGCCCTACCCGGCGGACGAGCTGTGGGACCACCTGCCGCGAGAGGTGCAGCAGCAGGTCATCGACAAGGGCCTGGAGCTGTGGACCGTCGATGCGAGCAGCATCGCCCGCGACGTCGGCCTGGGATCCCGCATCAACACGGTGATGCAGCCCTGCTTCTTCGCGCTGTCGGCAGTCCTCGATCGTGACACGTCCGTGCGCCTGGTGAAGGAGAGCGTCGAGAAGGAGTACCGCCGACGCGGCCGGGCCGTCATCGACCGCAACCACGCCGCGATCGACCGTGCGCTCGACAGCATGCACCGGGTCGAGGTTCCGACGGTGGCGGCCTCGAGCCTGCGCCGGATGCCGCCGGTCGCCGCCGATGCCCGGGACTTCGTCCGGGACGTCACCGCCCGGATGCTCGCCGGCGAGGGCGACCTCCTGCCCGTGAGCGCCCTGCCGGTCGACGGCACCTTCCCCACGGGCACGGCCCGGTGGGAGAAGCGCAGCCTGGCCGACGCCATCCCGGTCTGGGACGCCGACCTGTGCATCGACTGCGGGAAGTGCGCCATCGTCTGCCCGCACGCGGCCATCCGCATGAAGGCCTTCCCCGAGTCTGACCTCGCCGACGCGCCAGTCGTGTTCCTGAGCAAGGGGTACGGCGGCAAGGACCTGCCGGCAGGCACGCGGCTCACCGTTCAGGTGGCGCCCGACGACTGCACGGGGTGCGGCATCTGCGTCGACGTCTGCCCGGCGCGGAGCAAGAGCGAGGCGAAGCACAAGGCCATCGACCTGCTGCCGGCCGTCGAGCACCGCGATGTCGAGCGCCAGCGCTATGACTTCTTCCTCGGCATCCCGGAGATCGGCCGCGACCTCGTGCGGCACGACACGGTCAAGGGCTCGCAGCTCCTGCAGCCGCTCTTCGAATTCTCCGGGGCGTGCTCCGGATGCGGTGAGACGCCCTACCTCAAGCTGCTGAGCCAGCAGTTCGGCGATCGCATGGTGGTGGCGAACGCGACCGGGTGCTCGTCCATCTACGGCGGCAACCTGCCCACGACCCCCTGGGCCAAGGACAGCGCGGGCCGGGGTCCGGCCTGGAGCAACTCGCTGTTCGAGGACAACGCCGAGTTCGGGCTCGGCATGCGGCTCGGCGCCGACGTCCAGCGCGATGAGGCGCGCCGGCTCCTGGCCGACCTCGCGGAGCAGGTCGACCCCGACCTGGCCGCCGCCCTGCTCGACGAGCCGGGGCCGGAGGACGAGGCAGGCATCGCCGAGGCGCGCCGTCTGGTGGTCGAGCTCCGCAGCCGCCTGGCCGC
>Ga0075163_10014412_pt1 | contig 10207 bp, 9 predicted proteins | sample JI1023141ADNA_FD_71478 | JGI IMG/M metagenome (GOLD analysis project Ga0075163, IMG submission 71478) | Wastewater effluent complex algal communities from Wisconsin, to seasonally profile nutrient transformation and Carbon sequestration -... | ecosystem: Engineered > WWTP > Effluent > Algae... | reverse complement strand
ACAATCCCAACAACCCAAACGTCTGGGGTGATCGTTATTTCCAGATCGCCCTGCAGGACTTCGACCGCGACGGCGATCCGGATCTGGCGGTGCTGTCGACCCATGAATACGTCAATACCAGCCCTTCGATCTGGCGCTCGGAGGGGCGCTTGAGCATCCGCTGGAACCAGAGCAACGCGTTTGCCACGGAGACGGTGCTGCAGAGCTTCGGGTTCTCCTCTCTCTCCAGCCTGTTGGTTCTGGATTTCGAGGCGGATGGCGACATGGACATCCTGGTCAACGAAGGCCGAACCTGGTCAGAGGAGGACACATTCGATCGAAACCACCGCGAGTACGTGAATGACGGTGAGGGCACGTTTGCCATGGCAGAGGTCTTCGGTGACCAGTACCGCTATGCGGTTGATGTGGTCGACCTGAATCGCGACAGCTTCAGCGATCTGCTGGTCAACGCTGGCGTGCTGAGTTGGTCCGAAAACAACGGCGGTTGCTGCTCCCTGCCGCAAGCGCTGATCCCGGGCGCGATAAGCGGCACAGCGATCGCCGCCGATCTCAACGAAGACGGTCGCCCGGACATCGTGAGCACCGAGCCGAACGGGTCCAACCAGCCGCGACGGCTAATGCTGCGCCGGGCCCAGCCCGCGTCCATCGTCGGACTGACCGAGCCCGAACTACTGGCCACGCTGCCATCGGACATCCTGCAGATCAGCGCGGGCGATGCACTGGGGGATGCCGACACCGATCTGCTGCTGCGCCTGGCCAACGGCAGTTTCAGCCTAGTCCGCAATCAAGCGCAGCGGCTGCAATCGGACTCGGGATCCTCATCAGCCTCGCCGGCGTTCAGCGGTATTGCCGGGCTGAGCCGTCTCGCGGTGTCCGACCTGAATCGCGACGGTGTGGATGACCTGCTGGCCCTGCAGCCTGCCGGGCCACGCATGCACCGGGCGCTCGGGCTAGGCAACAACAACTTCTCGGCATCCGAGTTCAAGATTCTCGCGAGCGATCCCAGCGACTTCACCGTTGGCGATTTCAATCGCGACGGTCGCAGCGAGTTCGCCTATGTCGTTCCGGCGAGCGGCGCTGTACGCACGGTGACCCAGAACGACGGCATCTTTTTTGGCTGGACCGATACCCAGATCGGCAGCTACGAAGGCGCCGCGCTGGTGCGTGCGGGCAACGCGGTCAACTACAACGGGACGACTGATCTGCTGGTGGCGAGTTCCAGTAGCGGCGGCCTGCGTTGGTACCGCAACATCGACGGTGCGCAGTCGTGGACCACCACCGACCCGGTCGCGACGCAAGATCCGATTCCACAGAGTCTGGCGCTGGCACCGCGCTACTTCGGCTTCGGTGATGCCGGCTTTACCTGCAGCGCCGACGGCATCGCTCTGCAGATCAAGGGCTACAGCAACGTACTGGGATGGTTCCAATCGGCCAACCTGGTGTCCGTACAGACGGTTCCACAGTCCGGTGTCTGCGCGATGGCCAACCTCGATAACGACGCCGAACTCGAAGCGGTGTTCATCCACGGCGGTGGTCAGCTGCTGTGGTGGAAGCCAGACAACAACCCCATCGTGACCACAACGACCATCGCCACGAGCGTGAGCGGTCTGGTCCGCGCGATTGTGCCAGTGGACTGGAACCGCGACGGTCTGACTGACCTGCTGGTCGCCACCAGTGAGGGGCTGTTCTTGTACTCGCGGCAGGGGCTTGCAGACAGCTGGACCGCGCGACAGCTGCAGGCAAGCAGCACCATCGTCGATGTGGTGGTCATCGACTCGAATCGTGACAGTCTTCCCGACGCGGCGGTGATCCAAGGGAATGACGTTCGCCTCGTCATCAACCAGTCGCGCGTCGCCACTGCGACGACGCCGAGCTATCCCGCAGGACAGCCGCTGCAGTTGCAGCCCGGCCAGTCCGGCATCGCTTTCGAGATCGGCATTGCCAACCCGGGGCGCTTAAACGAAGACGCCAGCGTTGCCGTGATCGGAACCCGCGTTACGTTCAACCGCGCGCAGCAAAGCGGTGGCACTTGGTCGATGGGTTCGACGATGACTCGCGCCGAAGTCGAGCAGGCGGTGGCCAGCATCTCTCTGCTGGCCGATGGAGAGGTGATCGGCACGGCAGGAACGTCGTCCGTGGACGCCAACGGCCAGTTGCAGATCAACTACGCCAGCCCACTCGGTGCCGTGGTGCCGATCCCGGCAGCCGACAGCCGCCAAATGAGCTTGCGGGTCAACCTGAAAAACTCGGCCGCCAGCGCCACCTACACGAACTTCTATCTTTCCCAGCCGCCAAACGTGGCCACGGCTCAGGTGCTGCACACCGGCCTAGCCGTGGGCAAGACCACGCTCATCGAGTGGCCGCTGTTGGCGGTGTCCAACCGCATCAGTTTCGAGGCGCTGCCGCCACCCGAGGGACCCGTGTTCAAGAACGGTTTCGAGAACTGACGGCGGCGATACCGCGTCTGCAGGGTGCCGGCTGAATTCGTCGATACCCTGCAAGCCACGCCCCAAATGGCCAATCCGCAGTCCCGCCCATGCCGACGCCAAGATCTTGCGAAATCGCGACCCTTGGCGCGCATGGGAATCACATAGATGCTTGTTTTTTCGGTGTTTTATGCCGCTGCGTGGAAATCCGGAGCGGCTGGTCGCCCTCCGGTTTGTCCGCGCAGCACCCACCAGGTGGTGCTCTGAAACCCATGCATAGCGTGAACCATGACTTAGGCCATACCGCAGCGAACGGTGGCAGGCGATACACTGCGCGACTGTTTTGTTACCGCAGCGCACCATTCCGTGATCGCCGATCCTTCTTCTGCCGTCGTTTTTGAGAAAGTGCGCCTCGCGCGCGGCGGCCGCGTCGTGCTCGACGACGTGAGTTTGCGCATGCCAACGGGCATGGTCACTGCCGTTCTCGGCCCCAGCGGTGCGGGCAAGTCGACCTTGCTGAATGCGATCACCGGTGAGTTGGCTCCCGCGTGTGGCCAGTTGCGCGTGCTGGATCACGCGCTGCCATGTCACTCAAATGCGGAACTGTTCCGCTTGCGACGCCGAATGGGCGTGTTGCTGCAGGGCAATGGACTGCTGAGTGATCTGAGTGTGTTCGAGAACGTGGCTCTGCCGCTGCGTGTGCATACGCGTCTGCCCGAGCCTGTGTTGGCCGAATTGGTGCACTTGAAATTGAACGCGGTGGGGCTGGCGGAAGCCGCACATCTGGCACCGCAGGAACTGTCGGGCGGCATGGCGCGGCGTGTCGCGCTGGCGCGGGCTCTGGTCTTGGACCCGCCGATCATGTTGTACGACGAGCCCTTGACCGGACTCGACCCGATTGCTTGTGGGGTGGTGCTGGATCTGATCCGGCGCCTCAACGACAGCCTCGGTTTGAGCAGCATGGTCATCACCCATCACGTCGGCGAAACGCTTCCCTACGCTGATCGCGCAATCGTTATCGCGAATGGTGGCGTCTGCTTCGATGGCACGCCCGCCGAATTGCAGGCGAGTACCGATCCACTGCTGCGCCAGTTTCTTGATGGCACACCGGATGGCCCGATCGGTTTTGATTACCGGAGCCAGCGCCATGGGTGATCTGTTGCCTGCTTTGGGTCGCATGGGCGTGTTTCTGGCGCGCATTATTGGCGCAATTCGGCCGAGTCGTATGTTCTTCGCAGATACCTTGCATCAACTGCATGTGATCGGCTCGCGCTCGGTGTCGATCGTCGCGGTGGGCGGCGCGTTCGTCGGTCTGGTGTTGGCATTGCAGGGCTATCGCACACTCACCACGTTTGGCGCGAGTAGCTCACTGGGAACGCTGCTGGGTTTGACGCTATACCGCGAATTGGGGCCGGTGTTGGCGGCCATTCTGTTTTGTGGACGCGCGGGCTCGGCAATGGCCGCCGAACTCGGCCTGATGCGGGCGACCGACCAGATCACCGCCTTGTCGATGATGGCCATTGATCCGGTTGGCAAGGTCGTCGCACCGCGCTTTCTGGCCGGCGTGCTGAGCATGCCTTTGCTCACCATGGTGTTCTGCGCGTTCGCCATCCTTGGCGGCTACCTGCAGGCCGTGCATGTGCTCGGGCTGGATGCAGGATTTTTCTGGGGCTCGCTGCAGGACAGCATCGACCTGCAGCAGGATTTCGGTCAGGCACTCGTCAAATCGGTCGCCTTCGGCCTGGTCACTAGCCTGATCGCCACCCATGTCGGCTATCACACCCCGCCCACCATCGAAGGCACCTCACGCGCGACCACACAGGCGGTGGTGCAAGGGTCCTTGATGGTGCTTTGTCTGGATTTTCTGATCAGCGCGCTGTTTTACTGAGCTGGGAGCAACTATGTCTGCCAATCGCAAAACCGAATGGAGTGTCGGCGCGTTCATTGCCATGGGCTTTGCCTGTGCGCTGGCGCTTGCCTTTGCCTCGACCAACTCGCGCAGCGGCGTGAGCGGCGAAACCTATCGAGTGACCGCACGCTTCACCAATGCGGGTGAACTGAAAGTACGCGCACCGGTCAAAATTGCCGGTGTCAAAGTCGGCGAAGTGGCCGAGGTCAATCTCGATCCGCTGCGCTTCGATGCGATTGCGACACTGCGCATCAGCCGCACCGCAGGCGACATTCCGGCCGATACGTCCGCAGCTATCTATACCAGCGGGCTGCTCGGGGATCGTTACATCGGACTCACACCCGGCGGTGATCCTGAACCGCTGCACGAAGGCGACGAGATCCTTCTGACGCAATCGGCCGTGGTGCTGGAACAATTGATCGGCAAATACATGTTTGGCAATGCGGAAGGCGATGGGGGATCGTCTTCGGCAACGGCCACTGAGACAACACAATAAGAAACTGGAGACCTCGATGATCCCCCTGAACAAGCGTTTCATTGCCCTGTTGGTCAGCTTGCTGCTTGGCTTTGTGTCAGTTGGCTGCGCGGCCGAACAGAAACCTGGCGATATCATTGCCGAACGCACCAAGATCGTGCTCGACACCTTGGTCAAACAACGTGCTGCATTCAGTGCGGATAGTGCCAAGCTCGACCAATTCGTCCAGTCAGAGCTGAACACGCTGTTTGATCGCGAATACTCCGCTCGACTGGTCTTGGCCATGCATTCTCGCGGTGTCGATGCCAACAAGATCACGGCCTTTGCCGACGCGCTGATCAATACCCTGTTGCGCAAATACGGCGCCGCCTTGCTGGAAACCGATCCAAGTACCGACGTCAAAGTGCTCAGCGAGACTGCGCTGCGCAACGGCGAAATGATCCGTGTCGCCACCGAGGTGCATCGCCGCGGCGGTGCGCCAATTCCGGTGGACTATCTGTTCCGCCAGAACAATGGCGAGTGGAAGGTGTTCGACGTGATTGTCGAGGGCGTGTCCTACGTGCAGACCTATCGCACGCAGTTTGATGAATTGCTGCGCCGGCAAACGCTGGATCAGGTCACCGAGCGATTGCAGCAGGGCCAGATTGATGTCAAAAACTGAGTCATCCGCTGCGACGTTTGTGATTGGTGGCGCATTGACGCTGAGCACCGCCGCTGCGCTGTGGTCGCGCTGGCAACGCGAAGGACAACAAGCCATCCGCGTTGACTTGGCAGGCTGTACGGATATCGACACGACCGGCCTTGCGTGTTTGCGCCAGATGCAAGCCACTGCGGCGTGCAGTGGTCGCACGCTCGCATGGCAACACTTGCCGTCGCGTCTGCAAGCCATCTGCATTGCTCACCGCGTCCCCTTGCCGGGCGACGCGGTCGACAGCGTTGACGCCAGTTGCGCATCCACCCGGTAACACTGTCGCGTGGTGCGAATGCCCCAGTAAGGAAATTGGAGAGTTTCGAGATGAATGTCACCCCGCCGTTGTTATCCTCATGGCTGAAGGCCGGCCTGCTGGTCAGCTTGCTGGCGCTGTCTGCCTGCGCCCATCGCGGAGCGACGAAAGCCCCACCGGAACCTGACGCAGCCCCCTTGGCAACGATTGCGCCAACAGCGACCAACCCAACGGCGGCGATGGACCCGTGGGAGAAGTTCAACCGCCATACGCACCGCTTCAACATGGGGCTGGATCACTATTTCCTGAAGCCTGCCGCGCAAACCTACGTGCGCTTCACACCGAAACTGCTGCAACTGGGTGTGAGTCATTTCTTCGACAACCTGCAACAGCCGATCACGGCCATCAACCTGCTGCTGCAAGGCCGCCCCGGCAAGGCGGGCGGCGCCTTCGGGCGCTTTGTGCTCAACAGCACTCTGGGCGTTGCGGGCCTCTTCGATCCGGCTACCGACGCGGGTATCCCGACCTACAGTGCGGACTTGGGACAAACTCTGGGCCGTTGGGGTTGGCGCGATTCGCGCTATCTGGTGATCCCCCTGTTTGGCCCAGGCACGGTGCGCGACGGCTTGGGGCGAGGCATTTCCACGCGCTATAGCGTGGTCAGCGAAGTTGCCGGCGAGTATGGCGTGGGCGTGAGCTTCATGTATGGCCTGGATGCCCGTGCGGGCGTGCTGCCCTACGACAACATGCTCAACGACGCCGAGGACGACTATCTGCTGCTTCGCGATACCTACCTGCAACGTCGTCGTTGCCAGATCGTCGACTGCAGTGAGGAATTGCCCGACTACCTGATGCCCGATTACGACTACGAGATTCCGAATCTGGACATTGGCGGCTGATCTTCACTGCGGCAAAGGCGCAGCAAGCGCAGACCGACATACAGCCAAGCCAGCAGCAGGGCGGTCGAGTTGGTTGAAGCCGTGGCGACGTAGAACGCAATCAATGCGTAGAACAGCACAGGCACTTCGACCAGATTCATGAATACGCGATTGGTCAACGCCACATCGGCTGGCACATTGGCGGACTCACCCGTTCAAAGTCCTGGGCGACGACACGCCGTTTGAATGTCACCCGGAACCGGCGGATAGGCACTTGAACGAGCACCCGCATCGTCCAAGCCATCAAGGCAAATGCAGGCCAAATCAGTACGGATGGGGGCGCTCCGCTCAGCGAGTACCGACAGACTTGCGCTTAACAATGACTGCGTTGACGAAGTACCCCAGGATGCAAAGAGGGATGAGGTACTGGACCAGCCATTGGATCAGACCCCGAACCACCGCACGAATACCCTCGCGCACCTCGGCCTGCGGCACGATCAGATCGACATCACGCCATCCAACCCACACGCAAGCGACCAGCACCACAAGCAACGCGGCGTGGCGCAGGCGATTACCGCGGGGCGCATGGTCGAGGGGCGTCGTCTGCATCGCAGTGCTTCCTTTGGGCTCGGGTATTGTGTGAGTGACGTGTATTTCGCGTGCGCACACACTATCGTGGATGTAACAAACCGCTGACAGGTGCAAAACGTCACCTGCTTTGATCCCAATCCGTGCATCACGTAGCCAGTGGCATAACGCCGTTGAGTCCATGCCGACGATTTGGCTTGCGGCCGCTACACTGGAACCCCCTGACCGAGACATTGATTCGATGAAAACCCCAAAGGGTCTGCAACCGTTGCTCGATGATGGCGTGATCGACGAAGTGTTGCGACCACTGAAAAGTGGCAAGGAAGCCTCGGTGTATGTGGTACGCGCAGGTGATGCAGTGATCTGCGCCAAGGTCTACAAGGACATGGCACAACGCAGCTTTCAGGCCCGCGTGCAATATCAGGAAGGCCGCAAAGTGCGCGGCAGTCGGCAAGCCCGCGCGGTTGGAAAAGCCAGCAAATTTGGCCGCAGGCAGCAGGAAGAAGACTGGAAAAACACCGAAGTCGACGCGCTCTACAAGCTTGCAGCGGCGGGCGTCTGCGTGCCGCAACCGCATGGCTACTTCAATGGTGTGTTGCTGATGTCACTGATCACCGACGAGGCGGGGTTCAGCGCACCGCGTCTCGGCGAAGTTGAACTCACCGCCGATACCGCGCGCACCTATCACGCCCGTCTGATCCGCGATGTGGTTCGCATGCTCTGCGTCGATGTCATCCACGGCGATCTGTCGGAATACAACGTTTTGGTCGCGCCCGACGGTCCGGTCATCATCGACTTCCCGCAAGTCGTCAGCGCCGCAGGCAACAATGCCGCTCGCGCCATGCTGCTCCGCGATGTCCACAATCTACGCGACACCCTGAGCCGCTTTGCCCCTGAATTGCTGCATACCTACCATGGCGAAGAGATGTGGGCCTTGCATGAGCGCGGCGAACTCACACCCGACACCGTGCTCACCGGAAAGTTTGTTTTTGATGAACACCAAGCCGATGTGCGCGCTGTCATGCTGTCCATCGAAGATGCACGACAGGAAGCCCTGATCCGCCAACAGGGACGCGACGCGGCGGAACAAGATTGACGCACCACCACCGCTCGCAGAACCATTGCCATATACACAGGGTTTTCGAGCTGCGATGTAGCGCTACTGCCCATCACCCGATTCAGAAAAACAAGGCCCCGCAATGCGGGGCCTTGTTGGTTTGCTGATGGGACGATGCGACCATCAACCACGCTTCATGAAGTTGAAGAACTCTTCGTTGGTCTTGGTGTTCTTCATCTTGTCGAGCAGGAACTCGATGGCCGCAAGTTCATCCATCGGGTGCAGCAGCTTGCGCAGAATCCAAATCTTCTGCAGGAAGTCCGGATCAATCAGCAATTCCTCGCGACGGGTACCCGAGCGGTTGATGTTGATCGCCGGGTAGACGCGCTTTTCGGCGATACGGCGATCCATGTGGACCTCCATGTTGCCGGTGCCCTTGAACTCCTCGTAGATCACCTCGTCCATCTTCGAGCCGGTTTCAACCAGTGCGGTCGCGATGATGGTCAGCGAGCCACCTTCTTCGACGTTACGCGCGGCACCAAAGAAGCGCTTGGGACGCTGCAAGGCGTTGGCGTCCACGCCGCCGGTCAATACCTTGCCAGAACTTGGCACGACGGTGTTGTAGGCACGCGCCAAGCGGGTGATGGAGTCGAGCAGAATGACCACGTCCTTCTTGTGCTCGACCAGACGCTTGGCACGCTCAATCACCATTTCCGCCACTTGAACGTGTCGCGCCGCCGGTTCGTCGAAGGTCGAACTGACCACCTCGCCGCGCACGGTGCGAGTCATCTCGGTGACTTCTTCGGGACGCTCATCGATCAACAGCACCATCAGGTGAACATCCGGATGGTTGTAGGAAATCGCGGAAGCGATGTTCTGCAACAGCATCGTCTTGCCGGCTTTGGGTGGTGACACGATCAGGCCGCGCTGCCCTTTACCGATCGGGCTCATCAAATCCATGATGCGGCCGGTGATGTCCTCGGTCGAACCATTACCGCGTTCCAGCACGAAGCGCTGGCGTGGGAACAGCGGGGTGAGATTCTCGAACAGCACCTTGTTCTTGGAAGCCTCGGGCGGCTCACCGTTGATGGTGTCGACCTTGGCCAAGGCGAAATAGCGCTCACCATCCTTCGGGGAGCGAATCTTGCCCGTCATGTAGTCGCCGGTACGCAGATTGAAGCGGCGGATCTGACTGGGCGAAATGTAGACGTCGTCCGGTCCTGCCAGATAGCTGGCTTCCGCACCGCGCAGGAAGCCGTAGCCATCTGGCAGGATTTCCAGTACGCCTTCACCCGCGACGCCCTCACCGTAACGCGTCAGCACTTTCAGAATCGCGAAGGACACGTCCTGTTTGCGCATGCGCGCCACGCCATCGGTGATGCGCAAGGTTTCGGCCAGGTCGAGCAACTGACCGGCATTCATGCGCTTCAGTTCGGTCAGGCTGTAGGTGGGTATGTCAGCGGGCGGCTGGTAGTGGGTATGAGTCGGCGGGCTGCTCTCGTCGTTCTCGTTGCTGTCGCCTGCCGCGCTAGCGGGACGCGAATCGCGCTCACGGTTGCGACGATCACGCCGACGTTCCCGGAATTCGCGACGACTTTCGCGGCGCTCACGACGTGCGGCCTCAGCCGCTTCATCCAGCGGAGCATCGCCTGCACCAGCGTCTGCCGCTTGGGATTCCGGCGCAGACATCTCGCTTGCGGCAGAGGGTTCGCCGACAGGCGCTGCAGCGGATGCCTGAAGCGCAGTGGCAGTCGCTGAAACCGCCGGTGCAGCGTGCTCTATCACGCGCGACGCCATCGGGTCTGGTGCAACAACGTCGACTGCCGCACTCACGGCGTCTGCGCTAACCGCCGCCTGACGCGGTCGCCGCGGCGCGCGTTCGCGCGGCGGGTGAGTCGCAGCAGCGTCTACAGGGACTTCTGCTGCCGGA
>Ga0075163_10014411_pt1 | contig 10208 bp, 6 predicted proteins | sample JI1023141ADNA_FD_71478 | JGI IMG/M metagenome (GOLD analysis project Ga0075163, IMG submission 71478) | Wastewater effluent complex algal communities from Wisconsin, to seasonally profile nutrient transformation and Carbon sequestration -... | ecosystem: Engineered > WWTP > Effluent > Algae... | reverse complement strand
AGCAGCAGCGCCTCCTGGGCCCGCTGCAGCGCGTACACCACGAGCAGGCCGGCGAGGTTGAACACGAGCAGGGCGCCGGCGTAGCTGCTCCAGCGCATCTCGGCCTGCGGGTCGACACCAGCGGCGCGGTACATCAGCCGCTCCAGCGGCCCGAGCAGCGCGTGCAGCCAGGTGCGCTCGCCCTCGAGGACCCGGGCCATGAAGCGGCCGAGCGGGACGCTGAGGCCGATCAGCACCGCGATATACACTGCACATTGCGCGACGGCGATCCCGGTCATTGGAACCTCTCCGGGTGCAACAGGGCCAGCAACAAGTAGGCGGCGAGGGCCGCCGCGAGCACCGCGGCCACGATCTCGAAGCTCAGCACGGTGGTCCCCCCCACAGGCGGTCGCAGAGGCGCACGAAGCCCCAGGCCAGGGCGAAGAAGCTCAGGATGATGAGCGCATGGATGAGATCGTCCACAGATACTCCCTGGCGCGAGGATAGGCGGCGCCGCATCAAGGAAGCGTCAAGATGCGCGGCCGGAGGATCAAGAACGCGTCAAGATCGACCCGACGGTGCGCCGGCCGCCAGGCGCCCGCCGTCGTCGACGTGGGGCGGGTCCATCCGGCCGGCCGCGCCGCGATATCGAGGTCTTGCTGGCGACGATCAGCGCGGCGCTCGGCTCCGAGCCGATCGCGTATGCCCCCACCTCGGCGGCGCGGCGTTCCAGGAGGTCATCCCCACGCCGGACGACAGGTACATTCAATCGTCCAGCGGCCGCGTGCGCGCCTCGTGTTTCACACCGAGGCCGCGTTTCATCCCCATCCGCCGGACCACGTACTCCTATAGACGAGCTCGTCGAAGATGGTCTCGAGCTCGAGGGTGATCGGCTCGTCGGCGTCGCCACAGGTGCGCTCCGGATACGGTCGTGGCACCCGCACCCGCTCGCTCGGCGCCGACGGGCTCAGGTGCCCGGCACGCGGCGGCGGCGCGCGAGCAGCCCGACCCCCAGCACCAGCAGGCCGCTGAGGCGCGGGTGGGTGTCGCCGCGGCAGCCGCAGCCCGTGTCGCCCTCGCTCGCGGCCCCGCCGGTCGACTCGCCGCCCTCCGGGCCGGTATTGTCGGTGTTGCCGGGGCCTGACTCGCCGGCGCCGGAGGTGGGCGTCGGGTCGCCGCCGGTGTTGCCGGGGCCCGGATCGTCGCTGGTGCTGCCGGGGCCCGGATCGTCGCCGGTGCTGCCGGTGTCCGGGTCGTCGCCGGTGCTGTCGGTGCCGGGGTCGCCCGTCGTGCCCTCCGGCTCCGGGCCCCACGGCACCCCCGGGAACGGCGCCGCCGCGGCGACCCCGAACCAGCCCGCGGCCATGCCCGCGGGCGCGGGCTGCAGCGGCTCCTTGAGGAACACGTCGCCCGTGTTCGCGTCGACGTTCATGCGCCCGCTGTAGACGATCGACTGCCCGTCGACGCCCGCGATCTGGCGCACCGCGACGGCGTGGCCGCGCCCGCCGGGCCCGGTGTTCACGAACGAGGTCACGTACAGCCGCTCCTTCAGGTCCGGGCTCAGGATCGTCAGGGCCGCGCCGTTGCTGCCCTCGCCCGTGAGCAGCCCCAGCGGGTCGAAGCTGTACGGGAGCACCCGCCCGTTCTTCGCCGCGACCAGGTATACCCGCCCGGCGCCGTCGGTCTTGATGTCGCCCTCGTCGGTGAACAAAAACAGCGCGCTCTTGTTGTACGGCGTCGCCGGGTCGGGGTCGATCGCAGCATACAGCGCGCCGCCGGCGAAGGCCCCGCTGTCCGCCTCGTAGCGGCCGTAGAAGCCGCGGTTGGCGTCGCCGCCGAAGCGCCCCCCCTCGTTGTATTGATCGATCGCGTCGAGCTCGACCATCTCGGCGAGCGCCAGCGGGTCGCGGCGAAACACCGTGTTGCCGCCGGCCATGTACCCGAGCGCGTACAGGCGGCCGTCGGCGCCGAAGTGCAACCGGCTGACGAACGAGTCGGCCACGTCGCTCGACGCGAACACGTCGGCGTAGCTGTAGTCGTACGCGACCCACTTCTTCTGCGCCCCGTCCGGGCTGTACGCGACGATGAAGGGCACGGTCAGGCCGCCGTTTTGGCTGGTGTTCTTGTAGCCGCCGACAAACACCGTCTGGCCGCCCGGGTCGATCGCCAGGTCGTTGGTCCCGCCGTCGCCGCGCTGCACCGAAAAGCCGCCGATGCTCGACCCATCCGCGGCGTGCACCGTCACCTTGCCCGCCGCTCCCTTCTCGCCGGCGACCGCGTCGGGCGAGCCGGTGTCCCACAGCGCCGCGATCGCGCCGCCCGGGGCGACGTCGACGCGAAACGCCGCGGCGCCCTCGGTCCTGGCCCACAGCAGCGTCGCCGCGCCCGGGTCGAGCTTGATCAGGCCGCCCGCGAGCGCGGCGACCACGATGTTGTCCTCGCCGTCGACGGCGAGCTCGCGGACCGCGTCGCCCACCCGGGTGACCGAGAGCACCGACTTGCCGTCGGGCGAGAGGCGGACGACCGCCCCCGCGCTCGCCTCGCTCGCGCCGTTGAGCTGCGTCGAGGCGACGCCGCCCGGGCTCGCGCCGCCGAGCACCGCGCCGAGCACGACGGTGCCGTCGGACAGGATCGCCGCCGTCGGCACGCTGCCGCCGTCGGGCCCGCCGAGGTACGAGGCCGTGCTCCACCAGTCCGCGGCCAGCGCCGCGTCGGGCAGCAGACACACGCTCACCACCGATATCATGGCAACCTTACGAATGTTCATAAGTCCTCGGCGCTCGCTCTCATGCGAAGATCAAGCGGAGGATCAGCGTAAGAGCTGGCCGCTCGCGCCGTCAATCCTGCGTGCGCCGCCCCGGGCGGGTGCCATGGGCACGTGCCCGGCGTGCCCGGGGTGCTGACAGCGCTCACGAGGGCGCTCGGCCCCAGCGGGCGCTTGGCCCCGGGGCCGCAATGCTCGCGGATCGGCGGGCGCTTGACGGCGCGGGGGCGCGGGGGTTATGGCCTCGTGACGCTCATTGGGCGGGCATATGTCTGATGATACGATCCTGAGCAACGGCAGCGGCGGCGCGCGACCACCCCGCGAGCACGGCATCTTGCAGCTGTGGGCGCCGACCGGCCCGGTCCAGCGCTACGTGCCCGTCGCGCCCGAGCTGGTGCTCGGCCGCGAGGCGCCGGCGGTCGCCCTGCGCGACCCCAGGGTGTCGCGCGCGCACTGTCGGGTCCGCTGCGACGGCGCCCTGTGGACGCTCGAGGACCTCGGCAGCCGCAACGGCACCTACCTCGACGGCGTCCGTCTGCGCGGCGCCTGCTGCCCCGAGGCCGGTCAGGTGCTGCGCGTCGGCCACTGCGTCTTTCTGCTCGGCGAGGGCCTCGCGGCGCAGGCCGAGGCGGTCGAGCTCGCGGCCGACGGGCGGATCGCCGGTGCCCGCCTGCACGCCGCGCTGCGGGCGATCGCGGGGCGGGCCGCGAGCGGCGAGGCGCTCGCGCTGACCTGCCCGGACGGCGCGGGAGCGCGGCTCGCCGTGGCCTGCTTCGGCGCCGGCCAGGCGCTGCGCCGCACGCCCGCGGACCTGGACCCGGGGGCCCCCGGCGCCGCGCTGCTCGCCGCCGCCGACGCGGCCGCCGGCGGCACGCTGGTGATCGCCGACGCCGACGAGCTCGACGACGAGGCCCAGCGGGTCCTGTTCGGCCTGCTCGCGCGCGACGGCCTGCGCCTGTGTGTCATCACCCGCCGCCCGCTGCGTGACGCGCTCGCGGCCGGACAGCTCCGCGAGGATCTGTTCTTTCGCCTCGACGCCGTCCGCGTCGAGCTGCCGGCGCTGGCCGAGCGCCGCGAGGAGCTGCCATTTCACCTGCAACGAACGCTCGCGGGGATGGGGCTGCGCCCCGACATCACCCTCGTCGAGCGGTGCCTCCGTCTGAGCTGGCCCGGTAACCTGCGCGAGCTGCTCGCGGAGCTGCGCGCGGCCGGCGAGGCGGCGCGCGCGGCGGGCCGCGACGAGGTTCGGGCGGGTGACCTCGACCCCCGAGCCGGGCGAACGCTCAAGCCCGGCAAGCGCGAGGCCGTGACCCGCATCGTCAGCGCCGCGCGGCTGGGGGACCACGCCGCCGTCGCGGCCGCGCTGCGGGCCGAGGCCGGCAACGTGCAGGCCAGCGCCCGCGCGCTCGGGGTCCACCGCAATCAGCTGCGGCGCTGGTTGTCCACGCACAAGCAGCAAAACGTCTAAAGCGACCTGAGCCGCGGTTCGCCGCCCGAACCGCGGTTCGAGTGCAGCGGAGCTTGCGCCCGTATCCGCCATCGCCCTCGCTCGATCCGCCATCTCCGGGCGCCCTCCGATCGCCAGGATGATAGATTCGCCGGGTGGTCGGCGATTCGCAGGGGACGGCGGTCACCAGGACGACGCTCTACAGCGGCGAGGCCGGCGATGCGGGCGATGCCGGCGATGCCGGCGATGCCGGCGATGCCGGCGATGCCGGCGATGCCGGCGATGCCGGCGAGGCCGACGAACCGCCGAGCCAGCCCCACATCGGCCGCTACGTGGTGCTGCGCCCGCTCGGCCGCGGCGGCATGGGCGTGGTCTACCTCGCCTACGACGACCTGCTCGACCGCAAGGTCGCGCTGAAGCTCATTCACACTGCCGGCGGCAGCCACACGGACGGCACCGCCCGGCTGCTGCGCGAGGCCCACGCGCTCGCCCGCCTGTCGCACCCGAACGTCGTCCAGATCTACGAGGTCGGCCAGCACGGTCAGCAGGTGTACCTGGCGATGGAGAACCTGCGCGGGGTCACCCTGCGGGCCTGGGGCGAGACGCCGCGCTCATGGCGGGCGGTGCTGGCCGTCTATCGCCAGGCCGCGGCCGGGCTGGCGGCGGCCCACGCCGCCGGCCTCGTCCATCGCGACTTCAAACCCGACAACGCGATGATCGACGACCAGGACCGCGTGCGCGTGATGGACTTCGGCCTCGCCCGCGTCGTCGACGACGCCGAGGAGGGCGCCGGCGTGTCGGTGGCGATCAGCTCGGGCAGCGAATCGATCTCGCTGACCGAGGTCGGCGTGCGGCTCGGGACCCCGGCGTACATGGCCCCCGAGCAGCACCTGGGCTGCCTGACCGACGCGCGCACCGATCAGTTCGCCCTGTGCGTCGCGCTCTACGAGGCGCTCTACGGCGTGCGGCCCTTCGTCGGCGACGACCGCCAGTCGCTGGCCGAGCAGGTGGTCGCCGGGCGCCTCCCCGATCCCCCGCGGGGGCGCGTCCCGGCGTGGCTGCGGCGGGCCGTGCTGCGCGGGCTGGCGAACGACATGGACCGCCGCTGGCCGTCGATGCAAGCGCTGGTGACCGAGCTCGAGCGCGGCCAGGTCCGCGCCCGGTTCGTGATCGTGGCGGTCGTCGTGGTCGTCGTGGCGACGCTGGCCATCGGCGCCTGGACGGTGCGCCGCAGGGAGGACACGCGGCGGCTCGACGCGTGCGTGGCCGCCGGGGCGAGCATCGCGGAGGTGTGGAACGACTCCGTGCGCCGCCGTGTCCACGCGTCGCTCGCCGCGACCGGGCTGCGCTACTCCGCCAGCGTCGCCGACAAGGCGCTGCCGTGGCTCGACCGCTACGCCAGCGCCTGGAGCGAGGCCCGCGGCGCCGCCTGTCTGCGCGCCGGGGTCGACGCCAGCTGGGACCTCGAGACGCAGGCGCGCTCGCTCGGCTGCCTCGACGAGCGGCGGCTGGCGCTCGAGTCTCTGGTCGACGAGCTCGCCGAGGCCGACGCCGGCGTGGCCGCCCGGGCGATCCAGCTGGCGGCCGGCCTCGATGACGTGCGCCCCTGCCTCGACGCCGCCCAGCTGGCCCAGCAGCCGCGCCCGCCCGCCGAGCTGCGCGGGCCGCTGCGCGCCGTGCAGACCCAGCTCGCCCGCGCCTACAGCCTGCAGGGCGCCGGCAAGGGCGAGGCCGGGCTCACCGCGGCCCGCAAGGCGCAGGCCGGGGCCGAGGCGCTCGCGTGGCCCTCGCTGGTCGCCGCCAGTCGCTACCGCGTCGGCGCGCTGCTGGCGGTCCAGGGCGACTACGCCGGCGCCGAGGCCCAGCTCGAGGACGCCTACTTCACCGCGCTCGCCGCCGCGGCCCCGCCCGTGCTCGCGGACGCGGCGATCGAGCTCATGGACGTGGTCGGCATGCGCCGCGAGCGGCAGGTCGACGCCGAGCGATGGGCCCGCTTCGCCGCCGTCACGCTGCGCTCGCTCGAGCCCAGCGAGGGCCTGCGCACCGCCAACTACCTCGACGCGCGGGCCGCCCTGCGCGCCCGCGCCGACGCCCACGACGAGGCCCGGGCGCTCTACGCCCGGGTGCTCGCCATCCGCGAGCGCCTCCTCGATCCCGACCACCCGGACGTGGCCGCCGCCTACCACGAGCTCGCCAACATCGACGGCATCCAGGGCGGCAGCGAGGCCGCCCTGACCAGCTACGCCCGGGCCCTGGCGATCCGCGAGCGGACCCTCGGGCCCGACAGCGTCGAGGTGGCCGGCACCTGCCACAACATGGCGATCTTGCACCTCGAGCTCGGCCGCCACGCCGAGGCCCTGGCCGCGGAGGAGCGGGCCCTGGCGCTCCTCGAGCGCGCGCGGGGCAGCGACCACCCGTCGGTCGGCACCTGCCTCAACACGCTCGGCAACATCCGCCGCGGCATGGGTGCGCCCGCCGAGGCGCGCGCCCTCTACACCCGGGCGATGGACATCCTGACCCGCAAGCTCGGGCCCGATCACTCGTTCGTGGCGACCAGCCTGTACAACCTGGCGCTGCTCGATCTCCGCGAGGGCCGACTCGCCGCGGCCCACGCGGGGATGCGCCGGGCCGTCGAGATCCGCGAGCGAGCGCTCGGCCCCGGGAACCTCATGGTGGCCAGCACCCTGGTCGGCCTCGGGCGCATCGAGCTCGCCCTCGGTGAGCTCGCGGCGGCGCGGACCAGCCTCGCGCGCGCGCTCGCCATCACCGAGCCGATCCTCGGGCCCGACCACGCCGACACCGCCGCCGTCCTGCTCGCCCTCGCCGAGCTCGCGCTCGCCGAACACCACCCCGGCGAGGCGACGCGGCTGGCTACCCGGGCCGTCGCCGTCCGCGAGCACGCGGGCTCGCCGGAGACCCTCGCCGACGCACGCGCCGCGCTGGCCGCCGCGCTGTGGGACGCCCCCCGGGGCGAGGGCCAGGACCGGGCCCGCGCCCGGGCCGTCGCCGTCCAGGCCCGCGATGCCTACCGCGCTCTCGGCCACGAGGCGCTCCCGCGGATGGAGCGGTGGCTCGCCGACCACCCGGCGCGCGCCGACCCGTCCACAGACCCGTGAAGCGGCGCGTATCTTGACCCGCGGCCCGCCCCTGCGCGTGCCGTGGGCACGTGCCGCGACGCCGCAACATGGCGAAATGGCGCGCTCGACCGCCGCAATCCGCCGTCAAACATCGTTCTGGTGCGAGGGGGCCGCGAGCAACACACGCGATATCTACGTACCCCCAGCGGTCCGCGGTCGGTGTGCTGATTGACACCGCGGCACCCACCATTTACCACCACAGTGACCTCGGGCCGGACGCCAAACGGCGGCGCCCTGAATCCACGCACCTGCGCGACGCGCCAGGCACGTCGACGTGTCTGCGGCCCCGCGCCGCCGCGACCACCTGCAACGCACCAAGGAGCTCTCATGACGACCATCCACGCTCGCCTCCCGCTCGCCGTCCGCTTCACCCTGCCGGCCGCGGCCGCGGCTGTGGCCCTGCTGGCCGGCAGCCACGCCCAGGCCCGCGAGTACTTCGTCTCCGGCGCCGGCACCGACCCGGCGCCTCCTATATCGAGGTCACCGGCTTCGAGATCGAGGGCGCTATCAAAGACACCACCCTCGCGTATTCGCCGCTGGCGTTATGTGGATAGCGACCGTGTCTACGCCCGCTCCCCCCGCGCGCCCTCGACCCCGGCGAAGATTCGCGCGTGAGCGCTGGCGAGGGATCGCCGCGCGGGGGCGCAGGCGTCCGTGCGCATGCGTTGCACCCCGTCAGGGACGCGGACGAAGGTTCTTCACTGCCATAATCCCGCCAAGCGACGCATTCTCGACGAGGGAGCCACTGTCATGGAACTTGCCAATCTATTCTGGAAACATCCGTTGGGGGACACGTTCAAAGTCCCGTGTCACCACTTCGAGGTGGCCGTCACGGACACCGTACCCGTCTCCGTCCCGACGAGCATCGAGGTCAAGCAGCAGCATCCGCACGATGAGCTCGAGGTCACCGTTCCGGTCAAGATCGAGCTCAAGCAGCAGCACGGTCCGCACTCGGTTACGCCGCCCAAACCAGAAAAGTGGCCGCCCATGGTGCCGGGGCCTCCGGAGGTATCGGTGCCTTGCGTCCATCTCGCCGCGGAGGCCTCGTTTGCCAAGCTGACGAAGGAGATCCCCTGCATGCACTTGACCTTGGACGTCAAGACCGAGACGAAGAACGTTCCGATCTACACCGTTCGGCTACAGCATCCAGAGGGACATGATAGCGCGTTGCGGGGTCCCTGTGTTCATCTCCTCTTACCCTCGATGACCGACCCGACGCGCCGGATTGTCTTCTTCTCCGACGACGCGAATTTCCAGCGGATCGCCAGCGAGTTGGTGGATCTTCTCGTCAGCCGACTGCACGTCCGCAACGTGGGCGTGGGGACCCGCCCCCTGCTGTTCTTCTTTCGCGAGGCGTTGCACGGCAACCCGACCGATGCCAACGATCCTTTCTGGTCACACTACGACCCCGCGTTGCACGCGATTCAGATCACGCGCAACCCGGAGAAGATGGACTACGTGGCGGTGCGGGCAACCCTTTGCCACGAACTTGGCCACGCGATCGTCGGTCAAAGGTGTGTGCAAGTAGCGACGAGGCTCGGCCCTCACAAGTTGAAGGAGGCCCGCGACCCCGGCACTGCGATGTGCGAGGGGTGGGCCGACTTCGTCGAACTCGCACTCACGCGTTCGTCGCGCGAGCAACCAGCCGGGGAAAGTGCTCGCGACCCGGCGGTGCCCAGGACGACCGACATCGAGTACAACATCATGATGATCCTCTGGGACCTCTACGACACCGCGAGGCAGTTTCGCGGGCCGCATGGTTCCATCGGGCTCATTCCCGACAACGATCCGGCCGTCTTCTCCTTCGAGGAGCTCTTCGGCGTCTTCAGCCCGTCGCTGGACACGCTCCCGGCAGGGCCGGTGATCTGGTCTATCGAGGACTACCTCCGGCGGCTCAAGACGATGCACCCAGACCGGGCCAGCGCAATCGATGCGGTCAGGGCCATGCACCTTGCATAGCGGTCGCGGTATCGTCGACACGGTCGCAGTCGGCTCCCACGCCGATCAGAGCGCTCGCAGGCTGGCGCCGGTGGGGTACACACAATCGGCCGCTCGCGGTCACACGTCGTGATCCTCGACCTCCGGCTGGCGGCGCCGGTCGCCCAGGAGGCCGGTGCGAGGGGCGATCGTCGGGACGCCGGGCGACCTGGCACCGGGGTAGGCTCGCGGGGGTCGACGGCTGACGCTGACGGACGCGGCCCGGGCGCGCTGTCGCTTGACGAACCGGGCGGAGCCGGACAGATTGCGGCATGTCGCGCACGACCCTTCTCATCGGCGGAAACTCGGGCATCGGGCTCGCCACGGCCCGCACCCTCTTGCAGCGCGGCGATCAGGTCATCGCCGCGGCGCGCCGCCCGGGCCCGCTGGCCGAGCTCGGGATCGCCGTCCAGGCATTCGACGCGCTGGAGCCCGTGGCGCTGCACCTGCCCGCCGAGATCGATTCGCTGGTCTACTTCCCCGGCACCATCTCGCTGAAGCCCTTCCACCGCCTGACCGCCGAGGATTTCCTCCGCGACTTTCAGATCAACTGCCTCGGCGCCGTGAACGCGATCCAGGCGGCGCTGCCGGCCCTGAGAGCCGCGCCGTCGGCCTCCATCGTCCTCTGCTCCACCATCGCGGTGGCCCAGGGGATGCCGTTCCACGCCTCCATCGCCGCGGCGAAGGGCGCGGTCGAGGGCCTGACCCGCTCGTTGGCGGCGGAGTACGCTCCCAGGATCCGGGTCAATGCCATCGCTCCTTCGCTGACGGACACCCCGCTGGCCGCGCCGCTCCTGAACAGCGAGGCGAAGCGCGAGGCCGCGGCCAAGCGCCACCCGCTGCAGCGTGTCGGCGAGCCGGACGAGATCGCCGCGCTCATCGCATTCCTGCTCTCGGACGCCTC
>Ga0075163_10014410_pt1 | contig 10208 bp, 14 predicted proteins | sample JI1023141ADNA_FD_71478 | JGI IMG/M metagenome (GOLD analysis project Ga0075163, IMG submission 71478) | Wastewater effluent complex algal communities from Wisconsin, to seasonally profile nutrient transformation and Carbon sequestration -... | ecosystem: Engineered > WWTP > Effluent > Algae... | reverse complement strand
TTTTTCAAAGTTTTTTTCCATTGTCTTCTTCTTTTTTACAAAGTTAATTCTTTAAGTTATTGATTAAAAGTACTATAAAATAATTTAAATTTGTCTTTTATAGCACTACTTACATCTGAGCTGCTGTTAATGCTTTTATTTTTTTAGCTAAATCTTCCAGCCTAGCAACTATGGCTCCAGCTTGATCTGCTGTATAACTAGATGGTAAGTTAACACTCCAAGGGTCACTTACAGAACCCATATTATTCATTATTTCACCCATTGTACCAGGGTCATTAAAAGCTGATGCTACACTATTCCAAACAGCTGCAGCCAAGTTTTCAGGGCTTAATGTTGTGAATGGTGTTATATCTGCCTCTAAAGATAATGTACCTTTTAAATTACCAGCAAGTGTAGTATTACCTGATAGTGTAGCTTCCATAAAAGCCAATACACCTAAAGATCCTACTAGGCTACTATTACCTGATAATGTAGCTGACATTTTAACTAAGCTAGTTAAACTACCCGCTATAGTACTACTACCACTTAATAAACTACTCAATGAAGTAATAAGTGATAATCCAGAAGTCATTGTAGATGTACCACTTAAAGTACTATCTATATTTATACCAAGAGCTAAACTAGCTGCTAATTCACTGGAATTATTAATAGTAGTAGTTGAACTTAATAAACTACCCTTATCTGCCATTACAACAGAATATGGTGGGTTAGTGCCTGTAGGAAAACTATCTCTTTTTTCCTGCTCAGATAAACTATATTCCCTCTGCCAATAATTACGCATAGTCATAGGATTCAACCAGTTATAAGGATTGGTTAAGCCACTATGAAAATGTCCACAAATATTGGACTCTTGAGAATGATAATTTCCTATTAGCATTAGTTCCAAACAAAGGTTAATAATCCTGAAAATGCACTATTAGCAGGTGTAGCTACGCCACTACCAACTAACCAATATAAAGCAGCACCATCATAAATTCTAGGTAAGCTTGGGAACTCAAATAATAAGTTTCTTTCAGAAGCCAAACCTAATGTACTTAATGGTAATCTTGTTATCTCTTTAATTAAAGCTACTGTGTATTCACCAGATACATAAGATGTAGCATTTTGAATAGTATTGATTTCAGCTATACCAGCATCACCAGCTTGTAGAGGCATAGTATAATTATACTTACCTGCTCCTGTAGCTCCTGTATAAACTATAAGTGAATTAGAAGCTGCTGTTTTACCTACTGGTAAAGTAGTTGGTGTAGCTCTTGATGTTGTTTGTGAAGAGTTAGTATAACCTAATGATAAGTTAGGTGTAGCTGCTCCTAATGCAGTAGAGTTAGGATTAAATATAATAGCTTGTACTCCAGCACCATTTGTATAACGTGGTAATAACCAAGTTACAGTATGTGTACCTGTACCAGTTGTTGTAATATCAATTGCTGTATTAGCTACAGCATTAGAAAAAGAAGTAGCTAATTTAAAAGTAGTATCTGAAACTTTGATTACATAATAATCAGTAGCAGTAGCTAATCCTCCAGGTAATGTAGTAGTAGTAGTTAATCTAACTCTAGTTCCTGTAAGTATATTACTAGGAATATTTGCTGTGGAACTCCATGTACAAATATCAGTAGTATCATCAGCAGTAAATGTATCAGATTGTCCTAAAGTATTAGTAGTAGCTTGTGCAGTGGTAGTTGTTACAGATGTTACCCTATAAAAACCTATCACATCAACCAAAGCCATTGTACATGGTACAACTGTAGCTGCTGCTGTTACAGCATGAGCATTTAATAAATATTTATAATAACTAGGCTGAACATTACCACCATGTTGCATAGCTCCAGCACTAGTAGTATTATCTTTTACAGCCTGAAATGTTAAGTTAGTTCCTGTATTAAACAAAGCATCAGCAGGGGGATTACCACCACCTCTGAATAATGTATGCCACTCATTAGCTACAGCGGCAGTAGTAGGATTAAAGTTTTTACCCCAAGATAAGTCAAATTTTTGACCATTACTTAAAGCATTTATAATTTGATCGTTAGATGAAAATCCAGCCATATTTTAATTCCATATTAGTTTTAGACTACCTTGTAATACATTTGAAGCTAAACTTCCTTGTGGTAACACAATGAAATTTAAAAAGGCATCGTCATAAATTCTTGTTATATTTGTTTGATGTAATAATAAATCTTTTTCAGTAGGTACTGCTACTACACCAGCAGTAGTTGTTAATGAGTTTCTAAAACAGATTTGTACAATTGGTTTTACAAGTATTATAGTAAACAATCCTACATCTGATCCTAACATAGTTACAGATTCTATTGATCTAACACCACTATCACCATCTTGTAATGGTAAGAATGGTCCTGGTGAATTAGCTGTAGTGTTATTATGAGAAGTTACTGTACCAATAGCATTGAAAGCATTTTGTGTAATTACGGGCGTAACCCTACCACTTGTACCATCTTGATTAGTATAATTTACAGTAAATTGTTGACCTCCTGTTCTAGCACCAGTAGTTATAGCCATCATTTGTACACCTTTACCATCTGTATATCTTGGTAATGTTACTGTATTATCCATAATTTGAGGATCAGTAGTACCATCATCTATACTTGGGTAATATAATAAATAGTCCAAAAGTATAGCATTCATTGGTGCTACTTGTGTAGTACCTGATGCACTGCTTTGAACTGTAAGTTTAGTTAGAAACTTTTCAGAAGGAGATACATTAGGACCATGATAAAATCCACCATCAGTAGATTGTGTAATAGCTTTAGCTTCTAATGGAGCTGCATCAAACCAATATTTAGGAGTAGGCATTCCAGGACTCATAGATAAGTCAAACCATATACGTGTAGTAGTAACCTGTGAAGGTACTTTTCTCCAGATATATTCTCTTTTTTTACCACTAAGTTCTGAATCTATTAACTCACCTATTGATTTGAATCCCATTACTTTTGTACAAGTTTTGTACCACCATTGAGTTTAGAAGACATTTCCATTATAATTGTAGCATTACAATCACATGCTCTTATCTTCTCACCATTTGGTAATACTATAATTTCTAAATTACACTTTGAACATTTATACATTAGTCTTCTGTAATTGATAATGCAGCAATAGCAAATTGTGGTTGGATACCACTAGATACGCTTCTTGATGCTGTTAATGCCCCACTTATTACTAATTGACCTGCTCCTGATGCTGTAGTTACTAAACCTACATGAGTAATTGTTTCAGTACCAGAAGTACATTCTGGGAATTGTAACAATCCTGCATTCGTAAATGTAGAACCTGAATCAGTCCATCCAGATGATTTGGTTATAGCTACCCTAGCATAAGAACCATAGGCACACTCATTTGTAATAGCTGTACCTGCTTCTCCAGGATCAGCAGTATATAAAGCAAGATATATTGTAGCACCAGCTCTCCATGAAGGATCTGTACCTTGGAGCATAGCTTTTAATATATCATTTTCTGTTGTATTTGACTTACTCATTTTAAAATATTTATTTTAATTAAATCTCCAGATGAATTATACTGAAAAGTTTTTTTATAGGTAATCTTACCTTTATAGTCTATCTCAGATATATTTGAATTAGCATCATATGTAAAGTATGCTGAATGTGAATATTTACCACCAGTATAGTAAGCTATCATAGTTATGTCACCAGTAGTAGAATAGAATAACTGTTTATTATAATTACCAAGATCTGAGTCTTGAGTATTATCAATTAGTTCACTACCATTACCTGTAGATTCTAAACGTAATCTACCATTAGCTAATCCTATATAAGATTGACCATTTAAATCATAATAGATCTTACCATAAGTTGCGGTCTTATCCGCATTTATTTTACGTATATTATCTGCCATAATTCATACTAAGCTCAGATAAACAATATTGAGCCTTTAAAGTTATTTTATTAACTATTAACCTTTTTAAGGTATTTATTTGATATTCAGAATATTGAGTCGCAGGGCCGAAATCTAGGGAAGGAAGAAGAAGATTGGTAGCCTCTATTGAGGTTTCCCATAGAAAATCATCTAAAGATTCATACGTTCCTAAAAACGAGGTATTAATAATAGTATAAGCACTCTCAATCCAATGAGAGTTCTTCATATCACCAACTAATAAACCTAGTACTTCGACCCTACTACTCATAATAAATTAATCAAAGTCTTCTACTTTTTCATTAACAAGAAGAGCTAGTCCTCTAGCGAAATCAAGGCTAACATTTTCAACCATTGAGTTGAAAGCATTATCAATAGTAGCTTGAATACCAATATCAAATACAGTCTCTTCAAGACTTTCTACAGATACATCTGTAGGTTTGATAAAGTTGTTGGTAATGTAGTAATTACCAGAGACAGTTACAAGAATATAACCATCATTGTAAAGATAAAGTTTTGTTGAATTCATTTTATTGTTAGTTGTTTATTTTTGTATATTTAATTATAAATCGACCATTTACGTTTTCTCTACTGGAAAATGATATTAAATAACCATTAACAAATATCACATCGTGCTCAGTATTTAAAAAAGATTCTGTTCTAAAATCACCAAATCCAGTATATATAATTTCACTTTCTATAGATACATTATCAGAAGGTAAAATACCTAAATCATCAAAATTGGATATAGTAATTTCAAATAAACCAGCATCTCTATAAAATGGTGATAATTCTGGTGTAACTTTAAAATCATTATGTATTATTTTTACTAATACTGGGGCAGTAATACCTGTTTGTTCAAATAATGCTACAAAATAATTATAAGGTTTAAGTATATGTCCTTTAATCATAAAATTCTTTTATAACTACTAATATCTCACCATCAATATCAATATTAGTATAAGTTGTTACATCAAAAACAGAACAACTCCAAACTCCCCTAGTATTATCAAAGAAAGCAGATGTTAATATTGGTAATCCTGGTGTAGTTATTGTTGTATGAACTATTTCTGATTCTTGAACTACATTATCTACATTTTTATATGCTGATGTATTAAAAGTTATACTATAACTACCAGTACCATCGCCAAAACTTTGTACAAAACCTTCTCCAAATTCATTAATACCATCGGCATATTCCCATGTTAATGGATTTCCAGCAGCTTTTATTAATTTTATATAAGCGTGTCTAAAAGGACGTATCTTTCTAGAAATACGTTTAATTTCTTCTGGCTTTCCTATAATACTGAATCCAGAACTATTATTTACAGTTGCTCTCATTATTTTTTACTACTTGGTTTAGGTCTATTTTTAGCTTGTATACGTGCTATCTGAAGATCATTCTTCATATTCTCACGTTCTACTTTTAATTTCTCTTTCTCTAAATTCTCCTTAGATTTAACTTCTCTTTCTTTAGCAGCTATCTCACGATCCTTTAAAGCTATTTCTCTATTCTTTATTTCTTTCTCAAGACGTAACTTCATACGCTCGTTCATATCTTTAGAAGCTGCCTCTTGTTGTTTCAAAGCAAGCTCTCCAATCTGCATAGGATCTGGTATACCATTATCATCTTGATCCATGTCTTCCTGTCCTATATAAGACTGTATTTGAGCTACAGCTATCTTAGTATCATTATTACTATCAGCAATATACTTCTGCATCTCAAGCTTCATCATTTCCATTTGTTCCTGTTTAGCTAAAGCTTCTTGCTGCATTTGTTGCTGCATCTGTAACTGCTCTTGTTCTCTCTGTTGTCTCTCTTGTTCTATCTGCTTAGTCTTAGCCTTCAAGTCAGCAATAGACTCACTATTATAAACATCAACAATCTGTGAGAAATCAATCTTATCAGACTGCAGAGCAAATCTTAAGTTATCTTTAAATGCTTGTAATGCCTCATAATCAGAAGCCATGTCTGTAACAAATACAGCATGATCTATGTTCAGAGCATCACCATCTATCTTGAATAGAACATCAGCTAAATCATCAGTAATGTACTGCATTACCTTGTTATTACCATCTTGTAAAGCTAACTTAGCTACTTCAAGTAATGCTTCGCATACACGTACTTTAGTAAAGTTATGTACTCTGAACCATTCTTCAGTAATGTGTGAAGATTGTACTACTGCTCTCTCAGTGTTACCAACAAGTTCTGATGCTGATATAGCACCCTTACGTTGTCTAGTTACACCAGATGTAGTTTCTATCTTCTGTTCTATATAATCAAGTAATTGTAAATTATACTGTATACTATTACCAAGCTCCATATCTAGGGACTTAGTTTGTGTAGACATATTTACATCACCATATCTTTCAGCCTTCTTACCTTCGTTATAGGTATTAACGAAAGCTACCTTCATCTGCTTAATATAGTAGAACCATTTCTCTGGTTCCCAGCCTGGAGGTATAAGGGTTGTATCAATAGTAGCTATTTTACCTGGGTTAGTAGCTATAAGTAATTCTGTGTTATACCATATAATCATGTATAGATAAACCCAAGGAACTACCCTATCCATTAAAGACACTGACTGTGAATTTAATGCATTATAAATAGTACCAACATAACCACTTCTACAAGCAGTAGGGTTTTCTAATGTTCTATACTGTATTGCGCAAGGTCTTACATTTAAGTAAATACCTTTAGTCTCATCACCAAGTCTAGTACCTTCCCAATATTCTGTTATCCAGAATTTCTCTAATGTTTGTGTAGGATCTGTCTCATCTATAACAAAATCCTCATCAACTAAATCTCTTACAAGTTCACCAGTTTCAGGGTTAATATAATTCCAGAAACCCATTTCTCTAAAAGACTTCCAACGAACACGATGAACAGGAATACCTTTCATGTTTTCTCTAGAAGTTAACTGGAAGATAGATTCAACCTCAGGTATAGCGAATGCCGTAGTCATAGCGTACGGATTCATTGTATACTCTGGGAAGTGTTTCTCCATGTAATCAATCTGTTTAGGAGAAAGGTACTCATAAAAATTATCTATAATCTGAGCTAACGTGAGGTATTCAACCTCATGTATCATATCAGCATAGTCTAATTGATCTGTATTAGGAGGTAATACAAAAGATGTATGTAAAGGATTAACCCTAGTAACTCTAGGACCATCTCCCACCATATCTATTCTGTAAATTTCCTCACCAGCTACTAGAGCATCCTTCCAACCTGTCTGGAAAACATCTTGTAAGTTTAATTTCTTTCTATAATAAGTGAGTAGTTTCTCCATAACACTCTCTCTCATATCTTTAGGAGAGTAGTTAAGATACTTCATAACCATCTCATCTGATGGTTCTTCACTTTCAGGGTCTAAACCCAACTTAGCTTTCAATGTTTGATCCAATAATTGGATAATCATCTCCTGCTTCTGCTTTTGTTTGGAGTGTAATACTCCTTCATTAATACCTCTAACTATCGGATTAAATTTCCTTTTAGCTTCCTCCCCAAATAATAGCATAAATGTTGGTGAAATAACATCATATGGTTGTAGTGAGGCAGGTAATTGGAATTCATTTAATCTTTCTTTACTTAAGTTAAATGGATTTAATGTATATTCAAAATCTGCACGATTAATCTTGTTATTCAGCAGATTATAATTTCTTCTCTTTTGTTGTACTGGGCTTCTTCTTCGATCTTGGATGTTCCTACAGTGTCTTATGACACTATTAACACATAGCTGTCCCCAAGCTTTATCTTTTTTAGCTCGTGGTAGCTTTTGTCGGGGCCAATCTCTTGATAAGAATTCGTTGTTATCTTCCATAAATTTAGGATAATCTACAAAATTATCACATTAATTAGTTGTTTTGCGTAAAATTTGCGAAAGTTACACACACTATATAGCACTATAGTCGAAAAAGGGTCCTCTTGGTTTAGGAGTGTACCTTATATTCTGATTATCACCACTTTTCTTGTTAAAAAAGTCATGTCTAAAGAAGGCATCATAGCCCTCATCTTCAGTTTCCTCTAGTAATGCTTTAATTTTCTTTTTATCTGCAGCATAATACAGACACATCATTAATGACATAACTCTATCGAAGTTCTTTTTAGGGTCTGGATCGTAGTGTATAAGCTCTTTTAACAGAGGTATACTCCTGATAGTGTACAGATTAGATATTCCCTCTTCAGTAGAAGGACCAATTAACCACATCTTTATTAACTCTTCCCCGTACTCCTTCAACTGTGGTGCCATATGCATCCCCTTCTTCCTAGAAACAGTACTACTCTTAATGATATCATCTACAAATTTAGGCTTATCAGCTAACAAATGTACACAACCTTGGAATTGGAAGTAGTCAAATAACCCAACTATCTGATTCTCATACAATGCCTTAGCATTATAGAGCATTATCAACTTCCTACATATCTCGTAGAAGTCACGGGCAGTTGAAGGACGTCCTGTATACTCCGCAACTATCCGTTGGGTTAGGGTATCAAATATAAATATAGAACCTAGTGAACTAGAATTCTCAGCCTGATCTTGTTGGTATGGATCAATACCAGCAATATACCTACCATACATTACTTGACCATCTGCAGCCTCTTTAGGTAACTCAAAAAGAACTACAGCTCCAGTTAAATCCTCATTAGACTGCTTGTATGGGAACTGTTTAATTGGGAATAAGTCTTGGTTAATCTTCCATTTAACAGTACCGTCAGTGTCAGATAATAGATCTACAACATAGTCAGCATCTTGTATATCAGGGTGTGTCTCAAGGAAAGATAATCTCTCCATAAGATCTGCCACAGGGAATATGTTACCTGTTGTTCTTAAGAATGCTTCTTGTGGGGTCCTAGGATGCTGTGTAATGAACGTTTGATATGCACGCTTGTTACCAGACTTCCTAACTAAATCACGCTGTAAATCAAGCTCAGATAAAGCCTTAACCCTATCAGAGTTACCATCATCATCTACGTGAGGTAACTTATACCAAGCATCATCTACAAACCAACCACATTCACCTACAGCATTTTCATCCCATATATTCTCATAGGATCTTAAACCATAAGCCTCAGGACTATAAAACATAGAAGCAAAGTCTTGTGTACCACCTTCCATATCACCACCAGTACCGTATATAATTGGTATACCAATCATGACATCACCATCAGAGAACAAAGGTTTAGAAAGCATATAAGCCTCAATTAACCCAGGCCACTTACCAGCTTCCTCAAATAACATGACAGAAGATGATTTACCAATGGATTTAAATGGGTTATCTTTAAAGCTCATGGTCATAATCTCTGATTTGTAACCATGCTCTACCTCAATACCCTTCTCATTCTTTTCTTTAAATCCAGATTTAATATGTACCCTGGTATCTATAAGCTTACGCTTAGCCCAATCTGTGTGCTTATTTAAGAAGTTAATCATATCCAAAGCCATGTTCATAGTACTTTGGGAGTAATCACTCATAAACGCAGATATGATACTAAAGCTATCTCTGTACCAGTTATATTCATAAACTAAATTAAAGGCTCCTTTATAAGAGAATCCTTTACGTCTGGACTTAGCTACAATCATACCTTCCCTACTATTCTTAGCTTTCTCTAGCTCATGATAGTAGTAGTAATCCATATCAAGAAAGCGAGGGAAAGACTCATACTTTCGCTGTCTTTTACCCTCGCCTACTGTAACCTTTATCCTACCAAAATTTAGATACGCATAGTGTTCACCAGTAACTCTAACACCAGCAACTGTATAACCCTCTTTACATCTACGATCTTGCTCATCCCAATATTCCTGATATTCATAAGTACCAGGAGGAGCAAATGTGTAACAGTTAAACTTCATGAAGTGCGTAGCAGCCTCACAAAACAATTGTGTGTTAACAAACTTTAAACTCGTATCTACCTTATTCATTACAATAATTTAATTATTTTATAAGGAATACCAAACAATAGCCTATTAACTATCTTTAGTATCTCCATAGTCTGAGCAATATTCACTTGCTCTTTCAAACCCTCATTCTGGGTTACTAGTTTCGCAAATTCTGTTATCTTCATTACTATAAATCTGGATGTCCTTTGTGAGCGTCCATTAACTTTTTAACATCTTGTTTAAGTGAACTAAATTCACCACCAGCTTTTAAATAAGCTATGATCGAGAGAACTAATGCAGCAGCTGCCATTATTGTAGTCATTATTTTAAGTGTTTTAATTTGTAAATTGTTGAATACATTAATGCTTCAACTTCATCGATTTGATTTTGTATATAAGAGTCTTGTGGTAATGATCCTCTAATAGTTTGTACCTTAGT
>Ga0075163_10014406_pt1 | contig 10208 bp, 6 predicted proteins | sample JI1023141ADNA_FD_71478 | JGI IMG/M metagenome (GOLD analysis project Ga0075163, IMG submission 71478) | Wastewater effluent complex algal communities from Wisconsin, to seasonally profile nutrient transformation and Carbon sequestration -... | ecosystem: Engineered > WWTP > Effluent > Algae... | reverse complement strand
GACGGCTCGGCGGGCTATTCGCTTATGGAATTTGATACGTTCAAGCGGCATAAGATGGGCGTTATCGCAGTGATTGGCAATGACGCGGGCTGGACGCAAATTGCGAGAGACCAAGTTGTTATTTTGGGTGATGATGTTGGCACGGTTCTGGAATATACAGATTATCATATCGTAGCCCAAGGCTTAGGCGGCGCAGGTGCGCAGATTCGCTCCAATGACCAGATTGCAACTACTCTTCGCGCCGCAAAACAATCCGCCGCCAGTGGCGTTCCGTATTGTATTAACGCACTCATTGGTAAGTCGGAGTTTCGCAAAGGTTCGCTTTCGATGTAAGGCTTTTTTACGCGATGTTTCGGAATGAAGACAGTATGCACCTCATTCGCTCCATATCGGTACATCTTGCACAAGGTATTGTTTTCGCATCAATAACATCGCTGATGATATTGATGCCGTGCTATGTCCTTGCCTTACAGGGTGTTCTGAATCAGCCCACAGCACCACGCACCTCTGCTTCTACCGCTCAGGAGTATGCTTTTACGCGCATTGGTCTGGAACAAGGACTTTCGCAAAGTTCGGTCTATGCTATTATTCAAGATGCAAAGGGTTTTTTGTGGCTTGGCACGCAAGACGGCATCAATAAATACGATGGCTATAAATTCGTAGCCTCACGAAGCGGCGAGAATACAGTGTCTTCTGGTAACGCTATTCGCGGCGCTCTGCCAAGCGGATGGATTACTCGGATCGTCCGCGACAAATTTGATAATCTCTGGGTTGCCTCTAACGGCGGTGGTTTGTCGCACATCCAGCGCGATTCCAATCGTGCTACGCTCATACCGCTTCTGACCGATGCCCGAGCAATCACGCCTCCACCTCTTTCCCAATCCGCCGCTTTATCCGTACTCCAAAGTGGCTTTGTTACTGCTCTTCTGGCAGACAAGTACGGCAAACTATGGATTGGTACGGACAAAGGGTTGCACTCGATTGATACGCTAAAGCCTTTCTACGCTAAAGCCTCCGCCCCTCCAATTCGCTATATTCCTGCCACTGTCAACGACGCGGGTATTAAGCAATCGATTTCAGGAGAAATTACAGCGCTCACGAGCGACCGAGCAGGACGTGTATGGATTGGCACGCGGCATGGCTTATTCTGCCATACCCCTGCAAACACGGCTTCCACAGATAAGAATTCTTTTAGGGTGGAAGAAATTTCTTTGACTGACGCAAGTTTGACTCACGCAAATTCCGCTCACGCAAGTTTGCCGCAACCGAAGAAGGGAAAAACTGATGTGCAGGCACTATTTGCCGACTCTTTGGGGCGCATTTGGATTGGAACACAAGGGAACGGACTTTTACGATACAATCCGCAAACACGCCGGACGCGAGCATTTCCCTACATTCCTCAGCGCAACGATGCTCCACGTCGCTTGAATACTATTTCCGGTGCTCATGTTTTTTGCTTTGCCACCGACGAGCGCGGGTACTTATGGATTGGAACCGATAACGGCGTGAACATTATCTCTGGTAATGTACATTCTATGACGGACAGCGCCGACGCTGAGGTCGTGATTTGCCGCTCGGTGCCGCAAATGTCCTTGAGTTTAGGGGATAATGCCGTGCGCTCCTTGTATTGCGATGCCTCCGGCACGATGTGGGTCGGGACACTTACCGCAGGGCTATCGGTCTGGAACCCTCTCCGGCAGCGCTTTGGCAGGCACTCGCCCGATATGGGCAATGCTGCGTTTTTGCCCTACCGCGTGGTGCGCAGTTTTTACCAAGAAAGCGATAGCATCCTTTGGGTCGGCACCGACGACGGGCTTGTGCGGTGGAACTATCGGGCGAAAACCTTTTTTCAACTGCCCATTGTCGCAAAAGATGGTTATGGTTTGCAGTCGGGGCGCGTCTGGACAATAAACCGTGATAGCGCAGGAATATTTTGGTTCGGCACCGACGGTGGCGGCTTGCACCGTTACGACTCCAAAAAACGTACCTTTACCGTATTTCAACACAACCCCGATGATTCCTCGACACTTTGCAATAACCGACTCCGCGCTGCTTCATGGGATAACAATGGCTGCCTCTGGCTTGGAACATTGGATGGTTTAGACTATTTCAATCCTCGTACTGCTACGTTTACGCATTTTAGGCATGACCCCCAGAATCCTGCAAGCATGAGCAATGACCGTGTTCAGGCGGTATTTTGCGATTCGGATAGCATCGTCTGGGTAGCCACAGCGCTGGGACTCAACAAATTCGACCGTAAGTATAATCGTTGGAAGCGCTATTTTCATGATTCCAGCGCGAAGAGCCTGCCGAATAGTTGGGTAAAACATCTTATGCGCGACAGCGAAGGTACGCTCTGGATTACGACCGTTGGTGGTATTTGCCGCTATAATCCCGATGGAGATAATTTCACGGTCTATGGTTCGCAGAATGGTCTGACGAATGAGTATGTGTACGGCATTGTGGAAGATGCAAAGGGATTTTTGTGGATGGGAACGGACAAAGGATTAGCGCGATTCGATAAGCACAATGGCGTTTTCAGGATGTACCAAGCCGCCGATGGTCTGCAAAGTAGCGAGTTCAATACCAATGCATTCTATCGCACCTCCGATGGCTATTTGCTCTTTGGCGGAGTGAACGGGATGAATATGTTCCGCCCCGAAATGCTCATTGAGCGAATGTTTATGCCGCCTATTGTGCTGACGGCAGTGAAGATATTCAACGCAGAGCGGACGTTTGAGGCTGATATTGCCGGACTGAAAGAAATCATCTTTTCCCACAATGACCGCTTGATTGAGTTGGATTTTGCAGCACTTGACTTCGCCAACATTGAGCGCGTCCAGTATTCGTACATGATGGAGGGGATAGACAAAGAATATGTTTCTTTCGGAACACGTAATTTTGCGACCTATACCAATCTTCCTGCCGGCGAATATACATTCTGCGTTCGCGCCACCAATGCTGATGGCGTATGGAGTCCGCACGAACTCCGCTTGCGCGTGGTGATTATACCGCCTTTTTGGGAAACGTGGTGGTTCAGGAGCGGTTGCTTGTTTCTGCTTGGGGGATTGGTCTTGGGCGGTGTGCAGATGCGGCTTCGCAGCATTGCACGACGAAACAACTTTTTGAAAGAAGAAGTCCGCAAGCGCACACAGGAATTGCAAGAAAGCAACCAAGAGCTTGCGTGGTCGAATGAGCAGCTACACGAACTGAACAAGGAAAAGAATGCAATTCTTGGTATCACCGCTCACGACCTAAAAACGCCTCTTGCAACGATGCTCACGCTGACAGAACTTGTTGAAAACGACCATGACACGCTTTCGCGCGAGGAATTATATCATTTTACAAGCCTCATTCATCAGTCCGCGCACCGCATGATGTCCCTCATCAAGCAGTTGCTCAATATGAATATGATTGATGAAGGCAAGCTCAATTTTTCTTTGGAAACAATAGAAGTCAACCATCTTATTACCAAGCTCATTGCGGACATAGAGACGCTGGCACGACCGAAAAATCTCACCTTCCTTTTTGAGCCGCCCGCCACGACATATTTTATTTCTGCCGACCCAAACGCCTATATGCAAATAATTGAGAACCTTCTTTCCAATGCCCTCAAATACTCGCCCCTGAGCAAACGCATTTGGGTAGAACTCAAGGTGATGCCATTCGACGATGGCGAATACGTCTGCTGCTGCGTCCGCGACGAGGGCAACGGCTTGACCGATGAAGACAAAAAGCGCCTCTTTGGGAAATTTGCTCGTCTGTCGGCACGCCCAACCGGTGGCGAACACTCCACAGGCTTGGGGTTGTCTATTGTCAAAAAACTGGTCGAGGCGATGAATGGCAGAATTTGGTGTGAGTCCGAACACCGCAAGGGTGCTGCCTTCTCAGTCGCCTTTCCGCGCGTCCAAACGCTGCCGCTCGCTTCCGAAGCTCCCATCTGAAGCGCTCCTCCGGTACTTCTTTCCACGATTTCTTTTACCCCGTTTAATGCTCAAAACGCTCGAACTCGCTTTCCGCCGCATTTTCATCCGCACGTTGTATGGCTCGCACAGTGCGCAGCACGTTACGAAGCCTGATGAAAACTGCTTATCCCTTCCGCCGCTCTGCCGAATTCTGCTCCTCCGCCAAGACCGCATCGGGGATGTGATTGTCTCCACGCCTATTCTTCGCGCTTTACGGCAAAAATATCCTGAAGCCCGCATAGATATTATGCTGGGCGATAACAACTTTACCGTGCAGCACCTTGCACTAGCCTATTGCGATACAGTTTGGCTCTACACGAAGAATCTTACGAAACTTCTCCGGCTCATGCGTTCTCTTCGGCGCGTGAAATACGATGTCGTGATTGACCTTATTGACAATCCTTCGGTTACATCGTCGTTGCTTGTCCGCGGTACGGGTGCTCGATTTTCGGTCGGGATTGACAAAGAAAATGCGGCGGCGTACTCGCACGTTGTTCCACTTCTCAACCGAACACAGGTTCACATTGTTCACCGTATCGCACAACTCCTTTTGCCCTTTGGCATCGACCCGTCGGCAATAAACTTGGATATAGAGTATCCACTTTCGGAAAAAGACATCCGAACTGCCCAGTCAAGACTCCCCGCAAAGAAACATACATTCAGGTTGGGCATAAACATAAGCGGGCGCGGCGAGGAAATGTACTGGGGGCAAGAAAATTTTATTCGCCTTGTCCGCAAGATACAGCGCACGTTTCCCGCATTTGAAGTGCTTCTGCTCGGCTCACCCGACTATGCAGAAGAAGCGCGGTGTATTTACGAGGCAACATATCTGGACGGCGCTGTGGCGCTCGCTCCTACGGTGTCGTCGCTGCACGAGTTTGCGGCATTGCTGCACGAATGTGATGCCGTTCTTACGCCCGATACTTCGGTGGTGCATCTGGCGGCAGCGTGGAAACGCCCAACGGTGGTGCTGTTTGTTTTTAATGAATTTGGGCTTGCGCACTGGACACCCTTTCACACACCACACCGCGCGCTGGTGGTTGATGAAGAAGATTTTTTGAGTGGAGAAAATGTCGTGGGAACAATCCCCTTCGATGATGTTTGGAAAGCGCTTCAGAGCTTGCTTCGGCAGGAGTTTCCTCTTGACGCATGAAGAGAACGCTATTGCTCAAGCCTCAAAATGTCCGTATCTTTGCCATACAAAATACCTGCCGAGCAATAATATTGCCTGGCACAGGCACAATCAATTCGCCCACACTCTGCCCTCACCATGAAACGCGCACTGATTATTGATCGGGACGGCACTATTATCGCCGAACCACCGGACGAACAAATTGATTCCCTCGAAAAACTCGTTTTTCTCCCGCAAGCAATTTCGACTCTTGCACGGATTCGACGTGAATTCGATTACGAATTCGTGATGGCGACCAACCAAGACGGCTTGGGAACGGATTCTTTTCCCGAAGAAACATTTCATCCGGCTCAGAACAAGATGCTTGCTATTCTTGCAAGCGAAGGCGTAAAATTTGACGATATTCTCATTGACCGCACATTTGCTTACGAGAACAAACCCACGCGCAAGCCCGGAACAGCAATGTTTACGCACTATCTGGAAGCTGCCAAGCGTGGCGAATACGATCTTGCCAATTCTTTTGTTATCGGCGACCGCCTGACCGACGCACAGCTGGCGCAAAATCTGGGCGCAAAGGCAATTTTGCTGCAAGCACCCTCATCAAAAAATCATGCTGCAACGCGCTCCGGCGCTGATGCGCAGGGTCTTCCCATTGCCTTGGAGGCTGCACACTGGCACGATATTTATGATTTTTTGGTACAACATCATCTGCCGAAGCGCATTACAACGGTTCACCGAAAAACAAACGAGACAGACATTACTATTCAACTCAATCTGGACGGCACAGGAAAAGCCGATATGCACACAGGCTTAGGCTTTTTCGACCATATGCTCGACCAAGTAGCGCGGCACTCCGGCTGTGACCTAAGCGTTCACGCGAAGGGCGATTTGCACATAGACGAACATCATACGATTGAAGACACAGCCCTCGCGCTTGGCGAGGCGTTTGCCAAAGCATTGGGCGATAAGCGTGGTATAGAGCGGTACGGCTATTCGTTGCTCCCGATGGACGAAGCGCTTGCCGAAGCCGAAGTTACCTTCACCGATGAGCGGACTCATGCAGCGGTTGATTTCTCAGGGCGTAACTGGTTGGTTTGGAACGCCACGTTTCAACGAGAAAAAATCGGCGACGTGCCGACGGAAATGTTCTTTCATTTTTTCAAATCTTTCACCGACACCGCAAAATGTACGCTCAACATTCGCGCAGAAGCCACGAATGAGCATCACAAAATCGAAGCCGTCTTCAAAGCATTCGCTCGCGCCGTAAAAATTGCCGTTCGCCGCGACGCAAGCAGTAATGCGATTCCCAGCACAAAGGGGGTTCTGTGAAATACCGTTGGTTGGTGCTTCTCTTGACAGCAATATCATTTGTGCTGAGTTTCGGCACCGATGAGGCTTGTGCACAACAGAAAAAAGCCTCTGACACCGCGAGTATTCTCATCTCCGGCAGACGCGAAAGCACCGTTACCACACGCCCGCAGCGCGAACTTCCGGGCTATCAGTGGCTGCTTGGCGTTTACGGCACGGGTGCATTGCAGCAGCACAATGCTAATTTTGCCTATCTGAATGGAATGCTTTCCACACGTGCACCAGATTCCATCTTCGGCACAGCTTCCGGTTTTAGCGGCGGGTTGGGGTTTGTTTTCGACCATCGCTTGTCGTCGTTGTTCCAGATTCAACTGCGCTTGGGAGCCAGTTATTCAACACCCGAATTTGCATTTCGCCAAGATATAGGCTTCGCAAGTCCCGGCGAGCAGGCATATATTTCGCACCGACTTAAAATGTCGCTCATCACTGCCCATGTAGCATCGGCGATTGGTATCCGCTTGTTTGAGCAATTATTTGTTTCCGCGGGCGCGGAAGCCTCCTACATTGTGGCATCACAGAAAACGTACACAGACTCCATTTTCCCCTTGTCCGTCACGCATGAAGGTGGTAAAAGAACAACCGAGCACCCGACGTACTCCGGCTCCATAGCAGAGCCGACGCTCGCTCTTTCGGCATTTGCAGGCTTGGAATGGTATATTCCACTTTCGCGCAGCACATTTCTTACACCGTTTGTTCGCTATCATTTTCCGTTTACAAGTGTGGCGGCGGGGCGCACGGGCGGTATTGTCCAGCGTTTTGGCGATACGGTCTCCATCCCCATTGCCAATGGCTCATGGACTATTGGTTCCATCCAAGCAGGCGTGTCCTTCCAATGGGGCGAAGGTTCGGTTAATCCTATCATACGAGAAACCGTCTATGAGCGCGATACTTCCAGCGCTATTGTGGAAAGCGGGCAGGAGCGTCTGCGCTTGCGTTCTACGGAAAGCGGCTTGGTAACAAGCGAGGAGAATGGTCTTGTCGTGGAGCGCACCGTTATTCACGAGTCATATGTGCGCGAAGTGCCGAAGCAGTCCGCTCTCAAGGTGGATGTGCGTGTTACGGGCTTAGATTGGGACGGGACGCGGCAGCCAAACCCGACAGTCGTGGTAGAGGAGTTTGAATCAGAAACGTATTTCCCACTTTTGCCGCACATTTTCTTTGCCAATAACGGTGCAGACCTGAAGCAAACACGCCAAATACTGCTGACGACAACGAAAGCCGCCGACGCATGGAAAGAAGACGTACTTCCCAACAATGCGATTGCTGTTCATGCTCAGTTGCTCAATATTCTTGGTTCGCGGCTTCGGGCAAACCCGCAAGCACGCTTGACTTTGCAGGGCTGCACAAGTAACGTCGGAGCAGAAAAGGACAACGTAGAACTTGCAATGAAACGCGCTAAAGCAATTCAAACCTATCTTTCGACTATCTGGCGCATCAAAGCAGACCGCATTCGCGTCCAAGCACGAACATTGCCGGAAAAAGCATCCAGCAGTGATGTGGAAGAAGGCGCTGCCGAAAATCGTCGTGTAGAAATTGCCGCTTCGCAACCAAGCCTCCTTGCGCCGGTCGTCAACCGCGCCATTACAAGAACACTCACACCGCCCTCGCTCGAATTGCAACCCGTTATTGACGCTCCGGCAGGCTTGCGCTCGTGGACACTTGCTGTGAAGCGCGACGGCTCAGTGCTTCAGCAGTGGACGGGCGAATCCATTACAGGCGAAACCCCGCCCGCCCAGCAATGGAGAATCGCGGAACAACTTTTGGGCGAGAGTGAAATTCCGCTCACTGCAAGCATACAAGCCACCGATCTGGAAGGACGCGAGGCAAAAGCCGAAAAACCGGTAACAGTAAGCCAAATAACGGTAAAAAAGAAAAGAGTGGAGCAGGTACAAGATAAACGTTTGGAACGCTTTTCGCTCATGCTCTTCGATTTCGACCGTGCAGAAATCAATGCGGATAATTTATCCCTGCTTAGTTTTATCAAACAGCGCGTACAGCCCAATTCGCAGGTAACAGTCATCGGCTATGGCGACCGCGTTGGCTCGCGGGAATACAATCGTGATTTGGCATTCCGGCGCTCGGTGGAGGTGAAAAATTTCCTTCAGCTCCCCGAAGACCGCATTAAGATTGTGCCCATTGGCAATGACGTATTACTCCACGACAATGCCACACCCGAAGGGCGCTCGTATTGTAGGGTTGTGCAGGTGATGATTGCTACGCCGCTTGAGAAGTAAGGTTTTTCACCGCAAAGGATGTTTATCTTCCAGCGCTTTCGAGACATTTTCAGGCACAAAGCCGCTTACGCTCTGCCCGTGTCGCGCCAGTTCGCGTATAATGGAGGAATTGAGGTAGGTATATTTTTCGTGAGGCATCAAAAACGTTGTCGTTACCGAAGGTGCAATTTTGCGGTTCATCAGCGCAATTTGAAATTCATATTCAAAATCACTCACCGCCCGTAAGCCGCGAATAATCGCCACTGCACCGAAGTTTCGCGCATAATCTACGGTCAAGCCCTGAAATGATTCCACTGATACATTCGGGAAGCGCTTCACGGCTTCTTGAATCATGGAAATGCGCTCTTCTTCAGAAAACATCGGACTTTTAGCGGAGTTTTTCGCTACCACAACGCGAATTTCGTCAAACATCGTGAGCGCCCGCTCCAAAACGTCCAAATGTCCGTTGGTGATGGGGTCGAATGTGCCGGGGTATATTGCTTTGCGCATGGTGGTACGGTGTTAGAGGTTATGAAATTCACTTCATCGGTCAGGCTTCTCCAAAGCCTGCTTCAAAAAATTCGAGCATTTCTTTGAGCGCTTGCTCCTCGTCCTCGCCATCAAGTTCGATAGTGAGCTCTGAGTGCTGCTCCGCAGCAAGCGTCATCACACCGATAATGCTTTTCGCATTTACCCGGAAGCCGCCTCGTGCCAAAAAAATTTCGGATGCAAAGCGGGCTGTTATTTTTACCAACATCGCAGCCGGACGGGTGTGCAGACCGGCTTTGTTTCTGATGGTTACAACGTGTTCTATCATGGAAGTTTTCCCAAAAGTACATTCGGTTTTTTAATGCGTCCGCTCCAAAAGCATCGTTGCAAACTCATGGAGGAACGTGCGTCCCGCGTTGTCGGGCAGTGTATCCAAGGCAGCATGGGCTTCATTGGTCAGTCTTTCGACTTCGTGCCGTGCGTTTGCAAAAATACCATTTTGCTCAAAAAGACACTGCATTGTGGGAATATATTCCGCCGAAAGTCCGCGTTTTTGTAGAAATTCATCCAGCAAGGCGCGGTCGCTGTCCGGCAAAGAATCTCGCTGCTCAAGTGCTTTGATGATGAGATACGTTTTTTTGCCTTCCAGAATATCGCCACCAATTGTTTTCCCAAGTTTTGCGGCATCGGCGGTAATATCAAGCCAATCATCCTGAACCTGAAATGCAATACCTGCTGTCTGAGCATACCGACAGAGCGCCTCAATTTGTGTGCCAGAGCCGCCGCTGATAATACCGCCGACCTTGACCGCCAACTCCAGCATTTTCGCCGTTTTTTTGTCAATCATTTCAAAATACTGTATAAGTCCAATCGTGGCACAGTCTTGGAACTCAAGGTCAAGGGCTTGTCCCTCGCAGACTTCGATAATCCCTGTATTCATTGCCTCGATAAGTTCTCGCAGCCTCGTCAAATCAGGAGAGCGCAGAAGGGTTTGGTACGCAATCGCAATCATACCATCGCCGGAAAGAATGGCTGCGCTTT
>Ga0075163_10014405_pt1 | contig 10209 bp, 7 predicted proteins | sample JI1023141ADNA_FD_71478 | JGI IMG/M metagenome (GOLD analysis project Ga0075163, IMG submission 71478) | Wastewater effluent complex algal communities from Wisconsin, to seasonally profile nutrient transformation and Carbon sequestration -... | ecosystem: Engineered > WWTP > Effluent > Algae... | reverse complement strand
AAGGAATATAAGATTTGGAAATATAATCATGAAGTTGACGAGCTCGCTAATATGGGCGCGCGTATGTGTAAAGATTCCGAATCCGATACCGAAGCGTTGAAGGGCGCGCCCACGATTGCAACAGATAATAGTAGCTTCGATAAATTTGACAAAGAAATTAACGATTCTTTGATTGAAATAAAAAAACCTCCAAAAGAGCCTAAGGAATCCAAGAAACCTAAAAAGGAATCAAAGGATCCCGCAAAGAAACCAAAAAAGGAAACGGAGAAGAAATCGAAGAAAGATACAAAGAAAGATAAGAAATCTGATAAGAAATCTGAAATGTCATCTGACGAATCAAATATAGAATCAGAAAAATTAAATATGAAATCCGATTTATCGGATTTTTCTGAAGAGTCTGAAAAAAATAAAAAGTCCAAAAAAGATAAGAAAAGCAAAAAAGATGAATCAAGTTTTTCTGATTTTTCATGAAGATTCGTGATTTTCATTTTTTCTCTTATGACTGATGATGTTTTCTTCTGTGCGAAGTGTAGTACTTCCAGCCGGACCGGCACCTACCATATTAATATAGTCTATTATGTATACTATAGGTCGGCGAGATTCGACGTTCATCCTTGAATGAGACATAATATTCATACGAGGCGGCGGTTCAATATCGGTATAGTGATTCATTTGAGATAAACTGGTATGAGATTGAATCACTGACGAACTACCCATCGGAACTGAAATTGTCGAATTTGTATTAGATTGATTCATCAATGAGCTTCTCCTCAGTTCCGCCATTCTACGAATATGATCAATATGGGGAATTGATGCATTGCTCCGATGGGGAATCTGCGTATTTGGTTCATCTGAGATGGGTGTATTAGGCTCGATCTTGCGCACATTGTTCGCGTTAACGTGATAAACTGATAAAATTTGTCCCTCATGTTTACTGGGATTGGCCAACAAACTTCGTATCACATGAACATTGTTGTCTAAGTAGATAATTTTTTTCACCTTGCTTAATTTTCTCAGATTAAACATTGTGATTACGCGAGATGCGGTTGAATTTGCGTGAGGAAGTTTAAACAGCGATTCAAATTGAATCGGTCTATTGCCACCTGAGTTAATCAAGCATTCTTCTTCTTCCATCATTGCTACGATTTGAAATCCCGTTTCATAATAAATGCGGGCCATATCATAAACTTTCGCGTTGAACAAGGCGCATTTGTTGTTAAACACTAGAACATTTTCTTGCAATCCGTGAACAAATTCGTGAATGTTTTCTCGATGAGAGGACATGCCAGTTCTCGAACTTGTTCGAGAACGATATATATGTTATAAAAATCAATTTTTTAAAGAAAAAAACAGTGATATCGCCAATAGAATTGGCGATAGATCTCCTTAATTTCATTAAGGAGTGATCTCTTTAATTACATTAAAGAGATCAGAGATTATGCAGCCGGCGCACATAATTCAAAATGCCATATTTGTCTGAATTAGAAGTAAATATCTTATCTACTCTAATTTCCATACCAAAGTTATAGAATTGAATATAACCAATATATTCATCTTTATGCATGATAGCAATTTCACTAAAATGAATTGCGTTGTCATCGATGAATTTGATTTTCCTCTCGACAGTCATTGAAATTTCAAGTCGATCTCCATTTTCGGTATGGTAGAATGGCATTACGAGTCGTTCAAAGATTAAATATAATCTTTGAACCGGATCAAATCTGATAAATGTGTATCTGAATTTCAATTTTTGTTCTCAAACTTGTTTGAGAAGAACTTGTTCGAGTACAGAAAAAAGATATGTTACATGACCCAACTAACAGCAAATTCTTTATCAATTTGAAGATTATGAAATACATCAACTGTGTCAATTTGATATCTCGCCTTGAGAAGTTCGTCGATGAGTCTTTTAGACAGCGCCTTATTCTCGTGATATTTAATAACTGCCCGATGAATACCGTTTTCGGCAGCATTGTTAATTTGTTTCACGCATTCCAATTTGTATTGAATATATTCATTTTCCTTTTCATCGATAGCTTTCTTAGTTTTAGCTTTGATAATATCGATAGATGGAATATTTCCGCATTCACACGAATTCATTTTTGAACAAGTTTAATAATTAATATCGTTTTTGATTTAATTGACAATATCAATTTCAATTTTGTATACCTTTTAAGAAAAGGTATACAAAAAACAGTTCTTCGATAAATCGAAGAACATGAAATTATTTTCAAAAATCAAAAAAAAATAATAATCGCGAAGCGATTTTGCACAACTTTTCTTAAAAGTTGTCTTCGTAAAACGAATCATCTTTGAATTCCAACTCCATATCACCAGACAACTGGCTCTTTGGAATTCCGCATGTATAATTCAGGAAAGCAAACATCGACGGATTGCGTCCCATAAAGTCCTTAATCATAGTTAATCCATCGACCGTGCCTCCACGTTCAAGGATCAATTTGCGATAACGCATGCCTTGGGTGTCATGTGTATTAGATTTTCGGTTTTTCGTATCGGCGCTAGCCGATGCGGAAAACGTATCTTTCTCGGAGAGAAAGATACTATACATATCCGAAGCCAGGAGGCGTGTCAATGTATAAGAATAATAGCGAGCCGAATACATATCGTCTCCGATGTGTCCCCATTCGGCCAACATATCGCCATAATTTTCCGGAGGTTGCATCAATAGAGAAGTCCTCATAACATTACACATTTGCTTCTTAATTGCAAGAGTCGTGAATCGAATCGGTTCAGGAACCGATGAAGTATGAATTACTTGGTCTGCCAGCGCCATACCCATAATACGCGCCCATTCGCGACCGACGCCGATCGTGCGGCTGTCATTGATCTTTTTGATAAATTCATCAGACAAAGTCTCACCGGTTTGATAATGCTTGCTGATCTTCTTCAACAATTCGGGCTCATATACCCAATTTTCCATCATCTGTGACGGCGCTTCGACGAAGTCAACCTCAGTGTTAGCGCCGCCCTGGCCATGATAGCGATTTTGGTATCCGCCGACAATTCCGTGAATAACATGACCGAATTCATGAAACAATGTTTCAACTTCAGAATGCTCAAGTAAAGATGGGCGAATAATCTTATCTCCTTCAATTACTGGAGCAGTAAAGTTGCATACCATTGTGGCAATTGGCAAGATCTGACGCGATGCCTCGACCATATTATTCATAGTTTGAAATCCTGAAACAAGATCCCACATAGCATAATGATTGTATTTACCTTCACGCGGATATAAATCCAGATGGAACGCGCCGATCAACGTTCTCGATGAATCTTGATTCACCGAGAACACTTTATAAGAAAGCACATCCGCGTGCCACATGCGTTCGGTGTATTTTTCAAATCGCAGCCCGAACATATCGGCGTAAAATTCAAACATTTTATCAAGAACATATTCCGACGGGAAATAATTTCGTAATTCGTTGTTATCAACACTATAATTGTCCGATAGGTTTTTTTCGTGATAATAATCATAATCGTGCCATTCAAGCGGCTCGTTATTCGTCTTGTTGGGGTCGCTCATCTTAATTCCGCTAAGCAGCGCGGTATACTGTTTCACTTGAGGCGCTAGCTTTTCAAGAATAGATTCGAGCAATTTGCGAGCATTGTCGCCGTTCTTAATAATTTGACTCTTGAGTTGCAGATCGGCATGGCTCTTATAACCCAGCAACTTCGCAATTTGATGACGAACTCGCAACAGATCAGCAAGAATTTTAAGATTTTTAGGACAGCGAGTATACGCCATGGTTTGAACTTTCTTTCGCGTGTTGCCGTTTGAGCAACGAGTCTTAATTGCTATTAGATCCGGATACTTATACGTGATTTTGTGACGGATCGAAGGATTTCCTTCGATCCTTGCAACCGGTTGGCCTTTGGCGTCAACGCGAGTTCGATCCAAGAAATCGGCAGGACATCCGGCCAATTCACTTTCATTAAAATACAAGAACGCGTCAGTTTCAGCAATGTTTTCCGAAAACTTTCGTTCCAATTCATCTTTTTGATTAATCAGGTCTTTAATTTTATTCTTACCTAATTCGTCCAATTGAGCACCATTGACTTCGAATTTATAAATCATGGTTTTGACATATTGGTACTGCGGCGGGGTTGCACCCCGCACCCCGCTATTATTAGACTTCTTTTCAGAAAGCTCACTTAGTTCACGAGCCAGATCAGCCATTACACGCGAATAGCGTTCATACAGTCCTGATCGTTGATAAACATAAATATCGAATTCATTCATAGATTTTTCGAAATTGCGACTAGCTTCGCGAATAGCGGGATCCGCGCTCACATGTTGTAAAAACTTAATAGGCCCGGCAATCAAACCGGCTTCTCCATCATTTGATGCCAAATATTGACACACATTTTCAAATGTGCATGCTTCGAGAGGAATAGTTTCTACTTTGTCAATAAAAGCTTTATTGATCGTGATTATTTTTTGAATTTGTGCATTGATCTCTTCGACCGTCCAGTCGAATTTGAGGGGTTCCATAGTTCTTTAAACGAGTTTAAAGAACAACTTTTAAGAAAAGTTTTACAAAAAGGGTTAAAGAACGATTTACAAAAAGTTTTACAAAAAGGGTTAAAGAACAAGTTTTACAAAAAGGGTTTAAAAGAATTTAATGAGTTATAATTTATTCAATTTTAGTAAAAACTGAATAAATTTAATAAATTATCTTCTAAAAATTTGAATTGTTATATTAATACTATCACAACTCTTTAACTGATACGCTTTTGCGATACTTTAAGAAAAGTATCTTTGTAAATTTTTGCGAGTTCTCAAACTTGTTTGAGAACAATGGGCAAAGGATCTAAGAAGCAACGTTTAGATAAATCAAAAGACGAAACGAATCTGTTAGATGAGTCTGAAAATTCTGACATTATTTCAGAAGCTGACGATGACTTAGAACTATCTGACAAGTCTCACTCTGATGAATCAGAGAGCTTGGAGAAATCATCAGAAAGTTCGTTTTCAGATGAGTCTGACGAAGAACCGGTTAAAGATGATTCGGAGTCTGAGTTCTCGGATAAATCCGAGAACGCCGACGGATCAGAGCTCTCGGACGAGTCCGAGAACGTTGAAGACCTCAACGACCCAGATGCGAAAGAGCCGTATCGATGGGTTGATATCTCTCGAAGTGAAACCGAGCAAATTTATATTAATCAAGATTATGAAGGCATTCCAGCCAAACTGAAAGGTCTGGACGGAATTCTGTTGACGGGCCATCAACGTCGAAATATCAAAGCCATGATGGATCTGGAAAATACGCGAAAGATTATTGTCAAAACCGATCCAACGCTCCAACGCCATATTAAAACATGTGCTGGTCGTTTGTCAGAAAAGCTCGGCTCAGGCAAGACCTTTATCATGCTCGGCCTGATTCTTGCGAATCCGTGCCCAGCAATCCACCCAGAACTCATCCGTCCATTTATGTATGGACAATATAACACTAATAAAAAGAACAAGTATGTTAAAGAACAATCATGCAAGTTCGAGGGATTTGGTTATCATTTCGAACGAAGTTATAAGAAATATTTGAATACGAACATTATATTCGTGTCAGGCGGTGTTCTTGTTCAATGGGAAAAGGCCATCAAAAAACATATGCCAGACGTAAAATACATGATCATTGATAATGTCATGCGGTTGCGTCGATTTGAATCGGAAGTTCGGAGTGGCAAATACGACAAAGAAATCACTGTCGTTAAAAACGGAATTTCTGCTATTACCGGAATCAAATGTCTGGGAACAGACGAAGAAAAGAAAGATTTTCTCATCCCTGAAGACGGAGTCACGCCTACAGCAACGAAAGGTGTTAAATTGAAACCCGCACGTAGAACCGCAAAGGCTATTGCTAACGGAACAGCAGGCGGAGTTCCGAAAACGCTACCAATCATTACATCCGTAACGCACATTCTCGACTCGATGCAATTGCCGTGCAAACGGTTGTTCATCGATGATTTCGACAGCATTAACATTCCACGATCAGCATTATTGCCAACAAGTCTGTTCTATTGGGTGGTTAGCTCTACTAATCGCCAGCCAAAATATGATAGCGTTTCGATCGACAAGAACGATATTAAAGAAGCACTCATCAAATTCCATCCTCTTTTGAGTGGTATTACTGAAAATTATATTCTGCACAAAGCATTGAATGTTGCGTGCGTGCCGGCATACACAGATCATTGTGTTTCGCTCGGCAAACCAATCTTTAAGATTTATGAATATACCAACCCGAACGACAACATCGCCAACGTGCTTGGTGCTTATAATTTGGGTAATGCACAACAAGTGCGTGAGGCGATCAATGCCGACTCGCCAAAAGACGCAGCGAAACTCGCAAATATCGAAAGCACTAATCCCCTGGATATGCTTGAACGATTATTAGGCGAAGGCAAGAAGAATTATGTTGACTCGTGCAAAATCCTCAAATACATCAAGGGTGTTCGCAAGGAATTGCCCGAGTTGCCGAATGCAAAAGGCGATAAATATCCTGAGGATGATATAGCCAAATTGCGAAAGTATATCAAAGCCGTGCCAATTAGATATCGATCGCAACCAATTCGAGACGTTTTGGACGATGCCGAAGGTCGCGCAATCGAAGTAAAGAATAAAAATGGTATGGCTCTTGACCGCGCCCGCGAAAGTCTGAGCGCCGAAAATTGCACCGTGTGCTATGAGGAAATGGACAAGACCGACATTATCATGACCAAATGCTGCAATAATGCGCTTTGTGCCACTTGCGGATTTCATGCGACGGGCATTCCAAATTCTAGCAGCTTGACGGGAAGCTGTTCGAAATGTCGTGCAAAGATCGGAATCAACCACCTGATCTTTATTAGCAAGGATTTTGATATTAATTCGTTTGTCAAGAAGGATTCGGAGTTGGAGATGGTCGAGCTGGAAGAACCAAAGAAAGTCGAGCCGGAAGAATCTCCCCAACTTGGATATGAAAAGCCAACGACTAAACGCGCGTGCATTGTACAATTGGTCAAAGGTCGCAAGGTTGAAGGACGTGTGGTTGATGTCCACATTGATAAGTTGTTGGTTGGAAAGGATCACCTTCCAGAGGCGGCCGACAAGAATAAGCGATTTATTATTCTCTCAAATTACATGGAGATCTTGCACAACTTGTTGGCGGATTTCGATAAGGAAAAAATTAGCGCGCTTCAATTGCAGGGAAATGCCAAGCAAAAGGACGCTATTATTACTGAATTTAAAAATCACGGCAAAGTACTCTTGATCAATTCTGAGCGCGATTGTGCGGGATTGAACTTGCAATTTGCAACCGATTTGGTCTTTTGCCACAAGATCTTCGATCACAACGTTGAGTCGCAAGTTGCTGGACGCATTCAACGTATGGGATGCCGTCATCAGATCTATATTCATTATGTTATGTATAATAACGAAGTATCATGCGTCAATGTTATTCGCCCGGGTCAGGCTCGTCCCGACGGAATGCAAGCTGCGCCAGTTCCGGCAGAACCGGTCCGGCCCAATCGAGCTCAATTCGATCCTCCTTTACCCGAATATTTAAATGGAGGGGAAGATGATAGTTATGGCGATGAATGACGATATATTCAATTTATTTTTTTAAGATTCAACATGGATACAAGGCGCCTGATAACTGCGTATGACCGATTTTGAATCGACCGGCAAACATATAATTCATCATAAATGATTCACTGTTTAAATATTCCAAAACTTTTGCGAGAGGAATTTTCGATTCGGCTTTAGGGATCAAAATTATCAAACTAGAACCAAAATACCCTACCTTTCCAGCAAACGCAACAATCTTTTTTCGAGTGATTGTATGAATATAAATACAATCCTTACCCTTATGTTCGCGGATAAATTTGATATTTCGAAGTGCGCCCCATTCGAACCAATTTTTTTCGTTGAACTTTCGTATCTTACGCTCGATCAGTTCTTTTTTATGGCTCAATAGATGTTTGTCTATTTTTTTATTGCCTGACGGATATTTTTCGGTAAAAATGTATTTATCAACTATTTTATCGCCATTAATAACATCAATATTTCCCAGTGTTTTATTTTTGTATACGCTTTCTCGTCCTGTAACAAGTCCGACATATATATCAAACAGTTGATCAAATGACTTGCATTTTTTAGGTTTTACGTCTCCAAATGTTAACAAGCCTTCGTTGTTTGATATATACAGAGATTTGCCGTTATACAATATTTTAGGATTCTTTTCAATAGTCTTGCAATAGCGAAACACTATCACATCAATAGTAGCATAATCAAACAGCTTTTCATTATTGGGGTGGAAGATATGTGTGAATGTTCCAACTTTCATCATATCATTCAAGACCGAAAGCATAGATGTCAATTTGAGAAAATCGGATGGAACTACAAATATCAATTCTCCTTCATCTTCGAGAAGTTTGTAACATTTGATTATAAATTGTATATACGTATTTCCGTCAGGCGTGCGTATATATGGCGGATTACCAATAATAGTTTTGTATTTTTTCTCGATAGATTTTTTAAGAAAATCGCCATATTCTATTTTTTTCTTGTCGACTCCATCCAACAAAACGATATCTTTGTCTATTTCATACATATCGACCTTGACGTCTTTTATTTTTTCTTTTATGAATACGACCAAATCTCCACGACCGATGCAAGGTTCAAGAATACGTGTGGGCTCATTTAAGATAAATTCATAAATTTTATCTTTCAATATCGGATGTTTTGTATAAAACTGTCCATATTTTCGTATTTGTTCCTTTTTTATGCGATTTTTCTTAATTTTTTCAGATTCGCCTTTTGTTTTGTCTTTGACTTTTTTATCGGTGGCGACCTTCTTTTCAAGAGTTCGAGCTTTCAACATTTTGTATACTGACTTTGTATACCAGAATATATAAGGAGTATCAAAAAAATAAATTCTATTTATTTAATTTAGCTGAGTCATAAACATTTAAATAGATATTTTATATAACAAATCAAATATTCTTTCTTGAATATATTTTGGTTACCTTTTAGTTCTCGAACTTGTTCGAGAACGGCCAAAAGGTAATGGACCTCAATACTATTCGCACGTTGATTGCTCAACGAAATCGATACAATGAAGAAATTGCTAAAATTAATGGATATCTAAATCAACAATATGAGTCGGCTTTTACGAGTGGCAATATCGATCAACTGCGCCAATTGTCAGAAATTTTGTCAAGCAAACCGGCTCAACAACCCGCTCAGCAGAATACGGTCCAACAAAGAACTGCGATTCCCGCTAAGAAACAAGTAGAACCCACAAAGAAAGTGGTGCAGAAAAGCTCTGAGGATGACCAGGAAGATGAAAATGAGAAGCATTTGAATACATGGCGTCAACGCGTAGGTGCTATGAGTCGTAATGACTTGAAAGAAAATAAAAAATCTGTAGAACAACAAGTAGAAGAATTTCAAATGTCAGCTGAAAACGCGAAGAACGCAACTGAAAAAACTCGTAGCTTGTTGTCCGCCGAATATTATATGAAATGTTTGTCGATTCTAAATGATAGAATCGAGTCCGAAGAACGCAAATCAGCGAAACATTTTGAGGCTGCGGCCAACGCCGCATTAGCGCGCAAGGATATTATGAAGAACAAACAATCTATATCTGAAGCGCCATCGGCTAAAGAAGTCAGCGATCGTAACAATAAAGCAGCAAATTCTGATGATGAATCGAAGAAGTCTCGATCAAAGATTGATGGTTCGGAAACCAAAAAGCCAAAGATTAAGATTCAGATCGAGGCGAGCAAATCTGACGATGATTCTGAAAGTAACGTAGAGACTCCTAAGACCACGGCGAAGGATATGGAAGAAAACGGATCGGAGTAACTTCACCTTTTGAAAAAGGTGACCAAAACGATCTAATATGTATGTTAAATAGCGTAATTTATCAAGTAGACATCTGTAAACTTATTATTTTTTCCCGGTAGCGAAAAATCGTCTTAAAGAAAAGTTCATTAAATATATATACGTGATTTTTTTTGTATCGCAATTTTCGGTAAATCAAAATTTTATATCACACAGCTTGAAAAAGTTATGCATCCTTTAATATAGGTTCTCAAACTTGTTTGAGAACGAAGGATAATTATTGAAATAATATATTTCAAGCCTTCTTGAAACTCTCTTCTAAATCGGTTTTGGTTACCTTTTTCAAAAGGTAATTTTGGTTACCTTTT
>Ga0075163_10014404_pt1 | contig 10209 bp, 10 predicted proteins | sample JI1023141ADNA_FD_71478 | JGI IMG/M metagenome (GOLD analysis project Ga0075163, IMG submission 71478) | Wastewater effluent complex algal communities from Wisconsin, to seasonally profile nutrient transformation and Carbon sequestration -... | ecosystem: Engineered > WWTP > Effluent > Algae... | reverse complement strand
AGGTGCAACAGCACCCACCGGACCGACCAGGCGTCGATGTCGTCGGGGTACCAGGGCACTCCCTTCGGGACCGGCACCTCCTGGCCCAGATCGGCAATGCTGTCGATCACCTCGGTCGTGCGAGCGGCCACGGCGTCATAGGCGGCGATCACGTCGGCGAGCGTCTCGTCGGAGCGCATGGTGAAGTTCTCCAGGTACCGATCGTTGCCGCCGGCCGGGAGCTGCAACACGAGGTCGATCCAACCCGACTCGGTGTCGGCAACGTGCTTGATGAGGCCGCCGACGCTGAGCGGGCTGGAGGTCGGCACTGCTCGCGCCTGCTCGTCGGTCAATCCGTAGGCGGCCAACTTCAGCGTCGACCGCTGCTGGGCGAGGAAGGCGAGGAGGCCGTCGCGCTCGTCGCGGACGGGAGGAACGGAACCGGGCATGAGGTGCACCTTTCGGGGTGGGTCGGGGACTGCACCGATCATGCGCCCCGAAACCGGCCAGGGAATGGCCGGTTTCGGGGAAGGAACCGGACCGAGGACGAGGGGTACGGTACGACGGCACGCCAGCGCCACAGGGGGCCTCATGACCGACACGACGATCGCGGCGAACACCGCACCACAACGAGCAACGTTCCACTCCATGGACGAAGGCACCCAGGAGGACTGGAATCTCATCGCGACCGAGGCGATCCACAACTTCGTCGGCCTTCCGGAGCGCCTCATGGCCCACCTTCGGCTCCTCGACGGCGACTTCGGCGGATTCGCGGTCGACCGCCTCACCCACTCACTGCAGACGGCGGCACGCGCCGAGCGGGCCGGCCGCGACGACGAGTACGTCATGTGCGCGCTGATCCACGACATCGGCGACACGCTGGGTCCGGCCAACCACGCCGACATCGGCGCTGCGATCCTCAAGCCGTTCATTTCCGAGCAGAACCACTGGATGATGGAACAGCACGGCATCTTCCAGGGCTACTACTTCTTCCACTTCCTCGGCGCCGACCGGAACCTGCGCGACCAGTTCGAGGGCCACGAGTGGTTCGACTACTGCGCCGAGTTCTGCCACGAGTACGACCAGGCGGCCTTCGACCCGGCGTACGACACGCCGCCGCTCGAGCACTACGAGCCGCTCATCCGCTCCATCTGTGCCTCACCGAAGCGGAGCATCTACAAGGCGGTCGAGTAGCGCCGCAGTCGAGCGTCAGGCGCCCGACGTCGGGCGGATCGCGACCGGCACTCCCCTGGTGGCGAACGCGAAGTCGGCACCGGTCGAGAACCGGGTGAGCGCGACGTCGTCCGCCTCGGGCCGATCGCTGTCGCCCATCGTGAAGGTCACGACGAGGTCCTCGCCGGTCGAACCGGTCGCCTCGCACACGAACCGCGGGTTGACCGCCCGGGCGATGGCGTCGAGCGCGTCGAGGTGGTCGACGTCGAGCAGGGCGGGCCACGCCCCGTCGATCACGGCGTCGCTCCCCCGCCCGACGGTCACCACGAGCCGATCGGCCTCGGGCTCGACGGACAGGTCGACGTACGCGGCCGGCTTGAACGCCGGATGGAGCCCGATCACCGACGCGAGCGCGACGACGTCGTCGCCCAGGTCGAACAGGTTCCGGAGCCGCTCGGCGGTCAGGCCGGCGATGCCGGTGAACTGCCGCCGGGAGATGCCGATGGCATCGTCGGCCGACGGGAGGCGCGAGCGCACCGCGCTGAGGAACGACAGCGCCAGCAGGTGCCATTGCAGGCTCACCTCCTCGGCGATGCGCAGCAGAGCCGAGCGAGACCAGTCGCCGAAGCGCAGGTCGTCGAGCAGCGGACCGCTGTAGTCGCCGAGGCCCGGCTCGGTCGGATCAGGGGTGGCCAGCTCGACGTTCGCAGCGCGGGTTGCCCCCATGGCCGTCGCCGCCGCAGGGATCGGCAGCTCGGGGTACTCGTCGTCGATGATGACGGTCCACGCGCAGTGCGGCTGACGGTCCGCGGGCGTGCGTGGCGGTCGGTGGAGTGGGCGAACCTGGGCGCGGAGGTTGGTGGCGATCGCGGTGGCGTCGAAGGTCGGGTCCTCGATGTCGTGACACATCGCGACCACGTAGTCGTCGCCCATCGGCTCGACGTCCATGAGCGCGCCGCAGTGGTCGAGCCAGAACTCGCCCGAGTAGGGGGTCTCGAGCCGGTAGCGGAAGTCCATGAACTGGGGTGGCGCGCCGACGTCGAGTTGCATGCCCTTGAAGATCGTCTCGACGGTGTCGCCCTCGAACCGCAGCGCCCGTTGCATCCGGCGCGTGTACACCGGGCTCGCGCCCATCCACTCGTCGATGGCGACGTCGCGCATGCCGTCGCGCCCGAAGGCACTGATGGCGTGGGGCATGCCGGCGCGGTCGATCAGGTGACCGCACAGCAGGTACTCGGGGACGAGCACCGCCAACTCGTCGCGGGTGAGCGACTCCAGGGCGAGGGGAACGGGTGCATGGGGATCGGACGCCATTCGCGCATCGTAGATGCTTGCGCCGGAGAAATCAGACAGGTGTCCAGTTTGGGTCGGGAGCCGAACGTCGGCAGACTCGTCCGATGCCCGACCACCAGCTCCCCGATGCCGTCCTGTGGGATCTCGACGGCACCCTCGTCGACACCGAACCCGCCTGGATCGCGGCCGAGAGCGAGCTGGCCCGCGCGCACGGCGTCGATTGGACCACCGAAGACGGTGAGGCGATGGTCGGCAGCGCACTGCCCAACGCCGCCGCGATCATGCGGGGTCGGGGCGTGCACCTGTCCGACGACGAGATCATCGGCTTCCTGATCGACCGCGTGCTGGTCTCCCTCGGCGAGCGGGTGCCGTGGCAGCCGGGGGCGCTGGAGCTGCTCACCGAACTCCGCGACGCCGCCGTGCCGTGCGCGCTGGTGACGATGAGCTATCGCGACATGGCGGACCGGATCGTCGCCGGCGCGCCCGACGGCGTGTTCCACGTCGTCGTCGCCGGCGACGAGGTCACGCAGGGCAAACCCCACCCCGAGCCGTACCTGCGCGCCGCCGAGATGTTGGGGGTCGACGTGCGGCGTTGTGTGGCCTTCGAGGACTCCCCCACCGGGCTCGCCGCGGCCGAGGCCGCGGGGGCGCGGGTGATCGGCATCCAGTCCCAGCTCCCGGTCGCCTCCCGACCGGGGCGGAGCCGTCTGGCGGCCCTCGACGGGTTCACCCTCGCCGACGTCCGGCGCGTCGCCGCAGGCGAGGTCATCGACCAGCTCGGCGGCTGACCCGCGCCGAGGGCACGGCGTCGATGACGCTGCCGTGGGTGCTCCGGCGACTCAGCCCGCTCAGCTGCCGACCGTGATCTCGACCACGGCCTGGGGCTGCTCGAAGTCCGACAGGACCGCCGACACGTTGACCTCCCACGTACCCGGGAGCACGAAGTCCACGACGAGACGGTAGGTGCCGGGCCCAGTCCGCTCGGCCTCGGCGGCGATGGGACCGACGTCCTTGGCGCGGAGCCGGAACTGGACGGTCGGTGGTTCCTCGGGGTCGACGGAGTTGCCGTTGGCGTCGGTGAGCGTGACCGAGACGGTGTTGCGGCCGGTGGTCGCCGGGGACACGGTGACGACCGCGAGCCCGTCGCCGAACGCGTCACGTGCGGTCACGGCGCCGCCCGTCCCGGCTCCGACCGTGGGGTCGAAGGGCACCCCCGTCGTCGTGGTACCGGTGCACGTGCTGTGGTCCATCTGCTCCATGCCCGGCATTCCCTCCATCACCTGCACCTCCGCGCACGTCAACGGGGTGGTGTCCGGACCGGTGGGCGTCGACTCGGGCGAGATGCTCGTGAACGATCCGGTCACGGCGATGATCGCCACGACGAGGAGCGCCTCGACACCGAGCGTCCGCCGGAGCACCGCGACCGCAGCCGTCGGCTCCACTCCCGCGACGCGGCCGACCAGGCGGAACCGGTTGTATCCGCCCACCGCTGCCAGCACCGCGAACAGTCCGACCTTCACGAGCAGCAACACGCCGTAGGTCGTACCGGTCAGCGCGTCCCACCCGCCGACGATGCGCCACCCGAGCACCGCCCCGGCGAGCGCGACGGCGAGGATGGCGACGGTAGCGACCGACGAGAACCGCGCGACGACCGTCGAACGCGACCCTGCGTCGGACGGCTCGCGCAAGGCGACGAGCAGCGCGACCAGGCCGCCCGTCCACACCGCGGCCGCTGCGAGGTGAACGACGTCCAGTGCCATCGTCAGCGCCACCGGCGACGCGGTGCGGGTGTGGCCGACGATCACGAACGCGACGAGGGCAGCGATGGTCCCGTCGATCGCGACGATCCGACGCACGAGGTCGGGGAAGGGACGGGAGACGGCGAGGACGAGCAGCCCGAGGCCGAACACCCCCAGCAGCGCCTGCAGACCCGGGGAACCGACGATCTCGTCCCCGATCGTGGCGCACGAGGGCCACCCCCCGTCGACGAGCGCCGCGGCCGCTGCGATCCCCGCGACCAGCCCGACGCCACCGATGATCGCGCCGAGCGTCACGAGGCGACGGAGCGGAGCCACCGAGACCCCGGCTCCCACGAATACGATGAACAACGCCGCGCCGACGGCGAGCAACACGCCGCCGTACGCGAGGGACGCTGCCACGTCGACCGCGATCTGGGGGCCGGGCCCGCCCGATCCCTCGGCTCGGGCCGCGGCCAACGGATCGGATCCGTCGGACGCGACGCTCGGTGCCCCGATGGCGAACGTGTACGCCCCGCTCACCGGGTGGGAGTCGGCCGACATGACCTTCCAAGCGACGACGTAGCTGCCGTCTCCGAGATCCGCCGGGAGGTCGACGGTCACGGTTGCGTCGACCGCCTTCGCCGCCGGAACGTCGATGTCGTCGCCCTCGACATCGAGGAGACGGACGGCCCCGTCCGCGACGTTCACGGGCTCGTTGAACCGCAGGACGATCCGATCGGGTACCGAGGCGACCGTCTCGCCTGATGACGGCGAGGTCGACTCGAGGACCGAATGGGCGGCCGCGACCTCGGGCCACGCCATCACCCCGAGCAGGGCCACGAACGCGATGGTGAGGAGGGCGACCGCCCGGCGAGGAGTCTGCCGCCGAATCATCGGCCGCAACCTAGAGCACGTCGCTACTTCGAGCCCTTCGACCCCGTGGAGCCCTTCGCTGCCACCAGCGCCCGACCTCCGAGTCCCATTCCGATGACACCGGTGGCGAGACCGGCGATCGCGAGACCACGGTCAGAGCTGTTGGACCCGGCCTCGACGTCGTCGGAGGGTGCTGCGGTCGTCGTCGGTGTGTCGCCCGAGCCGGCGTCGGCCTCGTGGTCGTGGGACTGGGCGCCTTCTTCGGCTTCGGACTCGATCACCGCGATCGACGGGGCGGGGTGCTCGAGCTCCTCGGGGTCCTGACCGTCATCGGGAATCTGCGTCCACTCCGTCGATCCCTCCGCACACTCCTGGATCGTCGGGAACGCCAGGGTCGATCCGGCGGAGTCGGCCGGCAGCTGGAGCGAGAGCTCGAACACGTCGCGGTACCCGTCGGGCAACGGGGCGATGGCCGTGTAGTCGATCTCGGTCACCCGTTCGGTGAGCGTGCGACCCTCGCCCAGATCGAGCGGGGTGTCGAGGGCTTCCTTGACGATCTCGATGGTCCAGCCGGGGTTCACCGTCGGCGTGGCGGTGGGCACCGACTCGGGGAGCTTGATGCGCAACTTCGTCGTCGGCGACCCGTCGCAGCCATGGGGCACCGAGAACGGGACCACCACGTAACTCCCGGCGTGGTAGTCGCCCTCGCCGATCCCGACGTGGGCGGACGCCGGACCGGCTGCCAACAGCAGGCCGGCTCCGATCGCGGTCGTAACGACGAGGACACGGCCGAGGCCGTTGAGATGTGCGCGCATGGGGGGAGGACTCCTCAGTCGATTCGACGGACACCTCGTGGTCGTCGGATCCACGTTAGAAGTTCCCGTCGCCGCGCCGAGACCGCCCGCCGGACCCGGCCGCGACGCCCCGACGGCGACTGCGACTGCGACTGCGGGAGCAGCTACGGCACCGGGACGTCGAGGATGCTCGCAGCCAGCGCGGCGATCGGACTGCGTTCCGATCGCGAGAGCGTCACGTGTCCGAAGAGCGGGTTGCCCGTGAGCGCTCCGATGACCGACATGACCCCGTCGTAGCGTCCGACCCGGAGGTTGTCGCGCTGTGCGACGTCGTGGGTGAGCACCACCCGGCTCCCGGCACCGAGCCGGCTCAGCGCGGTGACCAGGACCGGCCGCTCATACTGCTGGGCGTCATCCAGGATGACGAAGGTATCGACGAGCGTGCGGCCCCGGATGTGGGTGAGCGGCAGCACCTCCAGGAGGCCGTCGGCGACGATCAGGTCGATCACCTGCGGCGACGCGATCGACTCCAGCGCGTCCATCACCGCTGCCGACCAGGGCGACATCTTCTCGGACTCGCTCCCCGGCAGGTACCCCAGCTGCTGGTCGCCAACGGCGAACAACGGGCGGAACACGATGATGCGCTTCTGCGTCTGCTGTTCGAGCACCGCCTCCAGACCAGCCGCGAGAGCGAGCACCGACTTGCCCGTTCCGGCCGGGCCGCCGAGCGACACGATGCCGACCTCCGGATCGGCCAGCAGGTCCATGGCGACGCGCTGCTCTGCCGACCGTCCGCTGACCCCGAACAGTTCGCGGCCGTTGTGGAGGCGGTGGGCGCTCTTGTCGGGATGCAGGCGGGCGATTGCCGAGCGCGATCCGTCGCGCAGGACCAATCCCGTGTGGCACGGCAGGTCGCCGGTGCCGTCGAGGTCGACGATGCCGTCCTCGTAGAGCCGGTCGATGTCGGCGCCGTCGACGTCGAGCTCCACCAGGCCGCTCCATTCCTCACGGGGTGCCAGCTCGCTCTGGTACTCCTCGGCACCCAGCCCGAGCAGCGACGCCTTCAGTCGCAGCGGCAGGTCCTTGGTGACCCCGAATCATCCAGACCCCGCTACGCCACCAGCGGCGACCAACTGCCTCAGCCTCTCTCGGGGAGAGCGGGTTATGACATCCGTCACGTTCGGAGCGTTTGCCGGTCGTCATGCCCCGTCATCCACGAACCCAACGGCGAACCATGTTTGCCGCTGGAAGAAGGACTCCCGAGATTTCGGAACCCGTGAAACAATGGGGGTCCGCCAACCGAAGGAGGATCAGCAGTGCCAGCAATGCGCCGGACAACATGCTCACGGTGATCGTCGCGAGTGCCAACGGGCAACCCACGACACCGAGACAGAACCAGCGATTCAGCGCCCGCCCAGGGGACCCGTAGACAGGCACCCCCAGGCGGACACCACCATCACGAATGCTAACGGACAGCGGTCAGGGCGCAACAGCCTTGGCCGCTGTCCCGCGTCTCGGCTGGTCGTCGTCCGGTTCAACTACGCTCCCAAACATGACTTTTCACTCACCCTTCACGTTCCGCCGCTCCACAGCGCTCCTGATCGGCGTGATTGTTCTGGTAGCGCCAGCCTGTCAGGTGGGCAAAGTGGGTAGCCGTTGCCGACCGGGCGGAGATTGGGGCCGCGACAACACCCATGTCCTTCGTTGTGAAGGCGGACGCTGGAAGCGCACCATCACGATTGAGCAGTACCTCAACCTGCTCGCCCAGCCGCCTTCAGCGGGCGCTCCTGCCCCGGCACCGTCGTCGCCCGCACCTGTCGAGACTGTGAGCCAGCGGAACGCACGACAGAAAGCGGCTGACTACCTGAACTACTCAGCCTTCTCGCGCCAAGGACTGATTGACCAACTCAAGTACGAGAAGTTTTCGGAGGCTGACGCCACCTACGGAACCGACGCGGTAGGCGCCAACTGGAACGAGCAAGCCGCCAAGAAGGCGGCTGACTACCTTCGCTACTCGTCGTTCTCTCGCCAAGGGTTGATTGATCAGCTTCTCTACGAGAAGTTCACGCAAGAGCAGGCGGAGTACGGCGTAAGCACTACCGGCCTCTGAACGCTGCCCCGTAACGCAAAGAACCCCCCGACCACTAGGGCCGGGGGGTTCCGCAGTTCTGTAGATGTCAGGTGGCTTTGGTGGATTTGAACAGGAGGGAACTTGCCGGTCGTGACACCAGCCTTGCGCGGACCCTCACTCGCATCAGTCAGGCTCATCAAGGCCCCGACGGCGAGTGGGAGTCGATCAGCGCCCGTTCCGCCGTCGTCCTGGTCGATCTCGACTGGGCCGACGACGGCTCGGTGAGCGCCACCCTGCGCGGGACGGCAGACTTCGACGATGGCGAGTGATCCGGACCACGGGTACACGCGACGGGATCCGTCCACTGCCGCCGCCTACTTCGCCGAGGTCGGTCTGACCGGACCGTTCTGGGGAGTGTCATGACAGCGGACCAGCACCACGACGTCGCCGTGGTCGGACTCGGCCTCATCGGTTCGGGGGCAGTGCGCGCCCTCGCCGACGCCGGCCAGCGCTGCGTCGGCGTCGGACCGGCCGAGCCCGCCGACTGGTCGAACCACCCGGGCGTGTTCGCCAGCCACTACGACTCGGGCCGCATCACCCGCCATCTCGATCGAGTGCGGGAATGGGGCGTCCTGGCGGCTCGCTCCATCGCCGGGTACGCCGATCTCGAAGCCCGATCGGGGATCGCGTTCCACCGACCCGTCGGCGTCGTGTTGGCCGTGCCGGCCGACGAGGTCGCTGCGATCACCGCGGTTGCCGAGGAGCTTGCGGTCGATCTCTCGACCTACGCGCCCGACGCCGCTTCCGACTTCGACTCCCGCCTCTCCTTCCCCAGCGGCTCGACGCTGCTGGCGGAGCCCGGCCCGGCCGGCCACATCGATCCGCGGCGGATGCTCCGCGCCAACCTGGCCGTCGCGACCGCCGGGGGAGCCACCATCGTCCGTGAGGCGGCCAGCTCGCTCCGGGCCGGCTCGTCGGGGTGGACCGTCACGACCGCGACCGGTGTGCTCGTGACGGCCACTCGGGTCGTCGTCGCCACCGGAGCGCATTCCGACGAGTTACGCGGCCTCGCCGGCTGTCCGGCGTTCGACGTCCGCGGCGAGACGATCGTCATGGCGACGCTCGGACCCGACGAGCAGGCCCGCCTGGCCGGCTTGCCGTCGATCCTCGCCGAACTCGACGACCCCACCTACGACGACCTCTACGTCGTCCCGCCGACCGACTACCCCGACGGCTCGGTGCGCCTCAAGCTCGGGGCGACCCGCCACGACATGTTCCACGTGCACGACGGCGCGGCCCGGCGCGAATGGATGTCCGACGATCGGCATCGCGACGAGCTCGACGCGTTGCGCGACCTGTTGACGGCGTTGGTGCCGGGCCTCGCCGCCGAGTCGTGGGAGACGAAGCCGTGTCTGATCACGCAGACGGCGAGCGGCCTCCCCGTCGTCGACCATCTGGCACCGGGGCTCGTTCTCGCCGCCGGCGGCAACGGCTATGCCGCCAAGTCGGCGAACGCCATCGGCGCGCTCGCTGCGCAGCTCGTCGTCGACGGGGCGTGGACCGATCCCGACCTCGACCACCGCCGCTTCGAGGCCACGCGCAGCCTTCCATGACCGGCGAGTCCTCCGGACCCGGCCGGACCGGGTGGAGGATGGTGCGCCAGCGGTCCGGTTTCGGCGCGCTGGCGCACCATCCTCGGTAGCTTCGGCCGTATGCGAATCGTGACCGACGATCCCTCCGGCATGTCCGAGAAGTTCGAGATCCTCGCGGCGTACAGCGACGCGATGTTCTCCGGCGACACCGCTGCGGTGCTCGAGTACTGGTCGGAGGACTTCCACTCCAACGTGACGACTCGGGTCTCGCCCGAGCAGGTCGGCACCGACGTGCGCGGGCAGGAGCAGATCTACTGGCAGCAGGCACGGTCGGCGTTCCCCGATATGGAGTTCAGCGTCAACCTGCTCATCGAGGCCGACGACCTGGTCATCTCCAACTGGACGATCACCGGCACGCACACCGGCGCGGCGTTCTTCGACGTGGCGCCGTCGGGCGAGCCGGTCGAGATCAACGGCACGGCCGTGCTGCGGTTCCGCGACGGCAAGATCGTCGAGCACTGGGGTGGACCGCACTGCCAGGCCGGCCTGGGGCTCCTGCCCGTCAGTCGCTGAGCACGAAGTCGAGCCAGAATCGCTGACCGGTGTCGGGCGACTCGTCGGCGACGGGGCCGTCGGGGACCACCGCGATGACATAGGTGCCGCTGACCGTCAGCTCGAGGCCGGCGTCGACGGTC
>Ga0075163_10014403_pt1 | contig 10210 bp, 8 predicted proteins | sample JI1023141ADNA_FD_71478 | JGI IMG/M metagenome (GOLD analysis project Ga0075163, IMG submission 71478) | Wastewater effluent complex algal communities from Wisconsin, to seasonally profile nutrient transformation and Carbon sequestration -... | ecosystem: Engineered > WWTP > Effluent > Algae... | reverse complement strand
CGCTGCTACGTATCGCTAGTCAAGACTGTCCCCGCTCGACGGTCGGGGCACAATGAGGGAATGGCCTCGTGGCGTGGGTGCATGACGTGCGTGATCCTGAGCGTGCTTGGTGGTTGCCAGGTGGTGTTTCCGCTGGGTCCCGAGGCCGCCTGCCCGGTGGCCGCCACACCCTCGTGTGGAGTGTCGGATCCCGACGAGGACGGCGACGACCTGCGCGATGACTGCGACCCGTGCCCGCAGCTCGGAGCCTCCACGCTCGACACCGACCTGGATGGCATCGGGGATCTCTGCGATCCCCAGCCGACGATGAAGGCTCGCTGCTTGTCGCGGCGGTTCTTCGGGTTCGATCGCGAGGACGGATGGCTCGACCCGACCGGCTGGTCCTTCGATGGGGACGCCTTCAACGAGGACTCCGATCGCACGTCCAACACCCTGATCACGCTGCTGTCGAACGACGTGTTTCCGACGGGTCGTGCCGAGCTCGTGATCCGGGATGGCGCGATCAATGGTGAGCCACCCGGCTCGATCACGGGAGTTGTTTCGATGGTGTTGATGGGAACGGGCTACTTCTGCGGCTATCAGCAGGAGTCCAGGACCGCGTTGCTCGCACGGCTCCACCCCGATGGCGAGGAGGTGTTGCGAACCGGGGAGGTTCCCCTCGACGTGACGCCGGGGGTCACGCATCAGGTGCTGTTCACGATCCGTCCCGACGGGCGGCTGGTCTGTCGCCTCTCGATCTACGATCGCGACACCCACACGGTGTCCGAGGTGCAGGACGAGCTGACCTTCGACGATCCGACCCCGTCGACCTCGGGCTCGGTGGGCCTGGCGATGCGCTCCTCGACCGCGGCGTTTGACTATCTCGACTTCGTCGCGGACTAGTGATTGCCGGATGGCAGTGCGGTGGGCTCCGCCTCGTCCGTCGTCCACAAGCTCTCGCGAAGCTGACCGAGGGCCTTGCTCGCTGCGCGCACCTGGTCGATCTGCTCCGAGGTCGAGGTCTTGAGGCCTTCAACGGCACCGCCGGCTTCGCGGCGCTCGGTCATCGTGCGGTCGAGCACCTCGCTGATGCCCTTGTAGAGCGTGTTGCCGGCGTTCGACACGAACTCCGAGAGGCGCTTCGCGAAGTCGTCGATGCACTTGTCGAAGTGCGGCTTCATCGCCTCGGCGGCGTTGAGCACCGCGGCGGGCACCTTCTCCTTCGCCTGGACGCGGATGTCGCCGGCGATCTTCGACTTCAGCATGATCGCGAGGATCGGAGCGGCGAGCGTGAGGAGACCACCCGCGAGCGCGTTGACGAACAGCATCACCGTGGTGCCGAGGGCGCCGACCGCGTAGATGCCGACGTCGTACTTGAAGCTGTCGACGGTGATCTCGACGCGGGTGTCCTCGGGGCCGAGGCGCTCCGCGAGCGTGGCCGCGGCGGCGGCGACGTTCTCGTTGGTGATCTGGATGACCTCCTCGGCGAGGTGCTCGAGCATCGCCGCGAGCTTGCCGCCCTCGACCTCCGCCCACTCCTTGAACTTGTCCTCGATGAACGCGGGCAAGTACATCTTCACGTCGTTCGCGTCGACGGCGTCGATCTGCGCCGGCAGCGCCTGGACGAACGTCTTCGCGAACGATTCGAGATCGAGCCCGATCTGCGTCTTGATCGACTCGGCGTCGGCGTCGATCCGGATGTGGAGCTCGTCGAGCTTGCGCTTGCTGGTGTCGAGCTGCTCGCGCACCGCCGCGATCTTCTCCTCGAGCTCGGACACGCTCATGTCGTAGGAGCGCATCCGCACGCCGAGGTTGTTCTCGAGGTACGCCGCCGTGCGCGCGGCATCGCCGGCCGCGTTGTCGAGGATGACCTGCGCGCGATCGCGTGCGAGGAAGCGCTCGAGGTACTTCATCAGCTCGGGCATCCCGCTCTCGGGATCCTGCGACTTCGCCCAGTCCTTCGCGGAGAGCGGGAACAGCACGGGATCCGGTGCGAGCTTGGCGAGCCCGTTGCGGACGTAGTCGAGGACGGCGACGCGCTCGTCGCGCGACAGCATGTCCATCTTGCCGAGCACGAAGATCAGTCGATCGCGCGCACTCTCGAGCACGCGCGACTTGAGGAACTCGCGCTCGGAGTCCTTCAGCGCCTGGCCGGCGTCGAGCAGGAACACCACGGCATCGGCGCGGGGCACGTAGCCGTAGGTGACCTCGGCGCGCTGCTCGTTGAGATCGTTGACGCCCGGGGTGTCGACGAGGACGACGTTGTTCTGCAGCAGCTCGCTCGGATAGCCGAGCTCGACGTACGAGACCTCGTTGGCGCGACCGCCCGCGACGGTGACCCAGTCCTTGATCTGCGCCGGCTCGAGCGGCTTGCTCTCGCCGGTAAGGAGAACCACCTTCGCGGTCGGCGTGGGCGCGTGGACGACGTGGTTGATCGAGGCCGTCGTCGGCGTGATGCCCGTCGGCAACACGTCGGCGCCGAGCAGCGCGTTCACGAACGTCGACTTGCCGTGGTTGAACTCGCCGAGGATGACGAGGTGGAACCGCTCCGACTCGAGCTTCGGGATCCGCGTGGTGCGGATGTCGCGCGAGAGCGTGAGCATGCCCACGGCTTCGGCGACGTTCGCGAGCTGTTCGAAGCGGGAGATGATCTCGCGCTTCGCTTGCTTGTGATGTTCGAGGAAGATCATGCGCGCTCCTAGAAGACCGAGATCAAGTCGCCGACTTGCTTGTCGATGTCGGGCAGGCTGGGTTTGCCCAAGGGGTCTTGCCCGGTGAGCGAGGCGTAGAGCGCCGAATCGGCGAACAGCTTGAGGGCCTGCACGCGCTTCGGGACGTACGGGTGCGAGCGGAACATCTCCGCGAACCGGCCGACGCCCTTCTTGACGTCGGGCACGCTCTTCAAGTACTCGGCGGCGTTGAATGCCGAGCCCTTCTCGAGGCCGAGCTCGAGCTTGACCATCGCCGCGAGCGTCTTGTCGAGGTCCTTGACCGCGAGTAGCGCGGCGCGATCGCAGGTCACCTCGGCGCGTCGCGACCACGCCTGCAGCGTCATGATCGCGGGCTGGATCACCCAGCGCACGAAGAACACGGCCTGGTTCGTCAGGTAGTGCAGCGCGGTCGCGTACAGGATGTGACCGTTCTGGACGTGCGCGAGCTCGTGCGCGATCGCCGCGATCAGCTCGGTGTCGTCGAGCTTCTCGGCGAGATCGAGGTTGACGATCAGGTGCGGTGCGTCCTCGGTGCCGAGCACCTTCACCTTGATGCTCGACGAGGGCGCGGCGAACACCGGTGGGACGCGCACGCGCAGCGCTGCCCCGGCGGCCTTCGCGGCCTCGTAGACCCGCGGGTACTGCTGGTCGGTGACCTTCACCGCGGTGCCGAGCAGCTCGGTGCGCGCGACGTCGCGCCACAGCCGCGTGGTGGCCTCGAGCGCCATCGTCACGGGTCGCGCGATCATCAGCGTCCGGCGGAACTTGCGTTCGTTGACGAACGCGTACGCGGCGCCCTCGCGTTCCTGCTGCTCCATCGAGCCACGCCGTGCAGCGATCCAGCGCGCGAAGTCGAAGTCGATGCCTGTCGACATCCGCGAAGTATAGCGATTCAGCCCGCGGACGCTGCCGATTTGCCGGGTAGTTTAGCGATCTTGCCCCGCGCGATTGTCAGCAAGACAACGCCGAGCAGGACTCCAAACCACAGCGTGGCGAGTCGGATCAGCAAGGTCGCTGCGAGGGCGACGGCTTCGGGGATGTTGCCGCTTCGAACCAGCAAGATGGCCATTCCTCCCTCGGTCACACCTAGCCCACCAGGCAGGAACGACAGCGCGCCGGCGATCGTCGACGCCGCGTAGATCACCATGGCGAGGCCGACCTCGACGTGCGCTCCGGGGAACGCGTTGACGATCAGCGCGAAGCCGATGCACTCGCACGCCCACGACGGGATCGCGATCAGCGTGGCCAGCGACAGCAGCTGCGGCCGGCACAGCGACGCGAGCCCTCCGTACATCTCCTGCATCGGCGCGCGAAAGCGCCGCGAGAACTTCGGCGTGGTGACCAGATCGATCAAGGCGCGTGCCGGGCGGGGCCAGGCGAGCATCAACAGCCCGAACCCGATCACGCCGCCTGCGATGATCACGAGGACCGGCTCGATCCCGTAGGCTGCCACGCCGATCACCGCGAGCGCGAGCAGCGCCACCAGATCGGTGACGCGCTCGGCGACCACGACCGGCGCGGTCTGCGTCGCCGGGATGCCATGCAGCTCGCGCAGCAGGTAGCTCTTCACCAGCTCGCCGAGCTTGGCGGGGGTGATCGCGAGCGAAAGTCCAGCCCCGAACACCAGCGCGCTCGAGCCGACTGGCACGCGGACTTGCTGGTAGCGGAGATACATCTGCCAGCGCAGGAAGCGCACGACATAGTTCGCGAGCGACAGCGCGATCGCCGCCGCAAACGCCCACCAACCGAACCCTACGAGCCGCTCTGGCAGATCGCGGGCATCGCCGATCATGAGCGCCGCGGCGACACCGATCACCGCGATGATCGCGAGCCAGACAAAGCGGCGCACGCGCCTTGGTAGCACGCTTGACGGGGCAAGTTCGCGCGGCTTAGCGTCGGTACATGACCAAGGCCGAGGCGGCGAGCATCCTGGTAGTCGACGACGATCCGGAGATCAGCACGCTGCTCAGCACGCGGCTGGGCAAGCGCGGCTACAACGTATCGACGGCCGGCGATGGCAACAAGGCGCTCGAGGTTGCGCGCCGCGATCTCCCGGATCTCGTGATCCTGGACGTCATGATGCCGGGCAAGTCGGGGTGGGAAGTCGCCCGCGCGCTCAAGCAGGATCCCGCGACCGAGGGGATCAAGATCATCATGCTGTCCGCGATCGGCCCGTCGACCAACTCGATGACCGCACCGCTGTACGGCGCCGACGCGCATATCGACAAGCCGTTCGAGTTCGAAGAGGTCGAGCGCGTGATCGCCTCGCTCGTCGGATCCAAGACGTAATCAGCCCGGGTTCGCGTTCAGCAGCTTCTCGGCCTTGGAGAACAGCGCGCCCGAGCCGGTGAGTAGCTTGACCTGGCGGAGCTTGTTGAGCGCGGCGCTGCGGTTCGAATCGATCTCGCCCTTCGCCGTCTCGTAGAGCTCGGCGGCGTAGTCGTTGACGAGGCGACGCGCGAACTGGGCGTCGCTGTTGTTCGGGTCGGCGAGCTTCAACGCGACCGCCGCCTCGGTGAAGTTCTTCGCCGAGGCGAGCCCGAGGGCAGCCTTCGGCGCGACCTGCGCACGGCGCGCCTGGATGTCGTCCTTGTGCGCGCTGTTGCCGAAGTTGGTGTCGAAGTTGAGCGCCGAGCGCAGGGCGATCCAGGCATCGAGGGCCTTCGCCGTCGGGCGCGTGCCGATGGCGTAGTTCTTCGCGAACATCTCGTACCCGAGCGCGAGCGTGCGCAGCCCCGAATCGGCGCCGGCAGCGGCCTTGAGCGTGGTCGCAGCCTCGAGGAACTTCTTCTGCTGGTAGAGCCCCTTCGCCTTGTCGGCGGCACCCGAGGAGTCGGGCTTCACCGTCGCGACGGCGACCCGCACGGGCTCCTTCTTGATCTCCTTGGGCGGATCCTTCTTCGGAGGCGGGTCCTTCTTGACGACCTCCTTGGGCGGGTCCTTCTTGATCTCCTTCGGGGGATCCTTGGGAGGATCCTTCTTGATCTCCTTGGGCGGATCCTTCGCGACGATCGCTTCCTTGGGAGGATCCTTCTTGATCTCCTTGGGCGGATCCTTGGGAGGGTCCTTCTTGACGATCTCCTTGGGAGGGTCCTTCTTGATCTCCTTGGGAGGGTCCTTCTTGATCTCCTTGGGAGGGTCCTTCTTCGTGGGTTTGTCGTCGATCGGCTGGACGACCGGCTTGGTCGGCTCGGCCTTGACGGGCGTGTTGTCCGCCTCGCTCGGCGCCGCGTCGCCGCCCTTGATGATCGCGATCGTCGCGATCGCTGCGAGGATGGACAGGCCGGCGCCACCGAGCAGCAACTTCGTCCGCCGCGACAGGGTCGGCGCGACGTACGGCTGCATCACCGGCAGGCCGTTGTAGGGCGTGGGCGGCACGTGCGCGGTGGCGGTCGCATCGCGCGGCACCTGATTCCCGACGACGAGCATCTGCGCGTGCTGCGCACTCGCGTGCTGCACGTGCTGCACGTGCTCCGGCATGTTCGCCAGATTGGGATAGGTGAACGGCAGCGCGTGAACCTGCGGGCTCGACGGCTGGATCGGCGGTCCCTGACCGGGGATCGTCGTCGGCATCATGCCGACCAGGCCGTGCATGTGCTCGGGCGCGGGACCGTTCGCGAGCATCGTCGGCCGATTCGAGCCGATCGCGGGCACCGGTTGCGAACCGTAGACACCGCCGTGCGGCATCATCGGCGGCGGCGCGGCGAGCATCTGCGGCTGCAGCGCAGGCATCGCGGGCTGAGACATCGGCGCTGCGATGGCCGCACCGAAATGCGGCGGCGGATTGCTCATCGCCTGCTTGCGCGGCAGCGGCGCAGGCGGCGGCATCGGCGGCGGGACCGTCTTCGGGCGCGGCAGCTCGGGCCGCGCACTCACGGCCCGCGCGCGTGGAGGTGCGAACGGCGAGGGGAGGTGCTGCGGCGGCGGCTCGAGCATCTCGCGCAGCGGCTTGCCCGCGACCGTCGACGGTTCCTCCTCGAGGTCGATGTCGAAGCCCGCCGAGCCATCGCGCGTGACGACGCTGCTCGAGGCGGCGAAGTCATTCGTGTTTTGTAGGTGGTCGGAGAATCCGGACGCCGAGTGGCGAGGCATCCCGTTCGGGTTGTCGTAGCGGAACGTGGTGTTGCCGATCTCGATCGAATCTCCGTTCGCGAGCATGAACGGCGCGTCCTCGATGCTGCCGTTGATCACGGTGCCGTTGCCGGAGCCGCGATCGATCAACACCCACGACGCATTCTCGAACCGCAGATCGAAGTGCTTGCGCGACACCGCGATATCGGTGAGCACGATGTCGTTATCGATCGCGCGGCCGACGGTGTACGTCTTGCCCGGGATGATGTCGATCTCCTGACCCTGATCGTTACCGGCGGTGATGATCATCCGCGCCTGCAACATCGGCGGCGTGACGACCGACAACCCAGCGTTGACGTGCTGGTCGTCCATCGTCGGCTCGTCCATCGCGACGCCGCTCCCGGTCACGTTCGTGATCGGCCGGAGTCCGAGCGTGCGGATCTTTTCGGCGACCTCGCCCTGCTCGACCGTGGTGGAGGCTTCTTCCTCCCACCCGGATTCGATCGTGGTCTTCTCGTCTTCGTCCGCGAACGGGCTCAACGCTTTCGGCACCACATGCGCAGATACGCGCTGTGGCGCCCCAAGGTTAGGAGCCCGGCCCATCTGGGAAATTGTAGAGGGCGCGGAGTAACTGATCAATGACACGACCCTAATGGGTGTCCTACCTTTCCATTCATGCGAATCGCCCTGCTGACCCGCGGCCAGACCGACGAGATCGACCTCGTTCCCAGCAAGATCATCGGCATCGGCCAAAATTACCGGGCCCACGCCGCCGAGATGGGCAAGGGCATCCCGGAGGAGCCCCTGATGTTTCTGAAGCCTCGGTCGGCCATGATTCCGGACGGCGGGCGGATCCTGCGGCCCTCGGGCTACGAGCGCGTCGACTACGAGGGCGAGCTCGGCGTGGTGATCGGCCAGCGTGCGCGGCGGGTCTCGAAGGCCAGCGCGCTCGACGTGGTGATGGGATTCACCTGCGTGAACGACGTCACCGTCCGCGATCTGCAGAAGAAGGACGGGCAGTGGACGCGCGCGAAGGGCTTCGACACGTTCTGCCCGATCGGGCCCCGGATCGTCGGTGGGCTCGATCCGAGCAACCTCAAGATCGCGACGCGCGTCAACGGCGTGACCAAGCAGGACTCGTTCACCAGCGATCTGATCTTCGACGTGCCCACGCTGATCGCGTTCGTCACCCAGCACATGACGCTCGAGGTCGGCGACGTGATCTCGACGGGCACGCCGGCCGGTGTCGGCAACCTCGCCGTCGGCGACACGGTCGAGGTCGAGATCGAGGGGATCGGAATCCTCCGGAACACGGTTGGTGAATCCGGACAATGATCGAGCCCGTCCTGTTCGGCGTCGGGGGCAACGTCGGTAGTGACGCGGCGTTGATCGCGCGGTTTCGCGCCGCGCGCGAGGCGCTGGCCCGTACCAGCGAGCAGCAGGGCCTCGGTGGGGTGCGGAGCGCGCCGCTCTACCGCACCGGGCCGATCGGCCCCACGCAGCCGTCGTTCCTCAACACCGCGCTGCTCGTCCCGCTCGATCTCGGGCCCGAGGAGCTGATCGAGCACACCCTCGCGCTCGAGCGCAGCCTCGGGCGGACCCGCGAGGGCGATCGGTTCGGGCCGCGGCTGATCGATCTCGACATCCTGGTGTGGAGCGGGCGTGTCGTCGATCTGCGCGACCTCGTGGTGCCGCATCCCCGCCTGCACGAGCGGCGGTTTGCGCTCGAGCCGCTGGTCGCGCTGCTCGACGAAGACTTCGTGATCCCGGGGCGCGGCCCCGCGGGAGAGCTGCTCGCACGCGTGCGCGATCAGCCGTGCGAGCTGGTCATGAAGGTTTGGTGATCAGCGCCGACAGGTTCGCGCGGTGCCGGTAGATCAGCAGCGCGCACGTCGCACACGCGAGCGACGCGTAGGGACGCTCGGTGCGGAACACCAGGATCAGCGCGACCACGAAGATGCCGGACAGCGACGCCAGGGCCGGGATCTTCGAGACGGCGAGCACGGCCGCGAACACCAGCACGGCGAGCGCGGCGAGCGGCGGAGAGATCACGATGAAGCAACCGAACGCGGTCGCCACGCCCTTGCCGCCCTTCCAGCCCAGCCACGGCGAGAAGCAATGGCCGACGATCGCAGCGAACGCGGCACCGGCGACGATCCAGTCGATGCAGTGATGGCTCGCGATCCAGACGGTGAGCGCACCCTTCGCGGTGTCGAGCACGAGCACCAGCGCGCCGGCGCCGAGCCCGAGCACGCGGGTCACGTTGGTCGCGCCGATGTTGCCGCTGCCATGCTGCTGGATGTCGACGCCGCGGCGCTTCGCGATCACCACGCCGAACGGGATCGAGCCGAGCGCGAACCCGAGAGCGACGACGAGGACACAGGTCACGCGGTCAAGGTAGCGGCATTCCACCAGCGGCGCACTTGCTCGAGGGCAGAGGTGCGCGGCAGGCCGGTGGGGAGTGTCTCGACGAACACCCGTCCGTAGGTGCGCGTCACGATGCGTCCGTCGAGGATCGCCACGATGCCGCGATCATCGCGCCGGCGGATCAGCCGTCCGAAGCCCTGCTTGAGCGCGATCGCGGCGGCGGGGAGCTGGATCGTGGCGAACGGATCGCCGCCGGCTTCGGCGACCTGCTGCATGCGCGCGGCGATCAGCGGATCGGTGTGGACCGAGAACGGCAGCTTGTCGATCACCACGAGCGACAGCGCATCGCCCGGCACGTCGACGCCTTCCCAGAACGAGCTGGTGCCGAACAGCACGGCGTTCGGCGTGGCGCGGAAGCGATCGATCAGCGTCGCGCGCGGCGCATCACCCTGCACCATCCGCGGGTACGGCAGGTCGCGCAGCTTCGTCGCGGCCTCCTGCAGCGCGCGATAGCTGGTGAACAGCAGGAACGCGCGGCCGTGCGTGATCGCGAGCAACTCGCGGACGCGGGCGACGGCCTCGTCGGAGAAGCCATCGCCGGCGGCGGGCAGATCGCGCGGCACGTAGAGCATCGCCTGGCGCTCGTAGTCGAACGGCGAGCTGACCAGCAGCTCCTCGGCATCGTCGAGACCGAGCCGCGCCTTGGTGTACGCGAACGTGCCCGCGGCGGTCAGCGTGGCCGAGGTGAAGATCGGGGTCGGGCCGGAGCGCACGATGTGACGGCGCACCAGATCGGCGACGTCGATCGGCGAGGCCGTCAACGCCGTGCCCGTCGCGCGGACCTCGCCCCAGTAGACGTGGCTCTTCTGGCGCTGCTCGGCGATCGCGGCGAGGCCATCGCGTAGCTCGCGGGCGCGGCGGGCGATCCCGGTGAGGGCCGCGCGGGCACCGTTCTCCTGATCCTCGTCGGGCGATGGCTCGCCCTCGGCCTCGGCGACGCGCGCGTCATCCTCGAGGGCGGTGTCGAGCTCGAACCACGCGTTCTGACGATCGGCCTGATCGAACAGCCCGACGGGCAGCGG
>Ga0075163_10014402_pt1 | contig 10210 bp, 4 predicted proteins | sample JI1023141ADNA_FD_71478 | JGI IMG/M metagenome (GOLD analysis project Ga0075163, IMG submission 71478) | Wastewater effluent complex algal communities from Wisconsin, to seasonally profile nutrient transformation and Carbon sequestration -... | ecosystem: Engineered > WWTP > Effluent > Algae... | reverse complement strand
GTGGCTCAAGGTTGCGATTCCGGTCGTCGCACTGGCGGCGTTCGGCGCGGTCGTGTGGGCCACGCGTCGCAGTGCGGCCACGACCGAGGCGTCCAATGCGCTCGTCGCTGACACGACCGCCCTCTCCTCGATTGCCGTCCTGCCGTTCGTGAACACCAGCGGTGACAGCAAAGACGAGTACTTCAGCGACGGCTTGACTGATGAGCTATCGCACGCGCTCTCGAAGCTGCCCGGACTTCGCCTTGCTGGACGCAGCTCGAGTTTTTCGTTCAAGGGCAAGTCGATCTTGGCACCCGACGTTGGTAAAGCCCTCGGCGTCGGCGCCATTGTCGAGGGCACCGTGCGTCGCGCGGGCGATCGCATTCGCCTGACGGCCCAACTCACCAGTACGCGCAACGGGCAGCTGCTCTGGAGCGATGCGTTTGAGCGCAGCGGCGCCGACGTGTTTGCGATTCAGGATGCATTTACCTCGGCCATTGTCAGTGCGCTCGCGCTGCGACTAAAAGGTGCGACGACCGCACCAACGCTCACGGCCTCGACCGTCGGTACCGCCGGTCGAGGTACTGCCGACGCGCAGGCCTACGATCTGTACCTGCGCGGACGATTCTTCTGGGCACAGCGCGGCGCGGCGCCCGGCGACAGCTCGGTGAAGTACCTCGAAGCAAGCGTGCAACGCGACTCGAGTTTTGCACGCGGATGGGCGGGGCTTGCGCTCGCGCACGTGATCCGGCCCAACTACAACGTCGCCGTCGATTTCGATGACGCGTCGGCACGTGGCGAAGTGGCCGCGCGCCGGGCACTGGCACTCGACTCGACCCTCGCGGATGCGTACGCCGCGCTTGGCTTTATTCAGCTGCGTCGGTTGAACTTCGCCGATGCGGACGCGGCCTTGTCCACCGCGCGGAGATTGGAACCGCAAAACGCGATCGCCGCTCACTGGTCGGCACTGTACTTCAGCGCAATCGGCGACACCACGCAGGCCGATCGACTGCTCGACGTCGCGCTGACGCTCGACCCGCTTTCGCCGACCACGTTTAATTCGCAGGCCATTCTCCGCTTCGAACGTCGACAGTTCGCCCAGGCGCGAGAATCGTATGCGCGCATCGCGGCCATCAGTCAAACATCACCGTTCGCCTCAACGAACGTGTGGGTGTGGTCTGCGATGCCCGATAGCGCGGTGTACTACGGCCGGCGATCCATGAATACTGGCGCGATTCGCGGACGGTTCGGTCAGGCGCTTGTTGCGGAGGCGGCCGCAGGAAATTGGACGGAAGCCCGCGCCATTCGCACGCGGATTGCCGCGAACGGACCCGACATCACGCCGTACGATCGCGCGATGGCCGATCTCGTGTTTGGTAGTCGCGCCGCCGCCGCTGTGGAGTTCGTCGAGCACATCGAGCATGTGGGTGGACTGGCCAATATCATCATGTCGATGTGTCACCCGCCGTTGGACGCGATCCGAGGCGAACCGGCGTGGAAAGCGTTTCTCGCTCGACACCGGCTCAAAGACTGCACTTTGTCGTCACCGTGGCCAGTCGGCCCGGTGCCGGCCGCGCTTCGGAATTAGCACGCGCCCCATCGCATGACCGACGACCTCCGCACCCAACTCCAAACCACCCTCGGCGACGGCTACACCCTCGAGCGCGAGCTCGGTGGTGGTGGCATGTCGCGCGTGTTCGTCGCCCGTGACAACGCGCTCGGACGTGAGGTGGTGGTGAAGGTACTGTCGCCCGAGCTCGCGGCATCACTCAGCGGGGAGCGATTCACACGCGAAATCAAACTCGCCGCGGCGTTGCAGGAGCCGCACATCGTGCCGGTGCTCGCCGCGGGCGCGACGAGCGACGGGCTGCCGTACTACACCATGCCGTATGTGCGCGGCGATTCGCTGCGTGCGCGCATGATGGCGGGGCCCGTACCGCTCACCGACGCGCTGAGCATTTTGCGCAACATCGCGCAGGCGCTCGCTTACGCGCATGAGCGTGGCATCGTGCACCGCGACATCAAGCCCGAAAACGTGCTGCTCTCGAGCGGCACCGCCGTGGTCACCGACTTCGGCATCGCGAAGGCACTCTCGGTGTCCAGCACCAGCGTCGGAGTCAACGCCGGTGGCAACACGCTCACCTCCGTCGGCACGTCCATCGGAACGCCCGCGTACATGGCACCCGAGCAGGCCGTTGGCGACGTGAACACTGATGCCCGCGCCGATCTCTACGCGTGGGGTGTGGTCGCGTACGAACTGTTGAGTGGCGCGCATCCGTTTGCGCACTGCACAACGCCGCACGCGCTGGTGGCCGCACATATCGCGGAGGCGCCGCGTGCGCTCGATGAGGCCGCGCCGACTACACCGCGCGATGTCGCCGCCCTTGTCATGGAGTGCCTGGCGAAGGATCCGGCGCAGCGACCGGCCGACGCGGGTCGTCTCCTGCACGTACTCAGCACCGGCACGACGCCGAGCGGGGCGGCCGACACGCGTCCACAGGCGCATCCTCAAGGGTCACCGCGTTTCGCGCTGGCCGTACCCGTGGCGCCTGTCGTGCTCGTCGTGCTCGCGGCGGTTGCGTGGTTCGCGTTCCGCACACGCCAGCCGACACCCGCCACCGTATCGACCGAAACGCGTTCGATTGCCGTCCTGCCGTTCGCGGATCTGAGCGCCGACCAGGCCAGCGCCTTTCTCGGCGATGGCGTCGCCGAGACGCTCATCAACGCGCTGTCGAAAGTGCCGGGGCTCACCGTCTCGGCGCGCACGTCAGCGTTTTCGCTGCGCGACCAGCAGAACGATGTCCACGCCATTGGCAAACAGCTTGGCGTGGCGACGGTGCTGATTGGCAGTATTCAACGCGCCGGCAACCAATTGCGCATTGCCGCGCGGGCCGTGCGCGTGGTCGACGACTCCATTCTGTGGTCGCAAACGTTTGACCGCCCCGCCGGCGATATCTTCGCCGTGCAAGATGAAGTCGCGCGGGCCGTGGTGTCCGCCTTGCAACTCACGGTGGCGTCGACTGATAACGCGACAGGGAGTGTCGGCGGCACGACCAATCTCGCGGCCTACGAAGCGTATGCGCTGGGCCGCTACCACTGGAACCTCCGCACTACCGACGGCATGATCCAGGCGACGACGGCCTTCAAGCTGGCCATCGCCAAGGATTCCACCTACGCGCGCGCGTGGTCGGGATTGGCGGATAGCTACGTGCTGTCCGTCCCCAGCGAATACGGCGTGCCCGGTGTGACGGACGATGCCATCCTCCCGCTCGCGGAAGCCGCCGCACGAAAAGCCATCGCGTTGGCGCCGACGCTGGGCGAGGCCTATGCGTCGCTTGGGGAGATACTCGAGAAACGCGACCGATTTCCGGAGGCGCTCGCCGCCTTCGAACGTGCGATCGCGCTCAGTCCGGCATATGCGACGGGGCATCAGTGGTACAGCTACGCCTTGATGGCGAATCGGCGATTCGACGAAGGCATTCGGGAAATGGAGGCCGCGCACCGGCTTGATCCGCTGGCGCATGTGATCACCCTGTCGCTCGCAGCCGCGTACGCCGGTCAGGATCGCCACGCCGACGCGGCGCCGCTCTATGCGCAAGGGTTGGCGCAGCAACCGCAGGCGTGGTACGCCTGGCGATTCCGCTTCAGCCACGATCTCGCGCGTGGTCGCTTCGACGACGCGGCTGTCGCGTTGCAGACCACGCTCGGCGGTCGCAGCATCGACAAGTATCCCGTGCTGGCGCGCTTCGCCCCACTCTGGGCGGATCCAGCGACGCGAGAGATGGCGACGGACTCACTCATCGCGAAGGGCCCCGTCTTCGCCGCCGTCACGCTCGCCCGGTACATGCGGAGTGACAGCGTGGTCATGGCGGTATTGGAGCGAGCCATCCGCGATCCGGAGCAGATCGAAGCGCGCATCGCGTGGGGCATGTACGCGTACTACGGCCCCCGCCTTCGCGAGGACCCTCGTCTGCAACCGATCTTCCGCCGGTTGGGTTATCCCGAGATCACCGCGACTGGCATTGCACGCTAGCCGAGGCCTCCGAGTCCCGAGTCCTCAGTCGAAGTCCCCAGTCCCGTAGTTCACCGACAACCCACAACTCACACTGACAACCCAAAACTCAGCCGTGGCCTGACCACCGACAAACCGACAACTCGGTAGTTGCGCCCCCGAACGCCCGTCCCCAATGCGGGTACGAGCCGCATGCCGCCGAATGCCGTCACCCAGCGCCGCGTCCTCCGCACCGGCTCCCCCCTCTGGTCCGAATCACCGGGCGCCAGCGTCACCCATCAACCGCTGACGCGCGACCTCCGCACCGACATCGCCGTCATCGGCACCGGCATCAGCGGCGCCTTGGTCGCGTTCACACTCACGCTGCGCGGCTACCGCGTCCTCCTGCTCGATCGCCGCGAACCGCTGCATGGCAGTTCGATGGCCAGCACCGCGCTCGTGCAACCAGAGCTCGACGTGTCCCTCACCGAGCTCACACGGCGCATCGGGGCCAACAACGCGCGGCGGGCGTGGCATCGATCCTGGCATGCCGTGCGCGCGCTCAAACGCCTCATTCAACGCCACGGCATCCGCTGCGGTCTGCGCGCGCAGCAGAGTCTCTATCTCGCTGGCAATACCTACGGCGCACGGGCGTTGCGTGCCGAATCCCAGTTGCGCGCGCGTGCCAACCTGCCTGGGACTTTCGTCGATCACACCGCGCTCGCGCGGCGCTTTGGTATCGACCGCACGGGAGCGATTGTCAGCGGCGGCTCGGCGGCGCTCGATCCCGCGCAATTGACGGCCGGTGTGCTGCGACGCGCGCAGCGTGCCGGCGCGCGCGTGTATGCGCCTGCCGATGTCATCGACATCGCCAATCATCGGCATGGCGTCGAGCTGTTCACGCGCGAGGGCCACACGATCGCCGCCGATCACGTGGTCTTTTGCACCGGCTACGAACTGCCCAAGGCGTTGCCGCTCGACGGACACGTCATAAAGTCCACGTGGGCCATCGCCACACATCCGTTGGCGAACCTGCCGTCGTGGCTGTCCTCGACCGTACTCTGGGAGGCGTCCGATCCATACCTGTATCTCCGCACGACGGCGGATGGGCGGATCATCGCGGGTGGCGAAGACGAAGCATCGGCCACCGCACATACCGACCGGAGTCGTCTGACCGCAAAGTCACACGCCATTCTGGCCCAGGTACGTGCGCTCCTTCCCACGGTGCGACCGCTGCTGTCGCATCGATGGGCGGGCGCCTTTGGCGAGTCACCAACCGGGTTGCCGATTATCGATCACCTGCCCGGCGCTCCGCGGTGCCACGTCGTCCTGGGATTCGGTGGCAACGGATTCACCCACAGTATGATCGCCGCTCACCTGACCGCGGACGCCGTTGGTGGTCGTCGTGACCCCGACGCGCGACTGTACCGCGCCCCTCGCTAGTCCGGCCGGAGCCTCCGGGTGCCAGCGGCGGGCTGAGTCGACGGATCGATGTCACACACCCCTCTCATCCGAAACCCCCGTCTGGCAGTAGATTCCATGGATCTTCGGCCCCATCGGGCCGTCGTTTCCCGTCTGATCCCACCGACGATGACCTCCCTTCGATCCACGCGCCGAGGCCCCGCCATGGTTCGCGTTCCGTATGCCGTCGTACTGATGAGTCTGGCGTTCGGCCTGACTGCCTGTGCCACCGGAAAGTCCGCCCAACCTGCCTTCCAGATGGGTGATGCCGGCGCGATGGCGCGCGCCAAAGCCGACAGCCTGCGCTACCCCTACACCAAGGCCGACATCGACTTCATGAGCGGGATGATTCACCATCACGCCCAGGCCATCACCATGTCCCGCTGGGCCCCGTCCCACGGCGCCAGTCCGGCGGTGCAGCGGCTGACGGCGCGCATCATCAATGCGCAGACCGACGAAATCACGCTGATGCAGACGTGGCTCAAGGACCGCAACCAAACGGTCCCCGCCGTGGACTCCGCAGGCAACGTGACGATGGGTCACGGAGGCCATGCCATGCCCGGACACGACATGTCGTCGATGCCAGGCATGGCGTCTGGCACGGCGATGCCCGCGATGCCCGGCATGTTGTCCGATGCGCAGATGAAAGAGCTCGAGGCCGCACGCGGCGAAGAGTTCGATCGGCTGTTTCTGACCTACATGATCCAGCACCACCGCGGTGCCGTCACCATGGTGAAGACGTTGTTCGGATCGCAGGGCGCCGGACAAGACGAAACCGTGTTCAAGTTTGCCGCCGATGTCGAGGTGGATCAGTCGACCGAAATTCGCCGCATGTTGACGATGATGCTCGAAATGGGATTTGCGTTGCCACCTGCCTGATGCACGCCGTTGTTCCCGCTGTTCTGAAGTTCCCCTATCGCCGCCTGGAGGCCCAGCGATGTCCCTGATTTCACCCCGTGTTCACGGTTCTCGACCCGTGACCGCGAATCTGGCAGCGGCCGCGCTGCTGTTCGGCTTGGCGGCCTGCTCCGCCAACGCACCCAAGACCGCGCCCACCCCCGCCAAAGACCCAGCCACCGACGCACGCGTCGGACTCAAGGCTGGTCTGTTCAACGCCGGCGAAGCGATCTCCAACATGAAGGTCACCGCCAAAGCGGTGTCGCCGCCGGGCTTCCTGGGCATCACCAACTCCGACCTCGCCTTCACCGGCAAGTATGCCATTCAGGGCAACTACAACGGGCCGGTGGTGTGGGATGTCTCCGATCCGAACAAGCCGGTACTCGTCACCGCCTACTCCTGCCCCGCGTCGCAGAACGACGTGTCGGTGTTCAAGAACCTGATGTTCATGTCGGCCGAAGCGCAGAACGGTCGCACCGACTGTATGCCCGGTGGCGTGCAGGATACGGTGAGCAAGATCCGTATGCGCGGTGTGCGCGTGTTCGACATCAGCGATATCAAGAATCCCAAGCTCGTGGCCAATGTGCAGACGTGCCGCGGATCGCACACGCACACGGTGCTCGAAGATCCGAAGGACAAGGACAACGTCTACATCTACGTGTCGGGCTCATCGGGCATTCGTTCGCCGAACGAACTCGCCGGGTGCGCGGACATGGCGTCGGACGATCCGAACTCCTCGCGTCTGCGCATCGAGATCATCAAGGTGCCCCTCAACGATCCGGCCAAGTCGGCGGTCGTGTCACGGGCCAACATCTTCGCCGGTCTCAACGCCAACGTCGTGCACGGTCTTTCCGACGCCGACATCGCCGCGCAGTCAGGGCAGATTGCGGCAGCACGCGCGGCGGGTGGGTTTGTCTACAAGAACCCGTCCAACGGACGCGACGCCGTGCTCAATCCGCGTCAGTCACGTCCCATGCTCGACAGCATCGTGAAGGCGCGTGGCGGCTCGGGCGCGCCGACTGGCGCCGACAGCACCGCGCTGCGCGGTGCGCTGCAGAACATCATGAACCGTGCCTTCGCGGTTGCGCCTGCTCCGACTCCGGTGCGTGGCTCCACGACGGAAGCCCCGATCAACGAACGCGCGCAGTGCCATGACATCACGGTCTATCCCGCACTCGGCCTTGCGGGCGGTGCGTGCGGTGGCCACGGACTGCTGCTCGACATCAGCAACCCGACCAACCCGATTCGTATCGACGCGGTGGCCGATTCGAACTTCTCGTACTGGCACTCCGCCACGTTCAGCAACGACGGCTCCAAGCTGCTCTTCTCCGACGAGTGGGGCGGTGGCAGCGCACCCAAGTGCCGTCAGGGCGACAAGCCCGAGTGGGGCGCCGACGCGATTTTCACCATCGAAAACCGCAAGCTCAAGTTCCAGAGCTACTACAAGATCCCAACGTACCAGACGTCCAACGAAAACTGCGTGGCGCACAACGGCTCGTTGATTCCGATTCCGGGACGCGATGTCATGGTGCAAGCGTGGTATCAGGGCGGCATCTCGGTGTTCGACTGGACCGATCCCGCCAAGCCGTTTGAGATCGCGTCGTTCGACCGCGGCCCGATCGATTCGACGCGTATGGTGAGCGGCGGATCATGGTCGGTGTACTGGTACAACGGCAGCATGGTGAGCTCAGAAATTGCGCGCGGACTCGATGTGGCCGAACTGGTGCCGAGCGAGTTCGTCTCGCAGAACGAAATCGATGCCGCCAAGACGGTGAAGTGGACGTATCTCAACGCGCAGGGCCAGCCCAAGATCGAATGGCCGCCCAGCTTCGCGATGGCCAAAGCCTTCACCGATCAGCTCGAACGCAAAGGCTGCGTGAGTTCCTCCCGTATCGGTGATATCCGCTCGGCGATTTCTACGGCCGAGAAGGCCTCCGGCGCGGCCCGCAACGCGGCGCTGACCAAGCTGACCACCGATCTCAACGGCGATCGCAGCTGCGATCCGAAAAAGGTGGACATGCTCAAGAAGGCACTGCAGGACCTGCAGACCTCGGTGATGTAACACCCGAAACTGAAGACGGGTCGACACGTACGTTTCACGGTGTCGACCCGTTTTCGCCTACCTCAAGAATCCCACATGCTTCCAGCCCCATTCTTCCGTCAGATCGCGACGGCTGCGGCAGTGTTCAGCCTCGCGGCCTGCGCCGGCAGCAAGCCGGCGACCGCGCCGACGCCGGCAAAGAACCCCGCGACCGATGCGCGCGTCGGTCTCAAGGCCGGCCTGTTCAATGCCGGTGAAGCGACCTCCAACATGAAGGTCACGGCCAAGGCCGTCTCGCCGCCAGGCTTCCTGGGCATCACCAATTCCGATCTGGCCTTTACCGGCAAGTACGCCATTCAGGGCAACTACAACGGCCCGGTGGTGTGGGACATTTCCGATCCCAGCAAGCCGGTGCTGGTCACGGCGTACACGTGCCCCGCGTCGCAGAACGACATCTCGGTGTACCGCAACCTGATGTTCATGTCGGCCGAAGCCAACAACGGCCGCACCGATTGCCTGCCGGGCGGCGTGCCCGACACGGTGAGCGCGATCCGCATGCGCGGTGTGCGCATCTTCGATATCACCGATATCAAGAATCCCAAGCTGCTCACCAATGTGCAGACGTGCCGCGGCTCGCACACGCACACGGTGCTCGAAGATCCGAAAGACAAGAACAACGTTTACATCTACGTCTCGGGTTCGTCGGCGATTCGCTCGCCCAACGAAATGGCGGGATGCGCGGCGAACCTGGCAGGAGATGATCCAAACTCGTCGCGGCTTCGCATCGAAATCATCAAGGTGCCGTTGGCAGATCCCACGAAGGCGGCCATCGCGGGCCGCGCCAACATCTTTGCGGGGCTCAAGGCCAACCCGTCGCACGGCGAATCCGATGTCGACAAAGTTGAGGGCGAAAAGATGGCGGCGGCTGCACGCGCGGCCGGTGCCATCATCGTGAAGAATCCGCAGTCCGGCCTCGACTTGGTTGTCCCGAACAATGTGGCGCAGCAGTACCTCGATCAGGCCGTAAAAGCCCGCAGCGGGACGGGTGCCGCGACCGCCGCCGATACCGTCGCTGCACGCGCCGCACTCCAGGCGTTCGTCAACAATGCGTTCGGTTCCGCCGCCGGTGGTGACGGCAAGATCAACGATCGCTCACAGTGCCACGACATCACGGTCTATCCCGCGCTTGGACTGGCCGGCGGTGCGTGCGAAGGACACGGCTTGCTCCTCGACATTAGCGATCCGGTCAATCCGGTGCGTCTCGATGCCGTGGCCGACTCCAACTTCGCCTACTGGCACTCGGCCACGTTCAACAACGACGGCACCAAGCTGCTCTTCTCCGACGAGTGGGGCGGTGGCGGTGCACCCAAGTGCCGTGACGGCGACAAGCCCGAGTGGGGCGCCGACGCGATCTTCACCATCGAAAACAAGAAGCTCAAGTTCCAGAGCTACTACAAGATTCCGTCGTATCAGTCCAGGAACGAAAACTGCGTGGCGCATAACGGCTCGCTGATTCCGATTCCAGGACGCGACGTGATGGTGCAGTCGTGGTATCAGGGTGGCATCTCGGTGTTCGACTGGACCGATCCCAAGAAGCCGTTCGAAATCGCCTCGTTCGACCGTGGACCGGTGGATTCCACCCGCATGGTGATGGGTGGGTCGTGGTCGGTGTACTGGTACAACGGCAGCATGGTCAGCTCGGAAATTGCGCGCGGACTCGACGTCGCCGAACTGGTGCCGAGCGAGTTCGTCTCGCAGAACGAAATCGATGCCGCCAAGACGGTGAAGTGGACGTATCTCAACGCGCAGGGCCAGCCCAAGATCGAATGGCCGCCCAGCTT
>Ga0075163_10014401_pt1 | contig 10210 bp, 9 predicted proteins | sample JI1023141ADNA_FD_71478 | JGI IMG/M metagenome (GOLD analysis project Ga0075163, IMG submission 71478) | Wastewater effluent complex algal communities from Wisconsin, to seasonally profile nutrient transformation and Carbon sequestration -... | ecosystem: Engineered > WWTP > Effluent > Algae... | reverse complement strand
CAACCCCGCACCGCTGCTCGGCCGCATCACCGTGCCCGTCACCTGGATCAACAGCGCCGACGATTTCATCAACCCGCCGGGGCTGGGCATAGCAGAGCGCGAGGCCGCCAAGATGCCAAATGCCAAGTTCATCCTGATCCCCGAAACCGCCGAAGGCCGCGGCCACAGCACGCACACCTGGGCGAAGTTCTGGAAGGCCGATCTGGTCGAGTTGCTCAAGCGGTCAGAATAAGGACCTCCGGCGGGCAGGGGCTTGCCCCTGCACCCCTATATCGGGTGCAGGCCTCAGGCCTGCCCGCCGGAGGCTCTTAAAAAGGCTTCACCACTATCGGCCCGCTTGGCGCCAACGCCTGCGGCACAAGGCCCTGCGGCGCGCCGGTCAAGTGACCGGCAATCTCGCCGTAACGTGCCGAGCCCGGTTTGATTGTCACCAGTGCATGGCCGATGGCGCCGTCACCGGCGTCGGCACGCAGGTTGAGTTCGATACTGCCATCGGCGCGAACTTGCGCGGTGCCGACCGGCGTGGCGCGGCGCGATTTGATGCGGCGGCGTGGCGGCGCTTCCTCGATGATTTCGGGCGCCAGTCGTAGCTGGCCGGGGTCGAGCAGCGCCCAGAATTTCGCCAATTGCGGCCAGGCGGCGGGCAGAGTGGTGTCGCGGCCGAAGGCGCGGGCGGCGCTTTCGGCGTAGGTTTCCTGCAGCCCGGCATCGCCTGCCTGTTGTTCATAGCTGCCGAGTCTGGCGAAATCGGCGGTGCGTGCGGCGACGAATTTGTTCGCACCGAGCAAGCGGTGATTCTTCAGGAAATCATGGCCATGCATGGCTTCGTGAAGAAGTAGGTTGAATGAACCATGGCCTTCACCGCGCACCGGCAGGCGCCGTCCGCCCGGCATGGGCAACGTCGCGACGACGACCTGCTTGCGGTTCGGCAGATAGACGCCGGGCACGATGTCCCAGGTCATCCCCGCCGGCCAGCCGCGCGGCCGCACGCCTTTCAGGTCCTTGGCGTGATCGGTAATCGATCCGCGACAGACGATGATGCGTGCGCCCTTCAGGCGCAGGAAGCTCAGAACTTGCGACGGCAGTTGCGCGGCTGTGGACCGTACCGCCGCCAAGTCGCTGGCATCGGCCGAACCGCCGAGCCCGAGCAACTTGTCGAGGTCGGTCGCCATGGCCTAGCTGGCGCATTTGCCGGCGCCCGGCCCCTTGACGAAGCGGCCGGCTGCCTTGCCGGTCGGCTTGCCGTCGTTGAGGACCTGAACGCCGTTGACGTAGACGTGATCGACGCCGGTCGAAAGCTGCTGCGGCTTTTCATAGGTCGCATGGTCGATGATCGTGGCCGGGTCGAACACCACGACATCGGCATAATTGCCGGCTTTCAGCAGCCCGCGGTCGGTGATGCCGAGGTTGGTGGCGGGGAAGCTGGTCAGCCGGCGGATAGCATCGGGCAGCGTCGCCTTGTTCTCCGCGCGGACGTACTTTCCAAGAAGTCTCGACACATTTCCGTAAGCCCTTGGATGCGTGCTTGAAAGCAGGAATACGCCCTCGGGCGCTTGCGCCTCGGCGTCCGAGCCGAACGCCATCCACGGCAGCCCCGTCTGGCGCGCGACATTGGCCTCGTCCATCAGGAAATAGACGGTGCCGACGCGCGTGCCGTCCTCGATGACGAGGTCGATCGCGGTATCCTCCGGCGATGTGCCGCGCAGCTTGGCGACCTGCGCCAGCGACATGCCGGTGTATTTCTTCAGCGCCGGATTCTTGAAGCCGATCAGCAGCACCTTGTCGGGGGAGCCTGCGGCGAGCAGCAGGTTTTCTTGGGCCGGGAACGGCTGGCGCATTTCGGCGACGACCTTGGCGCGCGCCGCCGGGTCCTTGAGCCGCGTAATCCACGCCGCGGTGCCGCCGGCCTGCACCCACAGCGGCATCGACGCATCGAGTCCGGTGGCGCCCGCGGTATAGGTGTACATGTTGGCCGTGATGCGCTGGCCGGCGGCGCGTGCGGCGTCGACCTGCGCGATAACCGCATCGAGTTTGCCCCAGTTTTCCTTGCCGGCCTGCTTGAGGTGGTAGATTTCCGCCGGCCCGCCCGAAGCTTTCGAGATTTCAATGAGTTCGGCGATGGCGGTGTCGATATGGTCGCTCTCGTTGCGGATGTGGCTGATGTACATGCCGCCGCAATCGGCGCTGGCTTTGGCGAGCGCGATGAGCTCGGGCGTTTCGGCGAAGAACGCCGGCGCATAGATCAGTGAGCTGCCGACCCCCATCGCGCCCTCGTTCATCGCCTGGCGCACCAGTTTCTGCATCGCCGCGAGCTGCGCGGGCGAGGGGTCTGTGTCGCCTTCGCCGATTTCGTGGACGCGCACGGTGGTCGCGCCGACAAAGCTCGCGACGTTGGGCGCGATGCCTTTTTTCTCGAGGAATGTCAGATACTCGCCGAGCGTTGTCCAGGTGACGGGATAAGTGATATCGGCCTGATCCTTGACCGCCTGCACCTTCATCGCCGGGTTGAGCGGCCCCATCGACCAGCCTTCGCCCATCACTTCGAGCGTCACGCCCTGCGTGATGTCGCTCAGTGCGCGACCGTCGGCGATCAGCGACTCGTTCGCCCAGCTCAGCATGTTGACGAAGCCCGGCGACACCGCCTTGCCGGTCGCATCGATCGTCCGCGTCGCTGCGGGGGCGGCGGTGCCGGCCTTGCCCAGCGCGACGATGCGGTCGCCCTCGATCGCCACCCAGCCGGGGTAGGGCGCGCCGCCGCTGCCGTCATATATCATGCCGCCGCTGATCAGCACATCGGGCCGGGCAAAGGCTGCCGTCGATACGAGAAGCAGCGCAACCGTCGTCAGCCTGAGCATCGATTTTCTCCTTGCGGCCGCAAAGCCTCTCAAATTTGCAGCAAAAAGGAAAGCGGCGCGGCGAAAAGACGGAGCGGAGGTTTGCACCCCCGCCCCGAATCCCGCTGCAGCTCCGTCGCTTATGCGCTGACGACGGCCCGGCGACGCCGCGTCGCGGCACCGACCATGCCGAAACCGACGATCATTAGCGCCCAGCTGGCCGGCTCGGGCACGGCGTTGAAGCCGATTGCCGCGGAGTTGGCGCCGTGGAACGGATACTGCCCGTTTTCCGAACTCTGGCTGAGGATGTTGTAGTCCGAGTCGGCCAGGAACATCTGCGCCGTCAGGTGATCCGAATCCTCACCGGCATTGCTGATGCCGTAGAAATAGTTGAAGCTGAACGATCCGCCGGCGTTGAGATACCAGGTGCCGGCCTTGATGCCGCCACCAAGATCGCCCAGCGCGTTGCAGTTCGCTGCGCAGCTCAGCGCATAGGCGACGGCCGGGTCGGGATTCTCGAACCCGCCATAGCTTGAATCAAGCACGAACGGGTGGACGCCGATGTGCCCGTAGCTGTTTTCGTAGAATGTGGTGGGCGAGACATCGACATCCCAGTTGCGCTGGAAGCTGAACCCCAGATTGTTGCCGGATGTGTTGGTCACGACATGGTGAACCTTGACGATGTTCGGTGCGACGAACCCGTACAGCTGGGTGACGCTGGCGCCGACGCTGGTCGTGCTGACGGCCTTGGCCCAGGCCACGCCCTGTGTGAATGTCGTGCCGGTGATGCCCGACGTGCCGTAGTAGTTCTGGTCAGCCCAGGCGCTGCCGAGGCTGGTGGCGATGCCCCAGCTGTCGCGCGGGGTCCCGGGCGCCAGCGGGTCATAGCCGTCGCTCAGGCGCCGGAAGCCAATCCCCGAAGCGTTGTCATAGAGTTCGCCATTGGCGCCGATCCCGACGGAGTATGAGCCATTGGTGATGACGCCGCCGGCGCTGGCCATGGTGGAACCCAAAAGCGCGGCCGCGGCGAGGCCGGTCAGCAGTAAGGTTTTCGACAACATCGCATTTCCTCTCGATTTGCGCGGGCATTGCTGCCGCGGTTGCGTTTCGAAGATTTGGTTCCCTGTGCGCCTCCCCTTCATGTTTTGTTAAGCAATTTTCGTGCCAAAAATTAACGAATAATTAATCTCAAAGGCTTAACAAAAATACCAATTAGTTACTTGTAAAGAAAATTGACACTTTTACGCCTTTCACTGCGTTTTCCGCAGGCCAGCCCGCCTAATTCGGCGCCATGCTGCGGCCGCCAACAACGCGGTTCGCAGCACCTTTCGCGGCGACGTAGGCGCACCCGGCGGCCTGTGTTATGCGCTGCCGATTGACGGAGAATCACTCATGCCGGCGCGTCGTTTCCTGTGGATCATCACGATATTGGTCGTTCTCGTCATTGTGGCGGCAACGATCTACCGGCTGTTCGGCTTCCAGCTCATTTCGGCGGCACTGGTGCCGGGCAAAGGCTTCGATGTCGCGTCGACTCCGCCAGCGCCCGACTATGCCAAGGTTTCCAGCTGGCAGGCCCGCCCCGATATCAAGGACAATGTCGCGCTCTGGGCGCCCGTCGGCTACACCGCCGCGCCCAAGCCCGGTGTCGCGGCATTCTTCGTCACCCCCACCGGCTTCATCGATCGCAGCGGCTGGAACGCGCCGCTCGATGACAAGACGACCAACGAACGCCTCGACATGATGCTCAAGGGCCAAGCGACGGCGTTTAACGGTGTCGCCGCCATCTATGTGCCGCGCTACCGACAGGCGACGTTCGGCGCCTTCCTGACCGAAAAGCCCGACGCGCAGAAGGCGCTTGATGTCGCCTATTCGGACGTGGTGCGGGCGTTCGAGGCGTTCGTCGCCAGCATCCCCGCCGATCAGCCGATCATCCTCGCCGGCCATAGCCAGGGCGCGCTGCACCTGTCGCGGCTGCTCAAGGAACACATCGCCGGCACGCCGATCGCCCGCCGCATTGTCGCGGCCTATGTCGTCGGCTGGCCGCTGTCGGTCGAGGCCGATCTGCCCGCGATGGCGCTGCCGGCGTGTGCGGCGGACGACGCGACCGGCTGTGTGCTGAGCTGGCAGAGCTTCGCAACACCCGCCGAAACCGCCGACCTGCGCACGGCGTTCGACGCCACGACCGGCCTGACCGGCAAGCCCCGCGCCGGCACCACCATGCTGTGCACCAACCCGCTGCTCGGCCGCGCCACCACCGAAGCAGCGGCACCCGCGCGCAATCTCGGCGCGCTCGAAATCGCCGTCGCCAAGGCCGGCAAGCCATTGCCCGCGCACACCATCGGCGCGGTCTGCGGCAAGGACGGCTACCTCAACATCGGCGAACCGCCCGCCGGTTTCGGCACCTATGTGCTGCCCGGCAACAACTATCATGTCTATGACTACAACCTGTTCTGGGCGAATATCCGTGCCGATGCCGAGGCGCGCGTCAACGCCTTCCAGGCGGCAGCGCTCGCGCCCGCAGGCGTCGATCCGCAGTGATCCACGACAGTACCGCAACGTTCCGCGAGGCGCTGGCGCAGCGTGGCCGCCTCGCGGGCCTCGACGTCGGCACGCGCACCATCGGGCTGGCGACCTGCGACGCCGGCTGGAGCTTCGCGACCCCGCTGGAAACCATCGCGCGCACCAAATTCACCCCCGACCTCGCCAAGCTGCGCGCCGTCATCGCCCGCGAACGCATCGTCGGGCTCGTCGTCGGCCTGCCGCTCAACATGGACGGCAGCGACAGCAAGCGCACCCAATCGGTCCGCGAATTCGCCCGCAGCATCGACCAGCATCTCGCCATGCCGCTGCTGTGGTGGGACGAACGCTGGTCAACCGTGGCCGTCGAACGCGCCATGATCGACGCCGACCTCAGCCGCGCCAAACGCCACGAACTCGTCGACAAGCTGGCGGCGGCGCATATTTTGCAGGGCGCCATCGATGCGTTGATGACGGGGACGCTTTAGCGAAGCAAGAGCCTCCGGCGGGCAGGCCTGAGGCCTGCACCCGATTGTTTCCGGTGACCAAATATCGACGTCGGTTGTGGCAGCACCGGCAACAAATGGGTGCAGGCCTCAGGCCTGCCCGCCGGAGGCCCTTCAATCTGCTAAAATCTGCACGCCAACGGCTTCCGTTTTGGCGGCGATGGCGTTACACGCTGCATTCATGACGTTGACACCCCGCGCAGCCGCATCGCATACGCCAGGGGAACAGCTATTTCCGCATCGCCATCTGCTCGGGGTTGCCGACTTGACGCCGGCACAGGCGAGTTGGCTGCTCGACGAGGCCGAGCGCTGGATCGACATCAACCGCGACCCGGCCAAGCGTGTGCTGCTGCGCGGCGAGGGGCCTTTGCGCGGGCTGACGCAGATCAACGCGTTTTTCGAGAACAGCACGCGGACGTTGCTGAGCTTTGAGATTGCCGGCAAGCGGCTGGGCGCCGATGTCGTCAACATGGGCGTCAGCACCTCGTCGGTGAAGAAGGGCGAGACGCTGCTCGACACCGCGCTGACGTTGAACGCCATGCATCCCGATGTCATCGTTATCCGCCACGGGCTGTCGGGCGCGGTGCAGCTGATTTCGGAAAAGGTCGATTGCCCGGTGTTGAACGCCGGCGACGGCCGCCATGAACACCCGACGCAAGCGCTGCTCGATGCGCTGACCATCCGGCGGCGATTGGGCAGCATTGCCGGCAAGACCGTGGCGATCTGCGGCGATATTCTGCACAGCCGCGTCGCGCGTTCGAACTTCGCGCTGCTCGGCACGCTGGGCGCCAAGGTGCGTGCGGTGGCGCCACGGACGTTGCTGCCCGCCGATGTCGAACGGCTGGGTGTCGAGGTCTTCACCAACATGGATGCGGGGCTCGAGGGCGCCGATGTCGTGATGATGCTGCGGCTGCAGCGCGAGCGCATGTCGAGCGCGTTCGTGCCGTCGAGCCGCGAATATTTCCACTTTTTCGGCCTGACCCCGGCAAGGCTGGCCGCTGCCAAATCCGACGTTCTGGTCATGCATCCCGGCCCGATGAACCGCGGCGTCGAAATCGACAGCGCGGTCGCCGACGACATCACGCGCTCGGGCGTCACCGAGCAGGTCGAAATGGGCGTCGCGGTGCGCATGGCCTGTCTCGACGTGCTGACCCGCCGCACCCGCAAGGTCGAGGGTTGGGCATGAGCAACGGCCACCCCGTCACCGCGTTCACCAATACGCAGCTCGGCAGTGTGCTGGTCGCCGATCGCGAGATTGTCGCGGTGGGTGCCGTCGAACTGCCGTCGAACTGCCAGATCATCGACGCCAAGGGTCTGACCATCGCGCCCGGCCTGATCGACGCCGGTGTCTTCAAGGCCGATTGGCGCGCTTGCCATGCCGGCGGCATCACCCGCGTCATGCTGATGCCCGACCAGAAGCCGCCGCTCGATAACCCCGCGATGATCGGCTTTGCCTGGGGTGCCACCAAGCCGCACATCTGGGTGCATCCGCTGGCCGCCGCGACGCGCGGGCTGCTGGGCGCCGAGCTTGCCGAAATCGGGCTGTGTCAGGCCGCCGGTGCCGTCGGCGTCGCCACTGGACGCGCCGGTATTGCCGACAGCGGCGTCATGTACCGGCTGATGCAATATGCGGCGGGCTTCGACCTTGTCGTGGTGAGCCACGCCGAGGATGCCACGCTGACCGGCGATGCGGTCGCCACCGACGGCGAAGTCGCGACGCGGCTCGGGCTGCCCGCAGCACCGGCGTTTGCCGAGGCGCTGGCGGTGGCGCGCGACCTGCGTATCGCCGAGGCGACGGGGGCGCGGCTGCATTTCCGGCAAGTCACCACTGCCGAGAGCATTGCACTGGTACGCGCGGCGAAGGCCCGCGGCGTGGCGGTCACCTGCGGCGTCACGCCCGGCCATTTCCTGATGAGCGAACAGTCGGTGTCGGGCTACCGGAGCTTTGCGCGACTGTCGCCGCCGCTGCGCAGCGAGGACGACCGGCAGGCGGTGCTGGCGGGGCTGGCCGACGGCACCATCGATTGCATCGCGTCGGGGCACGATCCGCGCAGCCAGGAAGACAAACGCCTGCCGTTCGCCGATGCCGAGCCGGGGATGATCGGCGCCGAGACGCTGCTGGCGCTGGCGCTGACCTTGGTGCGCGACGGCCGGATGACGCAGGACGCGTTGCTCGCGACGATGACCGCCAATCCGGCGCGTATCTTCGGGCTGCCGGCCGGGCACATCGCGCCGGGCCAGCCCGCCGACCTGATGCTGTTCGACGCCGGCGCGCCGTGGCGCATCGATGCCGACGCGACGCTGGCGTCGGCCGGCAACACGCCGTTCGACGGCATGCCGACGCAGGGGCGCGTCAGCCTGACGATGAAGGGTGGCGAAACCGTCTGGCGGCGCGCGTGAGCAGTCGTCGCCTGCTCTGGTTGATGGTGCCGCTGCTGCTGGCCGCCAGGAAGCCGCCACCGCCGCCGCCCGAGCCGCCGCCGTCGGTCAAGCTCGGCGTCGAGAAGTGGCGTGTCGGCGACTATGACGCCGCCGTGGCGATCTGGACGCCGTTCGCTCAAGGTGGCGACACCGATGCGCTGTTCAACCTGGGGCAGGCCTACAAGCTCGGGCGCGGCGTGCCGCAGGACCTGACGCGGGCGCGCGACTATTATGCCGCAGCCGCCGCCAAGGGCAGCGTGCCGGGGCAGGCCAATCTCGGCATCATGCTGTTTCAGGCGGGTGAGAAGGCCGAGGCGTTGCGCTGGCTCAAGATGGCCGCCGACCGTGGTGAGCCGCGCGCGCAATATGTGCTCGGCGTCGCGACGTTCAACGGCGACGGCATCCGGCGCAGCAAGCCGCTGGGCTATGCCTATCTGCTGCGCGCCTCGGCGAGCGGGCTGGCGCAGGCGAAGACGACGCTGGCCGCAATCGAGCCGACGCTGAATTACACCGACCGCAGCACCGGCGAGGCGATTGCCGCATCGCTGGCGGCAGGCACCGGCGTACCGGCAGCCTATGCCAGCAGCGCGCCGCAGACGATCATCAACCCGGTTCCGGCGCGCGTGCCGCCGCCGCCGGTTGCGGCCACGACGACAGCCAAGCCGCCGGTGGCACCCCTGCCGCAGGCCGCACCGCCACCGGTGCAGCCCAAGCCGCAGGTGGTGGTACCACCGCCGGTGACACCGCCCGTCGTCGCGGCTGCGACTGTCGCTAAGCCGCAGCCTGCGCCCGTCGCGCCGCCCGCTGCGACCATTCCGCCTAAACCGCGCCCGCTGCCGCCGCCGGTCGCCAAGGTCGATATTCCGGCATCCATTCCTGTTGTCGAGCCGGCGCCTGCGCCTGTGGCAAAGTCGGTTGTCCCGCCGCCAGTGCCGGAAAAGGTCGCGCCGCCCAAGCCTGACAAACCTGTCGTCAAACCCGAGGCCGCGAAGGCTGCACCGGTCAAGGCACCTGCCAAGGTCGAAGCGCCCAAGTCCGAAACGCCCAAGCCCGCCGCCAAGCCGGTGCCCAAAGGCTGGCGCGTGCAGCTCGGTGCGTTCAGCACCAGCGCCAAGGCCGAGGCGGCATGGGCAGCCACGCGCAAGGCGGTCAGCGACCTGCCCGGCGGCGGCAAGCCGATTTACGATAACGGCGACAATATCGTGAAGCTCCAGCTCGGGCCGTTCGCCAGCAAGGCCGAGGCGCAAAAGGCTTGCGCGAAGCTGTCCGACGCCGGCCGCGCCTGCTTCACCGTCGCACCGTAGCGCAGCTTGCCGGGGCAGGGCGCTGTGCTACAGTCGCCGCACCAAAAAACCGGGGGAGGCAATTACATGAATATTTCGGCGGCAACGCTCTATCCGCTGACGGCGCTGGCCACTGTGCTTGCGGTCATCGTCTATTTCGCGCTCGGCATCGTCGTCGGCAAGGCGCGGGCGACTTACGGTGTCGCGGCGCCGGCGATGACCGGCCATGTCGAATTCGAAAAGCGCAGCCGCGTGCAGATCAACACGCTCGAACAGATCGTCATGTTCCTGCCGATGCTGTGGCTGGCGGTAGCGGTGCTCGGCGACCTGTGGACGGCGCTTGCCGGTCTGGTGTGGTCGGTCGGCCGCATCATCTATGCGCGCGCCTATTATGCCGATCCCGCCAAGCGCAGCCTGGGCTTCACGCTGACGCTGCTGCCGACTCTGGTGCTGTTGATCACGACGGTGATGGGCGCGGTGCGCGGGTTGGCGCTTTAGTTGGGTGTCGGCAAGCTGTCCGGCGCCGCATAGCCGGACAGCCGCGTGACGAGCTGAAGAGCGTCGGCATTTGATGCGGGCTAGTTCTGGCGCGCCGGATTGCGGTGCCATTCCACAAACTGAACTCAAAACCGCGCCAATGTTGGCGTGA
>Ga0075163_10014400_pt1 | contig 10210 bp, 11 predicted proteins | sample JI1023141ADNA_FD_71478 | JGI IMG/M metagenome (GOLD analysis project Ga0075163, IMG submission 71478) | Wastewater effluent complex algal communities from Wisconsin, to seasonally profile nutrient transformation and Carbon sequestration -... | ecosystem: Engineered > WWTP > Effluent > Algae... | reverse complement strand
CTGGTAGCTCAGGTTGCGGGCCTGCAGGCGCGCGGGGCCCTGCATCGAGACGGTCCACACATCGAGGCCCGTGCCCTTCAATTCGGCGGCCAGGAGCGCACCCTGCGCGTCGTCGATGTTGATCACCGCCGACCGCAGGCCGGGGCTCGCGAACAGCGCGCGCTTGCAGGCCCAGTAGGCGGCCATGTCGCCGTGGTAGTCGAGGTGGTCGCGGGTGAAGTTGGTGAACTGCGCGATGGCGATCGGCGTGCCGGCCAGGCGGTGCTCGGCGATGCCGATGGACGAGGCCTCGATGGCGCAGGCCACGTAGCCCGCGTCGGCCATCACGCGCAGCCCTTCCTGCAGCGACACCGGGTCGGGGGTGGTGAGCCCGGTGGGGCGGATGCTGCCCAGTTCGTCGCCGGTGATCACCTCGGCCGCGCGCGGCGGCTCGCCGATGCCGAGCGTGCCGACGACGCCGCAGCGCTGGCCCAGTTGCGACAGCGCCTGCGCCATCCACCACGCGGTGGAGCTCTTGCCGTTGGTGCCGGTGACGGCCACCATCGCCAGCCGGGCGCCGGGGCGCCCCTGGAACTCGGCGGCAATCTCGCCGGTGGCGGCCTTGAGCCGAGGCATCACCGCGATGCGCTCGTCGTCCACCGGCAGGCCGAAGGCCTCCACGCCATCCTGCTCGACCAGGCAGGCCGTGGCGCCGGCGGCCAGCGCGGCCCGCACGAAGCGGCGTGCGTCGGTGGCATGCCCCGGCCAGGCGATGAAGCCGTCGCCAGGCTTGATCAGGCGGCTGTCGATGCACAACGTGCCCTGCACGCGCGCACGCAACCAATGCGAGGCCTGGGCGGCGTCCGGCAGCGTCAGCATCAGAAGCTCTCCGGCTCGGCCGGCAAGGCCTTGGCCACGACCTGCGGCTTGACCTCGAGGTCGGGCGCCACGTTCATCATGCGCAGGGTCTGCTGCACCACCTGGCTGAACACCGGTGCGGCCACTTCGCCGCCGAAGTAGACGCCATTGCCGGGCTCGTCGACCATCACCGCGACGATGATGCGCGGCTTGTCGATCGGCGCCATGCCGACGAACCACGAGCGGTACTTGTTGCTGGCGTAGCCGTGGCCTTCCTGCTTGTGCGCGGTGCCGCTCTTGCCGCCCACCGAGTAGCCCATGGTCTGCGCCTTCGGCCCGGTGCCGCCCGGGCCGGCCGCCAGCTGCAGCATCTTGCGGATCTCGACGGCCGTGGCCGGCGACAGCACGCGCAGGCCGGGGCCGGGCTGGTCCTGCTTGAGCATGCTGACCGGGATGACCTCGCCGTCGCGGGCGAAGGCGGTGTAGGCCCGTGCCATCTGCAGCAGCGAGGCCGACAGGCCGTAGCCATAGGCCATGGTGGCCTGCTCGATCGGGCGCCAGCTCTTGTAGGGCCGCAACCGGCCGGTGACCGCGCCCGGGAAGCTGATCTGCGGCTTCTGGCCGTAGCCGACGTTGCTGTACAGCTCCCACAGCTCGCGCGGCTGCATGCGCATGGCGATGCGCACGACGCCGATGTTGCTGGACTTCTGGATCACCTCGGGCAGCGTGAGGCTGCCGTGGGCGTGGGCGTCCTTGATGGCGATGCCGCTGACGACCACGCTGCCCGGCGAGGTGTTCAGGACCTCGGTGACCTTGGTCTTGCCGGTCTCGAGCGCCCAGCCGACGATGAAAGGCTTCATCGTCGAGCCCGGCTCGAAGATGTCGGTGAGCGCGCGGTTGCGCAACTGCCCGCCGGTGAGGCGCGTGCGGTCGCCGGGGTCGTAGCTGGGGTAGTTGGCCAGCGCCAGGATCTCGCCCGTCAGCGTGTCCAGCACCACCACGCTGCCCGCCTTGGCCCGGTGCTGGAGCACCGCGTCGCGCACGCGCTGGTAGGCGAAGAACTGCACCTTGGCATCGATGGACAGCTGGATGTCGCGGCCGTCGGCAGGCTCGACCACGTCGCCGGTGTCCTCGATCACCTGGCCCAGGCGGTCCTTGACCACGCCGCGCGAGCCGTCGTGTCCCTGCAATTGCTTCTGGAAGCCGAGTTCGACGCCTTCCTGGCCCTTGTCCTCGATGTCGGTGAAGCCGACCACGTGGGCGGCCGACTCCCCCTCGGGATAGCGCCGCTTGTACTCGCGCGTCTCGTACAGGCCCTTGATGCCGAGCGCCTTGACCTGGTCCCAGGCGGCGACGTCGACCTGCCGGCGGATCCAGGCGAAGTTGCTGCTGCCGCCGGACATGCGGGCATCGAACTCCTTGGCGTCCATGCCCAGCAGCGCGAGCATGCGCTTGCGCTGCTCGGGCGTGGCGACGAAGTCCTTCGGGATGGCCCAGACGCTGGGCACGGGCACGCTGCTGGCCAGCAGGCCGCCGTTGCGGTCGAGGATGCGGCCGCGGTTGCCCGGCACTCCGAGCGTGTGCGCGTAGCGCTTCTCGCCCTGCTTCTGGAAGAACTCGGCGCCGATGATCTGCACGTAGGCGGCGCGGCCCAGCAGGCCGGCAAAACCGAAGCCCACCAGCGCCACGATGAAACGGCTGCGCCAGCTGGGCGTGGGCGCCGCGAGCAGCGGGCTGGTGGCGTAGTTGACGCCCTTGGTGCTGTTGCGAGCCGGCCGCTTCATCGGGCACCTCCGGACGCCGCGGTGGATGCCGCGGCAGGTTTGGCCACGGGGTCGACGACGTACATCGTCACCGCCGGCGTGGTGGTGCGCATGGCCAGGCGCTCGCGCGCCGTGCGCTCCACGCGCAGGTTGGTGGCCTGGGCCTGGCGCTCGGCCTCCAGGCGCTTCTGCTCGCCGGCCAGGCGCTGCGAATCGACGTCGGCCTTGTGGATGGCCGTGAACAGGCGGCGCGTGTCGTAGGCGCTGCGGATCAGCACCATCGAGCTGACCAGCAGCACGAGCAGCAGCAGCAGGTTCAGCCGGGTCATGCCTGATCCTCCGCCGCACGACGCTCGGCCACGCGCAGGATCGCCGAGCGCGCACGCGGGTTGGCGCGCAGTTCAGCCACCCCGGGCCGCACGCGGCCCAGCGCCTGAAGCGGCATGGCGCGCGGCGGCGCGAACGGCGCGCGGCGGTCCACCTCGTCACGGCTGTGGCGCGCGATGAAGGTCTTCACGATGCGGTCTTCGAGCGAGTGGAAGCTGATCACCGCCAGCCGGGCGCCGGGGGCCAGCAGCGACAGGGCCGCGGTCAGTCCCTGCTCGAGCTCTTCAAGCTCGGCATTGACGAAAATCCGAAGAGCTTGAAATGTGCGCGTTGCAGGGTCCTGGCCCGGTTCGCGGGTTTTGACCGCACCAGCCACGACTTGGGAAAGCTCTGCCGTGGTTCGAACAGGACGCCCGCTCTCCCTGCGAGCAACAAGCGCCTTTGCAAGCGGTACAGCAAACCGTTCTTCGCCGTATTCACGGATCACCTCGGCTATTCGGCGCTCGGTGGCGCTGGCCAGAAAATCCGCGGCGGTGGCGCCGCGGGTCGTGTCCATGCGCATGTCCAGCGGCGCGTCATGGCGGAAGCTGAACCCACGCTCGGGGTTGTCGATCTGCGGCGAGCTCACGCCCAAGTCGAGCAGCACGCCATGCACGGCCCCGATGCCGCGCCGGGACAGCGCGTCGGCCATCGATGCAAAGCTGGCATGCTCCACGATCACCCGGGCGTCCGTGGCAGCCAGCGCCTGTGCCGAGGCGATGGCCTCCGGATCCTTGTCGAAGACCACCAGCTTGGCAGACGGCGCCAGGCGCGGCAGCAGCGCCCGCGAATGACCACCGCGGCCATAGGTGCCATCGACGAACACGCCGGGCAGCAGCAGCGGCTCGCCGTCCTCCGACTGGGGAGCGATCGCGTCGATCGCTTCGGCCAGGAGTACGGAGGTGTGCTGCCATGCGTCCGGGGTGCTCATCAGAAGACGAAACCCTGGATGGAGGCGGGAATTTCGCTGGCCATCACCTCGGCCTCGTGGGCCTGGTGGCGGGCGGCGTCCCAGATCTCGAGGCGCGGGCCGTTGCCCAGCAGCAGCACGTCCTTGCTCAGCTTGGCGGCATTGCGCAGCTCGGGCGGGATCAGCACCCGCGCGGCCGAGTCGACCTCGACGTCGACGGCGCTGCCCAGGTACAGGCGGCGCCAGCCCTCGGCGGCGATGGGCAGCTCGAGCAGCCTGGCCCGAAAGGCGATCCAGGCCGGACGGGGAAACATCAGCAGGCAGCCTGCCGAGTGCTTGGTCAAGGTGAGCTGACTGTCCGACAGGGCAGACAGCGCTTCGCGATGGCGAGCAGGGACGGTGATCCGCCCCTTGCCATCCAGCGACAACGCTGAAGTTCCCTGAAACACAAAATCAGACACCGCGACCCACCTTCTCCCACCTGGCACCACTTTATCTCAGGGGTGGGCAGCCGGTCAACGCAATGTCACAAAAAATCAATCAAATCAACTACTTACCTTTCAATTGTGAAGTCATCGCCCAGGAAAATCACTTTAAAAATATGGACTTAGGTGGGGTAGTGAAAGCGGGTCCTCATCAGCGCAGCGGGGGGCTGACTTCGAACTTCAGCGCGGCAAGCACGAGCAAAGTCGGAAAACAGTCGACCAGGTCGGAAAGTGAGCCTGGCGCGACGGCCGCGCCGCACTTGGTTGGAACCGGTTGGCTGCCTCGTGCTGGCAAAGGTCTTCAGGATGCTCAATCAGGCCGTCTTCCGGGCGGTGGTCGTCCCCGTGGCCGAACCCCAGGTTTGCACGAGCGCGATCTCCGATCGCAGCGACACGGCCGCCGGAACCGTCGACGAGTCGGGATCGAGGCAGGCCAGGTCCCAGACCTCTCCGTCGTAGCCCTTTTGACGCACGTACCAGCGCCCTCGACTGTCCATCGCCAACGGGAACGCGGAGCAGATCGCCGGCTTGTAGCGAAACGGGTCGCCCTCGGCCTGGCCCAGTCGATGCAGCACGCAACCCTGGTTGAAGAACACACACCAGCCATCGGCAACCCGGGCCATCGGCTGTCCAGACTTGCGTCGCCCGCTGAGGTAACCCACCTCGCTCACGAGACCGCGCGCTGGCGGCCGCAGCAGCGGCAGGATGCGATCGATGCGCTCGTCGATTCGTGCCGCTTCCTCGGCGTAGACCGGCGGCCGCCCGTTGCGGCAGCACACGCCCTCGCAGCCACGGCCGAAGGTGCAGTCAAAGCGGGCGCTGTCGAGATTGAGAACTGCCAGACCCATGCGGACCTCCCAGCGGCTTGACGTAGATGATGCAGTCGTCTCCGCGCTGGTAGAAATCGGCAATGCGCCCCTGCACCTCGTAGCCGGCGTGAGCATAGAACCGGCGCGAGCGCCCGTACAGGTCCCGGCTGCTGGTTTCCAGCACCAGGCGTTCGCCACCGCTGCCGCGCACGAGATCCTCGGCTGTGCGCTGCAGCCGTCGCGCGACGCCGCGGCCCTGGAAGGCTGGGTGCACGCAGATCCAGTAGACGTACCAACTGCCCTGCGTGAGCCATGCCTTGCCGATGCAGGCGTAGCCGCACAGCGAGCCATCGATGTCGACACCCACGAGCGAATAGTCGCCTGCGAGGCCGTCGTCGAACATCTCGATCGCGACACGGACTTCTTCCGCGGTGAAGGCTCCGCAGCGGTCCAGCGCCTCGAGCGCCGCCTCGCGATCCGCCGCAACCGGGGTCCTAGCGATCACGTGCAGCCTCCAGTTGCAACCGGACGAAGTCCGCCCAGTCCCACCCGGCTTCCTCGATCGCGCGGCAGATGCCGATGCCTGCGCCGATCGCCGGATTGGGATTCACGTCCATCACGCAGGGAACGCCCAGCGCGTTGCAGCGAAGGTCCACGCGCAGGTAGCCCCGGGCACCGGCGGCATGCCAGGCGCCCCGTGCGGCCGCCACGAGCTGTTCGCGCAACGCCGATTCGATCTCGGTGCGGTAGTCCAGCGGCGAATTGGCGTACTCGACGCTGTCCGTGTCCCACTTGGAGGCGTAGGTGTTGAGCATCAACCCACCGCGAAACACCGTCTCGCCGATCGACACGTGCTCGGGCCCGCGCCGGCCCCACAAGGACACGACGAACTCGCGTCCCGGCAGAAACTCCTGCACCAGCACGGCGCCCGGCCAGCGCGAGCGTGCGCGTTGCACCGCCTCGGCATCGGCGCAGATCGAGTCGATGTGAATCCCGGCCGAGCCGTCCTGGTCCGCGGGCTTGACGATCGCCGGGAAGACCCCCTCGCGCGGCACCGCGATCCCCTGCGCCGCCAGCACCGCATTCATCCGCGGCTTGTGGCGGCACAGCGCCAGCACCTCGCTGCCCGAGCCCGTGAACGGCAAGCCCAGCCACTCGAACAACGCCGCTGCGTGCGACTCGAGCTCGGGTCGGGCCAAGGGCGCTTCGCAGAGGTTGAAGACCACGTCCGGCCGGTGAGCATCGAGAAGACCCAGGATTTCGACCACATCGCCGCGCACTCCGGCGACCACCCCGTCAGCGATGACCGAGGCGACATGTTCGGCCCCTTCGTCGAGGTCGAACTCATCGCGCCTGCGTTCGGCGTCCGTTTCCGCGGGCGCCAGCGTGTGCAGGACGAGCGTCTTCAAGATGGCAGGCCCAGTCCGTGCCGCAAGGCGGCATCGCGCAGGATGCCTTGCACCAGGCCGCGATACGCCAAGGCAGGATCCGCGGACGCAGCACGGGCCAGTATCACGATGTCGCTCGACTCGGGGTTGAGGCCCGGCAGCGGGTTGCACTCGATGAAATGGGGGGTTCCGGCGGCGTCCAGGCGAAAGTCGATGCGCGCGATGTCGCGGCAACCGAGCAGGCGATAGGCCGTGAGCGCCAGGGACGCGATCCGGTCGAGCTGCGACGACGCCAGGCGCGGCGGCACGTGGTAGCGCACCTGGCGCGCAAAGTCGCGCTTCGCTTCGAGCCCGTAGACAAACTCCTTGCCTCGATCGTCGGCGGGGGCAATCTCCATCAAGCCGACGAGCGTGGCGGTGGCGCCATTGCCCCGGACTGCCGCCGTGACCTCCATGCCCGGCAGGAACGTCTCGACGAGGATCGGGCAGGCATAGCGCTGGCGCAGCCAACGGCAACGCTCGACGGCGGCAGCGGCATCGACGCAGCGCGACTCCCTGCGGATTCCGATGCTCGAGCCTTCATCGTTGGGCTTGACGATCACGGGGTAGCGCAGCGCGGCGAGCGCGCGCTCGTCGTCCGCTCCCTGCAGCAGCGCCGCGCCGGCCACGTCGACCTCGGGCGAAACAATGCGCCGCGCCATCCACTTGTCCAGCGTCACGGCCAGCGTCAACGGGTCCGAGCCCGTGTACGGCAGGCCGAGGAATTCGCAGATCGCAGCGGGCACCGCCTCGCGGCACCGCCGCCCCGTGCCTTCGGCAATGTTGAAGACGACATCGAAGCCGCCGCGCTCGAGTGCGGCGGGAAACGTCCTGTCCGCCGGCACGGGCTGCGCCCGTGCGCCGATGGCCGCCAGCGCGTCGCCAATGGCGGCAACCGTCTCGGGCCCGTCGCATTCTTCAAATGCGTCTTCGACGTCGCCTGCATCTCGTGGCGGTCGAGGGTTGTACAAGATGGCCACGTTCATGGCGAAGGACTTTAGAGCAACGAGGCTGCGGACAACAGCGGCCCTGCACCGGAATTTCGGTCCGGACAGCACCCAGGTGCGTGGATCCTCGAACGGCGCTTTGAGCGCACTCAACAGGCCGCGTGCAAGCCCATCGCATCAATCGGCAGTTCGTCGCAGCGCACTTGAATTGCGTGGGCGACAAGCTAATCTGGCTGTCCGGATTGACCGTTGAATGGGGAGAAGCATCATGGGTCTGAGCGACGAACTGGGGCACCTGGCCGGGTTGCGCGAGCGCGGAGTGCTCTCCGACGATGAATTCGCACGCGCCAAGGCGCGCGTTCTCGACGGTGCTCCACAGGTCGAAGCGCCGATCCTGGTGGCGATCAATGCACTGCGCCGCAGCCGGGACGACCGCTGGTTCGGTGGCGTGTGTGGCGGCCTCGCACGAATCACCGGTGTCCACAGCTGGCTCTGGCGGCTGCTGTTCGCGATCCTGGCGCTGTGCGCCGGAACGGGTGTGGTGGTCTACCTGTTGATGTGGATCCTGGTTCCGACCGAGCCGGCGAGGCCGGGCAACGCGCGCGACCAGGCACCGGCTGGTTGAGTCGTCGCTCAAGTTGCCAGGCCCCGGTGGCGGGCCGGAATTTCAGTCGGCATGTATTTCCCAGCCGGGAGCGCACTCTGTGGATGGTCAGAGGCCGCCTTGGGCGGCCCCGCAACACAGAAGGAACCACCATGCGCTCGACCCCCACACCCCTTGCAGCCACTACCCTGGCAGCGCTGGCCCTGGCCAGCCTGCTCGCCGCCTGCGGAGGCGGCGGCGACGACCCGACCGCGGCGCCGGCGGCAGCGGAAGGCCGGGCGACGATCCTCAAGGGTGGCACACCTGCGCCCACGCCAGCGCCCGCCCCGGCACCCTCGCCCGCCTCACCCCTGCCCACCACGGCGCCGGCACCCGGCGTGCTGGTGCGCGAGTCCTTCGGGCTGGGCCCCGACGTGGTCCGGCCATTCGGCGGCAAGGGCCAGCTCAAGCCGTCGAACGTTCACACCACCATCAACAGCATGTGGGTCGAGTGGCCCGGCAGCAAGACCACCGCCTGGATCGCGCCGGACCTCGGCCGCACCTGGCGCATCTGCGCCACCGCCCCCAGCCCCTATGAACTGCCCACACCCCTGCAGGACGAGACCCTGGGCACCGCCGGCTGCGTCGTCTCCGAATGGTCCTTGACCGAGCCTTCGACGCTGCACCCGACCGCTCTGCTGCCCTTCGTGGCGCCGGCGGGTGCGTGGACCGTGTCGATGGAAGGCTACCCGTCCGTGGTCGAAAGCGCCTATGTGGCCCTGGGCCTGACCAGCAGTGCCCTGCCCTACAGCAACCTCGAGAGCGTGGGCCAGGTCTGGCTCAGCCTGCGCAAGCAGCAGGTGATGGTCAACGGCCCGCTGGTCTACGAGCTTCGGCTGAACGGGCGCTCGGGCGAACTGCTGGCCACCGGCGTGATCGACGATCTGACCTGGAACCAGATGAGCATCAGCTACGACCCCGCGACACAGGTGATGAGCGCCCGGCTGAACGGCCAGGCGCTGGGCAGCTACCCGATGAAGCTGGCGACCCCGAAGTACCTGGGCTTCGAAGGCATCGGCATCCTCGACAACTTCGTGGTGCGATCGGGGAACGCCGCGGCGTTGTGATCGACGGGGCCGGGCGGCCCTGCTGCAACAAGCGAAACATCTTGCCGCCGCCCGCGAAACACGGCCGACACCAACCTGGCCGACACTGCGCCGCATCGGCCGCCAGGCCATGACCGCCGCACTCCGGCCTTGCCCGTGAACCCCGTCTCCATCGGCCTGCTGTCCCGCGTGTTCACCCTGGGCGGCATCGTCCTGGGCGTGCCGTCGCTGGCCGTGCTGGCGTTCTATGCGGTGCACCTGCTGCGCCGGCTGCTCGCCGCGCCGACCGTTGAAACCCGGTTCGGCGACAACCCCGACGCGGTGTTGCGCCTGCTGCAAGGCCTGACGCAGGGGATTGGCGCCGTGGTGCACCTGGCCGGCTCGATCGCGCAGTGGGTGCTCGACATCGCGGCCGCGGCCGCCGGCGCCGGCCTGCTGCTGGCCGTCGCGTGCTGGTTCACCGGCCGCGGCCTTCAGGCGCACGCCACCTGGGCCCGCGCCAGCGCCTCGCTGGCGCTGGGGCTGACGGTGCTGGTAGCGCTGCTGCTGGCGCTGTCGTTGCGCGGGCTGGGCCGGATACCGATGCTGGCGCTGGTCGTCTTCGGCGTGCTGGGCCTTCACGCGCTGTGGGTCGGCGCACCGCTGTCAGCCTCTCGGGGCACCACGATCCATTCGAGGTGAACAGCCCGTTGCCCATTGCCCGTTGCCGGCAAGGAGCGCATACACGTTTGCATTCGATCGAATAGTTGCCGCGAGGCGGGCAAGTGCCGCTTCGGGCACAAATCGGACGCCCGTCGCTGTGAGGCTTCCTTTGCATGCTGGTGCCTCGCATGCAACGCGCCAAGGCGGCAAAGGGACGTGGGGGCAGGCTGCGCCGCGCGACTGAGCCGGTCGTCGCTTCGCTCCGACTCCCCTCCGGTCCTCGAGCCCGAGGCCACGCTGTCGATTTATCTCCGCACTCCCTTCGGTCGTGCTGC
>Ga0075163_10014399_pt1 | contig 10210 bp, 9 predicted proteins | sample JI1023141ADNA_FD_71478 | JGI IMG/M metagenome (GOLD analysis project Ga0075163, IMG submission 71478) | Wastewater effluent complex algal communities from Wisconsin, to seasonally profile nutrient transformation and Carbon sequestration -... | ecosystem: Engineered > WWTP > Effluent > Algae... | reverse complement strand
GCCGCCTCCCGCAGCGCCTCCGCCGAAACGACCTCCAGTCTCAGGTCTCCCGCCTCCCGTCTCCCGTTCACGGCTTCTTCTTCGGCAGCGTGGAGAGCGAATCCAGCGCCCCGGGCTGCGCCCCGTTGATGCGCCCGCGCACCCGCTCGCGGATGGTGTCGGCGTCGGCATCGGAGCGCACGATGAACGGGGTGACGAAGATCGCCACCTCACTGCGGTTGCGGCTGACGGTTCGGCGCCTGAACAGCGCGCCGAGCAGCGGAATGTCCTTGAGGAGCGGGATGCCGCTCTCGATCGTCTCGCGGTTGTCGCCGATGAGTCCCGCGATCACCACCGTCTGCCCGTCACGGATCACGGTGCGCGTCGTGGCCTCGCGCGTCGAGATCACCGGGGCGTTGAGCGCCGACTGGATCGTCTGCGTGGTGAGCGTGCTCACCTCCTGCAGGATCTGCACGCTCACGTAGTCGTCGTCGTTGATCGTCGGGATGATGGTGAGCTGCGTCCCGACGTCCTCGAACTGCACGGTGCGGTCGATGGCCACGTCGTTGCCCAGGCGCGTGGAGGCAATGAACGGCACGCGGCTCCCCACCAGGATGCGCGACTCGCGATTGTTGACCGCGAGGATCGATGGGGTGGACAGCACGCGCACCTGCGACCGCGTCGACAGGGCCCGCAGGATCGCGCGCACGTTGGCGTTGCGCAGCGTGACCACGCGCACCGCGAAGTCACGCAGCGAGCTGGAATCGGCAGACGCGGGATTGCCGGAGGAGATGTCGCTGCTCCCGCCCACGCTGCGCCAGTCGACCCCGAACTGGTCCCCCGTGCCTAACGTTACTTCGGCGACCGTCACCTCCAGCAGCACCTGCGCCGGTCGTGCATCGAGCGCCTGGATGGTCTCCTGCAGCAGCGGGAAGTTGGGCGGGCTCGTCCGGATCAGGAGCGAGTTGGACGGCGCGTGCGGGACGACCGTCGTCTGCCCGGTGAGCGCCCCTGGCGTCCCCGGGGCGGCGCTGTCGTTGCGCGCGGCCATCGCCTGCGACGTCACCGGCGCCGAGAGCGGGACCGAGAGCGGGACGTCGCGCCGCATGCGGAACGCATCGCCCTCACGCTGGCGAAAGCTCTCCAGCGTGCGGGACAGCGCCATGTCGTCGAGCGAGCCGCGCCCCGAGCGCGCCACGCTCACGCCAAAGAGCTGCCCTAACGACTCGGCCAGGTCGTCGGCGTTGGCATACTTGAGGTTCACCACGTACGTGCGCAGCCCCGATTCGCCGGCCGGCTTCTCGTCCAGCCGGCGCAGCAGGTCGAGGTACCGGGCCACGTTGGCGCCGCGATCGGTGATCAGCACCGCGTTGGAGCGCGGCACCGCCTCGATGCTCGCGCCGGCGCTCGCCACCTGCTTGAGGGCCGCCGCGCCTTCGTCCGCCCGAATCCCCTGCAGCGGCACCAGCTGCGTCACCAGGCCAAACGGCGGCGGGTCGGGGAAGTCGAGCCCGGTGCGCACCTGCCCGGTCCTTGGCGCCTTGTCGCTCGGGTAGATCTGCGCCACGCTTCCGCGCACCACCGCAACCAGTCCCTTCGACTCGAGGATCCCCTCGAGCATCGGCGCCAGCTCGCTCACCGGCACCGGCGCCGCGCTGGCAAAGGTGATGCGCGCGTCCGCCGGGACGTCGGAGGTGATCGCCGTGAGTCCCATCGCCGCCGCCAGCGAGCGGATCACGTCGCCGAGCGGCGCGTCACGGAAGTCCAGCCGCGTCCCGGCCGCCGTGGCCTTCTGCGCGACGAGCGCCCGCGTCGGGGTGAGCACCACCGCCAGGAGCAACGCGGCGCGAAGCAGCGCCCCCGCGCGCGCGCGGGCAGGCGGGGTGAGAGTCGGGGCAGGCATGGGACGCAAGTGCAGGGCACGCCTCACGGGCGGTCCTCCTGTGGATCGAGACGCAAGGTCACGCGTCCCCGGGGACCGGCCAGGACGACCGATCGCGGGGCAATGGAGACGACGCGGTAGCCGCCATCGCGGTCGCCCACGGCGTACAGCCGTGCGGGACCGGACAACGGGTCCAGCTGCAACAACGCCTGCGTGCCGCGCCCGCCAACCACGGTGCCGAGCAGGACCGGCTCTCCCGACGGCATCTCCGGCATCCCCGGGGCGAGCGACGTGTCGGCGACCATCCCGCCTGACGAGTCCATCGAGGCGTCGGGCGGGGTGTAGCGCGTGGTGGGCGGTGCGCGACGGGCGGAGAAGACGTTGGCGATCACGACATCCTCCGCCAGCGCGGCGTCTCCCGCCGGCAGCACGGGAGCCGTGACCGTCGAGTCGCGCCAGGCGGGCGCCCCCCCGGCGTCGCCCAGCGCAGGCGGGAGGGCGAGGAAGACGCCGCCGAGCGCCGCGCCGATGGCGGCGGTGACGAGGAGGGCGGTGCGAAGGGGGCGCATCAGCAATCCTCGCTCATGGCTCGAGCAGGTACGGGGCGCGCACCGCCACCGACAGTTGCAGCAACTCCCCGCGCAGCGCGGGGTTGGGGCTCACCGACAGCTCCGTGACCTCGAGCAAGCGCCCCCCGTGCTCCAGGCGCGAGAGGAAGTCGGCGAGCCCGTAGATGTCGCTCACCGCCGCGATGATCGCCGGGATCGCGGGGGTCGCCACGGTCGAGTCGGGCGCGCTGGCCACGTCGAGGCGTGTCACGCTCACGCGGCTCGCCGAGGCGTACTCCTGCAGCAGTGTCTGCAGCGCCGACGCGGCGAGCGCCGGCGTCCGCCCGCGAATCAGGCGTACCGGGAGCACCTCGGCCTGGGCGAGGCGCGCCTGCAGCGCGGCCTCCAGCGCCGGGCGCTGCGCGCCTAACGCCACGAGCTGGGCGCGCTGGCGCTGCAGGGCGTCGATCATCGCCTCGCGGTCGCGCCAGCGCGCCGCCGCCGGGAGGAAGACGACCACGACCAGGAACGCGGCGGCCAGCACCGCACCCCCGAGGGTGATGGTCCGGCGCTCGCGCGCGTCAGGAGCGAGGACGGACACGGAGGGCGATGGAAAAGGTCTCGCGCGTCCTGGGGCCGTCGCGGAAGCGCGAGCTGGCCGAGAGGGCGCGTACGTTCTCGAAGCGACCGTCGCGATCGAGCACCGGAACGAGCGCGGCGGCGCTCGCGGCCGTCCCGTCCACCTGCCAGTCGCGGCCGACGGCGTGCACGCTCAGGATCACCGCGTCGTTCGGGAGGGCGCTGGAGATCGCCGCGAGGGCCCCTAACACGGTGTTGCGTGCCGGTGCCTGCCGCGCGACCAGCGCAACCTCGGCGTCGAGTCGCGCGCGCGCGGCGAGCGCCGCCTCGCCCGGCGCCGCGGCCTCGCGACGCGATGCCACCTCGCCCTGTAGCGCCTCCAGCGTGCGCCCCCGCCAGCGGTCGGCCGACACCGCGGCGAGCGTGAGCCCTGCCGCCGCGGCGACGCACGCCACCGCCAGCCGCCGCCGGCGACGTGCGGCACCTGCGCGCCGGCGCGCCGGGGAGGCGAGCGTCGCGCGTTCGTCGCCCTCCGCTCCCAGCAGCGCCCCCCACGCGGCGAGATGACTCGGCGCGACCCCGTCGCGCGTCGGGAGCGCGGCGCCGGGCGACGCCTCGACCGCCTGCGGAATGCGCCGCGCCGCCGCGACGGTGCCCGAACGGATGGAGAGGAATCCGTGCTCGCCCTCGGCGGCCTCGAGCTGGAAGTCGCCGCTCGCGCTGGGCCCCATCACCCGTGCAATCGCGATCGGTGCGGCCTCGACGCGGACCACCGGGGCCCAACGTTCGAATGCCGCACACCACGACTCGAGGGCCGCGGCGCCGACGGCGAAGGCGACCGCTCCCGCGGGGGCGAGGGCAACGACCACCGGATCGGGCGTCGCGAAGAACCGCTCGCTCTCGAGCGCGAGCATGCGTTCGCGCGCGTCGTCAGGCGCGGGTGGCAACTCCACGCGCTTGACGTGCAGCAGGCCGAGCCCGACGGCGACCGCGATGGAGTCCACCCCCCCCACCTGCTCGCGCAACGCCGTGATGCCGGAGTCCGGGTCCTCCGGCGACCAGGCCACGTCGAGCGTGCGTCCCGGTACGTCGCGCCACCCCGACGCCAGGATGGCGCGGAGGTGCGTGGGGGTCAGGGTGACGGCGAGACGAGGACTCACAGGGTGCGCTCCCGCCAGTGCACGAGGACCAGGCGGTCGCTCGCGACGGCATACACACCCTGAATCTCATGCGTGAGCGGGTGTCCGCGCATCCACCCGCGCGAGATCACCACCAGCCGGGCAGGGGCATCGCGCAGCTCCCCAAAGGCGGCGGCCATCACGGTGTCGGAGGCGGCGGCCCGGTTGATCGTCCCGTCGCCATCGACCGTGAGGTAGGGTGCCGACAGCTGCAACAGCCGGTCGTCCGCCCCGGCGATCGACCGCAGTTCCTCCAGCGAGCGCAACGGGGTGATCGTGCGCCCGTCGCCCGCCTCGATGCGCCCGCGAATCGCGCGCGCCAGTGCTCGGGCGCGTCCGGGGTCGGCGAAACGCTCGAAGAGGCGTGCGAGGTTCTCGGCGGGGGCGGCGTTCACGTCCAGGCGAGCGCTCGCATCGACAATGGCCACGGCAAACCGCGCGTCGCCCAGCGCCACCGAGTCGCCGCGACTGTCCGGCTCGAGGGAATTGAGGAAGGCGCGGCGCGCGGTGCTGTCAGTGAGGAGCGCGAGCGAGTCGTCGATGGCGGCGAGCGTCGCCTCGATGCCGCTCTCGGCGGCGTAGCGCGCGACCAGGCGCGCACGGGCGTTCCCCGCGAGCCGCGAGGCATCTCGTGTGGACGAAACCACCGTGGCACCGATGCCACCGAGGATGACCACCAGCCAGAGGACGAGCACGAGTGCGACGCCGCGGCGCGGGGTCCCGTGCGGGCGCACGCGGTGGGGCATCGGCGTGCGCACGGCTCGGCGCACCGAGGCGCGCACCGAGGCGCGCACCGAGGCGCGCACCGAGGCGCGCACCGAGGCGCGCACCGAGGCGCGCACCGAGGCGAGCACGGAGGCGCGCACGGACGTGCGCATGGTGAGGCGGATCGGGCGGCGGCGACTCACGGTGCACGCTCCAGTCCGCGCCGCACGACGAGCGCCAGCGGTGCCACGTCGCCATGTCGCACGGTGAGGGCAATAGCGTCCGGCGCCAGGTCGGGCTCGGGCCACTGCTCCTGCCATGCGGCCGCCAGCCCGCGCCCCAGCACCTGCACATCGAACTGTTGCACGCCGCCGAGTCGCGCGCGGATCGGGACCGCGTCGGACGCGGCGTCGACCGGATGCCCTTCCAGCTGCAACGTATCGCCGGCGAGCCAGATCGACACGTCCCAAGCGGCCGAGGCGCCGAGCGGGGCGACCACGCCCCGCGTGACCAGGTGCAACGAGTCGGCACTTGCTCCCGTCGCGGTTACACGGTCGGCGAGCACGAAGACGGTTCCCCCGCCGCGCAATCCGTCGACCTGGTGGCGCAGCGCGTCCGTGAGGAGGGACCGAAAGGCCACGGCGCGCTCCTCGCCGTCGCGGTGGCGCAGGAGGCGTCCCTCGACGTCGACGCCGGCCTGCGTGGTCGCGTAGGCAAGCGAGACCACCAGCCCGGTGACCACGAGGGCGATCATCACCTCCACGAGGGTGAAGCCTCGGCGCCTCACGAGCCGCCTCCCGGCAGCGGCAGCCGCGTGCGCGTGGCCAGGTGCTGGCGCGTGAGCCGCCGCAACGTGAAGGTGGTCCCGCGCGGTGAGGTCACCGTGACCACGACCTGGTCGATCCCCGAGCGCCACGGCACCACGTCGATGCGCTGCTGGTAGCCCGCAGCGCGATCCATGTCGCTGAGCGCACCGCGTTGCGCCTGCAGCGCATCGCCTAACGTCGCACCTTCCATCGCCGTCTCGGCGATCGTCACCACGTGCCCCCACTCTCCGGCGTCGCGCACCGCACCGGCGCTGGAGCGAAAGACGTCGAGGTACCCTAACGCCGACAGGCCGAGGATCACGAGGGCCACCAACGCTTCGAAGAGCGTCATTCGGCGCGCGGCAAGGCGGTGGCCAGCGGTGTGCAGCCGGCGGCGTCCCACCCGCCGAAGGCGGGCGGAAGCGGCGAGGCGGCGAGACACGTCCCCAGCGGCGTCAGCTGCAAGCGAAGGGCGCTGGCGGGGGCGGCGTCGAGCTGCCCGCCCAGGAGCACCTGCGCATCGTCGGGGGGGAGCGGGTGGACCGCCCACGCACCGTTCGCCTGCACCGTCAACGAGAGCAGCTGCCCCCGAGCGATCGCCGCGCCGCGCGCCGCGCGCACGACGGCGCCCAGTGTGGCGCCCCCCTCACGCGGAGGCGAGAGCGACGGGACGACCAGCGTCGCGACGATCCCCATCAGCACGAGCGTCACGAGGAGTTCGAGCAGCGTCACCCCCTGCATTCGCCTGCGCCCTCCGCCCCGACGCACGCCACGCCCCCCCGGCGCGGAACGCACGGGGCGCAGCTGGCGAAGGAGCGGGCGCGAGGGGGGCGTGGGCACGAGACGGGGGCGTGGAGGTGCGAACGGTGGACGGTCAGGGAGACTCACCCGCAACGGCTAACACTTCCGCATTGCCCCGCCGCATGGCGTACGTCACTTTCCGCCCGCGGCCGGCATCCGCTAGGATACCTCAACGCCCCTCGTTTCTCACCCATCCCCATCCCGTGAGCACGCCGTTCGACGTCGCCATCGTTGGCCTGGGCGCCATGGGCAGTTCGGCCGCCTACCACCTCGCGCGCCGTGGCCAGCGCGTCGTCGGGATCGACCGCTTCTCCCCGCCGCATGCCCTGGGGTCGAGTCATGGCCGGTCGCGCATGATTCGCGAGGCGTACTACGAACACCCGCTCTACGTTCCACTGGTGCAGCGCGCCTTCGCGCTCTGGGGGGAGCTCGAGCGCGCAGCCGGCGACCGCCCCTTCTTCATGCGCACGGGCGGGCTGATGATCGGCGAGGCATCGGGGGCGCTGGTGAGCGGGACCCTCGCGAGCGCCACGGCGCACCACCTCCAGCACGAGGTCATCGAGGCCCGCGACCTGCACCGGCGTTACCCCGCCTTTGCCCCACTCGACGAGATGGTCGGCGTCCTGGAGCATCGCGCCGGGATCCTCCTCCCCGAGCCGATCATTCAGGCCCACCTCGAGCTAGCTGAGCATCACGGCGCCACGCTCCTTCGCGACGTGCAGGTGCACGGCTGGGACCGCACCGCGGACGGGATCGAGATCCGGACGGGTGGCGAGACGATCGTGGCCCGCCAGGTCGTCGTGGCCGCCGGCCCCTGGACGGGGCAGCTCCTCGCCGATCTCGCGCTCCCGCTCCCGCTCCCGCTCGCAGTCGAACGGCAGGTCATTCACTGGTTCGACCCCGTGCGCTTCCCCGAGTACTTCGAGCCGCAGCGCATGCCGGTCTCGATCTGGGAGCTGGAGAACGGGACGCTCTTCTACACCAAGCCCGACCTGGGCGACGGCGTGAAGATCGGAATTCACCACAGCGGGCTCACCGCCAACGCCGATGCGGTCGATCGAACCATCAGCGAGGCTGAGGATGCGCTGATCTACGATCTGCTCCGCCGATTCGTCCCCTTCGCCAAGGGGCACATGCGCGAGCGGGCCGTCTGTCTCTACACGAACACCCCCGACGCGCACTTCATCGTCGACCGCCACCCCTCGGCCCCGGAAGTCCTCGTCCTGAGCCCTTGTTCCGGTCACGGATTCAAGTTCGCCAGCGTCCTGGGTGAGATCGCGGCCGATCTCGTGACGACGGGAAGCTCGGCGTTCGATCTGTCGCCGTTCGCCATCGCGCGTTTCGGAGGCATGTCAGAGTAGCTCGACGTAAGAATCTACGGGACATAATCTTACGCCTGTTTCGTGGAGCATGTGTTTCTGAGTTGCCGCCGAGTGAGCCGCCAACCCCGGCGACGGCTCGCGCGTAGAGCGCGTGTCTCCTCACCCCCCTGTCGCCTCGTGACATGCTGAAGTCCTTTGCCCGTCGTGCCTCCCTGACGGGCTTGCTCCTCGTCTTGCCGGCTCTCGCTGCCGCGCAGCAGTCGGACTCACTCCCCCGGCCGACCATGCGCGCGGTCTGGCGAGAGGGGGTCATCCGGATCGACGGAGCGCTCAACGAAGGCGACTGGCAGCGCGCGGTCGCGGCGACCGACTTCGTGCAGTCGATGCCCAACCCGGGGGCCAACGCCTCGCATCGCACCGAGGCGCGGGTGCTGTACGATCGCGACGCGCTGTACATCGGGGTGCGCCTTCACGACCCGCACCCCGATTCCATCGCCCGCCAGATCGCCCGGCGCGATTCAGATGACATCTATTCCGATTGGATCCGCATCGCGATCGACTCGTACCTCGACCGGCGCACCGCCTTCATTTTCGCGGTGTCGCCGAGGGGGCTGCAGCGTGACGAGTTCCGCTACAACGACACCGAGAACGACCCGCTGTGGGATGCCGTCTGGGCCAGCGCGGCGCGCATCGACTCCGCAGGGTGGACCGCCGAGGTGCGCATTCCGCTCTCGCAGCTTCGGTTCTCGGTTGGAGCGGCCGGGGTGACCAAGTGGGGGATCCAATTCGGGCGCGTCGTCGCCCGAAACCAGGAGATCTCCGTCTGGTCGCCGATGCCGCCACAGCAGCCAGGGGTGGTCTCGCGGTATGGCGACCTGGTGGGGCTCGACTCGCTCGCCGCTCCCAAGCGACTCGAGGTCCTCCCGTACGTGTCATCGCAGGTGGCGCGCGCGCCAGGCGATGCCAACGACCCGTTCTACGACCCGACCCGGAGCTCCGCGCGAATGGGCGCCGACGTGCGGTATGGCCTGCCGGCCGGGCTCACGCTCACCGCCACGGTCAACCCTGACTTCGGACAGGTCGAGGTCGATCCGGCGGTGGTGAACCTCTCGGCCTTCGAGGTCTTCTTCCCGGAGCGCCGCCCCTTCTTTCTCGAGGGGGTGGACATCTTCCGCTTTGGCCAGAGCGTCACCTTCAACGACAACAACCCGAGCAACTTCTTCTACACGCGCCGTGTGGGGCGCGCCCCGCGCCGCTCCCTCGATGCGCTCGGGGCGCGCTACAGCGACGTGCCCGCGCAGTCCGACATCGCGGCGGCGGCCAAGCTCTCCGGCAAGACGCGTCGCGGGCTCTCGTTAGGGGTGCTCGGCGCCCTCACCCGCGAGGAGCGCGGGCGATATGCCCTCCCCAACGGCACCAGGGGCTCGGCCATCGTGGAGCCACGGACCGAGTTCCTCGTCACGCGCCTGCGCCAGGACTTCCGGCAGGGGAACACCGTGGTTGGCGGCGTCCTCACCGGCGTGCAACGCGAACTCGGCGATGCGGCGCTCCGGCCGCTCTTCGTGCGCAACGCCCTGGTGACCGGGAGCGACTTCGAACACCGCTGGGGGAACCGCACGTGGGCGGTGAGCGGCTTCATGGCGGCCAGTCGCGTGGGCGGCGACCGGCGCGTGATGACGGCACTGCAGCGCTCTCCCATCCGTGCGTTCCAGCGCCCCGACGCCACCGACCTGACGCTCGACACGACGCGCACCACGTTAGGCGGCTACTTCGGGACGTTGTCGCTCGCCCGCACCGCCGGCGAGCACTGGCTCGGGTCGGTGACGTACGAAGAGACCTCGCCCGGCTTCGAGGTAAACGACCTCGGCTTCCAGACCCGCGCCGACTTCCGCTCGCTCTCCGGCGCCGTGCAATACCGCGAGACGCGCATCGGACGCTTCATGCGCAGCTACGAGGCGAGCGTGTACATGACACAGGCGGCCAACTTCGACGGCAACGTCGTCGAGCGGCGCATGTCATTCCTGTCGTCGGGACTCTTCAACAACTTCGTGGGCTATTCGTTCTGGGGCTTCATCCAGCCCGAGACCGTCGACGACCGCCTGTTGCGCGGCGGCCCCCTCACCCGCAAGCCGATGGAGTGGCAGCTGCGGGGCGAGCTGAGCTCCGATACGCGCCGCCCGATCGTCGGCGAACTGGAGTACGAGTACAACCGCAACGCGCAGCGCGAGTGGCGGCACACGGTCTCCCTCGGGATGGAACTGCGTCCCACGAGTGCGGTGCGCATCCAGCTGCAGCCGGAGTTCGCGCGGCAGTATGACGTGGACCAGTACGTCACCGACGTCCGCGACGCGGCGGCGACGCGAACCTACGGCGGGCGCTGGATCTTTGGCGACATCGACCAGAGCGAACT
>Ga0075163_10014396_pt1 | contig 10211 bp, 9 predicted proteins | sample JI1023141ADNA_FD_71478 | JGI IMG/M metagenome (GOLD analysis project Ga0075163, IMG submission 71478) | Wastewater effluent complex algal communities from Wisconsin, to seasonally profile nutrient transformation and Carbon sequestration -... | ecosystem: Engineered > WWTP > Effluent > Algae... | reverse complement strand
TGGGGCCGACTCCACCGGACGCCGCCCGATGTTCAGGCGCGCCTCGTCGAGTTCAACCTGCATGCGAGCGCCCTGGTCGCCACCCGCTGGCGCATGCTCACCCTCACCAACGTCGCCGCCCAGTTGACGCCCTACGTCGTCCTCGTCTGCGCACTGGCCGGGCTGGGAGCCTTCCCCGATCCGGTGAGCTGGGTCGAGGTGTTCGCTGCCTACTCCATCGCGCTCCTCCTCACCAGCTTCCCCATCACTCCCGGCGGCCTCGGCACCGTCGACGCGGCGCTCGTCCTGCTCCTCACCCGATTCGGCGTCGACTCGTCGACCGCCATCGCAGCCGACCTGATCTGGCGCCTCGTGTGGTTCCTGCCGCAGCTGGTCGTCGGACTCGGCGCCTTCGGTATCTTCACGTGGGACCAGCGAAAGGACCGGCGGGCATGACGGCACCGCGCATCTGGCTCATCCGCCATGGCGAGACGGAGTGGAGCCGTGCCGGCCGGCATACCGGGCGCACCGACCTGCCCCTCACGGCGAACGGCGAGGCGGCGGCCGACGCGATCCGCAGCGAACTGTCGGGCGTCGTGGCGGGGCTCGTGCTCTGCAGCCCGCTGCTGCGCGCGAGGGAGACCGCGCGGCGGGCCGGCCTGACTCCCGACGCGATCGACGACGACCTCATGGAATGGGACTACGGCGCGTGGGAGGGCCGCACGACGGCGCAGATCCGGGCCGACCTCGCCGACCCCGGCTGGCTGGTGTGGGATCACCCCGTGCCGCCGGGCGGCACCCCCGGCGAGCAGCTGGACCAGGTGGCCGAGCGCGTCGAGCGCGTCATCGGCCGCTGCCGTCCCGTGCTCGACGACGGTCGCGACTGCGTCCTGGTGGCGCACGGTCACGTCCTGCGGATCCTCACCGCCCGCTGGCTCGGCCTGCCTCCCATCGACGGCAGGCTGTTCTCCCTCGACCCGGCGCGGCTGTCGGCGCTCGGCTTCGAGCACGAGACCCGGGTGATCCGCTGCTGGAACGCCACCAGCGCCGACCGCACGCCCTGACCGTCCGGGCTCAGGCCGCCCACGCGGCCGCCGGTGAGAGGATGCGCCCATGGCCGACCCGACGCCCGCCGGGGCAGCGAGCCCCGACGACACCCTGCGGCGCCAGCTGCGCTTCTCGCTCTTCCTCCAGGCCTTCGCCGCGGTGATGATGGCGGTGGCGGCGGGTGTCCGCCTCGTGGCCTTCGGCCTCGATGCCCTGACGGCGGTGCTGATCCTGGTCACCCTGCTGATCGTGGGGGCCGGGGTGTTCACCTGGACGAGGCTCCGCGCGATCCCCCTGGCAGGCTCCCGCCCCTGACCTGACAGGACGATCTCCGGTCATAAGGGTTCTTTGTGGCTCTTTGTCCGTTCTGATAATCTGAACGACGAAGATTCTCCCCCCACGATCCCGGAGTAGCCATGCGTCCGCTCGCCCGCGTACTGGTCGACGAGTCCCACCGTCAGGCGTGGTCGACGCGCCCCGAGGTCGCCGCCCGCATGAACCCGGTCAACCCCGCCGACGCGTCCTACGCGATCGCGGCATCGGCCGCGGTCCGCGCGGGCCTCGCCGTGGCGGTGCACGCGGAGGGTCCACTCGACGACACCCGCCTGTCCGACGTCGACGTGCTCGTCCTGCCCCACTCGGCCGACGACGTGTGGGAGCACACGACCGGTGTCGGCAGTCCCCGCCTGACGTCGGATGAGCTCGACGCGATCCAGCGCTTCGTCGCTGCGGGGGGCGGCCTGGTCATCCTCGCGGAGACCGAGCAGGCCAAGTACGGCAACAACCTGGCCGACCTCGCGAGCCACTTCGGCATCACCATCGACACCTGCACCGTGCAGGATCCGGCACACGCCTACAAGGACGTGCCCACCTGGGTGCGTGCCGACCTGGTGCGCGGCCCCCGCCACGACCTCACCGCCCAGGTGTCCCAGGCCTGCTTCTTCCGCGCCGGGACCCTGCACGGCATCGCGGCGGGCGACATCCTCGCCCTCGAGACCGTCGCCCGCACGTCGCCGGATGCCGACCCCGCGAGCGCGGCTCTGCTCATGACGAGCACGACCACCGGAGGACGCGTCGTCGTGGCGTCGGACTCCGACCTCTTCGGCGACGACTCCGTGACCGAGCTCGACCATCGTCAGCTGTGGCTGAACATCGTCACCTGGGCCGCCGGAGGCCGGGCCGCCCTCGCGTCCGCGACCGACGTCACCGGCGCGGCTCCGTGGACCGCCGACGACCCGGCGTGGGCCAGCCTCGTGGCCGCCGTCGAGGCACTTCGCCCGCTGCAGGCCAAGGACGGCTCCGTCGACGCCGCGAACGCCGAGCCGGCCCAGCAGGCTGTCGCGGCCATCATCGCCGCCATCGACGGCCTCGCTCCCCGCTTCCCGCACCAGGCCGACCATCTCGCAGCGACCCAGGTCGACCTTGCGCAGTGGGCCGAGGCCGGGCTGGGCACGCCGGACTTTCTCGACTCCCTCATGCTGTTCCGCCCCGACCTCAATCGCATCGACGGCATCGAGCACCTCGTCGTGTTCCCCATGTACACGCAGAACGGCAACCCGAACCGCAACGTCGAGGCGGTCATCACGCGCACCTTCTGGCCCGACTGGCTCGCCGAGCAGGAGCGCACCTACGACAACGCCGCCTTCGTCCCGATCGAGTTCGTCGGGTTCACCAGCGGCTACGACACCCACTCCGCCGTCCTGTTCCCCGAGACCGTGGCCACCCGCGAGACGACGCAGTTCTTCTGGGGCGGGATCTTCTGCGACCGCGAGGCCGCTCGCTTCCGCATGGTCTCGCGCGCAGCCGCCACCACCCTGCGCCTCTCCCTTCCGCCGGACGTCGACCTGCTGCTGAACGACCAGAGGCTGGCGCAGGAGACGTTCGTCCTGTGGGACCTGATCCACGACCGCACGCACAGCCGGGGCGACCTGCCCTTCGACCCCTTCATGATCAAGCAGCGCATGCCCTACTGGATGTACGCGCTCGAGGAGCTGCGCTGCGACCTCACCACGTTCCGGGAGACGCTCGTCCTCGACGAGGGCTCCACGCACCTGGGCCGCTTCATCCGCTACGCCATCCTCTTCGACCGGCTGTTCCGCTTCACGATCACCGGCGGACGCGTGCGGAACTACGACGGACTCGGCGGCCAGATCATCTTCGCGTGGCTGCATCGCCACGACGTCCTGCGCTGGACTGACAACACCCTCACCATCGACTGGGCTGCGGTCACCGACTCCGTCGTGGCCCTGTGCGACGAGGTCGAGGAGCTGTACCGCGGAGGCATCGACCGGTCACGGCTTGCCCAATGGATCGCCGCGCACGAGTATGTGAGCGGCCTGGTCGAGCCGCACCCGGGATCGGTCTGGGCGCGAGGGGCATCGGCTCTTCCGCTCGATGGCGAGATGAAGGAGGTCGTGGACGTGGTCCTTCCCGACGAGTTCCCGCTCAACGTGTTCTACGACTCCCTGCAGCGCAAGCTCGCACCGACGATCGAGGCGACAGCGGGGATCACGGCATGACGCCGGTCGCCCTCATCGCGGGCGCCGGCGGGGCCGGGGCCGCCACGGCAGCCGAGTTCGCCCGTCGTGGCTTCCACGTCGTCGTGCTCGACACCCGGCTCGAGGCCGCAAGCGCCGCCGTGGAGCCGCTGCGGCAGGCGGGCCTCGCAGCCGAGGCCGTCTCCATCGACCTGCTCGACGTCGGCGAGGTCACGGCACTGCGCGACGACCTCGTGACGCGGCTCGGGAGCGTCGACGTCGTCGTACACCTCGTCGGCGGATGGCGCGGGTCGAAGACGCTCGGACCGGAGTCCATCGACAACTGGAACGCGCTGAACCCTCCCGTCGTCGGCACCCTCGTGACCCTCACGTCGGTCTTCGGCGCCACGGTGCGCACCAGCGACCAGGGACGCATCTTCATGGTCACGAGCACGACCGCCGCAAAGCCCACCGCGGGGAACATCGCCTATGCCGCCGCCAAGTCCGCGGCCGAGGCCTGGATGACGGGCGTCGCCGACTTCTTCGACGAGTCCGCAGCCCGCTCGGTGACGGTCGCCGTCAAGGCCCTGCTCACCGACCAGATGATCGCCGCCGATCCCGACAAGGCCTGGCCCGGATACACGCATGTCACCGCCCTCGCCTCGGCCATCGCGGATGCCTCGACGGGCCCCGTCGACAACGGCCGGCGCCTCGATCTCACCCGTGAGGAATACTCGGGCGCATGACGACTGCACCCTGGCGCGGATTCGCCAGCGACAACTACGCCGGCATCCACCCTGAGGTTCTCGAAGCGATCGGCCGCGCCAACGCGGGGCACCAGGTGGCCTACGGCGACGACGACGTGACGGCCGCACTCAGCGACGCCGTGAAGGACCTCTTCGGGAGTCGGGCCTCCGTCTTCCCCGTGTTCAACGGCACGGGGGCCAACGTCGTCGCCCTCCAGGCCATGACACGGCGCTGGGAGGCCGTGGTGTGCGCGACCACGGCGCATGTGAACGTCGACGAGGGAGGTGCCCCGGAGCACGGCGCCGGTCTCAAGCTGTGGACCATCCCCACCGCGGACGGCAAGCTCTCTCCCGCACTGATCGACACGCAGGCGTGGGGCTTCGGCGACGTGCATCGCGCCCAGCCCGGTGCCGTCACCATCACGCAGTCGACCGAGCTCGGCACCGTCTACTCCCCCGGCGAGATCGCGGCCATCGCCGACCACGCGCACGGCCTGGGCATGTCCGTCCATGTCGACGGCGCGCGACTCGCCAACGCGGCGGCTGCCCTGGGCACCGGGTTCCGGGAGTTCACCACGGATGCCGGCGTCGATGTCGTCTCGTTCGGCGGCACCAAGAACGGCATCATGCTCGGCGAGGCCGTCGTCGTCCTCAACCCCGAGGCCGCCCCCGGCGTCGACTTCCTGCGCAAGTCGTCCATGCAGCTCGCGAGCAAGATGCGCTTCGTCAGCGCCCAGCTGCTGGCCCTCCTCACCGACGACCTGTGGCTGCGCAACGCAGGCCACGCCAATGCCATGGCCGCACGGCTCGACGCCCTCGTCCGCGGGATTCCCGGCGTGCAGGTGGTGCGCCCCGTCCAGGCGAACGCCGTCTTCGCCATCCTCCCGGCCGACGTCACCGCACGTCTGCAGGAGCGGTTCCGCTTCTACACCTGGGACCAGGTCACCGGCGAGGTGCGGTGGATGTGCTCGTGGGACACCACCGACGACGACGTCACCGGCTTCGCCTCGGCGATCGCCGAGGAGATGTCCCTCTCGCGCTAGGCGTCCGGCTGGCCGGCACCGGGCTCCTCGACGCTCGCGCCGTCGCGCAGCTGCTCGGCCGCCCAGCGCGTCGTGCGGTCCTGCGCGCGCCCCCGTTCCGCCCGAAGGGCCTGAGCGTCCGCGATCGCCCGCGCAGCGCCGGCATCGAGATGCAGTGCCATCACCTTGACCGGGCCGGGCGTCGAGTCGACGTGCACGCTCGCGAGGTCGAGCGGCCGCTCCCACGGGCCCTGGGTGAGGCGCACCGACTGCGTCCGCACGTGCGGGATCACCATGATGCGGCGGGTCAGCCGGCCTCGTCGGGCGACGAAGACGTGGTCGTCCCAGGCCACCGCGAGCCGGCTCCACTGGATGGGCGACCGGCGCCGGCTGCGATCCGGCGCCGCCTGCCAGTCCATGCCGGCGAGGTCGAGGCCCGGCAGGACGCGCGCGACGATGTCGTCGGCGATGTCGCGGGTCGCGACCGGGATGAGGAGCGTCTCCTCGGTGTTGCCGTTCGAGTCGGTGCCGCCGACCCCGGCGATGTTCACCCGCAGCCGCACCCAGTTCCAGCGCCGCCACAGCAGGGGCTCGACGAACTCGATCGCCTGCACGCGTCCGGGCGGCACCGTGCGGGTCTCGGTCTTCGCCAGGCCGAACCTCAGCCGCAGTCCGTCCGGCGACTGGCTGACGGTGAAGTTGAAGAACTTCATGAACTCGCCCACGACGATGAGGATGGGCAGGCCGCCGGTGAACAGCGCGAGGACGAGCCCTCCCCAGCCGCTGGTCAGCACCGTGAACACGATGATGAGCCCGGTCAGCAGCAGCAGGCCGGCCGTCACGGTGCGCAGCACGAGCGACACGGCGAGGTCGCGTGGTGCGACGCTCGCGATGGGCGCCTCGGGCGCCTCGCCGACGTCATGACGAAGGCCCGCGGCACGGGCCAGCAGCTCGCTGCGCAGATCGCGCGCGGCGGCGAGCGGCAGGAACCGCAGCCGGACCCGGGAGTCGTGACTGCCGGCCACCTCGACCGTCACCTCGGCGAGCGAGAAGACCCGGGCGGCCAGCGGCTGCGTGACGTCGACCGACTGCAAGCGGCTGAGCTGCAGCCGGCGCTGCTTCTTCGTGAGGATGCCGGAGTCGACGCGGAAGTCGCCGTCGTCGTCGAACCAGAACCACAGGTTGCGCCAGGCCAGGTAGGAGATGCCTCCGACGACCAGCGGCAGGATGACGAGGAGCGCCAGCGCGAGGAAGACGGTGCGCGCACCGATCGCGAACGCACCTCCGATGCTCAGGCTGAACAGGACGATGAGGGCGATGGGCAGCGCGCTGACGGCATGGACGAGCGGCGTGATCGGGTGCACCCTCCGACGCCCCGCCGCATCGACCGTGCCGTCTCCCGGCAGCTGAAGGCCGAGGCCGAGGTCGTCGCCCACCACCGAGCCGGAACCGGTGGGCGGCAGCGGAGGCGTCGTCTCCGGATCCATCACAGTCCAGTCGAGCGCTGCTCGCCGCGCTGGGCGAGCCGGTCGCGCAGGGCGGCCGCGACATCCGGCACGAGGCCGGGGATCTTGGCGTCCGTCGTAGCCGCGGCCGTGTGCAGCTGCACCGTGGTGACCCCCAGCCAGCGGTCGATGGGGCCGGCCTTGACGTCGACGAGCTGCATGCGGCCGTAGGGGACGATCACCAGGCGCCGGAACATGATCCCGCTCGTGACAAGGAGGTCGTCACCGCGCTCGCTGTAGCCGAAGGACCTCACCCGCCTGCCGATCAGCCACCAGAGCCAGACGAAGACGACCAGTGCCACTCCTGCGGCGGCCAGCGCCCACGCGCGAGGAACGCCGGGGATCAGGAAGAGGGCGACCACGCCCGCGACGGCCAGCAGCATGACCAGTGCCAGGGTGATCCGCCGGGCGGTGATGAGGCGCGGGGACACCGGTGTCCACACGTCGTCCGAGGTGAAGGCGTCCGTCGTGCGATCGGCCATGACTCAAGGCTACCGACCCCCGCCGCGCGAGGTCCGGTCGCGGATCAGGGGATCTGCGGGGGTCGTCCCTCGAACGACGTGGACAGCACGATGGTCGTGCGCGTCGACACGTTGGCCGCCGAGCGGATCCGGGCGAGCAGGTCCTCCAGGTCGGCCGGCTCGACCACCCGCACCTTGAGGATGTAGGCCTCCGCGCCCGCAACCGACCAGCAGGCCTCGATCTCGGCGATCGGTGCCAGGCGCTCGGGGACGTCGTCGGGCGCGGCCGGGTCGATGGGCGTGAGCGACACGAAGGCCGTGAGCGGGAGCCCGACAGCCCGGTAGTCGACCTCGGCCCGATAGCCGGTGATCAGCCCGCGCTGCTCGAGCCGGCGGACCCGCTGGTGCAGCGCCGACGTGGACAGCCGCGTCTCGCGCGCGATGTCCGCCAGCGACATGCGGCCGTCAGCACAGAGCAGGCCGATGATCTGCCGGTCGATGTCCTCCATGCGCACACCTTCTCAGAGACCATTCACCGCAGCGTCATACACTGGCCTCTACCGGGGAGCTCGCGAGATCGGCGGGCTGAGAGGGTGGCCGCTCCCACCGACCCATGAACCTGATCTGGGTAATGCCAGCGGAGGGATGGACATGGCTGTTTCGCGTATCCGGAGGACGACCGGGCTCGTCCTCATCATCGGGAGCCTGGTGCTCACGGCTGCCTGCTCGTCCGGCGGAGGGACCGACGCCGGCACCACCGGCTCCCCGACGGCAGCGGAGGCCGGCACGGTGACCCTGCTGGCGCACGACTCGTTCGTCGTCAGCGAGGCACTCACCGAGGAGTTCACCGCAGCGACCGGGCTGACCCTTGAGGTGGTCACGGCCGGCGACGCCGGGACCATGGTCGCCGGCGCCATCCTTGCGGCCGGGTCGCCGACCGCCGACGTGATGTTCGGCGTCGACAACACCCTTGCGTCACGGGCGCTCGACGCCGGCGTCTTCGAGGCCTATAAGGCGACCGACGCCGCACGGCTGCGGCCCGAGCTCGCGGGCGACACCGCGGATGGCCGCCTGACCCCGATCGACTTCGGTGACGTCTGCATCAACATCGACGACCGCTACTTCGCCGATGCCGACGTCGCAGCACCCACCACCCTCGATGACCTCACCCGCCCCGAGTTCAAGGACCTGCTCGTGGTTGAGGACCCGGGCACGTCCTCACCGGGCCTGGCGTTCCTGCTCGCGACCATCGCCCGCTACGGCGACGACTGGACGGACTACTGGCAGCGCCTCCGCGACAACGGCGTCTCGGTGGCCGGGTCATGGACCGACGCCTACACCGGCCAGTTCTCCGCCGGCGGCAGTGGCGGAACCCGGCCCCTGGTCGTCTCCTATGCCACGAGCCCGCCTGCGGAGATCGTCTACGCCAGCGATCCCAAGCCCACCCGGCCGAGCACATCCGTCATGACCGACGGGTGCTACCGGCAGGTCGAGTACGCCGGCGTGCTTGCGGGCGCGAGCAACCCCGACGGGGCCAGGGCCGTCGTCGACTGGCTCCTGTCCGAGCCGGTGCAGGCCGACCTGCCCCTGTCGATGTTCGTCTTCCCGGCCCGGGCGGACGTGCCGCTGCCCGACGTGTTCACCCGCTTCGCCGCGACTGTGCCCGCGCCGCTGCAGCTCGACGCCCAGCAGGTCGCCGAGGGGCTGCCCGACTGGCTCGCCGAGTGGGGGGCGGTGATGGGCCGCTGAACGCACCCCGCTGGCTGGGCTGGGCCTGGGCGATCCCGGCCGCCTTCCTGGCGGCCTTCCTCGTCTACCCCGTCATCGTCCTCGGTGCCCGCGTGGGTCTGGGCGACGGCTGGAGCGGGCTCACCGCGGCATCGACGTGGCAGGTCGCCGGGCTCGCGGCCGTACAGGCGCTCGCGAGCACCATCCTCGCCCTCGTCGTCGGCATCCCCATGGCGAATGTGGTCTCGCGCTACCGGTACCGCGGGCGGGCCCTGGCGCAGGCGATGGTGACGGTCCCGTTCGTGCTCCCCACCGTCGTGGTCGCCCTCGCGTTCCGCAGCCTTCTCGGGTCGGGCGTGCCGCAGGGCTTCGCCCTCGTCGTGGTGGCGCACGCCTATGTCAATCTCGCGGTGGTGGCCAGGATCGTCGGAGCGCAGTGGGCGCAGCACGACGACCGCTACGAGAACGTCGCCCGGACGCTCGGTGCGACGCGGTGGCAGGCGTTCGTCACCGTCACCCTCCCCGGGCTTCGCGGCGCCATCGCCTCGAGCGCCGCCGTCGTCTTCGTCTTCTCCTTCACCTCGCTCGGCATCGTCCTGCTGCTCGGCGACTCCACGACGCGCACCCTCGAGTCGCAGATCCTGCGTCAGACGTCCGTCCTCCTCGACTTCCCCGGGGCCGCCGCCACCGCCGTGATCCAGCTGGTTCTCGTGACCGGGGTGCTGCTGGCCGGCGCGATGGCCGGCCGCCGGTCGCCGCGACGCACCATGCGTCCGGTCGCGCTGCGGCCGGTGCCCGCCGGGCTGTCCGGCATCGTCGTGCGGGTCGCGGTCGCCACCACCGTCATCATCGTCATCGCGCCCGTTGCCGCACTCCTCCTCGACTCGCTTCGGGCCGGCGGGGCATGGAGCACGGCGTGGTGGTCGGCGATGGGGTCCGTCGACGCCGGCACGACCCGCATCGGATCGCCCCTCGGCGCCCTGGGCATGTCGCTCGGGTACGCCCTGGTGACGGCGGTCATCGCCAGCATCGTGGGAGGCCTGGCAGCCGTGGCCGTGCTCAGCCGCGGACGCGCGCGCGTCGTCGCCCTGCTCGCCATCGCCCCCCTCGGGGTCTCGGCCGCCACGCTCGGTCTCGGCACGCTGCTGGCCTTCGGACGGGGGCCTATCGACCTGCGCGGCACCGGGCTGCTGGTGCCCATCGCCCACGCGCTGGTCGCCGTCCCCCTGGTGGTGGCGGTCGTGGC
>Ga0075163_10014395_pt1 | contig 10211 bp, 7 predicted proteins | sample JI1023141ADNA_FD_71478 | JGI IMG/M metagenome (GOLD analysis project Ga0075163, IMG submission 71478) | Wastewater effluent complex algal communities from Wisconsin, to seasonally profile nutrient transformation and Carbon sequestration -... | ecosystem: Engineered > WWTP > Effluent > Algae... | reverse complement strand
TTCCGGCTATAAAACTTTTAAAAGTTCGCAATAGAGCCAGCTATTACTCACTTTTAAAAGTTTTATAGCCAAAAAAATCAAGTCGCCTAAAACATAGCATTTTGAAGCATCTTGGGTATAATCATTTAATAACATTTCATGATGTTCAACTGGATGCGTATTCATGTTAAACGAAACTGAAGCCGAGATTATTTTAAGAAGAACTCAAGAAATACTTAGCAAAGAACCTAATCTTGCAGCACTTACCTTAAATCATGCCCTTAATGATAAACTTAAAGAACCAGGCATGGACCTTGACCGTATTATTGCCTGTATTTTTGAATGTTATGCTGAAAGATTTGCCTTAGCCGAACGCGAATATACCGTTATTAAAGACAATAAAACCGGTGATTTTTTAAAGCACTATTTTCTCAGTTTTAAAGAGATAACCTATGGACTTCTCCATTCGCATATTAAAAAATTGGCCAATACATGGAAATCAAATTTAACGTATCAGCTTGAACCTTACGACTTGGTGTGTTGTATTAACCCAACAGGTATTGATTATGTGACACTAGAATTCAGTCTTACGTATAATCATGTCACCACTGTTCCTTTATCTGGCGCAAGCAACTATCAAGATTTGTCTCTAATTATTCAGCAAGCCAATCCCAAAGCCATCTTTGCAGGGCCTAAGGATTTATCCCTAGTGATAAACCTTGCGAAACAAAATAAAGAGATTAAATATATTATTGTGATGAACTATGATAAACGCATCACCCAAGACTATTTACACTATCAATCAGCACAAGCTGATTTAAAAAAACATCATTTAGATATCCGTCTTATAAGCCTTAATGCGCTTTTAACTTTAGAAAAAAACGACGTTTGGGAATTTTTACCCCCAACACCTAAAGACAAACAACGAATCATAAGAATTTTATATACATCAGGCAGTACTGGTTCACCTAAAGGTGCTATCTTTACTGAATTGAATGAAGTCTCTCATTGGCTTGTAAATTTTAACCCTTTTCCTGCGATTAATTTACAGATTTCACCCTTTCATCATCTCATGGGACGCGGTCTCTTGGTGGGTACATTAAAAAAAGGGGGGATCTGTTATTTTCCCTGTGATAATCAATTATCTTCAATTTTTGAAGATATAAGGTTAGTGCGCCCCACGGCAATCTCAGCTTTCCCCAGATTTTATGAATTTATTTATACTTATTTTCAACAGCAAGTTGCAAAGCGGGTTAAAACGCATCCCAATGATATTGAAATCATTCAGCAACAGGTAAAAAAAGAAATAGGGGCAACCTTTCTTGGAGACAGATTAATCGTCATGGAAGTGGGCGGCGCGCCTATGTCTCCAGAAGTTAAACAATTTATTGCTTCATGTTTTGACGTTTTTCTTATCGTGGCTTATGGTTCTACAGAAAGTAATGCGGTTATCATTCTCAATGATAAAATTCTAAGACGCAATGTCAAAGAATATAAACTTAGAGATGTCCCCGCACTTGACTATTACAGCACAGATAAACCTTACTCACGTGGAGAGTTGTGCGTAAAAATCAATCAATCTATCAAGAGCTATTATAAAAACCCTGAAGCCTCTAAAAATCTAACAGATGAAGAGGGATTTATTTGTACCGGTGATATTGTTGAAGACAGAGGAGAAGATACCGTCATTGTGATTGACCGAATTAAAGATATCATAAAATTAAGCCAAGGTGAGTTTGTCGCTTTGGGTAAATTATCAAATTTATTTGAATCTCATAGTCAAGTGATTCATCAAATGTATTGTTATGGCAATTCACACTATTCTTACTTATTGGCGGTAATTGTCCCAAACTTATCGGTTGTAGGTGAACTGCTAGAAAATCCTCTTGATATCCCACAGTTGAAAGATTTAATTAAAGCTGAACTCCAACGCGTGGCTCACATAGAAAAAATCAAAGCCTTTGAGCTTCCTAAAGACTTTATTATCGAAATAGAACCATTTAGTGAAAGCAATGGATTATTATCAAGTCTACACAAGCGTTTGAGAAAGGCATTAAGTGAACGGTATGGCGAGCGTCTTGAAGCACTCTACAAAACCTTAGAGACAAGTCAAACCGAAGACAATACCAGCACTAAAGACTTTAATTCAAGACAGGCTGTCTTTGATGACTTAATTAATTTAATAAAAATAAATTTAAATGTCCAAACGCTTGAGCACTCAAAGTCACTAACCTACGCGCAGTTAGGTGGAGATTCTATAAGTGCGATTGCGCTAACGATGGCGATTAAAGAGCGCTTCGGTATCTCATGGTCTGCCGATAGCCTATTAAGCCCTCAAGGCTCTATTCAACGCTGGGTCGATACTATTGTTGATGCCTTAAAAGAGAAAAAAGATGATGCAGTAACCTTTGAGAACATTCATGGCCCCAATGCAAAAACGCTAAAAGCCAGCCATTTAAATTTAAATCAACTCTTAGGGCCTGTCATTCTTAACAAAGCGAAAGAAATCCCTTTTACTAAAGAGACAAAAACCGTTTTATTAACTGGGGCAAATGGCTATTTAGGTCGTTTTATTTGTCTTGATTGGCTAAGGAAATTATCAGCCATTAAGGGAAAACTGGTGTGTATCGTTCGCGCTTCAAGCAATGAAGAAGCTAAAGCGCGCCTAGATGACGTATTCATTGGTGGTGATAATCGTTTAGAGCAAGAATATCTTTCCTTGAAAAAAGATACTTTAGAGGTCCTCGCGGGTGATGTTTCAATCGAGAATTTTGGTCTTGATAAAATAGCCTATCAACATTTGGCTGAACGCGTAGACCGTATTGTTCACTCAGCCGCTTTAGTTTCACATATTTTATCTTATGAAGATTTGTTTGCGCCAAATGTAATCGGAACGCTAGAGGTCATTCGCTTCGCACTTACCCATCATAAAAAATCTATTGATTATATTTCATCCGTTGCGATAGAGCAGCACCTAGAAAGCACAGGCCACATCAGTGAAGATTCGCCATTAAAACTTAATATTGACTTGCATGATAATTATGCCGCCGGTTATGCTGCTAGCAAATGGGCGAGCGAGCAATTATTACGCAACGCATCTTCTCAATTTGGACTAACCATTAATATTTTCAGAAATAACATGATGCTAGCGCATCAAGTATACCTTGGTCAGATTAACACACCAGATTTCTTCACACGCTTACTATATAGTGTCATCGAGACTGGTTTAGCGCCACACTCTTTTTATAAAAACAACCCGAAAACCGCACATTATGATGGGTTGCCTGTGAATATTGCTTCTGCGTGTATTGTCGCTGTGGGGGATACTTATCACCATGAATGTCGAACTTATAACGTCAAAAATTATAATATTAATGATGGCTGCTCATTAGATGCCTTTGTTGATTGGATAATTAAGGCCGGATATGTCATAGAAAAAATTGATAATTATCAAGAATGGCTTAAATCATTTACGCAAGCCTTACAACAACTAGATATCTATAAACAACGCCATTCAATTTTAGCTTTAATTCATGGTCTAAGCACCCCACAAGACGCGACACGCGTTTTATCTAACTGCGATAACTTTAAACATTTAATTCAAAAAATAAAACCCTCCATTGAGCTGCCCCATTTGGATGAGCAATTTATTTTAAAGTGCTTAAATGATATAAAGGCCGAAATGAAAAGTACCAAGAACTCATAACAAGCTAAGGTTTTATCAACAAGCGTATCATAGACTTGCTCAAATCGAGCTATTTGGTTTTGAAGTTAATTGGGCAGATCATTTACAGACTGCACCCTCTGTGATATTGTTCATTTTAAGAGCAAAACACGAGGAAATAATTTATGTCCAGAGAAAATAAATCTAATTGTAACAACTCACCACCAAGTCAACGACGCTCATTTGATTTCATTATGAAACAAATCAATCAATTAACCCAACATATTGCGCTGAATCAACCACTCATAATTGAATGGACGTCTATTATTAGGCACTCTCGCAATAAAGCAGCGCTTCGCGAAGCTAAGGAGAATGTTAAAACACTTACTGAAACACAGCGCGAACTGGTTAGTGCTAGACAGGAGCTTCTCGATGCGTATGAATCTTTTAGTGGTATTGTGTATAAAAATTACATTTTTGCTGTTTTAAATGGCTCGTCGCAAAACTTACCCAAAACGGATTCCCCTGACAAGAGCTCAACACTGAGTAGATTCACTGTATTTAGGCCTAATAAGGCTGGAAATAATTCAGATAGTACTCACGTCCCTGGCCGCTGCGAGAACACTTCTAAAGTAAACTCTTATGTTTAGAATGTTGCAAGCTTTTTAAAGTTCAGGGGGGGTAGCATTCTTAGTATGGGGCTTTAACACCTATTCTTCAGAGCCAGTGAGGAAAATTGCGCTATGGGCAATTATCAGTCCTTATAAAACCCTAAACTCATGCGCCAATCGCTCTTTTAATTGCGTGATTTCGCGCTCAATAAATCCTATATCTTGTTTTAAGGTTAAAATCGTCTTCGTGTCATCTTTTTCAAGTCGTAAAACGGCGGCCTCTAGCGCCACCTTTTGCGCTGACAACTGCGACAGACGCAGCTCTATTTGTCCCGCCCACTGTTGATAGGAGACCATCTCATGTATGTCCATATTGGCAGATGGATGACTTAAACGCGTCGATGCAAGTCGACATATTTTAACTAAAACTGTGATTTTTTCGTGTATGCGATTAGAGAGATATTGGGCTTGTGAAAGCACCTTAAGTTTTGAGAGTCTCGATAAATCAAACCTAATATCTTCGATACAATCCTGAAAAGTCATAGAAGATTTGTTTTTAAATAACTCGCGGGGCAAGGCTTTCATTTGTGTGCTTTTTAAATGCTCTAAATGCCACTCGAGCTCTGGCATCCTCGCTAATAATACCGCAACCATTGATTCATAAGCCAAGTGACGCTCCTAAGTACGCTGACGCTTCTCCCACGCGCTGGCAATAAAGGGCGGCAAGCACATGAGCACTAATCCGCCAATCAGTAAAAACTCATAATGAGAAGCTGTGCCGACATTAATCTCTTGTGGTGGAATAAAACTCACGGCAAGTGTTGTACTCACGCCAATCATGCCAATGACTGCGACCGCAAACACGCCCCAAAACCCACCAGGGATTTTAAATAAACGCGGGTGATTGGGGTGTTTTTTGCGAAGCTTAATCCCTGCTGCCAACATTAACAAATACATCAACATATAAAGTTGGGCCGCCAATGCCGTTAATAACCAATACGAGCCATTAACCGAGGGCATAAATAAAAACAAAGCTGACAGCAGTGTCACAATCACGGCCTGAAGTACCAACATCACAACCGGTGCACCTTGTTGATTCACCAAACAAAAAACACGCGGCAAGTTGCCATCTTCAGCTGCCACTAATAACCCTTTTGTTGGCGCTATAATCCAGTTGCTAACGCCACCTAAGCCACCTAAAACCAGCATAATTGCAACTACCGGCATCATAAATGACAAATGATACCGTGCAAAAAAGGCATCAAAGGCTTGCATGATACCGGCCACCAAATTAATGTCATTTTGTGGCAATACGATAGCAATCGCAAGTGATCCAAAAATTAAAGTACTTAAAATTATAATGACGGAATAACTTAGTGCCTTCGGAAAAGCACGTTGGGGATTTTCAACATCATTGGCATGCACTGTTGCAATTTCTATCCCACAGAAAGACAAAATAATGGCCGTCAGGGACACCCACATCGATTTATCTGTCCAATGAGGGGTAATGCTTGCTAAATCAAGTTTGATTTGAATAGGATTAGAGCCTGCCATCCAAGCAGCGCCTAAGCCAATAATTAAAGACATCGGCAACAATAATCCGCAGATAGCACAAATATTACTAAATAAAGCTGACGAAGTCATACCATGAAGGTTAATAAAGGTCACGCCCCAAAAAGCCGAAACAATCACCGCCCACAAAAAGTAAGGGTTCGCTGCAAGCATTGGGTCGATTAAATAACCAATCGTCCCCGCCACAAACGATAAAATGGCAGGATACCAAATGACATTTTCTATCCATTGCAGCCAAATGGCTAAAAAGCCCGTTTGCTTGCCAAAGGCTTCTTTCACCCAAATATAAACCCCACCTTGCTTGGGCCAACCTGAAGCAAGTTCTGCAGAAATTAAAGCCGTAGGGATCAAGAAAAAGATGGCACCCAAAGTAAAGAAAGCGATTAATTGACTGCCAAACAAGGCAGTCGCTGGCAAGTTCCGAATACTATCAACAGAACCCACTGTAATCATAATGAGCGTAAAAACACCCAATGCATAACGATTTTTATTCATCACTTAATCGCAAATCAAACATAAAGCTGTCTAAAATACTAGGTTAGCCTTAAAAAATCAATGCAATAATTAACAATCAGAACAAACCGAGCCACGACCGTCAGGGAGTGTCACCAGCAGGACTTACGAAAAATGCCAAGGTCGAGGCATAAAAAGTTTTCAATGAGGGATAAATGACCGAATTGAAAACTTTTTATAACGAAGAGATTGGGGTTTTTCGTAAGCCCTGACCAGAACACCTGTAAACACGCCCTTACGGTCGTGACTGAGTTGTGGTATTATTGGGCAAATTTACCGATATAATACTTAGCATGCCTATATTCATCTTCTCCCACATTATTATTTTATGTCTTAGCAATATCTTCGTGCTTTTTCCTGTAACACTATACGGTGTGGCAACGACTTATGGGGCATTTACTTACCCTTTTATTTTTGTCTTAACCGATTTAGCCACTCGCATTTATGGGCCAAGCTTTGCAAGACACGTTATTTATACTGCATTTATACCGGGTTTAATTTTATCATTTGTGCTGTCTTCATTGATTCAATACCATAGCATTCCCCTGCATTTAAGCTTACCGCTAAGAGTCGCCATTGCGGGGATTGTGGCTTATATTATAGGGCAATTGATGGATGTTGTGATATTTACACCGTTAAGAAAACTAAATGCCTGGTGGGTGGCGCCCACGATTGCGACTTTTGTGGGTAATATTATTGATACTTTTTGCTTCTTTGCCGTTGCATTTTATCATTCTAGTAATGACTTTTTATCACAACATTGGCCTGAAATTGCCATGGCTGACTTACTCGTAAAGATTGTCATCAGCCAAGTGGCGTTTGTTCCTATCTATGGCTTATTATTTACCCGCTTGAAAATATCGCCAGAAACGCTATAATGAAAATTGAAACCACTTATTACAAATTTCATAATGCAACGAGAAACCTATATCCAAACAATCAATCAATTATTTGACGTTAACCCCGTCGTTGCATTACTTGGTCCAAGACAATGCGGGAAAACAACAGTCGCTAAACAATTTATAGAACAAACAAATGAACCTGTTCTCTTATTGGATTTAGAAAATCCTTATGATTTAGCGCGGCTTGACGCCCCCATGTTAACGCTAGAACCCCATACAGGGCTTATTATCATCGATGAGATTCAATTAAGACCTGAATTATTTCCTGTATTGCGTGTTTTAATTGATCAAAAAAAATCAAGAAAATGGCTTATATTAGGTAGTGCATCACGAGATTTAATCAGACAATCTTCTGAAACCTTAGCAGGCCGCATCAGTTATTTAGAAATGACTCCCTTTGCTTTATCTGAAGTTACGGATAGAGAAAAATTATGGATCAATGGCGGCTTCCCCCCATCCTATCTTGCAAATAATGAAGATACAAGCTTCCAATGGCGACAAGACTATATCAGTACTTTTTTAGAACGGGATATTCCCATGTTGGGCTTTCAAATTCCTGCACGGGCCATGCGTCGTTTTTGGATGATGTTAAGCCATTACCATGGTCAAACATTCAACGCCTCTGAAATTGGTAAATCCATGGGAATTTCTCATGTAACGTCAAGGCATTATTTAGATATTTTAACCGGTACATTTATGATTCGGGAATTGATGCCCTGGTTAGAAAACTTAGGCAAAAGACAAGTCAAATCCCCAAAAATATATTTTCGTGATAGCGGGATTTACCATACATTAATGGATATAAAAAACTATCAAACCTTATTCTATCATCCTAAACTTGGCGCATCTTGGGAAGGGTTTGCACTAGAGCAAATTATCATCAAAATGAAAAGCCGTATAGAAGATTGCTATTATTGGGGTATTCATGGTCAAGCAGAACTTGATCTATTACTATTTAAAAATGGAAAACGATTGGGTTTTGAATTTAAATATTCAGATGCGCCAAGACTCACAAAATCCATGTCCATCGCCTATGAATTATTAAATTTAGATAAACTTTTCGTTATAACACCAGCTGATGTTCAATATCATCTCACTGAAAATATTGAGGTTGTGAATCTTAATACTTTCATCAAAAGTAAACTTGATTAATATTGTCATCAGCCAAGTGTCATTTATTCCTATCTACGGCTTATTATTTGCCCGCTTCAAAGCGCGCTATGCTGTCTAGAATTTCTTGTTTTGCTTTATCAATACCTTGCCAACCTTCCACTTTTACCCATTTACCTTCTTCAAGGTCTTTGTAATGTGTGAAAAAATGCTCAAGTGATGATAATAATTGTATGGGTAAATCAGCGTGTGTTTTAACATTGTCATACATTTTAGTGAGCTTAGAGGTCGGAACTGCTAATAATTTTGCATCAACGCCCGACTCATCGGTCATTTTTAGCATGCCAACGACACGACAAGGGATAACAGAGCCACTAATTAAAGGAACAGGACTTACGACTAACACATCAACCGGGTCACCATCTTCAGATAAGGTATTGGGAATATAGCCGTAGTTAGTGGGGTAAAACATTGCTGTAGACATAAATCTGTCTACAAATAAGGCCCCACTTTCTTTGTCAACTTCGTATTTTACAGGGTCGCCGCGCATTGGGATTTCAATAATTACATTAATTTCGTTTGGCACATCTTTACCACTGTTGATTCGCATTAATCCCATTACACTGACTCCAAAAATAAAATTTAAGCCGCATTATATAAAATTCTTGTCATAACCCCAACATGTTTGTACGATTGCGCCTAAGATTTCGTACAATAGATTGTAAATATGACCCAACATTGGTTAAAAGCAACACTCCCCATCGCCGCATTATATGCTTTTCGCATGCTTGGGCTATTTATGCTAATCCCTGTTTTTACAATATTGGCACCTGATTTATCTTATGCAACACCGACGCTTATAGGTGTGGCACTTGGGGCCTATGGCTTATCGCAGGGCATATTACAAATGCCTTTTGGTTTGTTATCTGATAAATGGGGTCGAAAGCCCTTATTAACGCTTGGATTGTTATTATTAGTCGGAGGAAGCCTGTTAGGAGCATATACAACTTCCATCTATGGCATGATAATCGCACGTATCTTACAAGGCGGTGGTGCGATTGGCTCAGTCCTTATGGCAACCCTTGCTGACACTGTCGATGAAGCACCAAGAACCAAAGCGATGGCGATTATTGGCATGACCATCGGCATCTCGTTTTCTGTAGCTTTAGTGATTAGCCCCATTATTTCAAGCTATTACGGCCTTAAAGGGCTCTTTTTATTTACAACCCTATTGGCCTTTTTAGGTCTTGCCATAGTGGCTTTTGTCCTTCCATCACTACCTAACCCTACCCACAGCAATACCTCAATCCTATTAATCAAACAAATATGGAAAAATAAAACACTACAACAACTTAACTTTGGTATTTTTTGCCAGCACTTTATCTTAACCACCACCTTTTATGCTATTCCCTTATTACTGCGTCAATTTATTCAACAATCAGCACTAACAAGCACTTGGCAATTTTATTTACCTATTATGTTGGGTGCATTTATTTTAATGATGCCTTTAATTATTATCGGTGAAAAAAAGAAAAAGTCTGACTTTGTTTTTTCGATAGCCATCGCCATGACGCTCTTAAGCCAGGGGCTGCTTAGTGTGTTTTTTAGTCATTGGTTGGCTTTTGTGGGCACAGTATTTGTCTACTTCATTATGTTTAATTACCTTGAGGCCAATCTTCCCTCTAAGATTTCAAAAAAGGCCCCCTCTGAGGCCAAAGGTACTGCCATGGGCATTTACTCAAGCTTCCAATTCTTAGGGATATTTTTAGGCGGTGTGAGTAGTGGATTATGCTACTCACATTTTAATGTTCATGGGATATTTATCATGAATATGATGATAGCAGGCGCTTGGTTTTTTAT
>Ga0075163_10014394_pt1 | contig 10212 bp, 11 predicted proteins | sample JI1023141ADNA_FD_71478 | JGI IMG/M metagenome (GOLD analysis project Ga0075163, IMG submission 71478) | Wastewater effluent complex algal communities from Wisconsin, to seasonally profile nutrient transformation and Carbon sequestration -... | ecosystem: Engineered > WWTP > Effluent > Algae... | reverse complement strand
CTCACCCGCTGCGCCCTGGCGGTGCGGGAAGCCGCGCCCCACCTGCCCCTCGGCATCAACGCGCTGCGCAACGATGGCCTGGCGGCCCTCGGCATCGCCGTGGCGGTGGGGGCCGAGTTCATCCGCGTCAACGTGCTGGTGGGCGCTTTGGTGACCGATCAGGGCCTCATCGAGGGGGTGGCCGCCGAGCTGCTGCGCACCCGCCACGCGCTGGGCCACCGCATCGCGATCTTGGCGGATGTGGCGGTGAAGCACGCCGCACCCCTCCACGTGCTCGACCTGGAGAGCCTGGCGCGCGACACGGCGCTGCGCGGGCTGGCCGACGCCCTCGTGGTTTCGGGCAGCGGTACTGGGCAACCCACCGATCCCGACCGCGTGGCGCGGGTGCGCGCGGCGGTGCCCGGCGTGCCGGTGCTGGTGGGCAGCGGGGCCACCGCAGCAGGGCTTTCTTCTTTGAATGCGGATGGTTACATCGTGGGCACGGCGCTCAAGCGCGCCGGTCGGCTGCACCCCGAGCCCTGCGCCGAGCTGAAGGCGGCCCGGGATGCGCAGGCGGCGCGGCGGGCTGGATGAGCGCGAGCGCTCTGGCGCCCGCAGGCCGGGGTGAACAACAGGGCCCGAATGCGGCATGCTGGTGAGGTCATGAACGGCCGGTCGGACGAACAGCTGCTGGTACGCTACGGCATCGCCCTGTGGGGATCGCTGGCGGTGCACGCGCTTGCGTTCGTGGTCCTGTCCGGCACGCTCGACCTGCACCCCAAGCCCTCGCCGCCCGCCCGGCCGGTGCCCGCCAAGCCCATCCCCATTATGAGTGAAGAGGAGGTGGACCGGCTCATCGCGCTGGCCGACAAGCACCCCCGACCACCGCCGGTGCCGGCGGAGCGCAAGAAGCCCGAGGAGGTCAAGCCGCCCGAGCCTGAGAAGCCCAAGCCGGTGAAGCCCCAGGGTCAGGTGGTGGAGATTCCGCCGCCCGCCCGCGAGGAGGTGCCGGACGACGCGCGCTTGCTGTCCGACTACAACAGCAAGGTGGAGAAGGAGATGCAGTCGGCCAACATCCGGCCGCCCACTCCCGAAATGCACAAGTCCGACCGCAAGGTGCTGTCGCCCGGCGAGGACAAAGACGGCCAGACCAACGCCCCCAACCGACGGCGGCCCGACGCGTCGGCGGCGCGCACGGCGCCCAACCCGGGGGATGCGGAGAGCCCGGGCACTACGCCGGGCCCCACGCCCAAGCCGGGGGAGGTGACCCCGCGGGTGGCGGAGCCGCGCAGCAACATGCTGCCCCAAGGGGACGGCCCATTTCGCCCCTCCGAGGAGGCGGCCCGCGCGCCCGAGGCCGAGCCCGGCGGGGGCGGCACCGTGGGTGGGGCGGCCGAGCCGCGGGACTGGATGGCGCTGTTGCCCACCCTGGGGCCGGAAGATCTGGCCCGGGAAGAGGGCTCCATCGACCACATCGACGACATGGAGCGGGGTGACCAAACCTTCCTCAATACGCGCGAGTTCCAGTACGCGTGGTTCTTCAACCGGGTCAAAAATGGCGTCCAGCGGCGCTGGCGCGCGGTGGAAGCCCACCGGCGCAACGATCCCTATGGCCGCGTGTACGGCGTGCGCGATCGGCAGACGGTGGTGGAGGTCACGCTGGATGCCCAGGGTGGCCTGGAGGACATCGTGATCGCCTCGGACAGCGGCGTTGCGTTCCTCGATGAGGCCGCCGTGGCGGCCTTCCAAGAGGCGGCCCCGTTTCCCAACCCCCCGGAAGGCTTGAAGGATCCCGACGGCCGCATTCGCTTCCGGTTTGCCTTCTTCCTGGAGATCAGCGGCCGCGGCATGCGCTTCCTGCCCAGCCGCCCGCCGCTGTAGCGCAGGGCACCGCAGAACGGCGCGAGCAAGCGCCTGATCTCACGCGACTTTTTGGTGCCCCGCGCGGCTGCGGAGCGACGGGAAAAGACGGGTCGTGGGCCAGTTTTCAAACGGGCCCACGACCTCGCGCCGACACGAGTTGCCTTCCCGATCGGGTCCGCCTATAACACGCGGTGCACGCGCGGGAGGGGTCATGGCCGAGAGTGTGGTCTGCGGAAGTTGCGGCGCCAGTGTGCCTGCATCCCACCGCTTCTGCGGACAGTGTGGCAGCCCCATGCAGGGCACCGCGCCACGCACCGCCCTGCAGACGGGTTTTTTTGGCGCGGTGCAGACCGATGCGCGGGCCCGCCTGGTGCTCATTCGCGGCGAAGGCCTCGATGGCGCCACCTTCCAGCTCTCCGGCCGCCACGTCGCCGGCCGCAGCAGCGGCTCCATCCTGTTCCCCGATGACGCCTACCTCTCCCCGCGCCACGCCGACTTCGTGGTGGAGGAGGGGCGCGTTTTTGTGGCGGATGCGGGCAGCTTGAATGGCGTCTACCTGCGCTTGCGCGAGCCGGTGCGGCTGGAGGACGGCGACGCCTTCCTGGCCGGCGAGGAGCTGCTGCGGGTGCAGGTGAGCGACTTCGGGGGCACGGTGGCGGCCGACGATGGCACCCACTTCTTCGCCAGCCCGACGCCCGCCCTGGCGTGGCGCGTGACCCAGATTTTCGAAAGCGGCCGGCCTGGCGCCTGCGTGGTGGCCCAGGGCCGCAGCCTGGTGATCGGCCGCGAGCGCTGCGACATCGACTTCCCCCACGATCGCTTCATCAGCGGCCGCCATTGCCGGCTCGACTTCGGCAGCGGGGGGGCCACCCTCTCGGATCTCGGCTCGCGCAATGGCACCTACGTGCGCATTCGAGAGCGCCGGGCACTGAGTGATGGCGACTACCTCTTTATTGGGCGGCAGCTTCTGCGGGTGGAGGTCTCGGCGTGATCATCTGTCCCACCTGCGCGCGAGATAACGAAGATCATTACAAATTCTGCCTGGGCTGCGGCACCGAGCTGACCAAGGTCGTGGGTGCCACTCGGGCGGGTGGCCAGCCGGTTGAGGCCAGCGAGCGCACTCAGGCTCCGCGGATGGCGGTGGTGGTGAAGTCGCGCCCCATGGCCACCGGGACGGGCCGCCCGGCGACGCCGATGCCCGTCGCGCAGGCCGTGGCGACGGCGCTGCCCGTGGCGACGGCGCTGCCCGTGGCGACGGCGCTGCCCGTGGCGACCCCGGCCCTGGAGGCTCCGCCGCTGCCGGATGTGGAGGTGCCGCCCCCGGGTGAGCCGCCGCCCTTTGAGCCCTCTGCGGTGGAGGCGTCCCCCACTGCGCCGCCCTTTGGGTTGCCGCCTGAGGTTGACGCGGCCGAGCAGCACGACGCGGCCCCCACGGTCGGGCCGGTGGTGATCCCGCTGGAAGAGGCGCCCACCGTTGATCGAGAGGCCGACGACGACCTGGCCTCGGGTGATGGGTCTCTGGACGACGGATCCCTGGACGATGGGCCCCTGGAGGCTGTGCCCCTGGACGCTGTGCCCCTGGACGCCCTCCCGCTGGACGTCCAGGCCTCTGATCCCGACGCAGCTGCGGCGGATTGGGACGAAGTCCCAGCGGCGGAGAGCGCGCAAGCGCCCGAGAACATTGAGGAAGCCGGCGATGCTGCTGGGGAAGGGGACAGCCGCCCCCCGACCCAGGAGATGCCGTTTGCCGACGCCACGCCCTCGCTGCAAACCGAGGATGCTCCGCCCCCGGCGCTCATCAACCTGGCCAAGCCGACCGAGTCTGCGTCGCTCGTGGGGCAGTTTGGTGAGGGTGGTCTGGACGACGTGGGCGAGCGCGACGCGCTCGGGCAGGACCGCCTGGATGATCGGGCCGATGCCCCGCCACCCTCCGTGGACGTGTTTGGCATCGCCGAGCCCCCCCCGGCGCGCATCGTGCGGGTGACCGGGCCCATCGAGCTGGGCATGGTGGTCGATCCCCCGCTGGAGCCGCTGCAGTCGGTGGGTCTCGACGAGATTCCGCTCTCCACGCGCCCTCCAATGATGGCGGTGGAGGCCACGGTCATCGGCGATGGGCCGGGTTTCGAGGGCTCGTTGGCGTCCCGCGGCGAGACCGGCCGGGTCTGTGGCAACTGCGGCAATGCGGTGGCCCAGGGCTTCAAGTTCTGCGGGGTGTGCGGCAACCGCTTCGAGCTGCGCACGCCCATGGCCAGCCCCGCCCAGCGTGCGTGGATCGTGCTCATCCACCCCGATGGCAGCGAGGGCGGCGCCTTCGAGTTGCCCACGGGCGAGTGCGTGGTGGGCCGCGCTCAAGGCAACGCCCTCTTCGCGGACGATCCCTTCCTGTCCCCCCGCCATGCCGTCTTCACCAACGCCCCCGGCCGCCTGGCCGTGCGCGATGAGGGCAGCCTCAACGGAGTCTTCCTGCGCCTGCGCGAGGAAGTGGAGCTGATGCACCGCGACCTCTTCCGCGTGGGTCAGCAGCTCCTCCGCTTCGAGGACATCCGTCAGGTCCGTCCTTCGGTGGCCGGCGCCGCTGACGGGACCCTGATCTTCGGCTCACCCACCCGCGGCTGCTGGGGCCGCCTCGGCGCCCTGGTGGCGGTGGAGACGCCGGCCCAGGTCTGGACGCTCTCCGGGCCGCAGGTGGTGCTGGGTCGTGAGCGCGGCGACATTCGCTTTCCCCAGGATGGCTTCGTCAGCGGCACCCACTGCGCCGTGAGCACCCGCCAGGGGCGCTTCTACCTGGCGGATCAGGGCAGCACGAACGGCACCTACCTGCGGGTCAAGAGCGAGCAGGTGGTCAACGACCGCGACCTGCTGCTGCTGGGCCAGCAGCTCTTCCGCGTCAACGTCGAGGCCTGACGACCCGCCCAAACGGGCCGCAACGCCTCGACGCTGAGGCCCATTTATCCAACAAATTCGCAGGGTTGTGGCCGCGCGTGGGCGCTTAAGTCAGCGCGAAGAAGTGCGTATCCAGGAAGTCGGTCACCGCCAGATCCACCTGGGTGGGGTGCTCGATGGGTGCGGTGTGTGTGCCCTCTTCCACCATCAGCAGCTCGCCCTGGGGCAGCAGATCGGCCATCTCGCGGGACAGCCGCCCGGGGGTGAAGCGATCCTGCTCCCCGGCCACCACCAAGACCGGGATGTTTAGCTGGCTCAGCCACGGGCGCGCGCTGTGCTGGCGGGTGCCATCGAGCATGTCGAGGAACAGCCGCGGATCCATCATGGACAGGTGCGCGAGGTAGGGCTCGAAGTCGCGCCGGCGGGCCAGATCGGGGTGGATCTCGGTCATCCGGGCCACATGGAAGGCCGCCGGCAGCTTGACCAGGCGGTTCCAGGCGGCGCGCATGACGGTGCCACCCACGCGGACCGCGCCGCGCATCATGGGCAGGATGCGCTCGAGGCCGCGGCCGTCGTGGAAGGTGCCCACCGGGTTCTCGAAGCTGCCACACAGGAGGGCCAGGCCCTCGATGCGGCTGCCGTCACGGTGAGCCAGCTCCAGCGCCACCTGCACCCCCATGCTGTGGCCCAGCGCCACCGCACGGGTGCAGCCCAGGTGGTCCAGCAGCGCTCGCCAATCGTCGGCGAGGTGGTGAATCAGCACCGCCGCCTTGTCCTTGGGGGGATCGCTGCGGCCGTGGCCGCGCATGTGGAGGTGGATGATCCTTCCGCGATCGAGGAGGTGGGGGCGTAGATAGCGCCAAATGAACCCATCGCAGCCGATGCCATCGCAGAGCAGCAGATCGATGTCGCCGGCCGTGCCTTCGATCTCGTAGTAGAGGCGGGTGCCGTCGAAGGACTCGAACCAGCCATCCTGTTGAGTGGGGCCGCAGGCCAGCTCCGCTTCGATTACGGGCTCGTCCATTACTTGACCTCCCAGCGCAGGTTCACGATGGCGGGTGGGCCCGAGATCCGCAAGTGGAGGATCTCGCCGGCTTTGATCTCGCCGGGCACCGCGAAGGTGATCCAGTACGCCCGCGAGAGCGCATCGGCATAAGGGAAAAACGGGGTCATGTCCGCGAGGGTGTCGTCGGAGATGCGCTCGACGCTGATGGGCGCCAGGGCCTCGCCATCACGCATGAGGCGCGCGCGCAGCGTCGCCTTGTCGCCGCGCTCCAGGTCGTTCCAGAACGGATCGTTGGTGACCACGGCCGCGAAGAACCGCACCTCCTGGTGGGCGGCGGCCACGCGGGCGGTGCGCTCGGCGCGGGCCTCGCTGGGGCTCATGCCCAGGCGCTGGGACCGCCGAGTGGCATAAGAGGCCGCAAACGCTGGGGAAAACCAGGTAGCCCGCACAAAGACGCGGCTCTCCAGCTGCTCGTACGTCTCGCCGCGGCGCGTCCAGGCGGGCAGCGCTTCATCTTCGTACGGCGGGACGGGCGCATCATCCGCGAGCAGCCAGGGCGCCACGGGGGGGGCCCCGCATCCGGCCAGCGCGCCTGAACCGGCCAGCAGCAACAGCACCAGCCACCTCATGGCAACCGCCCTTCGAAGTCCGCCCGCGTGAACAGGGCCTGGAGCGGCAGACCTGCCGCTGCCAGCCGCTCGGCGCCCCCGGCGAGGCGGTCAACGATACACACCACCCCGAAGGGCCGCAGGCCCTCGGCGCGCACCCGCTCGGCGGCCAGCAGCGTGGAGCCACCGGTGGTCACCACGTCCTCCAGCAGCAGCACCGCAGCGCCGTCCGGCAGGTTGGCCGCCCCTCAAGGTAGGCCTCCGTCCCGTGTGATTTCGGGGTCTTACGCACGATGAAGGCGGGGAGCAGGCGACCCTGCTCCAGGGCCCGCAGGCTGACCGCGGTGACCAGCGGATCGGCGCCGAGGGTCATGCCCCCCACGCCCACCGCGCGCTGGCCCAGGCGTGCCTCCAGCGCTTGCAGCGCCGCCAAGAGCTGCTGCCCGAGGGCCGCGGCCCCCAGAGGGTGCAGGGCGGTTTGCTTGCAGTCGAGGTAGAAGTCGCTGACCACGCCCGAGGCCAGCACCACCGGGCCGCGGCGCCAGGAGAGATCGGCCAGCAGGGTCAACAGACCCGACCGGTCGGGCACGTCCGCAGTGCCCCGCGGTTCAACCAGCGGGGGAGGGGCGGGGGCGTGCGGCGGGTGACTCACGGCTCCTCGCCGGCGTCCTCGCCTTCGGGTCGAGCGGTGGCCGGGCGAGCGGGCCGCGCGGCGGGTGCCGTGCGCGGCGGGGTGGCGGCGGGCCGAGTGGGTGTGCGGGCCGGCGTCGGAGCGGGCCGCCGGGCCTGCGCGGGCCGGGGGGCGTCATCCTCATCGGGGGCGTCGCCCATGTCGAGGAGACCCCGGAACCGAGCGCCCTCGCGCACGATGATGCGCGGCGCCACCAGATCGCCGATGACGCGCGCCGTGCCCAACAACTCGATGGTGTCGGTGGCGGTGGCGTTGCCCACGAGGATGCCGCGGATCTCCAGGCGGGTGACCTCGAGATCGGCGTCCGCCCGGGCCTTCTCATCGATGCGCAGGGCGCCCTTCAGGTGGACCGAGCCCTCGATGCGACCCAAAAGATCAATGTCTTCAGCACCTTCGATGCGCCCGGCGACGACGGTACCGGCGGCGATGGTGGTGGCGGCCTTGCTTGCCATGCTCAGCGCTCCACGTCCATGTCGATGCTGCCCTTGAAGAGCGCGCCGTCGGCGATGTGGATGCGCGGCGAGCGCACATCACCCACCATGCGGCCTTCGGCCTTGATCTCCACACGGGTGGTGGCGGTCACGTTGCCGGTGACCTCGCCGCCGACCTCCACCGAGGCGGCCTCGATGTCGGCCTCCACGGTGGCGGAGTTCTCGACGAACAAGTTCTCGGCGATGGCGATGCGGCCCTTGACGGCCCCCTGGACCACCAGCGACTCGGCGCCCGTGATTTCGCCATCCACGGTGATGGAGCTGCCAATGACGGTACTTGCCATGGTTACGCTTGCCTCCCGGTCTAGCGGCGCCGGTTTGTGCTCGAAGCGCGGGGCGCATCGGCCCCGGGCACTTCAAAATCCATCTGCACGCGCCCCTTGAAGTGGGCGCCATCGGCCACCACGAGGCGGCTGGTGGTCACGTTGCCCACCAGGACCGCGCCCGACTCCACCACCACCCCATCGCCCGCGGCGACGTCGCCCAGCAGGCGGCCGCGCACGGTGACCGCGGCGGCCTCGACGGTGGCGGCCACGCGGGCGCCTTCGGCGACCAGCAGATCACGCGTGATCTGCACGGCCCCTTCGATGCGGCCCTCCACCTGGAGATCCTCGTCTCCGGCGATGGTGCCACGGATGGTGATACCCGGTCCGATCATGTCGCTCTGCTCCGCGCGGGTGGCGTGGCTGGCTTCATAGCCGCGCCTGTCGGGGGTGTCAATGCGCCCGGGCCGGGTCCTCGGACCAGGCGGTGGGGGGGCCACTCTGCGACGCTGCGATGCCCATGGGCTCGACGGTGAACGTGCCGCCGGCGATGTTGAGCACCGTGGCGCGCCCGCGACCGGGCACCCAGAGTGCGCGCTGCCAGGGATGGGTGAAAAACGTCTCGTGGAGCGCCACTTCCTCGACGCCGGGCGTGCGATCGTCGGCCGACACCGCGAGGTACCAGCCGATGATCTCCGACTCAGGGAAGTGGAAGCGCAGGCCCGCCGTGGCGGCCTTCCACTGCACGCGGAGGTAGCGGCTGAACTCGCCGACATCCACCACGTGCGTGCCCGCGAGGAAGCCCTCCACCTCGGTGTAGGGCCGCCGGCTCTCGGGATCGAGGTAGCGGCGCCCCACCAGCAAGCCCCCGCCGATGCGGTCGGAGCGCCACGTGGCGTTGAAGCGCAGCTCCTCCAGCACATCGGCGAAGATGAACAAGGACGTCGCGGCATCAGCGACTTCCTGGAGGGGCGGCAGGGGCTTGGGCACGGGCTCAATCACGGGTTCGGCATCGCACACTCGGCGGCAATCCACAAGCCCGGCGATGTGCGCTCCACCGAATGTAGCCATGCCCAGGGCGGTCGTTGGTGCGGCTCATCTGTCCGAAAAGCCAAGTGGAATCCGGTAGATCGACGTCAATCGGGGGGGATGGGTGCCGCAGCGAGGCCAAAGATTGCCTCTGGTACATACCGTCGTGCGCGACGTATCATCGCCCCATACTGAGCGGGGGATGGCGTGCACGGGAGCGTACAACGACGGTTCGGGTGGGCCGCTGGGGCACTGGTGTGGGTGGTCATGAGCCTCTCCGCGTGTGACGACGCGGGCGGGGGCGGGACAACCACCGGCCTGCGGGTGGAGGGCAACCTCCCCCAGGTGGAGCAGCTTCGGGTGGTCGCCAAGCGCGCCGTCACGGCCGACTCCGGAGGCAGTGGGCGGGCGGTGACCGAAAGCCTGCTGGCCGCTTCCCCGGCAGAACTGGCGGCCGGGGTGCGGGTGCCGGCTTCGGTCCTGCCCCCCGGGGACGAACCCGCCTACGTGCATGTGGTGGCGCTGGCCGCCAACGTGGTGGTGGGTATCGGCGACGGCGCCGCGGATTCCACCGTGGTGGTGCACCCGTACGACCCGGCCTGCGACCGCGACAGCGATACCTTCCTCGACTGCGACATCGCCAATTGTTGCGCCTCCTTGTCCGCCGGCCTGCGCGCCGAGTTCAGCGATTGCCACGACGATCCGGCGGTCACCCAGCCCACCCCGCCCGATGCCAAGCACCGCGTGGCCACGGACGCCCACGCCTTCGCCCCCCGCGAGCGCGGCGACGACTACGCCACCTGCCAGAACGGCCTCGACGACGACTGCGTGGGCGGCGACCGGGTCTGCGACTCGGTGGACGCCGACGGCGACGGCATCCAGCTCGCCCAGGACTGCGACGATCAGGATGCCACCCGCGGCGCCGGCCTGCCCGAGCGGCCCAACAACGACGCGGACGACGACTGCGACGGCCAGGTGGATGAGGCCACCGATCTCGATGGCGACGGCTACGCGGGCGACGACCCTGATCCGACACGGGCCGACTGCGACGACGCCAATCCGCGGGTACACCCGTTCCGCGGTGAGGTGCCCTGCAACGACATCGACGACGACTGCGTGGGCGGCGATCGCTGCGTGATGAACGATCTCGACGGCGACGGCGTGGCCGCGCCGATGGATTGCGACGATCACGACGCCGGCCGCTACCCCGGCGCCGCCGAGCGCTGCGGTGATGGCATCGATCAGGACTGCGCCGGTGGCGACGCACCCTGCCTGGCGGGCGACACCGATCAGGATGGCTTCGGCGAGGGTCAGGACTGCGCCGAGGGCGATCCGACCCGCTACCCCGGCGCCCCCGAGCGCTGCGATGACGGCGTGGATCAGGACTGCGACGGCGCCG
>Ga0075163_10014393_pt1 | contig 10213 bp, 5 predicted proteins | sample JI1023141ADNA_FD_71478 | JGI IMG/M metagenome (GOLD analysis project Ga0075163, IMG submission 71478) | Wastewater effluent complex algal communities from Wisconsin, to seasonally profile nutrient transformation and Carbon sequestration -... | ecosystem: Engineered > WWTP > Effluent > Algae... | reverse complement strand
TGCTCGAGGCGGTTGAGCTGGCCGCGGAAGGTGTGCTCGTCGATGATCTCCGGGGACACGAGCTCGCAGGCCCAGGCGATCGCGCGCTGGTGGATCTGCGCGGCGAGGTCGGCGCGAGCTTCCTGGGCGCGCGGGCCGGAGCCGAAGCGCTTGCTGTCCTGGACGCCGAGCCTGGTCAGCGCGGTGGTCGACTTGCGGTCGAGGACGACGACGGCGAGCGCCATCGGCCCGAGGATCGGGCCGCGGCCGGCCTCGTCGACGCCGAACACGTGCTTGCTGGCGCGGGCCGCTCGCGGCCTGGGGTCGGCGCTGGTCGGCGTGACGGGTGGCGGGAGCGGAGGTACTTCCGAAGGAGGGGAGAGCAGCTCGAGGGTCACGCGGCGACTCCTTCGCGGCGGGTGAGCGGGGCGGTGATGTCGGTGAGGGGCAGCTCGAGGGTCACGCGGCGACTCCTTCGCGGCGGGTGAGCGGGGCGGTGATGTCGGTGAGGGGCAGCTCGAGGGTCACGCGGCGACTCCTTCGAGGCTGGCGAGCACGGCGTCGATGCTGGCGACGGTGGTCGTGCGCAGGCGCAGGGCCTCGGCGCGCGGGGCGGAGGCGGCGGTGTGGCGGGCCTGGCGGTGGGCCTGGCGGATGTGGCGAAACAGGCCGCGCACGAACTTTCGCCAGCTCGCGGCGACTGGCTGGAGGGCGACGCGGTAGCGCTCGCGCAGGGGGGCCTCGCCCTTGGCGACGGCGGGGCCGTGCTCTTGCACGAGGTTGGCGACGAAGCCGGAGGACTCGAGGCTGTCGAGGAAGCCCTGGGCCCAGGGGACGAGGCGGCCGGTGAGCACGTCGCCGAGGGCCTCGGCACCTGGCGTTTGGGTCAGGTCGGCGAGGGCGGTCTGGAGGGCGCGGAGCATGCTGTCTCTGAGGACAGCCGAGAGGTAGGTGGCGTCCTGCGGGGCGAGGAAGGCGCGGGCCGGCGCGGCGCCGGGGCGGAGGATGCCGAGCGAGAGGCACTCGCGGGTGAGCACGTCGTCGAGGCCGAGGATCTGGCCGTAGAGGGTGTCGGCGAAGCTGACGAGGCGGAACTCGAGCTGGGCCGGGTCGCTGGCGTCGCCGACGGCGGCGGCGTCGGCCTTGGCGTCGAGCGCGGCCGCGGTCGTCAGCACCGCCGTGCGCGCGCGGTTGAGGGCGTCGCCGAGGCGACGCGCGGTCAACGAGCGCTTGAGCTCGCGCGCGCGCTTGAAAAAGTGGCGCTCGAGCGAGTCCTCGACGGCGATGAACGGGTCGGCGATGTCCGGACGCGCGAGGACGTCGGTGCCGGTGTTGTCGGGAGCGGCCGCGTCCGGGGGGCTCGTGCGGGCGGGGTCGTCCGCGCGTCGTCGATCGGTGCCGGGGCCGCCGTCGGCGGGAGGTTGGGTGCGCAGCTCGAGCGCTGCGCTGGCGCAGACGGGGAGGACGTCGAGGAGGAGCTCGCCGAATTGTTCGCGGAGGTAGGCGACGAGCTCGGCGCGCTCGTCGTCGTCGAGGGTGTCGACCTTGTTGAGGACGCCGAGGACCTGGCGGCCGTCGGCGCCGAGGCTCTTGAGGGCGCTGCCCTCCGAGGCCGCGCCGCCGCGGGTGGCAGAGAAGATCCAGATGATCGCGTCGGCCTCCTCGACGAACTCGCGGGTGACCCGCTCGTGAAAGGTGTCGAGGGCGTTGAGGCCGGGGGTGTCGACGACGGCAGCGTCGCCGAGGCGCGGGCCGGTGCGCTCGATCTCCATGTGGCGGATGCGGCTGGCCTCGAGGTCGTCGAGGTTCTGCAAGAAGGTGTGGACCTCGTCGCGCGCGACTGTGCCGATCGATCCGTCGCGGTAGTGGACGCGGGCGCTGCCGCTGGGGCCGCGGCGAAACAGGTTGATGGTCGAGGTCGTCGGCAGCACGCCCATCGGCGCGACGGCCTCGCCGAGCAGCGCGTTGATGAAGGTGCTCTTGCCCGACGAGAACTCGCCCATGATGGCGATCGTCAGCGGCCGGGCGAGGCGCTCGCGGGCCGCGATCACGCCGGAGAGGGCCTCCTGCACGCCGCCGAGCGGGACGCCGAGGATGCGGCCGGGGATCGCGGCGAGCATCGCGGTCGCGGCGGTCAGCAGGTCCTCGAGGCGGTTGCTCTCGACCGGGCGCGCGAGCTCGATCAGCAGGGCGCGCGCGTGCTGGTGCTCCGGGAGCTCGGTCAGGACGTCGACGAGGTACTCCTGCGCGGCCTCCGGGAGGTCGCGTTGCAGGCACAGCTCGGCCGAGGCGAGCGCGCGCTGGCTGTGCAGGACGGTGAGGCGCATGCCCGGGTCGCGCAGCGGCGAGACCTCGTCGGGGCCGCGCGGGCCGCCGAGGTCGGCCTGCGCGCGGAAGCGCGGCGGGGGGCCGGGCAGGAAGTCCTCGCCGGCGTGCTCGTCGCGGTCTTGCAGGCGCTTGCGGGCGTGGAAGATGCGCAGCTCCTCCGGGGCGGTGGCGCCGTGATCGTGGAGTTGTTTGCGGATCGCGGCGACGACCGCGGGCTCGAAGAGATCTGCCCGAAGGGACAGGTGGGCGAGCTCGTGCAAGTAAGGTTCGACGAGGTCGGGCGGGGCGGCGCTGGCCGACTCGACGAGGGCCTCGAGGCAGGCGGTGCGGGCCGGGAGCGGGGCAGCGGCGCCGGCGGCGGGCCAGGTGGCGGCCTCGGCGAGGGCCCACAGGCGCTTGCGGCGGGGGTCGGCGGGGTCGCGCTGGAGGTGGCGCAGGGCGAGGTCGCGGGTGAGCTCGGGCTCGCTCTCGGCGCCGAGGCACAGGCCGATGCGGACGCGCAGCTCGTCCCAGGAGTTGTCGTCGGGGGCGACGCGGGCGAGGGCGGTCTCGGTGCCGAGACGGTCGCCCTTGGCGGCGAGGGCGAGGGCGAGGTAGGCGCGGGCGGTGCGGGCGGCGGCGTCGGGTTCGCCGGAGATGGGCTCGGCCTCGCTGCCGAGCCACGCGATCGCCTCGTCGACGGCCTCGGCGGCGAGCGAGATCTGGGCGCCCTCGGCGAGCAGGAGCTGGCGCAGCGGGCCGCGGGTGCCCTCCGGCAGGCGCGCGCGCGTCTTGTGCAGCTCGAGCAGCGCGCGCTCGTGGCGGCCGCGGCGGGCCTGCGCGAGCGTCGTCAGCAGGTGGAACACGAAGCGGGCCTCGGGCTGCAGCGCGCCGGCGATGTCCTCGACCGGCTTGCGACCGCGGCGCAGCGCGTCGAGGCTGGCGTCGAACTCGCGGCGCAGGAGGTGCTGCGCGGCCTCGACGAGCAGCAGCGCGGGGCTGCGATCGGCGCGCTTGCCGAGGCCCTGGGCGAAGGCGTGGAGCACGTCGGCGCGGGCGGGCTCGACGAGCGCCTGCTCGACGAGCGTCAGCGCGAGGCTGAGGAGCAGGCCGACCTCGTTGGGCCGGGCCTTGAGCGGGTCTTGCAGGCGCATGTGGGCCGCGCCGAACTGGCCGGCGAGGCGCATCTCGCGGGCCTCGGCGAGGGCGCGCATGACCTCCTCGGGCTGCTGCGGGCCGGCGACGTCGGTGATGACCTTGCCGACGCGCTTGGCCCAGCCGCCGAGGGTGGTGCCGACCGAGCGCAGCGTGCCGGCCGCGCCCGTCGGGCTGTCCTGCTTGTCATGCTTGTCATGCTTGTCATGGTCGTTGTCGTCGCTGCCGTTGGTCATGCGGGCTCGGGGGTGGAGGCGAGGGCGGCGAGCTCGCGGCGGAGCTCCTCGAGGCGGCGCTCGAGCGCGCGCAGCTCGGTCAGCGCGGCGCGGCGCGGGTCGGGGACGTCGGGCTTCGCGGGGTCGGGCGCCGGCTTCGGGGGGTCGGGCGCCGGCTTCGCGGCCGGGGCGGACTTCGCGGCGGGCTTTGAACCTGGCTTTGCAGACAGGTCGGCTGGCTTTGGGGACAGGTCGTTTGAACCTGGCTTTGCGGACAGGTCGGACGGCTTCGGGGACAGGTCGGCCGCGGGCGGCGCGAGGGCGGCGGCGCGCTCGAGCAGGGCCTGGAGGTGGGCGCCGAGCTGGTTGTGGGCGAGGACGACGTACTCGCGGAGGCCGGCGACGTGGGCGTCGACGGCGCGGGCGAGGGTGGCCTCGAGCTCGGAGAAGCTCTGGGTGAGGGCGTGGGGGACGGTCTTGCGGGCGGCCTCGCGGAGCTCGCGGATCGATCGTTCGCGCAGGAACATCGTCGCCAGCGGGGCGGCGATCGTCACGAGCATGCCGGCGACGATGTTTCCGAAGTACATGATCGCGGTGCCGGCGATGCCGACGGCGAGGGTGCCGGCCTCGACGCCGACGGAGGGCGGCTGCAGGTGCACGACCGGGCCGCGAAAGCCGAGGTTGAGCATGGTCTCGGCGAGGCGGCGCTGGGCCTGCTCGCCGCAGGTGTGGATCGCGTCGCGGGTCAACTGCTCGAGCGCGAGGCGCAGGCGCTCGGCCTCGTGGTAGGTGAAGTGCAGCAGCGCGTCCTGGATCGCGCCGGGCAGCAGGTCGGCGGTGCTGCGCAGGTCGTTGCGCTCGAGCTGGGCGAGGATCGAGGTCTGCAGCTCGGCGCGGAAGTCGACGAGGTGCTGGTGGCAGCTCTGGACGATCTGCGCGCGGCCGGCGGCGATCGTCGACTCGATGTGGTCGAGGTCGAGGCGCTGCTGCACGAGCGCCTCGCGCACGGCCTTGAGCTCGGCCTGCAGCGCCGCCGACTCGAGGCGCAGCGCGCGGGCCTCGATCGCGGCGTGGTGCAGCAGCAGGTCGACGCTGCGCTGCAGGCTCGCGCGCGTGCGCGTCGGCAGGACCGTCTTCGTGGTGCTGGCGAGGGCGAGCAGGCGTTCGCGCAGGCGCTTGACCTCGCGGGTGCCGAGGCCCGTGCCGTCGGGCTGCTTGCCGGCGCCGCGGGCGTCGGTCTGGAACACCTCGACGGGGCCGGGGAGCACGGCGGAGAGCTCGCGATGGATGTGGTCGACGAGGCTCGGGCGCTCGCTCTCGGGGACGAGGTCGATGCGGTTGAGGGCGAGCAGGAGGGTCGCGCCGGTGCCCTCGGTGCCGCCGAGGGCGAGGAGGGCGTCGCGGAGGAACGCGACCTCGGTCAGCTTGAGCACCTGGGTGGCGTCGAGGACGAGCACGATCGCGTCGCCGCGCGGCAGCTCGCCGCGGGAGATCAGGCTGCGAAACCGGTGGAGGTCGTTGATGCCCGGCGTGTCGATCAGCTCGATGCCGGGGCCGAGGTGCTCGCTCGGCGTGGTGACCAGCAGCGCGCCGACGAACTCCTCCTTGCCGCGGGCGAGCTTCGCGAACTGCTCGGGCTCGAGGCTGGTGCGCGCGCCGTCGGGGGCGACGAGGAACCGGCCGAGCGCGTCGCCGCGGACGATCTGGACGACGGCGCCGGTGGTCGGCGTGACGCCGCTCGGGAGCAGGGCCTCGCCGAGCAGCGCGTTGATCAGGGTGCTCTTGCCCTGCTTGATCTCGCCGAGCACGAGCACGCGCAGCTGGGCGCTGTCGAGGCGGCGACCGGCGTCGGCGACGATCGTGTCGCCGAGCCGCGGCAGGCCGAGCTTGCCGGCGATGTCGGCGAGCTCCTGCGCGCGATCGTGGAGGGTGGCGGCGAGGTCGGCGGCGGGCCGCGGGTCGCGGGGGGTGAGATCGGCGTTCGGCATCTTCGGCATCAAAAGATCCCCAGGCGTTGGGTGAGACGCTGATCGCAGCGCGCGAGCGGCCAGGCGTCGGCCGGGACCTCGTAGCCCGCGGCGAAGGGTGGTGAGGGGCTCGCCGCGGTGGCCGCGCTGGCAGCCTTCGCCGCGTCGGCCGCGCTCGCGTCGGGTCTGGCCGCGGCTGCGTCTGCGGATGAGCCGTTCGCGCCCTCGGGCAGCGCCTCGGGTGCGTGCGTGTGCATGAGCTGCTCGACCAGCGCGGTCACCGAGGGGTTGTCGTGGGCGAAGCGCTGGCTCGAGCGCACGCGGGCGACGACGCGGCTGCGGTCGAACTCCTCGAGGGCGCGGCGGCGCTGCGGCAGGTCGGCGAGGCTCGGGTACCAGGGCGGGAGGTCGCGGGCGCTGCGGGCGAGCATCTGCGCGGCGGGTTCGAATTCGCCCGCGGCGAGCAGTCCGGCGCGGTCGGCCGAGAACGCGGCGATGCGGCTGAGGGGGTGCAGGAGCAGGCGGAGGGGGCCGTGGCCGCGGCTGTCGTGGAACGACACGTAGTGGGCCATGAACAGGGCTGCGTGGCCGCACTGGATGTGTCCGAGGCCCTGAGCGAGCAGGAAGGCGCGCTGCGGAGGGGAGAGGTCGGCGAGGCCGCGGGCGTCGAGGACGAGCCAGTCGTCGCTGTTGCGGGCGTTGCCGAGCGGGGTCACGAGCGGCCAGGTGCCGCGCGCCGACGGAGCGAGGAGGCGGACGGAGGGGAGGGTCAGGCGCAGCAACTCGGCGATCCTGACGATCTCTTGCAGAAACGGCAGCGCGGCGGCACCTTCGGGGACCTGCAACTCCTCTCGCATCAAGTCCTCGGCGACGGCGGTCCAGCGCAGCTCGAGCGCGCGCATGAAGGTCTGCGCCGCCATCGACTGGTTGAACGACCGGAAGCGGCGCACATCGACGCCATACGCGTACGTGACGCGCGCCATGTCCTGCTCGAAGGAGCGAAACTGCCGGCGCTGCACAAAGCGGCCGAGATCGAGTGGGGAGGTCACTGGAGTGATTTTAGCAGGCACCTGCCGAATCTGTCGCCGCGAAGATCCAAAAAGGTGCCGACCGGCACGCGAACCAGCTTGCGGCAGACCTCTGATCTAGGTATGCCCGGCAACGAACGGTCCCATGGCTGCCGCCAAGCACATTGAGCTCCCGGCCGTCGTCGTCCCGCCGCACCTGTGGACGCGCAGCGGGCGGCCGGTGCAGGGGCGGATCGTCCAGGTCGTGGTGCCGGGCGCGCTCGTCGTCGCCGGTCTGCTCGCGTCCGGGACCGCGACGCGCGTCGGGCTCGTGCTCGCGGGGCTCGGGCTGTTCTTGCTGCTGCCGGCGATGGTGCTCGGGCGGCTCGAGCGCCTCGGTCGCGAGGCGCAGGCGGCCGACCCGAAGGCCGCAGCGGCGCTGCTGCGGACGCTGCGACACAAGCCGGTGGTCAAGTTCTTCGCGCCGCACGCGTGGCTGACGCTGCAAGAGGCGATCCTTCAGCTCAAGACGGGCGAGGGGAAGGCGGCGGCGGTGAACTTCGTCGAGACGGCGCGGCTGGTCCGCCAGCCCGACGCGGTGATGCTGCTGAGCGCCCAGGCGCACGCGCTGGTGGTCGCCGGCGAGCGCGCCGAGGCGCGCGAGATCCTGCAGCGGCTCGCCAAGGAGAACCTGATCGGGCCGCGCGACCAGCTCGACCTCGGCATCGTGCTGCTGGTCGAGTCGAAGAAGAACAAGCAGGCGCTCGCGTACATCGAGGCCGCGCGCAAGACGATCGGCGACCACCCGCGGGTGCTCGCGGCGATGGCCCTCGCGCTGCAGAAGACCGAGCGCATCGACGAGGCGTCGGAGCTGCTCGAGCAGGTCCAGATCGCGCTGCAGGGCGGCGAGGCCGACCCGGTCGTCGAGGACCTGGTCAAGCGCGCGCGCAAGGGGCTGCAGGCGTTCATCGAGGCGCAGCTGCGCCGTGAGCGGCGCTCGCGTTCGCGGCGCACGACGATCGTGGTGTCCAGCGACCTCGCCGCCAGCGAGATCGTCTCCGGGGAGATCGGCGCCGGCGATCAGGCGCAGCTCGATAATCCGACGACGAGCTTCCGACCCGCGGGCGAGGCCAGCGTCATCTCGAGCAAGTCCGTCGACGGCGAGCTGACCAAGGAAGAGCGGACGATGCTCAACATCCCGCAGCAGCGCTCGCGCAGGGATCCGGGGAAGGAGTCGAGCTCGAGCTCGTTCTCGATCGAGGAGGACTCCGCGGCGCACGAGGAGGCGAGCGACACGAGCGACACGAGCGAGGGTGTTCCGCTGAGCAGCTCGCTGTTCGACTCGGTGTTGACGGCGCTGTCCGAGCCGGTCCCGGCGACATCGGCGAGCATCTCGCTGATCAATCCCGCGGTGACGGTGCCGGTGGTGAGCGAGTCGAGCAAGCTGCTCGATGTGCTCGCGCCGATCGTGCCCGAGCCGCAGCCGTCCCCGCCGCCGACGGCGCCGCCGCCGACGAAGCCGGGCGAGGTCGACGTGCCGGTGTTCCGCCGCAAGCAGACGCTGCTCAACGTCCCGGCGGTGCCCGACAAGGCGCTCGGGAACCTGCCGACAGGCGGAAACTCGGGGCTCACGAACGGGCCGCAGCTCGCGTCGCTCCCGATCGCCGGTCCGAAGGCGGCGTTGCCGACGCGGCCGCGGGCGGAGAAGCCCGCGTTCACGCCGCCGACGAACGCGGCGCCCAGGGGCACGCCGATGTTCCGCGCGCCGACCATCGGCAAGCTCGACGACAAGGACGCGGACGAGGGCGACGAGCCGGGCCGGCGCTGAGCGGCTGGCGCTCGCGACGGCGAGCGCGAACGGGTGGCGAGCTCGGCGACGCGGACGCGAGCCGTCGGCAGCGTTGCGCGGTCGCTCGAGCGCGAACAGGCGCCCGGTCGGGGCGCCTGTCGTTTGGGGCATGTCCTCGAGGACAGGCTAGTTGATGCCGTGGAGCGGGTCGTCGGTGGACACGATCTTGGTCTTCGGGTCCTTCTTCTTCTTGTCGGACGACGAGCTGCTGCTGCTTCCGCCGCCACCACCGCCGCTGGGGCGGCCTTCCTTGAACTGCGTGCCCTTGATGGCGTTCGCGCCGCCCTTCACCGTGTTGGGGCCCTGCGTGTCCGGCGGGATCTCCGGGGCCTTGATCACCGTCGTCGGGCCAGTCGGGGTGGCCGGCGCGGGGTCCTCGCCGCCGCGCAGCGCGAGGTAGCCGCCGAGGCAGACGAGCACGACGACGATCCCGATGATGATGCCCCACGGCGGGTTCGAGCCGCGGCGGGACTCGTCGTCGAAGCTGCTGCCCGCGCTGCTGAACGAGCGCGCCGAGGAGAACCCGGAGTCGTCGGAGGAGCCGTACGACGGATTATTAAAAGAGGGCGGCTCGGGCGAGTGGCCGAAGGGCGACGTCGTCGGCGCGGTGAACGTGGGGGCCGCGACGGGAGCCGCGGCGATCGGTGCCTGGGCGGCGCCGCCGAAGGGCGACGTGGGCGGGGCCGACTGGGGTGCGGTGCCGCCGAACGGCGACGAAGGCGGAGCCGATGGGGCCGGGACGGAGGCGAAGGGCGAGGCTGCCGGGGACGGGGCCGACGCGAAGGGCGAGGCCGTCGGGGATGGGGCCGACGCGAAGGGTGAAGCCGTCGGGGATGGGGCCGACGCGAAGGGGGAGGCCGTCGGGGACGGTGCGGACGCGAAGGGGGAGGCCGTCGAGGATGGGGCGGACGCGAAGGGTGAGGCTGCCGGGGACGGGGCGGACGCGAAGGGTGAGGCCGTCGAGGATGGGGCCGGCGCGAAGGGCGAGGCCGTCGGGGATGGGGTCGACGCGAAGGGCGAGGCCGTCGGGGATGGGGCGGACGCGAAGGGTGAGGCCGTCGGGGATGGGGCCGACGCGAAGGGTGAGGCCGTCGGGGATGGGGCGGACGCGAAGGGCGAGGCCGTCGGGGCCGGGGCGGACGCGAAGGGCGAGGCCATCGGGGATGGGGCGGACGCGAAGGGCGAGGCCGTCGAGGTCGGGGCGGGGGGTGAGGCCGTCGGGGTGCTCGCCGTGTTCAGGATGGCGGCTTGCGCGGCGACGTCTTCGCGGCGAAACAGGCGGGTTTCGGCCTCGTGGGTGCCGGACAGGTCGCCGAAGTTGGTCTCGTCGTCCTCGTCGGCGGCATCGCCGCTGTCGCCACCCTCGGAGCCCTCGCCTTGCTCGGCGGCGGCCTCGAGCTCCGCGTAGAGGGCCCGGATCTTGGCGTCGAGGCGCTCGATCGCCTGGGTGTGGAGGCGCAGCGTCGGGGCGTCGTTCGCGGTCTCCAGCGCGGCTTCATGCCGGTTGCGCTCTTCTTCCATGCTCTCGAGCCGCGCGAGGCTTTCCTGAATCCAGTCTTCCGTGGCCATAGGTGATGGGGCTCCGCTCAGTTTCCGCGGTTAGGAGCGCGAGTCGCGTCTCTCGACAGGCATAATACACAGCGTTCCGTGCGCTCCAACCATTAATTCCCGAACGCGCGCCTACCTCGGCCGATCTCCTCGTCGTCATGAACCCATCGCTGACTCCGCCGTCTC
>Ga0075163_10014392_pt1 | contig 10213 bp, 10 predicted proteins | sample JI1023141ADNA_FD_71478 | JGI IMG/M metagenome (GOLD analysis project Ga0075163, IMG submission 71478) | Wastewater effluent complex algal communities from Wisconsin, to seasonally profile nutrient transformation and Carbon sequestration -... | ecosystem: Engineered > WWTP > Effluent > Algae... | reverse complement strand
AGCAGATCAACCACCTGCTCACCAGTGCGTGCCACCGGATCGCATCTTCGGTATTGGTACTCGTGTTGGTGTTGGTGTTGGCATTCGTGTTGGGTTTGACCTTCGTGCCGAGCACGGCGAAGGCTGACCCGCTGCGCTCTTCACGAGCCCTGTGTGTCGAGCAACACTTTGCGAGAGCACCGAGATTCACCGGCCGGAGCGCAGCGACCGATCCCTACGCCAACCACTGCGCACCAAGGTGCTTTCTTTGCTTACTTTCTTTGCACCAGCAAAGAAAGTGAGTCGCCCCCGGGGGCGAGACCCCGGCCGCAAGCCAAACCCCTACCGCTCAGCAATGTAATGCTGCATGGACGGCGCCTCCCCGTCCCGAAGATGCCGCAGCAGCTGCGATTCCAACTCGCCGTCGGCCAGCGTCGCCCGCGCCCGCTGGTGCAGGTAGTCCGCCCAGCTGGTGACGATGAACCGCTCCACATACCGCGCCGGGTCGGACAAGTCGCGGTACACGCGCCAGAACGTGGCCCCATCCCGTCGCCGCGGCCCGCGCAGCAGGCTCACGTCTTCCAGGAACGCCGCCACGGCATCGGACCTCAGCCGGTAGCCGATCTCCACCGCCACCGGGCCGGCTTCCGGGTCAGGCTCGTGCGCCACGAACAGGTCCTGCGACAGCGGCACCTGCGTCACTTCCGTGATGCCGCCCATACGCAGCGGGAAGGGCTTGGCCAGGAACAGGCCTGCGGCCATGGCGGCCGCGCCCACCAACAGGGCCGCGGTCAGGCCCATGATGTCCGACAGCGCGCCCCAGAACGCCGAGCCGATGGCGAAGCTTCCTAACGCGCAAAGCGTGTGCATTGACGTGGCGCGTGCGCGCACCCAGGGCGGCACGCTGGTCTGCGTGGCCGTGTTGTACGTGGACATGACCGCCATCCAGCTGCCGCCGGCCAGCAGCAGCGCGGCATAGGTCAGCACACGGGTGTGCGACAGCGCCGCCACGATCATCGCGGCGCCAAAGACCACGCCGCCCGCGGCCACCAGTTTCTCCAGCCCGAAGCGCTGGCGCAGCCGGCCGATGACCAGGCCTGTGATGACCGCTCCGGTGCCCAGGCAGCCCATCAGCAAACCGAAACCGGTGGCGCCCAGGCCCAGCTGCCGTTGGCCGATGACGGGCAGCAGCGCCCACAGGGCCGAGCCGGCCGCGCTGTAGGCCACCGTGCGCACCAGCTGCGCCAGCACAGTTTCCGAATGGCGTGCAAAGCGCAGCGCGCTGAGCATGCCGCCCCACAGGCGCTCGGCCGGCAGGCGTGAAGGCGGGTGCGGGCGGGGCGGGTGGCGGCGGATGCTCTCAAACAGCGCGGCAATGCCCACCACCGTCAACACGAAAACCCAGCCCGCGCCGGCCTGCGCAAACACCCAGCCGGCCAGCGCCGGGCCCAGCGCGCGTGCGCTGTTGTAGGAGATGCCGATGGCCGTGATGGCCTGCGGCAGTTCTTCGCGCGGCACCACGTCCACGATGCCGCTGTTCCAGCTGGGCGACAGCATGGCCGTGCAGCAGCCCGCCAGGAAAGTGAGCAACAGCAGCGTGGTGGCCCCTGCCCAGCCCAGCAGGAAGAGCAGCGCCATCAAGGCCACCAGCACGGCCTGCACCAGCAGGCTGCTGAGCAGCAGGCGGCGGCGGTCGGTGGTGTCGGCCATCACGCCCGCGGGCAGGGCCAGCAGGAACATGGGCAGGAAGACCGCGGTCTGCACCAGCGCGGCCAGGAAGGACGAGCCCGTCAGCTCGACCATCAGCCACGCGGCCGCCATGGCCTGCATGGCATTGCCGATGAAGTAGACCGTGCCGCCCGCCAGCAGCGCGCGGAAGGCCCCGTGGCGAAGCGTGGCGCGTATGGACGGGGCAGTGGGTGCAGTGGCGGACATGCCGCTTGATGATCCCACGCGGGGCATGCCCCGCCACGCGCCCGGGCTTGGGGGCCTGCCTAGTTTCGGCCGCTCACGTGCCCGACCGAATTTGCCGCCGCGCCTGTTCCAGCCAGCCCAGGCCGGCCTCTGTCTGCCCAGCGGGCTTGTATTCGGCGCCGATCCAGCCGGTGTAGCCGATGCGGTCCAGGTGCTGGAACAGGAAGCCGTAGTTGATCTCGCCCGTGCCGGGCTCGTTGCGGCCCGGGTTGTCGGCCACCTGGATGTGGCCGATGCGGCTCAAGTACTTGCTGAGCGTGGCCGCCAGCTCGCCTTCGTAGCGCTGCGCGTGGTAGACGTCGTACTGCACAAAGGCGTTGTCCGTCTTGCCATCGGTCGCGGCTTCGTCCAGCACGCTGATGGCCTTGGCCGTGTGGTTGAGCCAGAAGCCCGGCACGTCGTAGTTGTTGATGGGCTCCAGCAGCAGCTTCAGGCCGGCCTTCTTCAACTCGGCCGCCGCGTAGCGCACATTGCCCACGAAGGTGGCGCGCGTCACGTCGTCGGGCACGCCTTCGCCCGGCTTGCCGGCCAGGCAGTTCAGCTGCGGCACGCCCAGGGTGGTGGCGTATTCAATGCCCTTGGCCACGCCGGCGCGGAACTCGTCCTGGCGCGCGGGGTTGCAGGCGATGCCGCGGTCGCCAGCCGCCCAGTCGCCGCCGGGCAGGTTGTGCAACACCATCTTCAGCCGGTTGGACACCAGCCGGTCGCGCACCGTGGCCGCGGGCGCCTCGTAAGGAAACTGGATTTCTACAGAGGAGAATCCGGCACGGGCAGCGCGCTCGAAGCGGTCCAGCATGGGCACTTCCGTGAACAACATGGACAAGTTGGCAGCAAAGCGGGGCATCGGGTCTCCTGGGGTGTTCTGGGTGGCTGTGTGAGGATTGTGGGCGTTCATGGACCCGGGCCCGGTGGGGCCATGGGGTACACACTTTCGGGCTTGAGGCCTTCGGCCGTGAAAATCAAAAAATGATGGAACTTCTGACCAACCCCCAGGCGTGGATCGCTTTTGCCACGCTCACGGCCCTGGAACTCGTCCTGGGCATCGACAACATCATCTTCATCTCCATCCTGGTGGACAAGCTGCCCAAGGAAAAACGGGAGATGGCACGCAAGCTGGGCCTGTTCATGGCCATGTTCATGCGCATCGGGCTGCTGCTGGTGCTGGCCTGGATCGTGGGCCTGGTGGCGCCGCTGTTCACGGTGCTGGGACAGGACATCTCGGGGCGTGACCTCATCCTCATCCTGGGCGGGCTGTTCCTGATCTGGAAGAGCACCAGCGAGATCCACCAGTCCATGGAAGGCCATGAAGAGAGCCACGGCAGCAAGGCCGTCAAGGCCACCTTCACCGCCGTCATCCTGCAGATCATGCTGGTCGACCTGGTGTTCTCGCTGGACTCCATCATCACCGCGGTGGGCATGGTGGACGACGTGCGCATCATGATCGCGGCGGTCATCGGCTCGGTGGCGCTGATGATGGTGTTCGCGGGGCCCATCGGGCGCTTCGTGTCCGACCACCCCACCGTCAAGATGCTGGCGCTGTCCTTCCTGGTGGTGGTGGGCGTCGTGCTGGTGGCCGAAGGCTTCGACAGCCACGTGCCCAAGGGCTACGTGTACTTCGGCATGGCTTTCTCGCTGTGCGTGGAGATGTTGAACATCCGCATGCGCAAGAAGTCGGCCCAGCCCGTCGTTCTGCACCAGCACATTCCGGGCGACTGAGCGTCACTCCAACAGCCCCGCCATCTCCAGGCCCTGGCGGCCTTCGGGGTGGCGGCAGTCGATGGCCTCGAACTCGTTGATCTTGTCGATCTCGGTGCCCATGGCGATGTTGGTCACCTTCTCCAGGATCACCTCCACCACCACGGGCACGCGGTACTTCTGCGCCAAGGCCTGCGCTTCCACCACCGCGTCGCGGATCTTTTCCGGGTCGGTCACGCGCAGGCTCTTGCAGCCCAGGCCCTGCACCACGGCCTGGTGGTCCACGCCGTAGCTCTTCAGGCCCGCGTCTTCCACGTTCTGGTTCTCGAAGGCCAGCTGCACGCAGAAATCCATGTCGAAGTTGCGCTGGCTCTGGCGTATGAGGCCCAGGTAGCTGTTGTTCACCAGCACCTGCACGTAGGGCAGGCGGAACTGCGCACCCACCGCCAGTTCCTCCATCAGGAACTGGAAGTCGTAGTCGCCCGACAGGCCCACCACCGTGCGCGTGGGGTCGGCCGCCACCACACCCAGCGCGGCGGGGATGGTCCAGCCCAGCGGGCCGGCCTGGCCGCAGTTGATCCACTGGCGCGGGCCGTATACGTTCAGGAACTGCGCCCCGGCAATCTGGCTCAGGCCAATGGTGGTGACGTAGATGGTGTCGCGCGGCAGCACCGCGTTCATCTCTTCGTACACGCGCATGGGCTTGATGGGCGTCTCGGTGTAGTGCGTCTTGCGGTGCATCAGCTTCTTGCGTTCGGCACAGCGCATGGCCCAGTCGCCGTAGTCCTTGAGTTTTTGCGCGGCCTTGCGTTCGCGCGCCACCTGCACGAAGAGTTCGAGCGCGGCCTTGGCGTCGGACACGACGCCGAAATCGGGCATGAAGACCCGGCCGATCTGCGTCGGCTCGATGTCCACATGCACGAAGGTGCGGCCCTTGCAGTACACGTCCGTGCTGCCGGTGTGGCGGTTGGCCCAGCGGTTGCCGATGCCCAGCACGAAGTCGCTGGCCAGCATGGTGGCGTTGCCGTAGCGGTGGCTGGTCTGCAGGCCGCACATGCCGGCCATCAGCGGGTGGTCGTCGGGGATGGCACCCCAGCCCATCAGCGTGGGGATCACGGGCACGCCGGTGAGTTCGGCAAACTCCACCAGCAGCTCGCATGCGTCCGCGTTGATGATGCCGCCGCCGGCCACGATGAGCGGCTTCTTGGCCGTGGCCAGCATGTCCAGCGCCTTCTCCACCTGCTTGCGGCTGGCGGCGGGCTTGTAAACGGGCAGCGGCTCGTAGGTGGCTATGTCGAATTCGATCTCCGCCATCTGCACGTCGAAGGGCAGGTCGATCAGCACGGGGCCGGGCCGGCCGCTGCGCATCAGGTGAAAGGCCTGCTGGAAGGCGCGCGGCACCTGCGCCGGTTCGCGCACGGTCAGGCTCCACTTGGTGACGGGCTTGGAGATCGACTCGATATCGACCGCCTGGAAGTCTTCCTTGTACAGCCGCGCCCGCGGCGCCTGGCCGGTGATGCACAGGATGGGAATGCTGTCTGCCTGCGCGGAGTACAGGCCCGTGATCATGTCCGTGCCCGCAGGCCCGCTGGTGCCGATGCACACGCCAATGTTGCCGGCCTTGGCGCGGGTGTAGCCCTCGGCCATGTGGCTGGCCCCTTCCACGTGGCGGGCCAGGATGTGGCTGATGCTCTGACGTTCCCGCAGCGCGGCGTACAGCGGGTTGATGGCGGCACCGGGCACGCCGAAGGCTTGCGTGATGCCTTCCTTTTCCATCACCAGCACCGCAGCCATTGCAGCTTTCATCTTCGCCATTGCAGTCTCCGTGGGGTTTGAGGTCTTGAACTGGGGCGGATGCTCGCGGCCACGCGCCTGGCTGGGAAGCGCAGCACCGGGATAGGTGCTATTCCGTGGTGAAATGGCGGGGTGATGCGCTGGAGCTTTTGGTGGGTGTGGTGTGCGATGGGCGCGATGTGCGCGGCAGGACCGGCATCGGCCGGGCCGGCGCGCATCGAGGATTCCCTGGCCCAGCGCCTGGCCGCCTGCACCACCTGCCACGGGAAGGAAGGCCGTGCGGCACCGGACGGCTACCACCCGCGCATCGCCGGCAAGCCCGCGGGCTACCTCTACAACCAGCTGCGCCACTTCCAGGATGGGCGCCGCCGTTACGGTGCCATGGTGGCCCTGGTGGACCCGCTGCCGGACGCCTACCTGCAAGAGATCGCGGCCTACTTTGCGGCGCTGGACCTGCCCTACGCGGCGCCGCTTGCGGCCCGTGAAGACGCGGCCACCCTGGCCCGCGGCCGTGTGCTGGCGCTGCAAGGCGACCCGTCCCGCCAACTGCCGGCCTGTAGGGCCTGCCACGGCGCTGCGCTCACCGGCCAGCTGCCCGCCACGCCGGGCTTGCTGGGCTTGCCGCGCGACTACCTGGTGGGCCAGTTGGGCGCCTGGGTGAACGGGCAGCGCAAGGCCTTGGCGCCGGATTGCATGGCCACCATTGCCAAGCGCTTGTCGGGCAGCGACGTCACGGCGGTGGCGGCCTGGCTGGCATCGCAGCCGGTGCCAGCGGATTCCCACGCCGCCCCGGCCACACGCGAGCCACCGCCCATGGCCTGCGCCAGCGTGCCCAAGAGGCAGCCTTGATGAAGCGCTGGCTGCTGGCGCTGCTGCTGCTCACGCCCCTGCTGGCGGGTCTGACGCTGTGGCTGGACGGCGAGCAGCCCCTGCAAGACGCTGCGGCGCCGTCGCCCACGCCCGAGCTCATCGCACGTGGCCGCGGGCTGGCCCTGGCCGGCAACTGCGCGGCCTGCCACACCGCCCGCGGCGGCGAACCGTATGCCGGAGGCCGTGCCATCGCCACGCCTTTCGGCACTGTCTACGCCGGCAACCTCACCCCCGATGCCGACACCGGCCTGGGTCGCTGGACGGCCGCGCACTTCTGGCGCGCGCTGCACCACGGCCAAGGCTTCGACGGCCGGCGTCTGGTGCCGGCCTTCCCGTACACCGAATTCACGCGCATCACCCGGGCCGACAGCGACGCGCTCTTCGCCTGGCTGCGCACGCTGCCCGCCGTGCGCCAGGCCAACCGCGCGCATGAACTGCGCTGGCCCTACAGCACGCCGCTGGCCCTGGCGGGCTGGCGGCTGGCCTTCTTCCGCGCCGGTGAGTTCCAGCCCGACCCGGCCCAGACGCCGGAGTGGAACCGCGGCGCCTACCTGGTGGGCGGTCCTGGCCACTGCGTGGCCTGCCACGGCGGGCGCAACGCGCTGGGCGCCACCGCAGACGCCGGCTTCGGCGGCGGCCTGATGCCCACGCGCGACGGGTATGCCCCGGCCTTCACGCGCGCCGGCGAGGCCAGCGTCGCGGCCTGGACCGAAGCCGATATCGTCGCCTTGCTGAAGACAGGTGCCTCCCCGCGTGGCCGAGCGGACTTTCGAACGACCGGACCCATGGCCGAGGTCGTGATGCGCAGCACCCAGCACTGGCCTGAATCCGACCTGCGCGCCGTGGCCGTCTTCCTGAAGAGCCTGCCGCAGCAGCCCGACCCTGTGCCCGAGCCCCTGCGCGAGCCCGCCCTGGTGGCGCAGCGCGTGCAGCAGGGCAGCGGCCTGTACGCCGACCACTGCGCCGCCTGCCACGGTGAAGCCGGCGAGGGCGGCCAACTGCCCGACGGCACCTGGGCCGCGCCGCCCCTGGCCGGCAACCGCCTGGTGACGCAGGAGCCGGCCGCCAACCTGGTGCGGTCCATCGCCCTGGGCGGCTTTGGCGCTGCCACCGAGGCGCGCCCCCGGCCGTTTGGCATGCCGCCCTTTGCCCACGTGCTGAGCGAAGAGCAGATGGCCGCCGTGGCCACCTACCTGCGCCGCAGCTGGGGCGCGCAGGCCAGCCCGGTGCAGCCGCTGGACGTGGCGCGCTGGCGCGGCAGCAACGCCGATTGAGCCGCCTTTTTCGAGCCGTGAGCCTTTTCGGCCGAAGGGGTTGCGTACACCAGTGCAGCCGCCAAACCAGCCTTGTTGAAACGGGCGGCCCACACGCAAAACCGTTGTCATCACGCTGAAAAGGAACACACCATGAAGAGCTCGCTGATCGCCCTGTCCGCCGCCACCCTGATGGCTTTCAACGCCGGCAACGCGCTGGCGCAAGACGAAAAGGGCCTGTCCCCCGCGATGGTCCAGCAACTGGAACTCGTGAACCGCCTGGTGGCCCTGGGCGACGCCCGCAAGGACCCGCTGCTGCTGCTGGCTGCCGCCAGCATCCAGAAGAGCATGGGCACCGACAGCGCCACCCTGCCCACGCAGAGCACCGCACCTGAGGAAGTGCTGGCCCGCGCCAAGTCCATGGCCGGTGGCCGCAAGGACATCGCGTCCATCGCCGACGAAGTGGGCGCCGCCAAGCCGAAGGGCGCGTCGTGGCGCATCGACGCCGTGACCGGCCGTTCGACCTACCGTTTCTGATCAGCGCGGCTGACCACCCCCCACGGGGCTGGCCGGCAACGCCGGCCAGCCCAGCAGTTCCGCCAGCCGTGTGGTCACCCACACGGCTTCTTCGTTGTTGACGACAGAACCTTCGGTGCGGAGGCCCCGCAGCATGCGTTCCAGCACGTCGGCCTCGGTCACGCCCAGCTCCCACAGCTTGGTTTGCGCCTGCTCGGTGAGCATCTGCGCCAGGTCGTCGCAGAACTCGTGGCGCTGGGCGATGTCCGCCTTGGGCGCGCTGAGCTTCAGGCGCCCCGGCACGCGGTACAGCGCGATGAAGGACTCGGGGACAAAGACCTGACTGTCTTCTGAAGCGCGTTCGGACATGCGGGCATTGTGGCTGCCGGCACCGCCTGGCGAAGGCCTGTAGCCTTGCGGGCTTGTTCACGACACGCACGCCCCGCAGCCATGACTGACCCTACCCCGTACACCCCGCCCAAGGTCTGGACCTGGGACAAGGCCAACGGCGGCCAGTTCGCCAACATCAACCGGCCCATTGCCGGGCCCACGCACGACAAGGAGCTGCCGGTCGGCAAACACCCGCTGCAGCTGTATTCCCTGGCCACGCCCAACGGCGTGAAGGTGACGGTGATGCTGGAAGAGTTGCTGGCGCTGGGCCACACGGGCGCGGAGTACGACGCCTGGCTGATCCGCATCAACCAGGGCGACCAGTTCGGCAGCGGCTTCGTGGGCGTGAACCCGAACTCCAAGATCCCGGCCTTGATGGACCGCAGCGGCGGACCTGCAAGCCCGCCGGTGCGCATCTTCGAAAGCGGCGCCATCCTGGTCTACCTGGCCGAGAAGTTCGGCGCTCTCCTGCCCACCGAGCCCGCCGCCCGCGCGGAAGTCCTGAGCTGGCTGTTCTGGCAGATGGGCAGCGCGCCCTACCTGGGCGGTGGCTTCGGCCATTTCTACGCGTATGCGCCGTTCAAGATCGAATACGCCATTGACCGCTTCGCGATGGAAGCCAAGCGCCAGATGGACGTGCTGGACCGGCGCCTGTCCGAGAGCCGCTACCTGGGCGGCGACGCGTACACCGTGGCCGACATCGCGGTGTGGCCCTGGTACGGCGCGCTGGCCAAGGGGCAGATCTACGAAGCGGGCGAGTTCCTGGCTGTGCACGAATACAAGCACGTCATCCGGTGGGCCGACGAGATTGCACAGCGCCCGGCTGTGCAGCGCGGCCGCAAGGTCAACCGCACCTGGGGCGCGGAAAGCAGCCAGCTGCCCGAACGCCACGACGCCAGCGACTTCGACAAGCTGCCCAAGGAGTGACCGACCCATGATCACCCTCTACGACTGTGCCACCGCACCCAGCCCGCGCCGCGCCCGCATCCTGCTGGCCGAAAAGGGCGTGGCGCACGATACGGTGCAGGTGGACTTGCGCACCGGCGAACAGCTGGGCGAGGCCTACCGTGCCATCAACCCGCAGTGCACTGTGCCAGCGCTGCGCGCCGAAGACGGCCTGCTGCTGGCGGACAACGCAGCCATTGCCGCGTACCTGGAAGCCCGCTACCCCGAGCCACCGCTGATGGGCCGCACGCCGGCCGAGAAGGCGGCCGTGGCCAGCTGGAACTGGCGCGTGGAATTCGAAGGCCTGCTGGCCATCGCCGAAGCGCTGCGCAATGGCTCGCCGGCCATGGCCAACCGCGCGCTGCCCGGGCCGGTGAACTACGCACAGATTCCCGAACTGGCCGATCGTGGCCGGGCGCGCGCGCAGCAGTTCTTCGCCACGCTGAACGACCAACTGGCCACGCACGAATTCGTGGCCGGCAGTGCCTTCAGCATCGCCGACATCACCGCCGTGGTGGCGGTGGACTTTGCGCGCGTGGTGAAGGTCAAGCCGGGCGACGAGCATCCGCATCTGTTGCGCTGGCGTGAACGCATGGCGCTGCGGCCAGCGATGGCGCTGTAGGCGGCGGGCTGGAGTTTGTAGGGCCGCTTGCGGCCCATTGCGGACATTGCGCGGGTTGGGGCCGGCGCGGCAAAGCCGCGTACGGGCAGCCGCTGCGGCGCGACGGCGCCGGCCCGCGCTGCGCGCGGGCTGCCCTGCGGTGCTCGACCTTGTGGCCCGCGGCTTAACTCGCTTC
>Ga0075163_10014391_pt1 | contig 10213 bp, 8 predicted proteins | sample JI1023141ADNA_FD_71478 | JGI IMG/M metagenome (GOLD analysis project Ga0075163, IMG submission 71478) | Wastewater effluent complex algal communities from Wisconsin, to seasonally profile nutrient transformation and Carbon sequestration -... | ecosystem: Engineered > WWTP > Effluent > Algae... | reverse complement strand
ACAGAGGTAGAGTACCACAGAACAGATCATAACAGATGAACGTCTCACAAGATATAATGTGCGACACTACCACTGTTAGCGCACACCAAAACATGTACATGAACATGACCATACACCACAGGTAGCGTACACACAACAGACAAGCACTAACGTACTCACCTCTGTTACCCTACCCCCCACCACCTCTAGTGTTCCAAGTTACATACGGGTTTACTATACATATAGTATATATAGTATCTACCCACCTCTGTAAAACAACTACCAGTGTCTGTAATTACTTCGGTAGAGTACCCCCCCTAACAGATAGGAAGAATAGGTTCCTTGACTATGTACATGAACATGAGTATAGTCATGACTATGAACATATACATAACAAAGGCTAATGAAGAATGGTTACGAACACAAACATCAATGTCGGGGACGATAAACTCCTTACTGGACGCACAGAGGGGTGCTGGGACATTGAAGGCTACTTTGCCCGAAACGAACTACGGGATGCGGGCGCCAGTCAGTTCTACAGACGTGGAAAAGATCATAGACGCTTTGGGCGGGAAAACAGTGCAAGACCCATCCCCCGTCGAACAAAGCGTTCTAGACTCCCTACCCGTCACTCCTGGTTGTTGTCTCTTAAAGACCCCTTGTAAGCATTGGATTTGGTCGGGCGAGCAGATGGCCTACGTTAATACTATTTCTGGTGAAATCCGTGAAGTTGATGTATAATCCGCCTAACACACACATCCCAAAAAACAAAATAAATCTAATTTAGAGGGAAAACACATAAATGAAAAAGGAATGGACCGAAGAAGAACGGAAGGCTTTTGGTGAAAAAATGAAAGCCGCACGAGAAAAAGCAGTTGAACTACCAGAACAACCCGATCTAATCGCAGAAGATCAAGACCTCGATGTTCTAAAGGCCCAGATGAAAGAGGTAATGGAGACCAACGCACTCCTCAAAGCAGCGTTACTCGGTGGTACGGCACAGGCCCCACAAGGCCCTTCTGTAAGTCAAGGCGGGAAGTTAGTCGGAGAAGTCGAGAAATACCTCGTAGATCCTGCTCTTTACCCAGATCCATTAGAAAGATTACGAAAGGAAGCCCGACTCGCCCCATTGGCTTTCGACTACAATTATGAACTCACTTATAAGGTAGAGGTATCCAGTTACCAAACCCAAGCTGGCATCTACATGAAAGAACCGAAGTTTACCGTCGGACTACGACGAATCATCCTCGACGACCAAGGCAATCAGACCAATAGGGGCTACCATATCCAGAACTTCGTATTCCACGAAGACCCCCAGACGGCAATGATACTCGCCCGTGAGAACGGAATCGAGATCGACCAAAGCGATGAACGAGTCTTCTTAAACGAAATGCGCTACCTAAGAGTCAAAGATTGGCTCTTTAATTGTTTTTGGCCCAAGAAAGAGAACCCAGCCGATAGCGGACTGAAAGAAGAAGTCATTGGTGGGCAACTCGTCCAAGTCTATACTCGAAGCTCAATCGACTCTACTGGTGTAGACTTCGACCAAATAAACTCCAAACTCAGGACCTAGCATGGCCTACAAGGCGACAAAAAAACAAGCTTTAGCCCATAAGGCCTTCATGGTCGATGGGTTCAAGCGTGGGATACTCCTCCAAGGACGCCAAAGCGGGAAAACTTATTGGGGCACAAACCACTCATGGATTAGTGCCGTCCTCAAGCAAGGGCGGTACTTTATTGTCTTCAAAACCTATAAGCAGGCCCATGAAGTAGCCTGGCGTCAGTACGTCCCCCTTATCCCCAAAGAGTTGATTTATAAGAAGAATGAATCTGATCTCCTTATAGAGCTGAACTACGTCGAGAACACCCCCGTTAAACTTCCATCTGGTGAGACGATTATGGTCAACCACGATACATCTAAACCACGCTCATCTATACAGCTCCTAGGATCTGACCAAGCTGACTCTCATCGAGGTTTCAGGGCCGACGGGATGATCTTTGACGAGTACGCCGACCAAGACCCGAATAACTGGGACGCTGTATACGAGCCGATGTTCACCACTACGAACGGTTGGGCAGTATTTATGGGCACTCCGAGGGGCTACAACCACTTCTGGGAGATGATTGAGCTCCGAAAGGATGATCCGACTTGGTACTACCAAGAAGCTACGTGGCGGGACTCTCCGTACGTCTCACCCGAGCACATGGAGCGAGCCAAACGAGATGCTGAGAAAAAAGGTACTCTATCGGCCTTCATGCAGGAGTATGAGCTTGAGTTTAGGGCAGTGATGGGGGCAGTTTATCCAGTGTTTTCACGTGAAATACACCTCATTAAGCCAGCTGACATCCCACTGGAGCTGACTTACTACGCCGCAATCGACTTCGGGTGGCACACCACGGCCTTCCTGCTTTTTGGAGTCGATAAAGACCAAACCTGGTACTTAATAGACGAGGTCTACGGCAAAGAAGAGACGCTGGAGCAGGTCATTCCAAGAATTGACGCTGTAATTGGAGATAAACGCATCGTCTTGATGGTTGCTGACTCCGCTAATAGGGACGCTGTGGAAATAATGGGCCAAAAATACCCCGTTGCAGGCGTGAATAAAGCCAACGACTCCAAAGGGTACGCCACTGGTATCTCCCTTGTGACTGAAAAGCTCCAACCTAGGATGCAACTTGTCGGAAAACCCAAACCAAGCCTGTTTATAGGGTCAAATTGTAAGAATTTCATCTTCGAGATAGAGTCCTACCACTTCCCTGAGGAGAAGGCCGAGCGCAACGAGTCCGATATCCCTGTTAAAGTAGACGACCACGGCCCAGACGCCATCAGATACCTATTCTTACACCTTAAATTCGGCGTTCAAACCGATGACAAGCCGCTGGTATTTGAAATGGACAAAATGAAGAATGAGTATGACTTGATTTAGTGATACAATAAAGACTGAAATAGGAAAACCAAAAAAATGTCAAAAAAATATGAAGAAAATAGTGTGAAATCCGCTGAAGATTACCAGTACGCCTACAAGGCCGATTACGAGAGTGATTGGGACCTACACCGCAATTACATCCAAACTTTCGATGCTTACGAAGCCATGCTAATAGGTACGGTGTACGATTCTGTATCATCTAAGGTTGATGGCTCTAAGATTACTGACTCCTACGCCGCCACCCTTTCAAGGGACCGTGCTGACCGTGTAATGGCTAAGCTTCCAGAAGGCGAGACTGAATCAGTCGGTAAGGCTGACGTCGGTAAAGCTGCCTTTATGGACATCCTCCGCCAGAAGTGGGTCTATCCTAACGCCAACGCCCAACGCCCTTTCTTTGAAAAGCTGAACCTCTGGCAACTCTACTCTTCCGTTTATGGGTACATGCCGATGTTCTACGACTGGACAACCTCTAACTCAGGTTATGTCGGCCCCGACTGCTGGTTGTGGAATCCCCGTAACCTCGTTCCCCAACAAGGTAAGGTATCTATCGAGGACATGGAATATGTCACTGCGCTAACGTGGATCTCTAAAAAACGCCTTCAGGACATCTTAGACAATGAAACCGAGGGTGATGGCTGGGATCGTGACGCTCTTCAGATACTTATAAACAACGCCGATCAGACTACTTCGGGCAATGACTCTAATCAGGACTCATTTGTGGAGCGTGATCGTGTACCTTCAGGATCTAAAAAAGGCATCTGTCTTGCTACACGCTACGAAGCAGGTGAAGACGGTAAATGGATTACTTTCGCCCCCGACAACTCTTGTGTGAAGGTGCGTGAACTCGACAACCCCCACAAAAACGGACGCATCCCATTCGTCGTTAAATACTCCCAACCGCTTTTCGATTCATTCTACGGCCTTGGAGACTTCCAACGAGCCAAGCCACTCCAGTTCGCTAGAGACGCTGTTACTAACTTCTACTTCGCCAACCTCAAACGAAACCTCGCCCCTGGTATCATCGTCAACGCCAACGGTGTCGTTAAGCACACCCTCGACGTTACGAAAGCCAACCCTGTTCTTATGGAGACCATCCCGAACTCTATCCGCCCAATGCCGACCAATACCGCAGGTCTCTCCACCTACCAAGCCGTTCAGTCTAGCCTCACGGGCTCGCTCCTCTCGCAATACGGTACTCAGAACGCCTCCTCCCCAGGTGCGGAAACCCTGAACCCCTCCCAGGGCAAAACTCCCGCCGCTATCGAAATGTTCTCAGCCGTAGAGGCAACCCGTGACGGCGCTGAACGGCGTCATTTAGAGACAGCTATCGAACAGCTCACCGATGGGTTTAATAGTCTGATCGTAAACATCGGGACTGAAAAGATCCCAGTTGATTTATTCTACGAGGACATCAAAGACATCCAGAAATCAGGTCTCAGCGACATCACTGCTCTATTCAGCGGTCACAACTTTGAGATGGATATAACAGAAACCGCTGGCACGCTAAAGATTGATCCGACCAAACTAAAAGGTGTGGAGTACCGCTTTAACATCACCCCCAATTCAACGGCCAAGATCAACAAAGAAAAGCAGCTCCAGAACCTCAAAGGATTCCTCTCTGACCTTACGGGCTTCCAGAACATCATCAAAGATGATCCTCGCATCGAGATCCACCCAGACAAGATGGCCTTGGCTCTCGGCTCGCTTTCAGACATTAAGGGCGCTGAAGAGTTCATAACCGTGAACGACGGCCCAAGCCCTTCAGAACTTGCTCTACAGCAAGAAAACGAACAGCTCAAGCAGCAGATGGCCCAAATGGAGCAAGAGGCTCAGATGAAGATGATGGACGACAAAATGAAGGAGCTCGGCTCCGCCCAAGAACAAGCTTCCCAACCCCAGAAGATAACCAACTCAACAGGGATATACAGTGACCCAGACATCGCAGGTCTAGCAGAATCAGTCGCAAAGATGTAAACTAGGAGGTAATATGAATCCAGACAACGTACTAATGGGCGACAGCAACATGGGTATTGATCTACCCCAAGTCGTACCAGACGACAAAGAACTCTTACCTGAAAAGCAGATGGCCAATTACGCCAAGACTGAGGGATTTGCACAGGTCAAGAAACACTGCGAAGAGAGGATCGACTTCTACCAGAAGCACCTGCCTAATGGTCTGGAAATAGGGCTTGACTACATCCCCAATACTGAAGACTGGCGAGTTGCCAACCGTATTATAGGTGAGTTCAAACTACTGATGAATATGTACGATAACGCCGTGGAGGTAGTAGAGAATGCCGCCGTATCAGCCTGAAGACACTGAGTTTATTAAAAGCCTTGAGGCCGACGCCCCCAAGTTCACCGTCCATGGTCTTCCAGAGGACATTAGACAACGCCTCCGCACCGCTAAGACATGGAACTGGAAACTGAATGGTACGGAGCTATCGTGTGAGACTGATCTAGGGCCTTTAGTCCAGCAAATCCCGCCAAACTACGTCTGCCACGGGACGGATGCCAAAGGCATGCCCATTTTGAAAAAGATCAATCTATAGTATTATGTATATAAGCGACGACCTGAGCTTGGCTATAAGCCTTAACGTGGTCTGGTTAATAAACAAAGTAAAATAAAAGGGCCTCCCGCCTAACGAGGGAAGAGAAAAGAGAAGCGATGAATCCAGCCGACATGACCGATGAACAATTACAAAACGTAATCGAAACGGGAGTCGAGCCAGAAGCAGTCGCACCCGTAGTAGAAGAAGTAGCGGAAGCCCAAGAGGAACCCGAAGAGAAATCTGAGGAAGTAGTCGAGGAAAAAGCCGACGAGGTTGTAGAAGACGCCGAAGAGGTTGTCGAAGAGAAACCAGTGTCCAGGCGTGAAACTCTCCGTGTACAAGCTCTATTACAGAAGTATGGGCAACCACCAGAACGCCCACAAGCACCTTCACAGCAAAACGCACTAGATTACTCTACAGCCCTAGACGCTGACCCAGAAGTTGTAAAACAACTGGAGACAGATAGGCAGACAGTAAGTGACGCAGCATACTTAGAAGGTCTAAGACAGAGCGAAGTCAAGGAATGGAAGCGAGATCTCAAATTTGAGGCTCCCGTCGTTGAAGAGAAGTTCCCATTCTTAAACCCTAGAGATACAGCCAACTACAATCCTGCTGCCGCTGATGTGATGAATCAAAAATACCTACGTTTTATAGGCTACCAACCAGGCGATCCTCAAAAGGGCGTACCTGAGTCTATTCTATATCCAGACGTATCGTACCGTGAATTTGTAGAAGGCGAAATGGAATTTATAGATGAGCTAGCTTCTCGTAAGGTAGCAGAAACTACAAAGAATATCGCCAAGCAGGCAGCCACCACAGGTCTCAGACCAGACGGTAGCTCTGCAAAACGATTGAACCTTAACCAATCAGAAAAGGATATGACCCTAGAGGAGCTATACGCTGCGATAGGTCAAACTCCACCAAAATAAACTAAAAGGAAAATAAAATGGCTAACCCTACTACTAACTCGAATGTAACACTTTCGATTGCTCAGACTTCCCAGTACGTTCCTGAAATATGGAGCCGTGAGGTCCAACAGCCTTTCGAGGCACAACTACAGGCTAAGAAATTAGTGCAGGACCGAAGCGGTCTCGTAAAAGGCGGCGGTGACATCGTACGTATCCCATTCACATCTCTAGTTGATGCTCGTGCTAAGAGTGCATCTACTGATCTAACTTTCGACTCACCTGAAGGCGCTCCAATCGCTCTTAACATCGACAAGCACTACTACGTTGGTGTTAAAATCGAAGACATCGCTGAGATCCAGGCAAGCTACGATCTAAAAGCTGCTTTCATGCCTCGCATGGCTGAAGCTCTAGCTCGTCAGATTGACACTGATCTATTGGCACTCTACGCATCTGCTGGCACAATCGTTGCTGGTGGTGCTGCTGTAGACGACGCAGACATGATCTCAATTATGACTACGTTTGACGTCAACAAGACTCCAACTGACATGCGTCGTGGCGTTATCGGTTCATACACAAAGGGCGACCTTGCTGGTGTGAACAAGTACACAGCCTACGACCAAACTGGTAAGACTGGCAAAGCCGTTGACGGCTCTGGTGGACTAGTAGCTAATGTCTATGACATGGGCATCTTCTTCTCACAGAACGTACCTACAACGCACATGATGTTCTTCCACAAGAACGCTATTAACTTTGCTGCACAACAGGCTCCTAAGTTTGAAGCACAGTACATGGTTAAAAGTCTAGCTTACGAAACAGCTCTCCACACTGTATACGGTGTCGGCATCGAACGAGCAAGCTCAGTTATCGAACTATCTCGAACAACTGCTGCCTAGTTCTGATAATAAGTATGGCGGGAGTGACTAACCCGCCGACCTGAGAAAAGCAATTTAGCCTGAGTATCGGTATAAAAAAGAAAGACAAAACAATATGGCATCACGAAACGAACTAGTCATTAGAGGAAATGCAGTCGGTCTAACCGCAGCAAACTACCCTAATGATTCTAAATTTGAACAGAAGATTCTCTACCTAGAGAAAAATGGTACAACCTACACAGAGACTAAAGGTACTGGAACTTTCACAATAGCTGGTGCTGACGTTGCAAACAACGACACAATCACTGTTGGAAACCGCACCTATACATTTAAGACGGCTCTCACTGGCGTAAAGGCAACTGGTCTTATCACTAGCGATGCTACCGCTCCTAGTGATGGCGACACCGTGACAATCGAAGGCCGTACTTATACCTTCAAGACTGCACTATCTAACCCAGTTCAACAGAACGAAGTATTGATAGGCATATCTGCTGCTGTAGCCCTTGATAACCTTAAGATGGCTATTAACGCATCGGGCGGTACTCAAGGTGTTGAATGGAGTGTTGGCACAACTGCTCACCCACACGTTACTGCTACTACGAACACGAATACTACTCAGCTTGTTGAGGCTAGGGAATTCGGCACTCGTGCTAATCGCTACCTACTTGCCGAGAATAGTACTCATCTTGCATGGGGTGCATCTACAATGGGTACAGTAGTAACTACTGAAGTTGCTGGTGTGGCCAACGTCCTTGACCAAATCAAGATCCAAGCATCAGCTGCCGTAACATTAGACGTTCTAAAAGATGTCATCAACGGCACAACCGTAACTGGTGTTGCTGGAACCGATTGGTCAGAAGGTACTACTCTTCACACTGAAGTAACTGCTACAACTAACACCAACACGGCTCAGACAGTCGAAGCCCGACACGGCGCATTCGACAACGCCAAGATAGCTATATCTGCAACAGGTAGCGGTAACATCGCCGCTGGTGCTGCAACTCTAGCATCTGGTGTAAGGGGTGTAACTGCCGTCGTAACATCAACTGCTGGTTCAGCTGGTGTATCTGGCGACAAGAACGTAGTATAGGGGACTTAATATGAACCCTATAAACTTCACGAACATCTCAACCGCCACCACTACCACCGTAAAATCTGGTAGGGGAGCGTTGGCTCGCATAACAGTCAACACAACTGCTGCTGGCGCAATCACGGTCTACGATAACACTTCGGCTGCTGGCACTAAAATTGCTACGCTTCCATCAAGTGCTGTCGTCGGTACTTACGAGTTTAGATGTAGGTTCCTAACGGGACTTACCATCGTGACCGCTGCCGCTAGTGACATCACTGTCATTTGGGAGTAGAATAAGAGTACTGACCGTTCTCCAATTAGTCCCTCTTTACGAGGGGCTTTTTGTTGTGTTAGAATCAAAGCATGATAACAACCAAGATCTCTTCAACGAGCGATTCTCTTGACGCAGTCTTAGAGGGCGCAAAAATACTATATGACGCAGTAAGTACGACGATGGGGCCAAGGGGTTCTAACGTCATTTTCCGCAAGTACGGTAAACGTGTAGGCGTCACCCATGACGGCGTGACAGTGGCCAAGATGGTCAAGATAAACGACGAGATGCAGGACGTAGGGGCAGATCTACTTCGAGAGGCGGCGATGAAGATGGACGCCACTACGGGCGATGGCACGACTACAGTAACGGTTCTCTCCTACCACATCCTAAAAGAAGCCGTCGAGGCTATAAAGGCGGGCGCTAACCCAATGAAGCTGAAACTAGCCATAGACGCCCTCCAGCCTGAGATCCTCGCCCAAATCGACAAGTATACAGATAAGGACATGACCGAGAAAAAACTCATAGACGTCGCTAGCGTGGCTTCTGGGAGCAAAGAGATCGGCAAGGAAGTCGGCGAAGTGGTATTTAAGGCAGGCAAAGACACTCCCATCTTACTGGGCTTCTCCGACAGCACCGAGACTCGTGCTGAGGTGATTAAAGGCTTCAAGATAGATGCAGGCCCAGCCAGCCCATATCTGATGCAAGGGGTCGTTAAGACCGAGATCGCCAGCCCGAAGATACTCGTAGCCGACGCCAAACTCAGAGATAAAGAGGACGTACTCCCTCTACTCAAACTTATAGCCCAACTACCCGAAGACCAAAGACGGGTTCTCTTGGCTTGCTCAGACATTGCAGGCGACGCGCTTTCATACATGGTGGTCAACCATCTCAAGGGGTTCGCTCAGATCGCCGTCGTGCGAGTCCCAGCCCATATTAACGCCCAATCCGAATATCTAGCCGATGTCGCCACCTCATGCGGTGCTACACTGATGTCCAAGAATACTGGGGCGTCGATCATGGAACCTGAGATCTCGTACTTTGGAAACGCCAAGCGAGTAACCGTTGAGCCCAATGAGACGATTATTGTAGAGGGTGAACCGATCAAAGAAGATATGGACGCCCGCATCGCCTCACTTAAAGACCTCCAGAAAAACGGCAAGACAATCGTTGCCCGTAAGTTCGCTGATGACCGCCTAAAGACACTTGAGCAAAAGGTCGTATCTATCTATGTGGGCGGTCAAAGTGAGACCGATGCAGAAGAACGCCACTACCGCTACGAAGATGCCGTAGGAGCCTCCAGAGCAGCCCTGAGAGGTGGAATAGTCCCTGGTGGTGGAACGCTACTATGGTCCATAGGTGAAGAGTGGCACGGGCGAGGGGACGCTAAACACATTCTAGGCACGGCCCTTCAGCAACCACTTCATAAGGTATATGACAATGCAGGTGCGGTTGTGTTAAAAGATGAGATTGGGGTCGGTATTGGAATGGATGTGATGGGCTGGGAAGACGGAGTGATTGACCTCGTAGAGCGAGGGATCGTAGACCCCGCCGAATCGGAAATAGAATGTATTAAAACAGCCATAGCGATAGCTGGGCTACTAATGACGACTGGTGCGATGGTCGTAGATT
>Ga0075163_10014390_pt1 | contig 10214 bp, 10 predicted proteins | sample JI1023141ADNA_FD_71478 | JGI IMG/M metagenome (GOLD analysis project Ga0075163, IMG submission 71478) | Wastewater effluent complex algal communities from Wisconsin, to seasonally profile nutrient transformation and Carbon sequestration -... | ecosystem: Engineered > WWTP > Effluent > Algae... | reverse complement strand
TTTCCGATATTCTTATATCAACTTTGGTTTTAATTTACTTCGAAAAAAGAAGCCGAAAATGCCTTCGTAATTTCCAATAAAAAATCCCCGCATAATCCATCAGAATTAGAAAACCAAAAATTGATCAAAAATTTTCGTTCATACAATCCATGGATAGGCTTCAATGATTGGCCGTTTATCCTACTAGGGACGCCTATTGTGGCGGTATTGGTGACAATGATCTTTTTTGGAATAGGAATTCAGGATGCATTTATGTGCAGCCTTACCAACCTTGTCCCAGCCTATTCATCAACACTGATTTTTTGGCTCGGTGATAGATACATTACAATTTTCTTCAGAAAAAAATTCCCTGCAATCAAAGAAAACAGAAAAAGAATTCTGCTTCAAAGTGCGGCCATTTTGATTTATACAGCGATAATGGCGATGCCATTAAAAATGTCAGAAAGCCTATTCGATCATCAATACACTCTCGGCATCGCCCATCCTGGATATTGGAAATCAATGCTTGCATGTCTCTTTGCAACTGTGCCTATCAGTGCAATTTATGAGGCTGGATACTTCATCCATAAATGGAAGTTGAGTATCGCAGAAAGTGAAAAGCTGAAACAACAAAACACCCAATCACAACTTGAAGCTTTGCGCAATCAGATCAATCCTCACTTCTTATTCAATTCGCTCAACACATTAGTGACAATCATACCGGAAGATCATAAGCGAGCTGTTGATTTCGTTCACAAGCTAAGCAATGTCTATCGGTCACTACTAGATTTAAAAGAAAAAACAATCGTAACACTTGAAGAAGAATTAGAATATCTCGACAATTACATTTACTTGTTGAATACGAGATTTGGAGAAAACATCATTTTCGATATTGAATTGGAGCATGCTTGCAAGACATGCTATATGGTTCCGTTGTCACTTCAGATGCTAGTTGAAAATGCTATCAAACACAATATCATTTCTCAAAAGAAGCCATTGCATATTAAAATCTACAATGAAAATGATAATACACTTGTGATCAGCAATAACCTTCAACTCAAATCACAAAAATCAGAAGGCACAGGAACAGGCTTAACCAACATAGAAAATAGGTATCAACTTACTTTTGGATTGCCAATAGAAGTAAAATCATCAGATGATTCATTTATCGTGAAACTACCACTTATTCCCATCGAAGATTATGAAAGTCCTCATCATTGAAGATGAAATACCTGCTGCCAGGAGATTGGCGCGGCTTGTGCAGGAATTGCGGCCCCAATCAGCTATTGTTTCAACCATAGACTCTGTTGAAGATGCCATCTCATTTTTTGAAAACGGACATGAAGTGGATTTAGCCTTTATGGACATTCAGCTTGCGGACGGACTAAGCTTCGATATTTTTTCTAAAGTAAATGTCAATGTGCCAGTCATTTTCACAACAGCATACGATCAATATGCAATAAAGGCGTTCAAAGTGAATAGCGTTGACTATCTTTTAAAACCCATTGAGCAAGAAGAATTACTTAATGCCATTGTGAAGTATGAGTCGCACTTTTCGAAAAGCAAAAAAGAATCCCTCAACTATGCCGAAATCATACAAGTTTTGAAGAAGGGAATGAGCGAATTCAAAAAAAGATTTTTGGTGAAAAGTGCAGGTAAGCTCACATTTGTGAATATTGAGAACATAGCGTATTTCTTCAGTGATGATGGCAACTCATTCTTGGTAACCTCAGATGGCGACCGCTTCTTACTTGAGCAGACAATCGAAGAAATAGAATCACAGGTCAATCCAGAAATATTTTTTAGGATCAACCGTAAAATGATGATAGCGTTAAAATCTATAATCAAAATCGAACCTTACTTCAACAATAGACTTTTAATCAATATTCATCCAACTTTCGAAGAGGAAGTAGTTGTAAGCAGGCAGCGAATAACGGAATTTAAAAAATGGCTGGATAGCTAATCAAAAGCGATATCTAATGCTCATACCGCCACTATCCCATTCGATATAACTGCTGCCTTTCAAATTAAATCCAGGTTTCCAATCTACAGTAAATTGCACAGGATAGCTCCTTAGGTAAAATGCCATACCCAGTATGCCATCAATTCCCAAAGCATAAGAATTTTCTCGAAGAATATTTTCCTGAAGCACCGAACTTTTGTTGTAAATCCAAACGTGACCACCCGCTCCGTAGAACCATTTTAAGCCTCTTACATCAAACATTTGCTCATGACCTTCTGCCAGCAGTGTAAGATTCACACCACCAAACCGCTGATACGCGATCGCTTCAAAAACTTTTTGGTCTGTAATAAAACGCTGATAAGTGACGCCAGAACCAAGTCCGACCCGCACGCCTACAGCATTCTCAAGCATCCCTCTTTGTGAAAAGGAATCTCCTGCTGCACATAGCAGAAAGGAAAAGATTACAATACGTTTTGTCATTAGGTCAGTTATTCAAATTCAAGATGGAACTTCTTGCCGAATTCCTCTTGAGCCTGAAGAAACTTCTCCTGAGCGATTTTAGACTGCAGGTGAATATGACTTTGTATGGCAAAGTTGGAATCAACAATTGCCACGTTTACGCTTTCAGCTGGTAAAAGTTTTATTTCTACCAATTTTTTATAGTCTTCATCGACAAGTTCCTCATAAGAACGGAATAATTCTCGCGCAGAAAGTTGTAAAGACGGATCTTTTTGAAATGAACCTATGCTATCTAGGGCTAAAATTGCAAGTTTCACCCTGCTCTGTAAATTGGAATACGAATAGCCCACACGGTCGCGAGTAGCATTTGTATCACTGAAGGTTGAATCCATGAGAACCAATGCATCCACGATTGATTTTTGGTATTCGATGATACTGTCGTTATAGCCGGCAGCTTTTTCCGACCGGCTCTGGCATGAGCTAAGCACCAATCCGATGAATACGGCATAAATGAAATTTTTCATTCTCATAGCGAGTCAAAGCTAATGCAAACCTTGAATAATACAAATCAGTCTCTACTCATTGCCTCAAGCAAGACCTCATAATACTCTCGTTTTTGCATCTTGCTTTTCAGCCAACAGAAAAATGTAATGGCCTGGATATCCTCTCTTTCCACTGGCAGACCCATCCTAGCTTGTTTCACTTCTTCTGCAAATTCAGGTGTAGTAACAATATCCGGATCAAGTATTACCCTTCGAATAAATTTCAGAAAAAAGCCTGCGCGCTGATAAATCGGGTTTGCGAAAAATCCACTAAAATTCTTTTCCAAGGCTTTAATCTTAGCCAAGGCTGTATTTTCATTTCCCAGCTCATATTGAATGATCACCTCAATCATGCTCTTTTTAAATCTCCACTCCTTACCCATTTTATCTTCAATCCACTTATCGCTATGGGCAATTTCATTGATCGCCTTATTCGCCTTCTTGTAATCGGCAGATTGAAAATAATACACAGACAGATTAAGCTGCAGGTTGAGCCTTTCTGAAGTGACAATTTTTATTTGTTTACCCTGAAGCAGATTTTTCATCAATTCAATTGCTTCTTTGTTTTGACCGCTATAACTTGCAATTGCCACACGAAGCGCAATGTATTTTGGATAAAAAATGGATGCTCTAAACGATTGAAGCGGAAGCACCTGTTCCATTAAACCAATCCAGGGCATGGCATCTGCAAACTTTCTGTTTCGATAAAGCACATGGGCGATCATGTAAAGAAAACCTAACTCCTCCATTGCATGCATTTTTCCAAAAGTATTCGCCTCCTTGAGCCTTTTATAAATTCGAATGATAAAGGGTTCAAGACGATTATAGTCTTTTGTAGAAATGATGGCGCTCCTTGTCATCGACACAATCTTATACATATAAGCAGCATTGTTTGCATCACTGGCGGTGATTTCGAAATCCTTGAAGACAGCGCCAATAATTTGTTCTGGGTCCAGAGTTACGCCCTTCTTCTTTGCCGCAGATAGATTTTTTCTAATCAAAGCATATGCAATGTCCAGCTTCTGACGTGAAAGATGCCTTTTGCTATTCTCCTTCCATTTTTGAATGACATCATCAATATCAAGATTCAATTCAAGAACATTTGAAATTTGAATGTGATAAATATTTCCCAAAAGGTCTGTTTGACCATTCTTCAAGGCAATCTGTTCTGCTTTGTTTAGGAAATAAGATGCAACAGACCCTGCTCTTTTCTCCAACATAAACTGACCCATAGAAATCATACCCATGACAGTGCTTGCCTTTGTGGCATCGGCCTGCAATCTTTTTGAAACAACAAAGGTGAAAAGCTGTGCCATCAAACGCTTGCGAAGGCTATGATACGCGTTGAGATTTACCTTTTGGTAAAGCTTCATTGCAATCTCTCGAGAACTCGGGCGATTAGTTTGACATAGAATATCAAACAACTTCAAATCTTTCCTGTTTTCTCTCTCTTTCGTAAGAAAAGCCTTAAACTCAGAACGCTCTTCACCATTGAGATGTTCTATGCTCAATTCGATATAATTCATGTTTCAAATGTACGTTTTTCGGAATTTCAGGAATTCTAAACCCCCTATTAAACCAACAAAATTAAGCGTTTTTTTGTGTTTTTCTCCCATTTTTGCCACTACGTTTTCCGCAAAATTAGTTCTTGCCATAGAATTTCACCTCCCTTCTTTTGACCCATGAAATCACTGATGTATAAAATTCTTGGATGGATCTTACGAGGACTTGTTAGATTCATTGGACGAGCACTTTACCGTCTTCGGGTTCGCGGAGTAAAAAACATCCCTAGCAATCAGGGCGCACTATTAGTTGCCAACCATGTGTCTTATATGGATTTTGTGCTAATCGTATGCAGCGTACCACGATTCGTTCGTTTCGTGATGAATGCAGATGTATTCAAAAAACCTGGTTTAAAATGGCTGCTAAATGGCTTGAACTGTATCCCTATCTCCCCTAGAGGCGGCAACAATAACTTCGATGCATTTAATCAAGCTGTCACGGAACAAATAGGTCTTGGCCACGTGGTGATGATATTCGCTGAAGGAACAGTAACACGAACCGGCCAATTGCTTGAGTTCAAAAAAGGAGTTGAACATCTTTCCGCATTGATTGATGCACCAGTAATTCCAATACACCTTCACAACGTCCAAGGAACACCATTCACATTCAGAGGAGGTAAAACCAAAATTGAAAAATTTAGTTTGAAATCCATAAGACGTGAAGTACTTGTAAATATTGGCGCTCCAATCAGCGGAAAAATAACTGCGTTCGAACTCAGACAAAAAATCAAAGAAATGGAAGTTGAGAATTTCGGGCTGCTACTTGACAAGTCGAAATCAATTGATCAACTGCTGAGTGATTCGTTGGACAAAACGTGCGAAGGAGAGTGGCATACCACTGATGGCCGTTTATCATTTAATAAATTAAAATCAAAATTAGCAGCGATATCAGTTGCGCTTAAGCCTCTTCTTTCTGATGACGATCGCGTTGGACTATTGCTTCCGAAAAATCAGGATTGGTACCTACTCAATCTTTGGTTGCTGATGAACAACAAAACAATCGTCAATATCAACCCAGATTTCACTAACGAAGAACGATATTTTGTCATCAACAAAGCTCGAATCAAAACGCTTATCACTACAATGGATCTCGAGTTCTCAAGATTTTCACCGAATGCTGATCGCATTATTTACACCGAGCATTTGCATGAAGCAATCGAGAAGGGTCAAAAACTCAATGTAATATGTAAGCGTCTCAATAATTTTAGCAATAAAGTTTTTTCGGCATTCAAAACTGCTAAAGGGCTTGATGAATCAGTAACGATCATTTTCGAGCGCACCAAGAGCGAAGAGTTAAAATGCATTTCACTTTCTCATCGCAATCTTTTATCTGTCATTCAAGGCATTAGACAGGTGTACTTTTTCCAAAAAGGTTCGGGCATTATGTCAAACTTGCCCCTTCATCAATCCTACGGTTTCGTTGTAGAATTTCTGCTTCCACTTCTTTTTGATCTGAAACTATCAACAGTAAAAGACGCAATCAACTCAGAGGACTTTCTCCAACAAATGATGGAAGATAAGCCAAGTCTTGTGATCGCAACACCGAAACAGCTAAATGCGATAGCAGAACTTACACAAGTCAAAAACATTCCCTTTCTTACCCACATATTCACCGCAGATCTGCATCCCGATCATCACAACATAGAGTTGCTTTCTGAGCGCGGTATTCAAGTATTTGTTTGCGCTGGCATGAACGAAACGTCCTCAGTCTTCGCTGTCAATCTGCATCACTATGTTGGTAAAGACATTTCCGGAAAAATCATGCAACAAGAAAACAATGCAAATAATTCAATCGGCAAACCACTTCCTGGTGTAGCTGTAAAAATTTGTGATACACAAATGAATGAACTTCCGGCTGATTGCAATGGCCAGATTTGGATTCGTGGTGCTTGTATTACGACAAATGAAAATCATGACCTCGGTTGTCGTCCTGCCCTTACTGGTGGCTGGTTCAACACAGGTATAGAAGGCAGCATAAATCAAAAAGGATTTATTCAACTCATAAAAAATTAACACATGCAGAAAATAAAATTCCCAAAATCTACCTCCGGTGATTTTGCACATACAATCAAAACAACAGCCGCTAAATTCTCAACTCGCTATAATTTGCTCAAAATGGCCAAAAGAGAATTGTGGTTAAAGTTCATATTCTATTCACTGCTTTACATTTCACTTTACATAATCACGCTTAGAATAAATTGGAGTAATCCGCTATATTTTTTGTTTGGCTATGTAATGTTTTCTTTGACGGGGATTTTACTAGCCTTTAACGCATCTCACGACTCCGCGCATCAGACTTTTTCAAATAAAAAATGGGTGAACAACATTATCTTTAGGTTCACATTTAACCTTCAGGGTGTAAATAGTTACTTATGGAAAAAAAGACACATTGCATCACATCATCTCTTCCCCAATGTAGATGGTTGTGATGCTGACATTGATGAAAATGTTTTTTTAAGGCTTTCACCTTCGCACAAAGCTCGATCCTTCCACAAGTTTCAGCACATCTATGCAACTGTACTCTATATGATGTACACATTACATTGGATATTTCTTAAAGACCTCGGATACCTCACTAAAAAGAGACTTTCAAATTTGAAAGACATACAACATCCAAAAGTTGAGGTTTTTAGGTTTTTCCTTTGGAAAGTTGTGTACCTCTTCTTTTATCTTGTTCTTCCAATTGCTTGCGGATGGTCATTGAAGCTGGTTCTAATTTCGTTTTTTGTTTCCCATTTTGTGATCTCGATATTCTTTGTGTGGACACTTATAATTTCTCATCTCACTATTGAGACATCCTTTCCCGTGCAAGATGGCGATGGAGTATTGCCTCATGATTATTACGCTCATCAACTTGCAACATCAATGGACTATCGACCGAAAAACATCATCATGAACTGGGTTCTGGGAGGATTCAACGCACACGCGGCTCATCACCTTTTTCCAAAATACCCTCATACAATGAATAGACACATGACTGCTATCATTGAAAGAAATGCCAGGAAACATCAATTACAATATCACTGCAAATCGTTTATCGGCGCGCTATTCTCGCATTATGCTTATCTCAAGAAAATGGGTAATGGGATATCCATAAATTGTTAGTGCGATGAAAAATTACCTGCTTCGAGCTATTACTATAATCCTTGTGATGTTTGCACATCTTATTACAAAAGGGCAAGATCATGCTCTTGGTTTGCGTTTCAACTATTCACCATGGAGTAGACAAGAATTTTCTGTCGGTGCCATCATCGGACGCCCTTCTGAAAATTTGCTTATGGAATGGCCAGTAGGTTATTCTGCCATCACCTTAAATATTGGTACAGGAAACTTTGACCATCTGAAATATTCTTTCCTTTTGATCGGCTGTGAATACAATGAAAAATATTTTTCAGCAAAGTGTTCAGGGCGCTACACAGATATCGCCTCCACTGAGGAATATTCAGTTATTCCAGAATTAGGCATCACGGCAATGGGACTAATGAGCCTAACTTATGGCTTTGAAATACCACTAACACGAAGCACAATCTCAGGACTATCACAACATCATTTGAATCTTAATCTCACCATTCCGTTGTATTTCTGGTGACGAGATATTTGATTGTTAAGTTTGCGCCAGATATGTTGAATACTACACCGAATTCATTTCAAAGCATCGAGGAGTTTGTCACCGGCTCAGTCTTGCTTATAGACAAACCATATGATTGGACCAGCTTTGATGTTTTGAACAGAATAAAAGGTTTTGTAAGAAACAAAGTCAACATTCCTCAAAATGAACATGGCCATGATCAAAGATTTAAAATCGGTCATGCAGGAACGCTCGACCCACTTGCAACTGGTCTTCTAGTAGTTTGCACAGGCAAGTTCACAAAAAGAATTGATGAATTTCAAGGAGGAAGCAAAGAATACACGGGTTCGATAACTTTCGGAAAAACAACACCGAGTTATGATTTAGAAACAGAACCAGAAGGAGATTTTCCCACGGAACATCTCAATCTTGAGTACCTTCAAAGTGTTGCGCTTCAGATGACAGGTGAACAGTGGCAAAAGCCCCCCATTTATAGCGCAAAACAGGTTGACGGTAAACGTGCTTATAAAGCCGCACGCAGTGGGCAAAATATTATTATACCTGCGGTGCCGGTGACCGTTTTATATTTCGACGTACTCAAGTATGAAAACCAAACTTTGGAATTTAGGATAGGCTGCTCGAAAGGCACGTATATCCGCACTTTAGCATTTGAAATAGGACACAAGGCCGGATCAGGATCATACTTGTCATCACTTAGGAGAACCAAAAGCAATCCATTCAGCATCGAAAATTCCCTGACATTAGACGAAATCTTGGTCAAATTGGAGGGGTTTTCAACAGCAAAATGAAATTATTTCGCTGCTAATCAAACATTTACAAACTTTCCCTTTACATTCATTGTTGAAAACCGTACCTTCGCGGCCCAATAATAAATCGCAGACCATTGATTTCCATGATGAAACTGGGGCAGTTTCGTTACAAACTGCCTGAGGAACTGATAGCTCAGTATCCTGCTAAGCACAGAGATGAAAGCCGCCTAATGGTGGTTCATAAACAATCCGGCAAGATTGAACATAAAATGTTCAAGGATATTCTCGAGTACTTCAACGAGGGCGATGTCCTTGTAAACAACAATACCCGTGTTTTTCCTGCTCGCATGTACGGCAACAAGGAAAAGACCGGCAGTATGATCGAAGTATTTATGCTTCGTGAACTCAATGAGCAAAGTTTGCTTTGGGATACTGTAGTTGATCCTGCAAGAAAAATCAGGATTGGTAACAAACTTTACTTTGGCGAAAACGACGAACTCGTTGCCGAAGTCATCGACAACACTACATCTCGCGGCAGAACTTTGCGATTCCTTTATGACGGCAGTCATGATGATTTCAAAGCTTTGGTTTATAAACTAGGCGAAACACCAATTCCGAAATACATCAAGAGACCAGTAGAGCCTGAAGATGAGGAATGGTTTCAAACCATTTTTGCAAAGCATGAAGGTGCAGTAGCTGCGCCAACTGCAGGTCTTCATTTTAGTCGGGAGTTGCTGAAGCGTTGCGAGATCAAGGGTGTACAAATGGCCGAAATGACAATGCACATTGGACTTGGTACATTCCGTCAGGTTGAGGTAGAAGATCTCACCAAACACAAGATGGAGAGTGAACAATGTATTATTCCAGATGAGACCGCACAAATAGTAAACAATGCACTCAAAACAGGGCATCGTGTTTGTGCTGTTGGCAACACAGTTCTTCGTGCATTTGAAAGTAGCGTTAGCACTGATAGAATGCTTAAACCTTATGATGGATGGATTAGTAAATTCATTTATCCTCCATACGATTTCAATATAGCTGACAGTTTGATAACCAATTTCCATCAACCTGAAAGCGCACTGCTTATGTGTGTTACGGCTTACGGCGGATATGATCTAATCATGCACGCGTACAATGAAGCAATCAAGAATAAGTACAGATTTTGGGCTTATGGTGATGCCATGCTCATTCTGACTTAATTGAATTCAGTCAAAACTTGTAGGTAAATTCATGCCCTATGAATAGAGCATTGAAGTGTGTGTTTATTCTTCTGGTGATTTGTGTCTGTTCAGACCTGAATGCACAATCACGTAATCGAATTAATACTATTGCCGCGAAAATTTTCTTCGAAGAGAAAGAAGATGGGCTATT
>Ga0075163_10014389_pt1 | contig 10215 bp, 17 predicted proteins | sample JI1023141ADNA_FD_71478 | JGI IMG/M metagenome (GOLD analysis project Ga0075163, IMG submission 71478) | Wastewater effluent complex algal communities from Wisconsin, to seasonally profile nutrient transformation and Carbon sequestration -... | ecosystem: Engineered > WWTP > Effluent > Algae... | reverse complement strand
GTAGTTTCCTGTTAGTATTGCTAATACAATCTGAAAATTTTTTTTGAAATTCATATAATATATTATATGAATTTCAAAAAAAATTTTCAGATTGTATTAGCAATACTAACAGGAAACTACCTTTCGACTTTTACCTTCCTGATATAAATATTTGCATAGAATATAATGGTAGGCAACATTATAGCATGAACGGAGGATACTTTGGAGCTAATATTCAGAATGCAACTATTGCATTTGAGAGACTAAAAAATAATGATCGTGAAAAAATTAAGTACTGCAAACATAATGGCATCAGTTTACTAATAATAAAGTACAATGACAATATAGAACAAATATTAAATCAATTAATCGCAACAATAAAATGAAAACATTAAAAGAAGATTATCAAAATTTTGTAAAACTCTCGGAAGTAATACATGATAAAATGAGAGAAATTATAAAATACATTAAAGAACATAATTTAGAATCTAAAAATTTATCATCCTATAATGATTGGACGATCAATTATACAAACACAGAATTTTATGAAAATGAAATTAATTTAGGAATAGACATCTATACAGGATATGGTGGATATGATGACTTATTTTTTAAATTACCATTATCAGTGTTGGAAGAAAACGGAATTGAAAATTATATTGCCGATCTCAATAACGCATACAACGAAAAGATCAGATTACAAAAAGAAAAAGAAAGCTGAAGCTGATAAATTAGAAAACGAGAAGAAGCTTTACGAAAAATTAAAACTTAAATACGAAAATTAAAATGACAACAAGTGAATTTATAAAAATGCTTCAAGAAGCAGACCCTGCAGGAACCAACCATGTAAGATTAAGAGGAGATGGCGTTCCTTATCATGCAGACCTTGTACCCGGATATCACGATGGAGGATATGAATACTTTGATGAGGAAGGAAATATGATCAGAACATATAGTGATGCTAAAGTAGATATCTGGACAAAATCTTACGAAGACATTGTTGAGAGATACAATGGAAACATGGATGAAGTTAAAAAAAGAATCAAATTTGATGTTTCTGATTATATGCATGAAGAACAAGGAAATCAAGCAATTGAAAGATATATGAAAAGAGTGGAAGAGTATGCGGAAAACATTCGAAGAATATTAAAAGAAATAGAGGAAGATAAAATAAATAAAAAATAAAATACAAGGGCGGTTGTAATCAAGAGTTATCATGAGTGTACAGGATTGATAGCAGACTGATGGAACAGGGGTGCAGTTTGAAGTTGCAACGACAAATTGTGTTACCCGTTGGTTCGATCCCGACACCGTCCACAATTAAAAGGCGCCATAATCAGATGGTAGGTACATGTCAGCACGACATGGTAGGTAGATTCGAATTCTACTGGCGCCTCGAAATGGAAGTGATTAAGTTCTGTATAGGGTTTAAATCCCTTGACTTCCACCATTGGGAGAATAGCTTTAAGTGAAGAGCATCACCTTAACCGGTGAAGGATGCCAGAATCGGAATTCGGCTTCTCCCACAAATTAATATAATAATATAAACAATTAAAACAAAAACAAAATGACAAATGTCGCAACAAAAATTCCGGCTCATTACAGACCGGCAGTAAACTTAAATGCTACTGCATTAAACGAGGATATTAAATCAGCCTTCCTCAAAATTAACGGCTTCGCTTATACGAATAGTCTTGAAATTTCTAATCCTACAGACTTAAAAGCATTATCTGAATTTGATTACACAAGTCAGATTGTAGAAATGTCTAAGAAGGGAAAGAAAAAACTTGCTAAACACATTTATAAAATTAACAACCATATGAGCATCAATAAAATTAATTCCTTCCTTCGATTCATTCGTGATCGCTTTTATGCTGGCCTAAACTTAAGCATTAAGCCGCCAAAAGCAGAACAAGCGATCATTGAATCCCGTGAGAAATTCAAAAAATTAAAATCCGAAATGCTGCTTGCAAAAAAAGATTATTTAGAAAAGAAAAAATCTTACTACGGAACTAAATATTTCGGTTCGTAAATAATATCCTGGAGGAGCAGGCTGACCTGGTCATGAGATGCAACATCTCACTCCTCCACTTTAAAATAAGGCATGTTAGTTGAATGGCTCAATAGAAGACTCTAAATCTTTTGAAATCGGTTCGATTCCGATACGTGCCTCTAATATTTATGATTTATTAACCCATTTTCTTATTGCATTATCACTCACACCATATTTCTTACCAGTTTTAACATATCCTAAATTTTTTACATCAAGAAGTAATTGTTTTTTATCAGGTCTATCATGAATTCTAATATTCAATTTGTGACAATTCCAACACATTTTTGCATCTTTATATTTACTTTTTCCACAGTTACAAGTATTATATAATTTTTCTTTTTTTACTTTTTCCTGTCGTTCTTTTTTTAATTTATTATAATCTTCTAAATACAATTCATAATTTATTAAACCCAAATTATAATCATTTTTTATGATATTAATTATATCATTTAAAAGTGAAATATTAAATACAATACTAAAATGAAATTCGTATAATTTCCAACCGTCCTTTTCTATTAAATTGTGTCTTTCTTGATAATATGGTTTTAGTATATTTTTATCATAATGTTGATTTCCGTTAATCTCTATTCCAATTTTTTTATCTGGGAATGCTATGTCTATTGAAAACAAACGATGAGACAAAGGACTGTATTCCTCAACATAATTTATATTATTTTCTTTAAGAAGTGCTTTAAAAATTTCACATGGTTTAGATATAAACTTAGAATTATTTTTCCATGGATGTTTATCAGGATTATTTTTATAAAAATTCATCCTGCTCTCTTTTCGTATGTTTATTTCATTTTGAGAAACAAAATACTTTAAATTTATTAAACCAAACGATTTAGCTTTATTTAATAAAGTACGTGAAATATTATATTTTTTTCTGATCTCAGCCGGACTAAGTCCATTATCATTATCCAATTGTATATTTGACCAATTAACGTCTTGTATATTATTTCGAACCTTTGCCATACTAATAAATAGTTAAGAAAAAAGTTGTCGGTTCGAGCCCGACAGGGACCACCTTGTTTAAACTTTACAATTCTATTCACAAAGAATATATTTACTTTATGAATATAGAGCTTACTACAAAATTTTCGCATCAACCCAAAGATGGTATAGTCAAAGATTGGCACACAAATTATGAAGGAGTATTGGACGATATTAATCAACCCATACCTTCTTATGAAATAAAAAATTTAAATTTAGATATCAAAGATCAATTTCAAAAATATATTCAATCTGTTCCTCGTGAATTTGACTATGAATTTAAAAACCAAAAGCTTGATCACAATCGTGTAATATTAAGAACATGTGAAAAGCATCAAACATTTCAGGAACTGTTTGATGAATTTATTAAAGAAGCGCAAAGCTCATTAGCATATAGAAATGTTAAATCTGAAATTTTTAACAATCTTCCTGAAAAATATACAACTATAGAAGATATAATTTCAGATTATAAAATAAAATACATTTTTGGAAACCGAATAGTTTACCACCGAATATATCATGATGGCAGTTTCTGCCCTTGCCCATCAATAATTGCAAATATTGAATTTGAATTAATTAAAAATATTTTCTAATTAGAATTTATTGAAAATTATTTTTACATTTGAGGCATAAATTTAAAAATAATTTAAATGATCTATTTCTCTATTGACCTTGAAACTACCGGTGTAGACTGGAATAAAAATAATATCATCGAATTTTCCGCCATTATGGAAGATACTAATAATCAACTATCCTTCGATGATATTCCAAAATATTCAGTTCTTGTTTCTCAACCAGATGATAAATACACCGGAAGCGCATTTGCTCTTGCCATGCATAAAGAAATATTCACTGAACTTTCTAAGTCTCCGGAAAAAAGAACCGAAACAGTTGTGCCTTATTATCAATTGGGAATGCATTTTAATATATGGTTAAGAAAAACACTTAATTTACCAATAGATGATATAAGCGGGTATGACATACCTACATCGATCATTGTAGCCGGGAAAAACTTTGGAACATTTGACAAAAATTTCCTGGATAATAATCCTCAATTTAATGATTATATTAAAATAAACAGAAGAATTCTGGACCCGGCAATCTTATATTTTAATCATTTCGCAGACAACCAACTTCCTGATCTGGAAACCTGCAAGAAAAGAGCCGGCATACAAGATAGTGCTGTTCTGCACAGAGGACTAAAAGATGCCTGGGATGTGATCACAGTTTTAAGAGGTAAAATGTATCCAAAACTTACAAATTAAAATGGAAAATATAGATATATTCTTTATAGCAGGATTTGCTTTTTGTATTTTGATAATTTTCATCAAAATGTTTTATAAAATCTTTTTAATAAGAAAGGATATTGATAATAAAGAAGAACAAACAGAACAAGAATTTATAACAGAAAAGATTATTGAACAAGAAAAACTCGAAGCAGACAGACTGGAATGTAGAAATAAATTAAACCATGTTATCGATATGATCGGGCAAAATATTGTTGTGATCAATGAAATGGTTAAGAAAGATTTTCTTAACTCTAAGGATATATTAAATAACTTAATGGTGAACGCATCTGTAATAAATGAATTTTTAAATAATAAAGAACCTTTACAACCGGACATAATCTTAAAATATATTAATAAAGCTGATATAATCACAACTAATACAGAAGTTGTAACTAAAGAAATTATAAAAAAATATTCCCTTTATAACCAGTTCATATCTTTAAGTGATAAATTTAATGAAGTAGTATATGGTGAAACTATACTGCCTCAAATTCATGAAGAAGTCTTGAGGTTTTCAAAAGAATATGGAAACAAAATTTGGGATTTCTCCTATTCATCACTTAAAATAAATCCGGATACTTTTTTAAGCGATTGGAAACATTCATATGAAATTGCTTGTACTCAATACAATTGGGCAACTTCTAGATTTCTTTTAAAAAGATTCGATACTGATATGGAAAATCACATGAATCAGGCTCTGACTCATGCCAATTTTTGTATCAATATGATCTCGCAAGTAAAAAAATTTCCAGATACGATTTCTTATATCAACAAAAACTTGGAAGACAAAATAAATGCCATTAAAGAGAATCTTAACCTCATCCAACAGATCATACATGAATTACCAGAACCCATTCATGTATTAAGTGTTTCCTATAATGAAATTGAAAAAAAATTTAATGAATTTTTAATCACATTTAAAACAGTGCAATATCTACCAGAAACACTTAGGGAATTAGATCAGATGTTGCCTTCCGCAAATGCACTACTATTATTTGCTAAATCCGAACAGGAAAAACAAAGGCCAAAGCCAATTCCTTTTAATCCCAAAAAATCAAATCCTCAGCTTAATACTACTAACACAATAACATTGGACACAGATTTACCAGACTTAAATATCAGCTTAATGGGAGATGATTGAACTTTAAAAATTTAAATTGCTGATTATAAGCATCTTGTTATATGTTGATAAAAAATTTGTTTCTAAATTATATTTGATTGAACATTTATGTTAATTTCACCGCATAATTTTCAATTCAATATCATTCAAATTCACAAAAATCAATGAAATCAGAATCAGAAACACTTAGCAAAGAAAAAGTAACATCAAAATTTAAGGTGGATATCAATCCTCTTAGGATTGATAAAAAAGTTTCTCTACCAGAAAACGAAAGCGATTTTGAGGTGGTCGGTCAAATTTTCTCTACCACAAAATATGATCTCTTTAAAACCGTCAAAGGAAACAGAAATGTGGTTCCCAAACATGTAGCTGATCTGGTAATCTCTTACCAAAAAGCTCAATTGGTCGTTCCTGTTATTGTCAATGAAAAAATGGAAATTATTGATGGACAACATCGATTTACAGCCTGCAAAAATACAAATCGACCTGTTTATTTTATCATCTGCCATGGCTATGGAGAAAAGGAAATTCAGATGCTTAACTCAAACATGGTTAACTGGCAGGTCGATGATTATACAAAATTCTATTGTGATGCCGGAATGGAAGAGTATTTACAATATCAGCAATTCCGGATCAAATTCGGTTTTGGTCACCAGGAAAGTCTGGCTATGCTTGCAGGAAGTACCTCCAATTTTTATGGAATTTTCACCGATGGAAAATTTAAGATCAAAAATCTTGAAGATGCAGAAAATGTTGCTGCCAGAGTAAAAGATTTTGCGCCAATTTATAAAGGATACAAACGAAAATCATTCGTATTTGCCGCTCTCCATATTTTCAGAGAAGTAAAAGAATATGATCACCAGGAAATGCTAAGTAAAGTCGCCATGCAAAGCACTAAGATGGTGGATTGCAGTAGCACAAAACAATACCTGATGATCTTGGAAGATATTTATAATTTTCACCGAAGAGGAACTAAAGTTCGATTCATATAAAAAATTTGACGGAGTGCACCCCAAGAAGGTGTCTATAATTTTATAGATGCCTTCTTTCTATTTTTAATATTATCTACATGAAAATCGCTGTCATAGGTTCCAGAACATTCAATAATTATCATCTTTTAAAGCGGGTATTAGATCGCTATAAAGAGGTCAATAACATTTCCTATGATCTCATTGTATCTGGTGGCGCTAATGGCGCAGATAAGCTCTCTGAAGCTTATGCTTTCCGTAATGATATCGAAACTCTTATCTTTTATCCCGATTATAAAAAACATGGGAAGAGTGCACCTTTTGTTCGCAATACTCAGATCATTGATAATGGTGAACTAGTCTTTTCATTTTGGGACGGACAATCCCGTGGAACTTTGGACAGCATGAAGAAAGCCAAAGAAAGAGGTAAAAAAGTGGTCACGGTTTATTTTGGAATCCATACCCAGGAAGAATCTCTAAAATCAACATACGAGATCGATATAGAATTTCCTCTTCTTCCACTGAATAACAATATGGACCTATTTCAATCGGAAAAACCATAATCTCATACCAGTTCCTGAAAAAATTATTGCCCACCTCTAAACTGTTTTTTCTTATAATCGCATCTATATTCCCAAAACAAGGATGATACACTTTGACCGTGTCATCCACTGCATAAATTGCCAGTGGAATTTTTACTAAAACATCTTCAGTAGAAAAAATCTCCATCCTTAAATTTAAAGAATGGAAATCACAAAAGAAATTCCTGTTGATTATTTTTTATCTTTTTTCTAGGGTACCTGCCAGCACTTGCAATAATAAAAATAGATCGGTTTGTATGAGCCATCATACGGGTCTTCCGGATTATGAGCCTCAGAAGGCACACGTAAATCAGTCTTCACAGCTATTAATTTACGACTACATTTATCGCAATATCTAACTTCTTTTTTCATACATACCCGTTTATTCTTCTTTCATGAATAAAATTTTCCCACTCCTTCACAATTAAGTAAAGTTCCGGATGTTTTGCATCTAATATACTATAAGCTTGATTATATAAATTGGAATCAATTCCATAAAAAGCCTCTCCAATGGACCCAGCCATGGCTGCAATTGTATCGGAATCTCCACCCAGACTGATCGCCTTGCGAATACAGTCCTCAAAGTTTTCACTCTCTAAAAAAGCAGTGATCGCCTGCGGTACCGTATCCTGACAAGTAGCAGAAAAATCATAAGTTGGTCTGATCTGATCCAACGTCCGGGATAAATCATAACCGTATTCGTTTTCAGTGAACGTCTTTATACGATCCTTATTAATACCGGCCCTGGCCATGTAAATACACAAAGCAATTGCCTGAGCGCCCTTTATTCCTTCTAAATGATTATGAGTAGGTAAAGCCGATAACTCTGCCTCTAATACAGTAGGAAGCATTCCCAGCATGGCCTCGTCCACATTATGAAACCACCCAATTGGACTCACTCTCATGGCCGATCCATTCCCAAAACTATTATAACCTTCTAATGATTCAGAATCCAGCCAGGAAATAAAACTTCCGCCATATCCAGCATTAGGATAGGTACGGCCAAATTTTTTATAGTTCTCAGCATATGATCCCTGACCCATTAACGTTTTAGCAACAGCACAACTTAAAACAGTGTCATCTGTAGGACGACATGTTTTTTCAAATAAATTAAACTTTCTGTAATTTTCAAACGTCTTATCCTGCGCCCAATTTACCATTTCAAACCGTGAACCTATTATGTCGCCAATGATTGCTCCGATCATAATCTGAATTTATTTTGTATGCATTGAATAAAATGAGAATTATAACCTGTGTGTGCCTGAATGATCTGTACGGTACCAAACAGTTCCCATTCACCACTTTTTAACTCATTGTTTACTGTTCTTTCCAGGTCCAGTAAATTGCCGGCCTGCAAATACTTAATTGTATCTTTTTCTGTACTGTTTTCCATGTCTTATTTATTGTATTATTTCTTTAAATTATTATTTTGTAATTTCCATTTTGAATCAATTTTTTTAAAAAATAAAATATTCTTCTTTGATACATCCACCATTTCTTCTTTGTAGGATGGAATATCTCCTCTGGCTTTACACGTTATCTCCACCACTGGAGAAGAGGTCAGATACTGATTTTCGATCAACGCAAACTCATCTACCTGGCAATTCCACACCAAATAATAAGTTGCCGGAGAAAGCCGTTTCCGGATCGGAATGTGAATGCTACTATATCTTGTTTTTAATAAATCAAAATTTTCCCGCATTTCATTTTCAACTATAATGGTGATCTTCTTTTCAGGATGAAAAAATTCCAAATCCCATTTTTGGAAATTCTCATGATCCACATCTCCAATTAAATTATAGCCCCGGCTTTTCATTATGGAAACAGTGGCCTGTTTACATGCACTATCGGTTTGATTATACGCCTGCTTGTTAAATTTTCTTTTATGCATTAATTAATTATACTCATTTTTATGATTTGTCCGATGATACATAATACCATCATTTGCACGATAAAGATTATAACCAGAAATACAATAACATGTGTCAATTTGATATTGGAATCAAACAGGTCATTTATAATTTGTAATAAAATCTTTAAATCGTTCCACATTATTTTATGGGTTGAATTGGTTTAAAATTAAAACTTGCCGGGAAGGTTTCACTATATGCAGGCCGATCATATTTTACCTGCCAACCAGCATGACGATATACTTCTTCAATATTTAATTGACGTTTTTCAAACAATTCATCTTCATGCATTGCATTCGCTCCGACATTTTTCTTATATCTCTCAATGATTTCTTTCTGCAATATGGTTACATCATATTCACCATTGTATTTTTCAAGTAATAATTCATTGACCGCTTTTATTATGTCCCTAGAAATGACATTAATTTTCTTTTTACTTATTTCAAGCGGAGTGATTGGTTTTATTATTTTCTTAATTCCTCGTTTTGCATTTACCATTTTTCAATTTATTTTTTGGCATATAAATTTGCCATGATTAGGATAACTCACATTTGCAACTAAAACTTTAAATCCAATGGACAGTAATTCTTTCACTGTTTCCTCCGCCCTGTCACAATAGGTCAATTGTCGTAACATATACGCATATCTATTGTCCTCTTCGTCACGGTATCCCCAAAGCCTTGGAATATTTTCATTTTCCTTTACTACAGTAAACATATCAAAAGCAAATATCCCTCCCGTTTTTAATTTATCGTGTGCCTGTCTGTAATAATTGGACCGTTGATTTTTTCCCACGTGCTGAAAAACATTAAAAGAAAAAATTAAATCCAGATTGTTCGGCACCTGATCTGGAATATTTCCACCATCTGTTTTAAACATCTTATTGTATTTAAAAAGCGGATGAACATCAATTGTATAATAACCAGATGTCCTTTTCTTTTTATATTTACTCTTGATATAATTAAAAATACTTCCATAACCAGGACCTATCTCTAAAAATTTCGGATATTCAAATGCTTTAAACATATCGTCAATCAATGAAATATTTTTGTTGTCCAAATGCATATTTAATGCATTTTTGTTTACCTCATTTTTATCTTTGGCTGGTTTTCCAGAAATACTTACCAATGGAAATCGATCATTGATCTCCTTCCAAAATATATTGGACCCTATAATGTCAGGATTCAGCCGGTCAATAAACTCTTTAGAGAGTAATGCATACTGATTGTTATCAGTGGTAACAGATTTATACAATCCTTTTTTGATTTCCTGATCAAACAAAATAAAAGTTGCTGAATCAACTATGTCATTATCAATTTTAA
>Ga0075163_10014388_pt1 | contig 10215 bp, 7 predicted proteins | sample JI1023141ADNA_FD_71478 | JGI IMG/M metagenome (GOLD analysis project Ga0075163, IMG submission 71478) | Wastewater effluent complex algal communities from Wisconsin, to seasonally profile nutrient transformation and Carbon sequestration -... | ecosystem: Engineered > WWTP > Effluent > Algae... | reverse complement strand
GGGCGAGCGGCTGGCCGAGTTCAACGTGTTGCGCATCGGCGCCTACCCGCTGCCGGTCGAGAAGATCCGCGCGCTGCTGGACGCGAGCCACGAGGTGCACGTGGTGGAGGAGGGCTACCCCTTCATCGAGCGTTATGTCAGCGCGCTGGGGTTGATGCGCGAGCGGCGCATCCTCGGCAAGCTCAGCGGCGCGCTGCCACGCATGGGTGAGCTGAGCCCGGATGCCATTCGCCGCTGCTTCGGGCTGCCGGTCGCGCCCGCGCTGCAGGTGCCGGGGCTGGCCGATCTGCTGGTGGCGCGGCCGCCGCGGCTGTGCGACAAGTGCCCGCACACCGACGCCTACCTCGCGCTGCAGGAGGTGGTGGCCTCGCTGGGCGAAGGCGTGCGGGTGATGGGCGACATCGGCTGCTATTCGCTCGGCGCGCTGGCGCCGCTGAACGCCATCCACTCCTGCCTGTGCATGGGCTCGTCGATCGGCATGGCCGTCGGTGCGGCGCACGCGGGCATGACGCCGGCGATGTGCGTCATCGGCGACGGCACCTTCACGCACTCGGGCATGGCGCCGCTGCTCGACGCGGTGCGCGAGAACGCCAACATCAAGGTCTTCATCCTCGACAACGCGATCGTCGCGATGACCGGCGGCCAGCCGACGCAGGCCACCGACGAGCAGGTGGTCGAGCTGGTGGCCGGCCTCGGCGTGCCGCGCGAGCACATCCGGCTGGTGGAGCCCACGCGCCACAAGAAGGAGCACACGGTGTCGGTCATCCGCCACGAGCTGGCCTACGAGGGGCTGTCGGTGATCATCGCGCGGCGCGCCTGCGTGACCTACGCCAAGGAGATCAAGGCGCTGAAGGCGGCGCGTGGCGGCGAGATCGAGGTGGTGGTGGAATGAACTATGACCTGGTGGTCGCGGGGGTGGGCGGTCAGGGCGTGCTGTCGATCGCCTGGGTGCTGGACCACGCTGCGCACGCCGCCGGTTGGCGGCTGAAGCAGTCCGAGGTGCACGGCATGGCGCAGCGCGGCGGCGCGGTGTCGGCCTTCGTGCGTTTGTCCGATGCGCCGATCGCCAGCGACCTGATCGCCGCCGGCACGGCCTCGCTGATCGCCGCGGTCGAGCCGATGGAAGCGCTGCGCTACACCGGCCTGTTGCGCCCCGACGGCGTGGTGGTGACCGACGTGACGCCGATGGTCAACATCGACAACTACCCCGACCCCGCGGCCTTGTACGAGCTGCTGTTCTCGCTGCCGCACCTGGTGGCGGTGGACGCCACGCGGCTGGCGCACGCGGCAGGCACGGTGAAGGCGCAGAACACGGTGGTGCTCGGGGCGGCTGCGCCGCTGCTGCCGCTGCCGGTGGCGGCGCTGGAGGCGCAGCTGCAGGCCTTGTTCGAACCCAAGGGCGAGCGCATCGTGAACGCCAACCTGCGCGCCTTCCGCAAGGGCTGTGCGGCTTGCGGCTTCGTGCAGGCGCTGCGCGCGGCGGGCGTGCCTTCGGCGCGCATCGCGCGGGTCAGTGCGCGGCTGGCGTTCTCGCCGCACGCGGTGGACGCCGCGCTGCTGGAGGCGTGGGCCGACCGCCTGCTGGGTCCGCACGGCGAGGCCACCGCGGCGCAGATCTTCGCGGCGCCGCGGCTGGTGCCGCTGGATGCGGTGCTGGCGGTGACGGCTGCGTGAGCGTTGGGCCGGGCCTCAGAGCCGGAACCAGACGATCAGCACCAGCGTGACGCCGCACATCGTGGCGTTGCCCAGGTTCACCGCGGCGGCGCGGTCGAAGTGCCCGCCGTTGCGCTCGCGCAGCCACAGCGCCATCGTCAGGTTGGCGCCGAACCAGGTGCACCAGGTCCACAGCGAGTGCTGGCTCGAGTCGCCGCTGGTGAAGATGGCCCAGACGGTGGGCAGGTAGGCCGCCACGCGCACCGAGTTGAACAGCGTGAAGGCCCAGCTCAGCACCGCCAGGTAGCTCGGGCGCCAGCCGGTGGCGGCAGCAGTGGCCGGGGCGGGCTGCGGCGGCCGCGGCGCCGGCGTGGGCAGCACGCGGGTCGCCCCGGAGACCGGGCGGGCCAGGGTTTGCAGGCCGACGGCGGTGGTGGTGTTCATGGCAGTCCTTCCGGGGGTGGGGCGCGATGGCCACACTGTCCGGGAAGGCCCTGCCGGGCGTCTTCAAGGCGTGCTGAAACGTTCCAAAACGGGTGGGGCGCCGGTTTTGGAACTCGGGCTCATTGCTTCAGATGCCGGGCCACCCAGCCGGGCACGTGGTCCATGCGCCATTGCCACCAGCGCGGCACGGTGGGTGTGAGTGCTCGCTGTACGTAGTACGGCACCATCGGGCGGAACCAGTCCCACAGGCGGCGCAGTTCGGCCTCGGGCTGGTCGTGCAGGTCCACGCGCAGGTCGACCAGCGGGAACGGGTGCTCGCCGTAGACCACCAGCGCCGAGGAGTTCTGACCCTCGGGCTGGCCGCCGGCGTCGCGCCCGGCTTCGATGGCGCGCACCAGGCGCTCGGCCAGCGGCTCGTCGGCGGCGGCCTCGTAGGCGGCGGCCATCGCCTTGATGACGCCTTCGCCGGCCAGCACGTTGCCGGCCACCGCATAGCCGTCGCCGAGGTGGTGCCCGGCCCAGGCGGCGTTCTTCTCGCCGGTGAAGGCAAACGCGCGGCCGTAGACGTCGACGACGTGGATCTGGCGCGACTGCGGGAACGGGTCCGCCGACAGCAGCTCGGCGACGATCTTCGGTGCCGACAGCGCCGATTCCATCAGCCGCCGCGCCATCGGCAGCAGGTGCGGGTTGGCCACCGCCTGCAGCGAGGCCGCGCCGCGCTGCGGCACCACCACCGGGCAGCGCACGCCGACGTTGGGCGAGTAGGTGGCGATGCCGACGCCGTATTCGCCGGTTCGGGGGCAGCGTGCAACGATCGAGAAAGTCATCGGGTCACTCCATCTTGATGCCGGTCTCGGCCGCCATCCGCTTGTAGTTGTCGTACTCGGCCATCGTCAGCTTGCCCAGCGCTTCGGGGCTGCCGGGGCGGGTGATCGAGCCGGTGTCCTCGATGCGCTTGCGCACCTCGGGGTTGGCCAGGATCTTCAAGAGCTCGGCCGACAGCCGCTGGATCACCGGCTTGGGCGTGCCGGCCGGCGCGTACAGCGCGTTCCAGGAGGTGAAGTTCAGGCCGGTGAGGCCTTGTTCGTCCAGCGTCGGGATGTCCGGCGCGGTGCTGGCGCGCGACGGGGCGGTGATGCCGATGATCTTGACCTTGCCGTCCTTGGCCAGCGGCACCTGCGTGGGCAGCGTGCCGAAGTAGATGTGCACGCGGTTGGCGATCAGGTCGGTGTTGACCTGGGGCGCGCCGCGGTAGGGGATGTCGGCGATCGGGGTGCCGGTCATCTTGGCCAGCGTCAGGCAGGCGAACTGGTTGCTCGAGCCGTTGCCATGGTGGCCGCAGCTGAGCTTGCCGGCGTTGGCCTTCACGAAGGCCAGGAAGTCCTTGGCCGTGGTGCCGGGCATCGAGGGGTGGGTCGCCAGCACGATGGGCAGCTCGGCCACGTAGCCGATCGGCTCGAAGTCCTTCGGGCCGTAGGTGGCGTTCTTGTTCAGCGCCGGCGTGATGGCGGTCGGTGCGCTGCCGCCCATGATCAGCGTGTAGCCGTCGGCCGGCGCCTTGGCCACCGAGGCGTGCGCGATGCCGCCGCTGGCGCCGGTGCGGTTCTCCACCACCACCTGCTGCCCCAGCGCCTTGGCCAGCTCTTCGCCGACGATGCGGCACAGCAGGTCGGTGATGCCGCCGGCCGGGTAGGGCGAGACCAGGGTCAGCGGCTTGGTGGGCCAGGCGTCGGCGGCGAAGGCCAGGCCGGGCAGGGCCAGGCCGGCGGCGGTGGCGCCGAGGGCCTGGCGGCGGGTCCAGGGGCGGGACGAAGACATTCGCGGCACCTCGATGAAAATGATTTCATCCAGTCTATGGGTGAGCTCGTTTCAGGTCAACGGATTTGGCGATCTTCGGGCTTCATGGTCCAATGAAACGTTTTCATCGGAGCCTCTCATGCCGAACCCGCCGCGCCCCCACGACACGCCGCCCTCGGTGGCCGACGTGGCGCGGCTGGCCGGCGTCTCGGCGGCCACGGTCTCGCGCGCCTTCAACACGCCGACGTTGCTGGTGCCCGAGACGCTGGAGAAGGTGCAGCTGGCCGCCCGGCAGCTGGGCTACCAGCCCTACGGCCTGGCGCGCTCGCTGCGGAAGCGGCGCTCGATGGTGATCGGCATCGTGATGCCGTCGTTGCGCTACGCCTACTATGCCGGCACGCTGGAGCTGCTGCAGAGCCTGCTGGCGCGCGAGGGCTACACGCTGCTGCTGAGCACCGCCAACCACGACCCGTTGGCCGAGCTGGAGGGGGTGCGTGCGCTGATGGCGCAGGGCGTCGACGGCGTGATCCTGTTCGGCCGCGCGCTGCACGACGAGAGCGCGCCGCTGCTGGCCCGCCGCGGCGTGCCGCACGTGCGCTGCTGGTCGGCGATGCCCGGCGAGCCGGGGGTGGCCTTCGACCACGGCGCGGCGATGGCCGAGGTGGTCGAGCACCTGGTCGGCCTGGGGCACCGGCGCCTGGCGCTGGTGATCCCGTTCCTGGCGCTGGGCGACCGGGCACGCGGGCGGTTGACGGCGATGCGTGAGGCGCTGGCGCAGCACGACCTGGCCTTGCCGAACGAGGCCATCGTCGACGACGGCGGGCTCGACGCGCAGGCCGGCCGCGCCGCCTGGCGCACGCTGCGCGAACGCGGCGTGCGCGCCACCGCGGTGGTGTGCAGCAACGACCTCATCGCCGCCGGCGTGATCATCGAGTGCCAGGTGGCCGGCCTGCGGGTGCCGCAGGACGTCTCGGTGACCGGCTACAACGATTCGGCACTGGCCGGTGCCTTCGAACCATCCATCACCTCGGTGGAGACGCCGGTGGACCTGCATGCGAACGAGGTGGCGCGGGTGATGCTCGCCGCGCTGCGTGACAAGCAGCCGGTGCCGGTGCTGCGGCTGCCGACGCGGCTGCTCGCACGTGCCAGCAGCGGGCCGGCGCCCTGAACCGGTCCTCGCCAAGCGAGGCCCTGGCGCGCCACAATGCCGCGCCCATGCAACGCCGGACTTTCATGAGCCTGCCTTTCGTGACGTCCCTCGTCACCGCTGCCCATGCCGACAGCGCCAGCGGCGAACTGGCCTCGTATTACGAGCGCCACATGGCGCTGGCCCCCGGCGGCACCGCCTGGGCCTGGCGCGGCCGCGGTGTGCCGCAGCGACAGCGCGGCGGTGTGAAGCAGGTGGGCGTGTCGAAGGACCACCACTTTGCACTGCTGGACGATGGCAGCCTGGTGGCCTGGGGCGACTCCCCGGAGCGTGTGCAGACCTTGATGCGCGGTGTGGCCGGCTTTGCCGCCGGCCACTCGGGCTGGTTCGCGATCGACATCGCCGGCGTGCTGTGGCAGGCCTCCGGCCTGGACGGCACGCCGCAGCGCGTGGCCGACGGCGTGGCCGCGGCCTGCATCGGCGACAGTGCCGACTACTACGCCACACGCGATGGTGCGCTGTTCGTCAAAGGCCTCGCCCACCGCGGCCAGTACGGAGACGGCAAGCTCACCGAAAGCCCGGTCTACGTGCAGACTGCCGCCGACGTGGTGGCGGTGAAGGCGCACACCGGCCATGCGATCCACCTGCGCCGCGACGGCGCCGTGATGGGCACCGGCGGCAACCGCTTCGGCCCGCTGTCGTCGCACGGCCTGGGCGACAAGGCCGACCGCTGGGGCAGGCTCTTCGACGGCGCGGTGGCCATCGCCACCGGCTCTCGACATTCGCTGGCGATCCGCGCCGATGCCTCGCTGTGGGGCTGGGGCGAGGGCTTCGGCATCGCGCCGACGCCGCTCATGACCGAGGTGGCCAGCGTGGCGGCCGGCGACACTGCGACCATCGCCAGCACGCGCGACGGCACGCTGTGGCAGTGGGACGGTGGCGGCAAGCCGCGGCGGCTGGTGCCTTCCGGAGCATCGCTTCGATGAGCGGCACGGCGCGCGCCCAGCTCGAATCTCTGATCGCCAGCCTGGAGAGCCAGCGGGCGGTGATCGGCGAAGCGGCGGTTGCGGCCACGCTGGCGGTGCTGCAGGCCCAGCTGGCCCAGCTGCCGCCGGATGCCCCCGCCGACCCCCGTGGCGACAGCCCGCCCGCCCCGAAGCAGGCGCTGCGCCAGGTCAGCGTGCTGTTCCTCGACGTCGTCGGCTCGACCGCACTGAGCCGGCAGCTCGACCCGGAGGACTGCCAGGCCGTGATGGACGGCCTGCTGGCGCGCTGCGCAGAGGTCGTGCGCGAGCAGGGCGGGCGTGTGCTGCAGTATGCCGGCGACAGCCTGCTGGCCGCCTTCGGCGCCGAGGGGGTGGCCGAAGACGATGCCCAGCGCGCGGTGCGCGCCGGGCTGCTGCTGCTCGCCGAAGGCAAGGCGCAAGGCGCCGTGGTGCTCGAGCGCTTCGGCCATGCCGGATTCGACGTGCGGGTGGGCGTGCACACCGGCGAGGTGCTGCTGGGCGGTGGGGTCAACGACGACGGCAGCATTCGCGGCATCGCGGTCAGCGTGGCGGCGCGCATGGAGCAGAGCGCGCCGCCGGGCACGCTGCGCATCAGCCAGGACACCTGGCGCCTGGTCCGCGGCCTGTTCGAGCTGCAGGCGCAGGCGCCGCTGCGGGTCAAGGGCGTGGCCGAGCCGATGCTGACCTGGCTGGTGCTCGGCGAACGCGACGAAGCGCAGCGCGAGCGTGAGCGTGGCATCGAAGGCCTGCCCACCCGGATGATCGGGCGCGACGCCGAACTGGCGCGGCTGCAGGCGGCAGGCCGTGCGCTGCTGAGCGGTGAGGCCTTCAGCATCGTCAGCGTGTTGGCCGAAGCGGGCGTCGGCAAGAGCCGCTTGCTGCACGAGTGGGACCGCTGGCGGTTCGCCGAAGCCGCGGCGCCGACACTGCTGCGCACGCGCTGCCACCCGCAGAGCCAGGCCGCGCCCTACGCACTGCTGCGCCAGCTGGTGCTGCTGCACCTGGGCACCCGCGGCGATACAGCGGCCAGGAAAGCGGCGTTCGAGCGCCATGTCGTGCCCCTGTTGCAGGGCGCGGACGGCGATCCCGAGACGGCCCTGGCCCAGGCGCACCTGCTCGGCCAGCTGATCGGCCTGGACTACCGGGACAGCCGCCACGTTCAGTCTGTCGGCGAGGACGGGGCGCAATTGCGCGGGCGTGGCTTCTTCGCCGCCTTCGAATGGCTGACGCGGCTGGCGGCCGCGCCGGGGCGGCCCTTGCTGCTGGTGCTGGAGGACTTGCATTGGGCCGACGAAGCGTCGCTGGACTTCCTGGAACAGCTGCCACGCCGCCTGGCCACGTTGCCCGTGCTGGTGCTGGCCTTCGCGCGGCCGAGCCTGCTGGTGCGGCGCCCGTCCTGGGTGCAGGCCGCCGAGGGGCGCCACGAGCGCATCGACCTCGCACCGCTGGGCGACGAGCACAACGAGGCGCTGGCGCGCGAACTGCTCAAGCGCATGGACCCGCCGCCCACCGAGCTGCTGTCGCTGCTGACCGGGCGTGCCGAGGGCAATCCCTTCTACATGGAAGAGCTGCTGATGATGTTCGTCGACAGCGGCGCCATCGACACCCGCGGCGAACGCTGGTTGCTGCAGCCGCAGCGGCTGCAGGCCACCGCGGTGCCGACCACGCTGACCGGCGTGCTGCAGGCGCGACTGGACGGCCTGCTGCTCGAAGGCAAGCGGGCGCTGCAGCAGTCCTCGGTGATCGGCCATGTGTTCCGGGACGACGCGCTGGCGGCGCTGGACGCGCAGGCACCACCACAGCTGCCGCACCTGGCGCGCCAGGACCTGGTGCGTCTGCGATCGGCCGGAGGCACGGCGGGGGCGGCCGAGTTCAGCTTCCGCCACCACCTGTTGCACCAGGTCACCTACGGCACGCTGCTCAAGCGCGATCGCCGCGACTACCACGCGCGGCTGGCCAGCTGGCTGACCGGGCCCGCCAGCCGACTCGGCGACGACGCGCCCGCCTTGATCGCCGAGCACTTCGAGCGGGCCGAGGACGCCGGCAACGCCTGCGAGTACTACGTGCAGGCCGCCGAGAAGGCCGTCCGGCTCGGCGCGATGGCCAGCTGCGCACCCTGGGTGGAACGCGCCATGGCCTTGCTGCCGGCCGACGCGCCGCTGCGCCAGCGCTGGCGGCTGCACTATGCACTGGACATGGTCTACGAAGGGCGGGGGCAGGCCGAGGCGAGGCAAGGGGCCATTGCCGAACTCTGGTCGCTGGCCGAGCAACTCGATGACGACGGTTGCCGCGTGCACACGCTGATCCGCGAGGCCACGCTGCACCTGCGCCGGGGCCGATTCGCCGAGCAGGAAGCGGCGCTGCGGCGCGGCCTGCCGATCGCCGCGCGCAGCGGCCAGGCGCACCTGCTGCTGAAAACGCAGATCCTGCTGGCCAATGCCCTGGGCCACCTCGGCCGGGTGGACGAGGCGCACGCGCTGGCGCTGCAGACCCTGGCTGGCGCACGCCAGCATGGCTTGCGCAAGGGCGAGTGCAACTGCCTGCTGCACCTGGCGGTCATCGCGAGCCGGCGCGACGACTACCTCGACGCCTACCGCTGCCTGCTGGCGGCGCTGCCGATTGCCGACGAGCTCGCCGACGCTGCCGACCAGTGCGTGGCGCGCGCCAACCTGGCCAGCTGCCTGCTGCTGTTCGGCCAGCCCGACGCTGCGCGGCCGCTGGCCGAAGCGGCGACGCGCATGGCACGCGCCATCGGCATGCGTTCGGCGGAGATGTCAGCGCGCGAGTTCCTGTCGCGCGCCCTGTTGGACCTGGGTGATGCGCCGGCGGCCTTGCGCGAAGCCGAGACCGTCGTCGAGATGGCGTCGAGCAGCGGCGGGCGGATCCACTTGGCCAAGGGGCTGAACGAACTCGGCGCCGCCCTGCAGGCGGTCGGCCGGGGGGCCGAGGCCCAGGCCGCCTGGTCGCGCAGCGCCGCACTGTTGCGCGAGCTGGCAGACCGCAGCGCCGTCGAGCCGGCCGCGCAGCTGGCCCACCACGCTGCCGAGGCCGGCGACACGGCCACCGCGCTGGCCTCTGCTGAATCGGTGCTGGCCTGCTGCGACGACGGCCTCGGCTTCGGTGGGGGGGACCGCGTGCGGCTGCTGTGGTTCACGTGGCGTGCGCTGCAACGCTGCGGCGACGCTCGGGCGGCCGGTGTGCTTCAACGCGCCTGGCAGGTGCTGCACGAGCAGGCGGATGCGCTGGCGGCCGACGGGCTGGACAGGGACCACTTGAATCGCACGGCCATGCACCGCGACATCGTTGCCGCGGCCGCGTCTGCGGGATTCGTGCCGCGGCCCGGAACCGAGCCTGCGGCAGCGTCGGGTGCCGGGCCGGGCGAGGGCGGCCTCAGGCCAGCTTGACGAACTCGCGCAACACCGGGAACGCAGCGTCCGGCTCGTCGCGCCAGGCCCCGTGGCCGGAGTTCGCGAACGTCACCAGCCGGCCCCAGGGTGCCGGGATCGCCGCGGCGATGTCGCGCGAATCCTGCAGCGGGCAGACGGGGTCCTTCTCGCCGGCCATCACCAGCACCGGGCAGCGCACCGCGGCCAGCCCGGGCAGCAGGTTCATCGTGCGCTGCTCGCCGCCGGCCGAGGTGAAGAGGATCTCGGTGTTGAAGACGATGCGCGCGCGGGCGTCGGCGTCGCGCGGCGGCTGCGTGTTGTACAGGTGCATGCAGACCTGGTTGTAGACCGCCCAGGTGTCGGCGTTCGGCGCGGTCCAGAAGGCCTCGGCCACGCGCCGCGCCTCGGGCCCGCCGAGCTGCTCGAACATCGCCAGCTTGCGCGCCAGCCCCATGTGCGGCGAAGTGCTGGAGAGCACCACGCGCGCCGGGTGGTCGGGGTGGCGCGCCAGGTAACGCTGCGCGACGAAGCCGCCGAAGCTCTGGCCGAGCACGACCGGCTTGACGATGCCCAGCGCGTCGCACAGGCGCACGATGTCGTCGGCGAAGGTGTCCAGCGTCCACTCGTCGGCCGGACGCCGGCTGCTGCGGCCGTGGCCGCGGTGGTCGTAGTAGATCACCTGCGCCACGTCGGCCAGGCGCGAGAACGCCGGCTTGAAGCCGGAGTGGTCGTAGCCCGGGCCGCCGTGCAGCAGGATCAGCGTGGGCTTCTCGCGCAGCTG
>Ga0075163_10014387_pt1 | contig 10216 bp, 10 predicted proteins | sample JI1023141ADNA_FD_71478 | JGI IMG/M metagenome (GOLD analysis project Ga0075163, IMG submission 71478) | Wastewater effluent complex algal communities from Wisconsin, to seasonally profile nutrient transformation and Carbon sequestration -... | ecosystem: Engineered > WWTP > Effluent > Algae... | reverse complement strand
TATACCTTCGGGACTAGCCTATGGTACCGTTGGATCAGGCACTAAGATTCCTGCAAATGCTGTGATTTATTTTCATGTGCGTTTGCTGCGTGTCACTACGCCTGAGTACAATCCGGCCAATGGTACGTATGAATGTTATTATGATGATTTATAAACACGTCTATGCAAGCTGTTTGTTTCGCGACTAATAATTTGCATAAACTGGAGGAAGTCAGATCCGTACTCGGGTCTGACTTCCGTGTTTTTAGCCTGGATGAAATTGCCTGCAAAGAGGAGTTACCGGAGACAGGCAATACCCTGGAGGCTAATGCCCATCAAAAAGCCAACTATGTTTTTGATCATTACAGGCAAACCTGCTTTGCCGATGATACAGGCTTGGAAGTGGAGGCTCTGAACAACGAACCCGGTGTATACTCGGCCCGCTACGCTGGCCCTCAACGCAACAGTGAGGCTAATATTGATTTGCTGTTAAGTAACCTGGAAGGTAAAGAGAACCGAAAGGCTCGCTTTCGTACCGTGATCTGTTGGGTAAGTGAAAAGGAAACAAACTACTTTGAGGGGATTGTAGAAGGGGAGATCATTGGGGAAAGAAGAGGCACGAAGGGCTTTGGCTATGATTCTGTATTTGTACCAACCGGCTATACCAAAACCTTTGCGGAAATGACCATGGAAGAAAAGAATTTACTGAGCCATCGGTCTCGGGCAGTAAATAGACTTGTGGAGTTTTTAAAGGGCTAGGCCCTCACTCCGTCCTTCGGACACAACTGTCCCCAGGGAGAGAGGAATTGTTCATTGTAAATTAATAATTGTTAATTGTAAATTTGCCTCGTGTTAACCTATACCATCGGCATTACGGGCGGCAGCGGCTCGGGCAAAACCTATTTGATTGAAAACCTGTCGAAGCAATTCAAACAGGAAGAGATTTGTCTGATCTCGCAGGATAATTATTACAGAACGCGCGATGAGCAAGTAACGGACAATAATGGGGTAAAAAACTTTGACCTGCCCTCTGCGATTGATCATGAACGTTTTTATGCCGATTTGATGAAACTGCGTCAAGGGCATGAAGTGGAAAAATTGGAATACACCTTCAACAATCCCAAGGCAACCCCTAAAACCATTGTACTAAAGCCTGCACCCATCATTATAGTAGAAGGTATTTTTGTACAGTATTTCAATGAAATTGAGAATGAGTTAGATCTTAAAATTTTCATTGAGGCCAAAGACCATGTAAAGCTCAGCCGCAGAATAAGGAGAGATAATGAGCAACGCGGCTATGACCTGGACGATGTTTTGTACCGGTACCAGTATCACGTCATGCCGGTATACGAAAAGTTTATCGAGCCGTTGAAACACAGTGCAGACCTGGTCATTCCTAATAATAGCCATTTTGACAGGGCTATTGAGGTTTTAGTGCTCTCTCTGAAGGCCCGCTTGCACTACCTCACCTCTGTACAGGCCAAATAGAAGTCTGTCTGCTTGTGCAATTCCCCGAAAGTCTTACTTTTGCGATCCTCATGACCAAAACACATAAAAACTGGACCCTTTTCTTTGGCATTCTTACCGCCTTGGTAATCGTGCTGAGCCAGCTTTTTTGGTTTCAGGCAGCAACGTTCACTAAAAAGGTAGCTGAAACAGAACAGAAAAAGGATGCTGCAAAGGAGGCTACGCAGGAAGCTCAAATTTCCTTGCCCTCTTCTTCACTGCCTTCCACGAATACAGTAGTGGTTGAGCACGACTTCTCCTTTATACACGAAATTCTTTTTGAGAAGGAGAATTCACCAGAAGTTTCCAAGTCAGTTTTACAAACAGCTGGCAAATTCTTTCAGACTCTTTTCAGGGCTATCATCTCGCCTAACGCGCCCTAGTAATTTCAAACTCAAGATTTCAAGTTCAAAAGCTTTGTACTGAATGGTACTGCTTAACCTGTTTTGAAATCTGAAATTTTAAATCTTCTAACAAGAACAATTAACTGATCAATTATATTTTATGCAAAACAAAGGTTTTATAATTACCCTCACGGTAGTCATCACAGCGCTGTGTTTGTTCTACCTGTCCTTCACCTACATATCCAGAAATGTGCAGCAAGATGCTGTAGCGTATGGTACCGATGCCAGCGGCATTGTGAACTTAACAAAGAAGCAAAGCTATATTGACTCGGTGTGGAATAAGCCTGTCTACAACTTCTTGGGCACTGAGTATACGTACAAAGAAGTAAAAGATAACGAGCTTAACATGGGCCTTGATTTACAAGGCGGGATGCACGTAACACTGGAAGTTTCTCCGATTGACATTATTAAAGGCTTGGCAGGAAATACTACTGACTCAGCCTTTGTGAAAGCCCTTAACACTGCGCGGGTAGCACAACGCAATAGCCAGGAGAACTTTGGTAATTTGTTCTTTGCTGCTTTTAAGGATCAAAATCCTGACAGGAAGTTATCTTCCATTTTTGCGAACGCCTCTACACGGGGTCGTATCAACATCAGCGATGATGATGCAAAAATTATGGAAGTGGTGAATTTGGAAATTGAGAGCGCCATCGATCGTTCGTATACTATTTTGAAGAATCGCTTGGATCAGTTCGGAACCTCAGCTCCTAACATTCAACGCTTACCAGGCACTGGCCGTATTCAAATTGAAATCCCGGGTGCTGATAATCCTCAACGTGTTCGTAAATTATTGCAAGGCGTTGCTCGATTAGAGTTTTGGGATGTAGTAGAAGTTTCTTCTTTGAGCTCTTCTTTTATTGCCATTAACGACTTGTTGGTAAAGGAGCAAAAAGCGAAGGCAGAAGCGCAGGCTTCAGCAAGCACCACCGCGACACCAGCAGCCAGCAACGATGCAGCCGGCACAGATTTGGAAAAGCAATTAGCCGCAACTCCCGATAGCGCGAAGAGTGGCTTAGACTCTCTTCAGAACTTAAACATTTCTCCTATTTATTCATTGAGCGTTCCTCCAGGTTCTTTCCGTTACGATATTAAAGACACGGCCGAGATCAACGCTATTTTTAAGCGTGAAGACATTAAGAATCAGTTGCCACGCAACGTTGGTCTTTTCTGGGCTGCAAAACCGGAGAAAGATCAGCAAGGCAATGAAGCGATGGAATTGCATTTCCTCGATTTAGGTAGAAATGGAAAAGCTAAATTATCTGGAGAGGTTATTAATGATGCCCGCAACGATTTAGATCAATTTGCAAGACCAGCGGTAAGCATGACCATGAATGCAAGCGGTACCCGCATTTGGGCGAAGATGACGGCAGACGCTGCTGCTAAGTCGCCTAAAGGTAGAATTGCCATTGTATTGGACAATGTGGTGTACTCGGCTCCTGGTGTAAACGATGAAATTCCTAATGGTAACTCTCAGATCTCCGGAAACTTCACAACAGAAGAAGCGAAGGATTTAGCCAACATCTTAAAGGCTGGTTCATTACCTGCGCCAACCCGTATTGTTGAAGAAGCGATTGTTGGTCCTACATTAGGTCAGGTAGCACAAAGCCAGGGTTTTATCTCCATTCTTTTTGGTTTTGCAGCGGTCGTTATTTTCATGGTAATGTATTATGCGAAAGGTGGATGGATTGCTAACCTTGCCTTGATGTTCAACGTGTTTTTCATCTTGGGTATTTTAGCGCAACCTACGTTGGGAACTGCCTTAACACTTCCTGGTATTGCAGGTATCTTGTTAACGGTAGGTATGGCCGTAGATGCGAACGTGTTGATTTTCGAGCGCATCAAAGAAGAGATGGCTGCCGGATTGAAATTGCGTGCTGCTATTAAGAAAGGTTATGAGAAAGCCTTCGGCACCATTCTTGACTCCAACTTAACTACGCTTATTACTGCCTTGTTCCTTTTCTTGTTGGGCTCTGGTCCAATTAAGGGTTTTGCCATCACCTTGATCATCGGTATTATCTGCTCCTTCTTTACAGCCGTATACATTTCACATGTGGTGATTGATTGGTTAGTAGCCGGTAAGGGTGATGATAGTAAGATCTCTTTTGATACATTCATTTCAAAAGCAATTAAGAAGCGCAGCTACTTTGACTTCGTGAAGTATAGCAAGCTGGCGTACATGATTTCCGGAGCCATCATTGTTATTGGATTTGTGTTGATTGCCGTACAAGGATTGAATTTAGGTGTTGACTTTAAGGGCGGTCGCTCTTATGTAGTAAGCTTTAGCAAACCAGTAGTTGCCACTGATATGAAAGTTGCCCTGAGTGAAAGCTTTGAAAATGCGGGTACGGAAGTGAAGAATTACGGAGGAAATAACGTGGTCAAAGTTACTACCTCTTGGTTGATTGATGACGAGTCTGATCAGACAGATGAGAAGGTGAAAAATGCACTGGTGTCTGGTTTGACGAAGTTCACTGGACTTCAGTTTAGTGAAAACGAATCAGGTTTAGATGACACACACTTTACCATTTCAAGTTCTACTAAAGTAGGAGCTACTGTTGCGGATGACATCCAGAACTCTGCTTGGAAAGCCAGCTTGTTTTCGTTGATCGGTATCTTCGTGTACATCCTCATTCGTTTCCGCAAGTGGCAATACAGTGCTGGTGCCATTATTGCCACGGCACACGATACGCTATTTGTATTTGCAGCATTTGCCATCGCTCGCGTAATGGGTATCTCTTTTGAAGTAGATCAGGTGTTCGTAGCTGCGATCCTAACCATTATTGGTTACTCCATCAATGACACGGTGATTATCTTCGACCGTATTCGCGAATACATTGGTTTGGGCACACAGCACGACAAGGCAAAGATTGTAAACGATGCCTTGAACGATACATTATCTCGTACGATCATTACAGCGGGTACCACGTTGATTACTGTTATTGCCTTATTGATTTTCGGTGGTGAAGTATTGCGCGGATTCTCTTTTGCATTGCTAGTCGGAATTTTGGTTGGTACCTATTCTTCTATTTTCGTAGCGGGTCCTACCGTATTGAATCTTGATAAAGACGATAGTAAAGAAAAGCAAGGTGAGGCTAAAAAAGCAAAGCCGGTGACGGCTTAAATGATTAGGCTTTTTTAAAAAAATGAGGCTCCGAATTTTCGGAGCCTTTTTTATTTTCAGGTGATTAGCTCAGCCTGAGTTTGTATCTTTAAAGTCCATGAATGTAACTACCGAGAATATATTACTGCTTGGCTCTGTCTTGCTCTTTGTTAGTATTATCGCGAGCAAGACATCCTTTAAGCTGGGGATACCTACGCTGGTATTATTCTTGGCGATTGGTATGTTGGCGGGATCGGATGGTCCGGGTGGCATTTACTTTAATGATCCAAAAATGGCCCAATTCCTAGGGGCGGTAGCACTTGCATTCATTCTTTTTTCTGGTGGGTTGGATACGAAAATGGAGAGCATACGACCTGTATTAAAAACAGGTATTTCCATGGCCACGGTGGGAGTATTAATCACTGCGGTTACCCTAGGAACATTCTCCGCGTATATCTTGAATATATCTTGGAAGGAGGGAATGCTTATTGGTGCAATTGTTTCATCTACCGATGCGGCAGCGGTGTTTTCCATTCTCCGCTCTCGCAGTGTGGGATTAAAGGGCGTGCTGCGCCCTTTGCTGGAGTTTGAAAGCGGAAGCAACGACCCGATGGCGTATTTCCTCACGATTGGTTTTATCTATCTGGTACAAGAGCCAGAGGCTACCATTGCTTCCCTTATTCCTAAGTTTTTGGTGAACATGGCCGTAGGTGCAATGTGTGGTTTTGCCTTCGGTAAAGTGATGATCTGGATTGTGAATAAGATACACCTGGAATTTGAAGGCCTCTATCCTGTACTCGTACTATCGCTTTTGTTTTTTACTTTTTCATTTACCGAACAGATTGGCGGGAATGGATACTTAGCCATTTATATCTCGGCCATCATTCTAGGCAATAGTAACTTCATTCATAAAAAAAGCTTGATTAAATTCTACGATGGTCAGGCTTGGCTTATGCAAATTGTGATGTTTGTGACCTTAGGTCTATTGGTATTTCCTACACAGATTGTTCCTGTCCTCGGCCCTGCCGTGCTCATCTCCCTGTTCTTGATTTTCTTTGCGCGTCCTTTATCAGTGTTTGTTTCTTTATCATTTGCAAAGGGCATCAATTTTCGAAAAAAGCTTTTCATATCCTGGGTAGGATTGCGAGGAGCGGTACCGATTGTATTTGCTACGTATCCTTTATTGGCGGGCGTAGCCTATGCCAATACAATCTTTCACATTGTGTTCTTTATTTCCGCCACATCGATCTTGCTGCAAGGCACTACCATTCCGTTAGTAGCGAAATGGCTAAATGTAAGTGTGCCTGAGAAATTGAAAAGAAAATTCCCGATCGATATTGAACTGAAGGAGAATACAAAATCAGAATTGATGGAGTTAGATATTCCAAGCACCTCCCCTGCGGTGAATAAGGAGATTGTTCAACTAAAGCTTCCTAAAACTTCCCACATTGTTATGATTCACCGTGGTGATAAGTATGTAACTCCTAGTGGGGATACACGGATACTCTCAGGAGATCACTTATTAGTGATGGCAGACTCCAAAGAGACGGTGGAGAGTCTGAAATTTATTTTTGGATCTGACTAACTTCCTCAAGCCTGAAACCAATCGCACTAATACCCGCCAGCGTATCCAGGCGCATGCTCTGCTCAAATTCTATTGTATAACGCCCTGTAAATTTAAAGGTGTGGTTCTCTAAGATGGGGAGCTGAGTATCGTAGACATCGCCAATGCCACTATTCCCAAGAGGCTTGCCTGTTTTTGCATCAAAAAGAAAAATAGGTAGCAAGTCTTTGGTTACTGCAGTACCTGTAGAATCCTTCAGGCTATAGTGAATGAATAAGCGCGCATAAGGATAATCCGAAGTGTTCCGCACATTACACAATAAGTTGTACTGCTTTCCTAAATCACGAATACGAAATTCAAAGGATACTTTTTCTACTTGCAGCCACTCATTTTTGGGCAAGTCTTTATTCTCTTCAAAAAGTCGATTGCTATCACACGCCAACAGCAGGGCAAAGAGGCAACACACCAGTATACTAGTTCTCATGTTATGCTTGAGGAGGTCTTTTGTTGGGGCGATTGCCACCGCCTTGAGGAGAATTACCTTGTCGAGGAGGATTGTTTCCACCTGCACCTCCGGAACGATTCGGACGTTTTTTCTTTCGCTTCTTATTCTTGTCGCGAAACTTATTATCCATGCTTACTAAATCGCTGTTGAGTGTAGCAATCGGTTCTTTGATGGCTTCTGCGTCTTTATCAAGGGTGGCGGGTTTTTTTCCTGCCCGATTTAATTCAAGAATTTGGTTGACACGTTCTACATTGATCGGGTACCAGGTATTCTCTTCGCTAAATCCAAACCACATAATTTTTCGGAAGATATCCGTCTTCTGCAAACGGGCTTCACCTTGTAGCGTAAGTAGTGGAGCTTCAATTTTTGGAATGTGCTGAAGCGCCTCCATGTAGGTTTCCAATTCGTAGTTAAGACAGCATTTCAGGCGTCCACACTGACCAGATAACTTCGTTGGATTGAGGGAAAGGTTCTGATAGCGTGCCGCTCCAGTCGTTACGTTCTTAAAATCCGTTAGCCAAGTTGAGCAACAGAGTTCACGTCCACAAACGCCCACGCCTCCCAGTCTTCCTGCTTCCTGGCGCAAGTTAATCTGACGCATTTCTACACGCACTTTAAATTCGGTAGCCAATACTTTGATCAGCTCACGGAAGTCAACCCGATCTTCTGCGGAATAATAGAAAGTGGCTTTGGTATTATCTGCCTGAAATTCTACGTCAGAGAACTTCATGGCAAGCTTGCGCTCTTTTGCAATTTCGCGGGTGCGATAGAGGGTTGGCATCTCGCGCTTTTGCACTTCTTGCAACTTCTCTAAATCGCGGGTGTTTGCCTTTCGGTAAATCTTTTTGATTTGATCATCATCAGCAACCCCCTTCTTTTGCATTTGCAAACGAACGAGTTCGCCTTGTAGAGAGACATGGCCTAAATGATGGCCATTTTGCACTTCTACAATAATAGGGTCTCCGGTATAAAGTTCGATGTTCTCGCTATTGCGATAAAAATCTTTGCGGCCGTTTTTAAAACGCACCTCTACTACTTTGAATTTATCAGCCGTTGGCACTTCCATATCGGAAAGCCAATCAAACACATTCATTTTATTACAACCACCGGTGCCGCAGGTTCCGTTGTTCTGGCAACCTCCAACAGTAGTTCCTTTAGTTGTTCCACACGCGCATCCCATATTTATTCTATGATCAGGAGGTTTAATGACTTAATCTTTTCAAAAGCAACATCCCTTGTCAAGAGTGGGATGTCAAGGTAAAGAGCACTCGCTGCAATGACTGCATCTGACAATTTTATTTTGTGCTTTTGTTTTAATTCAATTGTTAGATTTTTAATAGTTGAAGAAAGTTCCATCACATGACACTCTTCAATGAGCTTACTAAAGAATTCTTTATGAGCCGTACTAATGCGTGGCCATCCAAGAAGTTCTATTTCGGTTATAATCGAAATGTGGATAGAATTTCTGTCAAGATAGTTTGAGACTTGATGCTTGCCTTCCGAAAGGTCGATTAGAATGTTTGTGTCTACAAAGAGATCAATTCCATTCATTTCTCACACTTTTTTGGTACGCGAGTCCGTCTAAACCCCGAACAACCTTACCTGCGAACTTTTTGGCGTTAAATCCCTTTCTCACGTTTCTTTTCGCAATCTTTTTTATTGCTTCCTCTATTTCAGACTTTTTAGCTTTTTCAGATATGCGGATAGTCATGCTATTTGTCTTTAGTTAATTTTAATATATCCATTCCAATATCCTTTCTGAAAGTTACACCTTCCCATTGAATGTTTAAAACGGCTTTATAGGCTTTCTCGCGGGCTTCGGCCAGGGTTTTACCCTTTCCTGTTACTGCCAGTACCCTTCCACCATCTGTAAGCACTTCATTATGCTGTTTTTTGGTGCCTGCGTGGAAGACGTTGGCCTCGTACTGATTACCCAAACCGCTAATAGCAAATCCCTTTTTAAAATCGCCCGGATAGCCTCCGGATGCCAGCACAATAGATAAAGCGTAATCAGTACTAATCTGTAGTTGCTGATTTTTCAACTCTCCTTTTGCGCATGCGGTGAGCAGTTCTACAAAATCGGAGTCGATTCTGCTCATCACCGATTGGGTTTCCGGATCGCCCATGCGTGCATTGTACTCAATCACGTAGGGTTCACCTTTTACATTCATTAGACCAATAAAGATGAAGCCTTGGTAACGAATGTTTTCCTTAGCAAGGCCAGCAATGGTAGGCTTAATAACACGTTCTTCTACCTTACTTAAAAATTCTTTCGTGGCGAACACCACAGGTGATACGGAACCCATGCCTCCCGTATTGGGGCCAGTATCATGATCACCAATGCGCTTATAGTCTTTTGCTTCCGGCAGGATAACATAATCAGTACCATCACTCAATACAAAAACAGAGAGTTCAATACCATCCAAAAATTCTTCCACCAATACTTTGGCACTGGCAGCTCCGAACTTCTGTGCCTGCAGCATGTCAGTAATTTCCATTTTGGCTTCTTCTTTCGTGGCAGCAATCACCACTCCCTTTCCGGCAGCAAGGCCATCGGCTTTTAAAACAATTGGGGTGATGCAGGAATCTATGTAGCTAAGTGCTTGATTTAATTCTGAAACATTGAAGGTTTGAGCCTTGGCTGTGGGTACGCCATGACGCAACATAAATTGCTTGGAGAAATCTTTGCTGCCTTCTAATTGAGCTCCGGTTTTATCGGGACCTACCAGGAGAATATTTTTTAGGGTAGGTTGACTTTCAAAATAATTACGGATTCCTTTTACTAAGGGCACTTCCGGCCCCACTAACACCAAATCAATTTTTTTGTCGAGGCAAAATTGCCCCAGCTTATCAAATTCATCTACGGCAATGGCAACGTTTTCGGCTACTTGGGCCGTGCCGGCATTACCGGGTGCTACGTAAAGATTTTGGCAGTGGTTGCTTTGCTTTATTTTCCAGGCGAAAGCATGTTCACGCCCTCCATTACCAATAATGAGAATATTCATAATCGGCAAAGATAGGGGTTATTTGATGTGCTAATTCAAGGATTTAAAAATTTGAAGATTTGAGAATGTGCTGATCTCAAATCTTCAAAAATGGAATGGGTACAAATCTTACTTCTAACTTTCAAACTCCAGCTTCAACTTAATTCGCGTGTT
>Ga0075163_10014386_pt1 | contig 10216 bp, 13 predicted proteins | sample JI1023141ADNA_FD_71478 | JGI IMG/M metagenome (GOLD analysis project Ga0075163, IMG submission 71478) | Wastewater effluent complex algal communities from Wisconsin, to seasonally profile nutrient transformation and Carbon sequestration -... | ecosystem: Engineered > WWTP > Effluent > Algae... | reverse complement strand
TAATTTTCGTCGTATTGTAACTACCTTTTTATTTTTATTAAATTTTTTTTTTAAAAAAATTAATTCTTTAATTTTATCTTTTCGCTTTTCTGCATTTTTATTAATAAAATATATTGTTTTTATAAAAGATTTAACAATTTTTTGATAAAAAGTTTTAGTTGTTCTTTTAATTGCATAACCAGTAAATTTGACTTTTTTTTTAAAACCACAACTACCAATATTAGTTTTACATAAAACATTTCCATCAGTATTTAATAATGTCAAAAATAAATTTTTTCTTTTAAAACGCATTAATAAATAACAATGATTTTTAGGTTCTAGTACATTATCTTGATTTTTTAAAAAATTTCTAATATAAATACCTAAATTTTTTGATTTATAACCTTTTTGTACATGTTTTTTTTTTAAATTTATATTATTAATATTATTTCTATATGAAGTAAAAAATAAAAAAAAAGCTTTATATAATAAACTTTGATAGATAAATTTAAATAAAATAATAAATATAAATTTTTTTATAAACAATAAAAATTTTAAGTAATTACAAAACCTTAAATTACCTCATATATAAAATTTATGCAAAAATTTGAATCACAAATTATTTTTAATAAACATACTCATTACTTAATTTATTTTTTTGTTTTATTTTTACCAGTTTTATTTTTTTTTTTATTTTTCTTATTTCTTTGAGTTTTTGCATTAGTTTTTGTTCTCTGACCACGTACAGATAAAAAATAACTATGACGCACACCTCTATAACTTTTATTCTCTTGCAATTTTATTATTTGATTTAATTTATTACGCTTTGCACGAAAACCGTGTACATAATGAACCATTATTTTATCTAATTTTAATTGCTGAGTATAATTTATATCTTTTAAACGAACATTTTTTGTTAATCCTAATAAACAAATTATTTGTTCTGCTTTATTACCTCCAATACCAAAAATTTTTTGTAAGGAATCAAAAATACGTTTATTTTCATCTAATCTATAACCACTTAAAAGCATTACTGAATATCTTAACTTAATAATTTTAAAATTAAATTATATTTTACTCCAAATTTATATCAATTTTCAACCAATAAAATTTTAAAGCCATTTTCAGCAAAATAAAATTTTATTAATTTTAAATATAAATTATAATTTAGTTTTAAATATAAATTATAATTTATATTTAAAATTAATAAAATTTTATTACTTATATTATAAATAATTAAATTATAATTTTTTTTATTCCTCAATACATGAATATAAAGATTTAAATAATTCATTTTATTTATTGGCGTGTTTTACCTTTTTTCAAACGTATAACTTCATTTGGATATTTTATACCTATACCTTTATAAGAATCTGGTATATGAAAACTTTTCATTTTTTTTGTTATATCTACTACTTGACTTTTTTTAGTACCAAATAAATAAATAAAACGCTGTTTAACTTTAAGTATTATATTTTTTGGTGGAAAATATTGAAAAACATGACTATGTCCAACATTAAATCTTCAATATTTTTTATCTATACCAAATATTTTACGAGTAGATTTAAAACCTAAACCATTCAAATATAAAGTACCAACTCATCCACAATTTAATTCAAATCAAAAATTATAAAATCTTTCTTTAATAGAATAAATATTTAAAATTTTTTTTCAAACTAACAACATACTTAAAATACCATATTTACCACATAAGTATAAGTCCTTACTAATATTATATTTTACATTTAATTGCAAAAAATGCCAGTTTAATATTTCTTTTTTTTCTAATAAAAGTACCACTTAATCATATAATACATAAGAAATTTCACCACCAATAGCTAAACTTTCTGCATTTTTTAATGTTAATAAACCATTACTTGTATGTAATAATATATGCGCATTACCACCACTATTTTTTTTATAAAAAAATAAACTTTCTTTAGAAAAATATTTGCGATGTCCTGAAGTACTTACAAATTTTATTTTAGTGAACAAAGGTTTATTATTTATATAACGTAAATATATATTTATTTTTTTATCTTGAATAAAATAAAGCTTTATTCATCCTTTTTCATAAAAAAAATGTACAATCTTAGAATTTTCAACATTAAAAGGCATAGTTATATTAGTACTTCTGCACTTATATCCAATATGTAACTTATTTAAAAATTCTCTTATATTTCGCATAGATTTACCAACTTCACTTCCTTACACCATTTAATAAACCTCAACTTATTAAATGCTTTAAATTTGATCTTGTTAATGATGAAAACCTTGTTACAGTTTTTGTATTTCTAGTTAAAATACAGTGATTTTTTAATTCAAAATTCATATTTAATTTTTTCGAAAAAAAAAAATTTATATAAATTTTATAACGTTCTACATCAGATATTTCTTTCGAAAATACTAAAAATAAACAAACTAATTTTGTAATCTCAAATCTTTTCAAAAGACATCTTTTTTTAATATCTTTAAAATAATGACACTTCATTAAACTTCCTTATGTATTAACGGTAAAATCAATAAAAAATATAAAAAATAAAAAATTGTTGAAATTTGACCTATTTCATAAAAAGGTTCTATAATATCTTTACTACCAATTCAACCTAAAATTACACATACAAAAAAAAAATAATAATAAACAAATCTTAATATAGGTTTTAAATTAGTATTTCTAATTTCATGTGATATTATAAATGGTAATATAACTAATAATAATATAGAAGCTAATAATAATATAACACCAAATAATTTATTTGGAACAGATCTTAATATAGCATAAAATGGTAAAAAATATCATTCTGGTACTATATGATTAGGTGTTACTAATGCATTTGCTGGTATATAATTATCTGAATGCGCTAATACATTTGGATAAAAAAATAAAAAAAAACTACAAATAAATAATACTAAATATATACCATAAACATCTTTTATTATAAAATAAGAACCAAATTTTGTAGTATCTATATCTGATAAAATACCTAAAGGATTACTTGATAATGTAAAATGTAAAAAAAGAACATGTAACACAACTAATAACATTATAACTATAGGTAATATATAATGTAAACTAAAGAATCTATTTAAAGTTGGATTACCTACTGAAAAACCACCTCATAATCAAACAACAATTTCATTACCAACTAAAGGTACTGCAGAAGCTAAATTAGTTATAACAGTAGCTGCTCAAAAACTCATTTGACCTCAAGGTAATACATAACCTAAAAAAGCAGTTAAAATCATTAATAATAAAATAATAATACCTATTATTCATACAATAGCGCGTGGATATACATAAGAATTATAGAATAAACCTCTAAATACATGTACATATATAACAAAAAAAAACATTGATGCACCATTAGAATGTAAATATCTTATAAATCATCCAAAATTTACATCTCTCATTATATGTTCTACACTTTTAAAAGCTAAATCCATATTTGGAACATAATGCATACCTAAAAATATCCCTGTTATTATTTGAGATATTAAAAAAAAAAAACCTAAAACTCCAAAATTTCAAAAAATACTTATATTTAAAGGAACTGAATATGATATTGCTAATTGATATATACCTACTCTTATTCTATCTAAAAACATTAAATAACTAAATCTAACTCATTAAATATATCATTTAAATTTCAAATATTGTAAAATATTATAATTTAAAATTTTATCTGGTGTATTAAAACATACTTTTAAATTTACATTATATAATGGAGATCACACTGTTACAGCATTTTTTGACATAAAAACAGGATCACAATATATTAATCTATATTGTAAATTTCCAAATATATCAAACTTGTTTAAATCCAAAAGTACATTAAAACTTTCAAATAATGGTAATAATAAACAAGTAAAAACATCTAAAAATTGATACATATGACTACCTTTTAAATTAACACCAAAATAAATTTTATTTACATTATAATTTTTATTTACTCTTCTTACATACAAAAATTTATTCGCAACTAAACGTATTAGTATTGCAATATTATATATATATATATAATAATTACTTTTTAAATCATCTATATTTGCTTCAAACAAAACCTTTTTCAAAACAGATTGCATTAATTCTTTTATTTTTTTTGCGGGATATTTTAATAATAATTGAACCCTAATATTATATTTGTAATATAAAAACATGTTTTGCATATAAATATTTTATAACATTTTTGTACACAATGATACTAATTTCATATTTTTTTTTACACGCAATTCTCTTGCTACTGGACCAAAAATTCTACTACCTATTGGACTTCCTTTTGCATTTAATAAAACAACAGAATTTTTACTAAAACTTATAGAAGATCCATCTTCTCTACATATTTTTTTTTTTACACGTACAATTATTGCTTTATATATATCCTTTTTCTTTATTTTACTCAATGATTTTGTTTTTTTTATTGATACTACTATAATATCTCCCGGTTTTCCAAAAGCTTTAGGGCGTTTACCTAAAATTTTAATACATTGAACTCATTTTACTCCTGAATTATCACAAACATTTAATATTGTACCGCTAAATATCATATTATTTACATAAAATACTTAAAATTTTTTCATTTTTTAACATAATTATTTAATATTATTTTTGTTGAAAATGATATTTTTTTTTTACAATTTTTTAAACTGTTAAATAATATATGTTTATGTCTTCCAACTAATTCAAGAAATATATTATTTTTTTTTATTACAAAAACTCAATCAATAATACCACCTGCACCTTTACCCATACGAACACTTATAGATTTAGCTGTTAAAGATGTATTTGGAAAACAATATATTCAAACTTTATATTTACGCTTACATTCTCTAGCTATATTTTTAATACAAGCACTTATTTGTGCTCCATTAATTACGCTTGATTTTATAGCTTTTAAACCGATAACACCTAAAATTAATTTAAAATGTTTAAATTCTTTTTTTTTTAATTTATGAACTATCATAGAATTATGATATTTTTTATGTCTAAAAAAATTTGGTCTAAAATTACTCATATTCTTAAATAAGATAATTAATTTAAAGATATTTTATATTTAAAAATATCTAAATGTACTAATTTGCTTTTATTTAAAAAACTTACTTTATAAGAATTTCTTAAATTAATTCTTTTTAATAATTTAATTTGTATAAAAGGTATTATTTTTATATAATTTTTTTTTAAATAATCTTCTAAATATATTTTATATACACAATATTGTGGTAAAAAAATTCTTCTTAAATGCTTATTTACTTTATTCATATCATTTTTTATAAATATATTTTTTAAAAACATATTTATGTATAAATATTTATATAATAAATACATAATTAAACCTTTTACATAATTTTTTTTTAAATTAGAAGATAATATTTGACATTTTTTCAATAAGTTTACAAAGAATAATTCATTTTTTTTCAATAAAAAATAATTAAATCCAAAAGATTTATGTTGTTTTAACATAAAAAAAAATGGATAAAAAACAGGATATTCATGCACTAGAGAACCTAAACCTTTTGAACCTGGTGTTAATCATACATTAACTGTACAAACACCATATTTTGTTTTATGTAAACTACTACTATAATCTATAGCTGCAGTTTGTGTACCTGTTAATAATTGACCATCTTTTTTTCATCAATATGTAGCTCTTTGTGCTCTTTTAAAACGACCTGAAACAGTAATTTTAAATCCTGCAACTTTTTTTTTTTTCATACGATCTTTTAAATCTACTAAAACTGGTCGCATTGTTTCATATACACTATAATTATGCTTAAAAGAAGATGTAATATACTTACTAACTATATCAGCTCTTATAGAATGCATATTTATTTTAAAAACATTTAATTCTAATTTTTTAACAAATTTTGGAAACAATTTTTTACTAATTTTTTTTAAAAACTTACTTAAATAATAATAATATATATTAAATATTCAAAGCTTTTGATTATAAACAAATTTTAAAAAATTTATTCTATATAAATAATTAAATTTATTTAAACTATTAAAATTTTCTGTTGACTTTAAAAATTTTTTATCAACAAATTTTCGCATTTTTAAAATATTTGTATGAATTTTACCAAGTTTTTTATAAGAATCTATTTTATTAAAAACTTTACTTACTTTACGAACAACATTTTGTACTTTATTATATTTTTTCATAGAAAATTTATTCTTTTTCTCATTAAAAAATTTATTAGATGCATTAGTAGTATCCATAATATTTTTATTTTTTATATTAAAAAATAAATCTTTTTTCAACTGTTTCACAACTTCTAATTCACTTTTATGTAAATGTTGTACTTCTTTAAAAATTTTATTAAATTTTTTTTCTTTTTGATTTGCTAATTTATAATGTAATTTTTTATTTTCAAAATTAGAAACTACATTTTTTATTTTTTTCTTTCAAAATAATTTCATTAAATTTTTAATAAAATTATCTGAATTTTTCATTAATTTATTATTCAATTTTAATTTATTATTAAAATTATAATAAATTTTATCTTCTATTAAATTGTCTAAAAATTTTTTACCAATATTCAAATTATGTTTTTTTTTAATATTATTAAATTTTTTTAAAATTAAATTAAAAGAATATAAAAAATTGCTAAAACCTTTTGCTTTTTTAAATTTTAAATCTATAAGTGTTTGTAAATCATTATCATGATTATATAAAATATGCTTAAATTTTTTACATTTTTTTGATTTAAAATTACATATTAAATCTTTATTATTTAAAAAAAAATATATATATTCTTTTCCCATTTTAAAATAATACTTTTTAATAAATTTTTTTATAATACTTCAATTTTCTATATTATTAACAATATTTAGCTTATTTTTTATAAATTTTTTTATAATTTTTCACTTTAATTTTAAACTTGAATGTAAATCAGATTTTACACCTAATTTAGTATTTTTAAAAAAAAATAATTTTAGATAAATAATTTTTATTAAATTTTTATTTATAAATTTAATAAATTTTTTTATTAAATTAAAAAAATTTTGATTATTATTGCTAATTTTTAATAATTTTTTTTTTAACAAACTTTTTTTCATAGCAACTCTCTTTTGAGTACCCTTATAAATTAAATCTATTTCATCAAAATAATATTCATCTTTTGACATATGATAATATAAATTTATTATAACTTTATCATTTAATCTATACAATCTTATATGACTAGGATAATAATCTAAAGAACGTAGCTCTATAGTTTTTCTAAAAAAAAACATAAAAAACTCAAAAAATACTAAATCTGAACTAAATAAATATTTATAATTATTATTTTTATATAAACTTCATGTTGAATTTCAAAAAAAACTAACGGATAACCTAAAACTTACTGGATTTACTAACACTATTACTTCCCTTTTACTTTTTTTTTACCATCAGATCCTTTAAAATGAATACATTTTCTTAATTTACGTGTATAAGAAAATTCTCCAAATTTATGACCCACTTTATTTTCTGTTATAAATACATTCAAAAATTTTAAACCATTATAAACTTTAAAATGTCCTCCTACAAATTCATTTAAGATAGTTGAACCTCTATTAAAAACTTGTATAAAATTATTTATGTTTGCTTTTTTAAAATATAAATATTTTTTATATAATGAATGACATAAAAACACACCTTTTCACTTTGATCTAGACATATCTTACTTTTTTTTTATTTTTTTTTCTTTTAGTAACATAACCTTTTGTTAACATACCTCAACGACTAACAGAATGACGTCCTCCAGAAGTTTTACCTTCACCACCTCCATGCGGGTGATCAACTGGATTTTTAGCAACACCTCTTACTTTAGGACGAATATTTTTTAATCTTGAATTACCTGCTTTATAATCTTTTTTAAATAAATATAAACTATTTGATGGTATCCCTATAGTAGCATAACAAGATAATGAAAATAATTTTTTTTCACCAGATGGTAAAGCAACTAAACCATATTTATCATATTTACGTAATAATTTAGCTTTTGATCCTGCTGATCTTATCAATTTACCCTTTGTAGATGGTTGATATTCTAAATTAAACAAATTAGTACCTGTAGAAATATCACGTAACATAGCGAACTGATTATTCATTGCAAAATATTGTATATCTTTAGAAAAAAAATTTACAAAATCTCCTTTTCTCAACCCTTCATTTGCTAATCTATAAATATAATAAGTATTAAAAAAATAATTAAAAAATCATTTTTGTTTTCTTCAATGTCTTTTTCTTAATTTTAATTTTATTTCATTAAATTTCAAAAGTGCTATATTACAAGATCTATTACTGTCATATTCTATACGTTCTACAACTCATTGCTTTAAACCTAATTTTAACATATTAGTATAACTAAAACATATTTTTTTAAATAAACGTTTTACACCACCACCTCGATGATAAGCTGTTATAAAACCTTTATTATTTCTACCACCTGTTTTTTTTAACAAACCTGTAACTAAAGGCTTATAATTTAAATTTTTTTTAGAAACATTTTTTAAATATTTCTTATAATCTTTATAGTAACAATTAAAATTACTTATAGCCATCTTAATTTAAAACTTCTAATACTATACCAGCACCAACAGTTAGTCTACCTTCTCTTACTGTAAAACGTACACCCGGCGCTAAACCTAAACGTACTAATAAATTAACAACTACATTTATAGTATCTCCAGGCATTACTATTTTTAAATCATCTTCAAATTCAAAAGATCCAGTAACATCAGCAGTTCTTATATAAAATTGTGGTCTATACTCTTTTTTAAATGGATGTTTTCTACCTCCTTCTTCTTTAGATAAAATATAAATTTTTGCGCGAAATTTAGAATAACTAAATACACTATTCCTTTTACATAATAAATGACCTTTAAAAACTTCATCACGTTTTGCACCTTTTAATAAAATACCAACATTTTGACCAGCTTCTGCTTTATTTCGTAAAGATCTAAACATTTCTATTTCTGCACAAACTACTTTTTTATTATCTTTTGAAAATCCAACAAGATCAACTTCTTCATTAGCTTTTACCATACCTTGCTCTATACTACCTGTAACGATTGTACCTCTACCTGATTTCATAAAAATAGATTCAATAGGCATTATAAATATTTGATCAGCTATTCTTCTAGGTTGGCGTATATCTCTATCAACGGTACGTAATAATTTAAAAATTGAACCTCTACCCATTATACTGCTATTTGAACTACTTTCTCTAATTGCATTTTTTGCAGAACCATAAATAAAAGAAATAGCTTCACTATCAAAATGATATTCATCTAACATTTCCGATACCTCTAATTCAGCTAAATCACGTAAATCTAATTCAACTAAACTATCGTATTTATTCATATACACAATTATATATTTAATACCTAATTCTCTTATTAATATTAAATGTTCTCTAGTTTGCTCTTGAGGACCATCTTTTACTGAAACAACTAAAATAACACCATCTAATTGAACAGCACCAGTTATCATATTTTTAATATAATGTTGATGACCTGGACAATCTATATGAGCATAATGACGTTTATATGTTTCATATTCTACATGAGCTGCCATAATAGTAATACCACGTTCACGTTCTTCTGGTATTTTATCTATTTGATCATAAGGTACAAATTGTGCTAAACCCATTTCACTTAAAGTTTTAGTTATAGCAGCTGTTAATGTAGTCTTTCCATGATCTACATGACCTATAGTACCTATATTACAATGTGGTTTTTCTATACAAAAAGAATGTAGCATTTAATTTAAATTATCTTCTTTTTTTCTTTTTTTTTTTTAATAAATAAAAAAAAGGTTTATTTCTTTTTATAGTATCTGATATATACATTTTTTTTTTTCAAAATTCACCTTTTTTTAAAACAATATTATTTAATTCTAATATTAAACTATTTACTATATCACGTTTATTTTTCATTGCAGTTTTAACTAATCATTCAATAACTTTTTTCAAACTTTGTTCAATTGTTAAAAAACGTGGTAATTCAAAAACTAAAGATCCTTTTCTCTTATTAAATAATAAAACATTTTGTTTTGTTTTATTTAATAATAAACTTAATGTATTTTTCGGTAATTTTTTTCTTTTTTTTTTTAATAATAATAAAACATTAGATAATATAAAAAATCCTCAAGCTTTATTACCTTCTTTATTTAAACGACCTAATATTCAATTCAATATCATTAATTTATTTAAATCATAACCCATATATTTTTTAAATCTTTTTTTTTTTTTTTTT
>Ga0075163_10014385_pt1 | contig 10216 bp, 7 predicted proteins | sample JI1023141ADNA_FD_71478 | JGI IMG/M metagenome (GOLD analysis project Ga0075163, IMG submission 71478) | Wastewater effluent complex algal communities from Wisconsin, to seasonally profile nutrient transformation and Carbon sequestration -... | ecosystem: Engineered > WWTP > Effluent > Algae... | reverse complement strand
TTGCCGCCCTGATGTTCCAGGTAGCTCTGCACGGCGTAGCGGCCACCGGTGGTGGGATCCTCGTCGCCCTGGGCGAGGTTGGCGAACCGGGAATCCAGTTCGGCCTCGCCGCGGTAGGTGAGGTGCGCGATGCGTCGCGCGATCTCCAGTCCGGCCGCCGGGACGCGGCCCGTGCCGTAGTAGTCGCCGCCATTCCAGTTCGGGTCGGCCTTGATCGCGGCAACCTGGGTGCTCTGGGTGCCGATCTGATCGGCGGTGGCACGCGCACCGACCGCGAGGATCAGCCCGGCGCGCACGGTGTCGGGGTGTCCGACGACCCATTCCAACGCCCGTGCCCCGCCCATCGAACCGCCGATCACCGCGGCCACCTGGCTGACCCCGAGCGCGGCCAGCGCGGCCAGGTCGGCGTTGACCTGATCGCGGATGGTGATCGCCGGGAACCGTGAGCCCCAGGGCTTTCCGTCAGGTGCGATCGAACTGGGGCCGGTGGAGCCTCGGCAGCCGCCGAGGGCGTTGGTGGCGATGGCGCACCAGCGGTCTGTGTCGATCGTCGCCCCCGGCCCGGCGACGCCGTCCCACCAGCCCGGTGTCGGATGGTCGGGTCCGGCGGGGCCGGTGATGTGCGAGTCGCCGGTCAGTGCGTGCAGCACCATGACGACGTTGTCGCGTTGCGGGTTCAGCTCGCCCCAACGTTGCACCGCGATGGACACATCGTCGAGGACCACGCCGCTTTCCAGTGTCAGGGAGCCGATGTGGACGACCCCGATGTCACCCTCTGCGGGCAGCGTGGCGGGCACGTCGCTCAGTATGTCGAAGATGGTCATGGGGCCCGCTCACACCGACGCGACACGCTGGCCGGCGACCGCCTTGGCCGCGGCGAACCCCTGGTCCAGGTCGGCCAGGATGTCGTCGATCCCCTCGATACCCACCGCCAGGCGTACCAGCCCGGGGGTGACACCGGTGCTCAACTGCTCCTCGGCGCTCAGCTGGGCGTGGGTGGTGGACGCGGGGTGGATGACCAGCGACCGCACGTCCCCGATATTGGCGACGTGGCTGTGCAGGGTCAGCGCGTTCACGAAGGCCTTGCCGGCCTCGATGCCGCCGGCGAGTTCGAAGGCCAGCACCGCGCCGGTGCCCTTGGGGGCGATCGTGCGGCCCAGCTCATACCACGGTGAGGTGGGCAGGCCGGCGTAGTTCACCGAGACGACGTCGTCATGCCCATAGAGGTACTCGGCGACCCGCTGGGCATTGGCGACGTGCCGTTCGACCCGCAACGACAGCGTCTCCAGGCCCTGGGCGATGAGGAAGGCATTGAACGGTGCCAGTGCCGACCCCAGGTCGCGCAGCAACTGCACGCGGGCCTTGAGCGCAAAGGCGGGCGGGCCGAGTGCGGAGAACACCACGCCGTGATAGCTCGGGTCCGGCTCGGTGAAGCCGGGGTGGCGCCCCTGGGTCCAGTCGAAGTTGCCACTGTCGACGATGACGCCGGCGATCGCCGAGCCGTGTCCTCCGAGGTACTTGGTGGCCGAGTGCACCACGATGTCGGCGCCGTGCGCGATCGGCTGGATCAGATAGGGGGTGGCGATGGTGTTGTCGACGATCAGCGGGATGCCGTGTGCGTGGGCCACGCCCGAGACGCCGGGGATGTCGAGGACGTCGATCTGCGGGTTGGAGATGGTCTCGGCGAAGAACGCCTTGGTGTTGGGCCGGATCGCCGCACGCCAGGTGTCCAGGTCATCGGGGTTCTCGACGAAGCTGACCTCGATGCCGAGCTTGGGCAGCGTGTAGTGGAAAAGGTTGTAGGTGCCGCCGTAGAGCCGCGGGCTGGACACGATGTGGTCTCCGGCGCCGGCCAGGTTCAGGATCGCGAACGTCTCGGCGGCCTGCCCGGAGGACAGGAACAGCGCCGCGACACCGCCCTCGAGGGCGGCCACCCGCTGCTCGACGACATCGGTGGTCGGATTCATGATCCGGGTGTAGATGTTGCCGGGCTCGGCCAGCCCGAACAGCGCGGCGGCATGGTCGGTGTCGCGGAACGTGTACGACGTCGTCTGGTAGATCGGCAGTGCGCGGGCGTTGGTGGCCGCGTCCGGCGTCTGGCCGGCGTGGATCTGCTTGGTCTCGAAGGACCAGTCCTGTGCCGGGGTGCTCGTGTCAGGGGTGCTCTTGTCTGGGGTGCTCATCGAAAACGAACCTCCATCCGTGTCTGGGGGTCCGTCCGTCAGTACGGACCCGCGCTTGCCGGCAGTCGCCATTCGACCGCTCAACCTGGTCTTCACCCGGAGCACCCCACCGCGGTTGGAGGGTTGCCGGCCAGCAAGCCGGGGCTAGATGCTGGCACTCATGACCGATACGAAGCGTAGCTGACGACGTTGACCCGATGCCACCTGGTTGTCGGAGCCGGCCGGGCGCGCAGAAAAGCTACTGGTCGGTAGCCAAAGCTGACCCGTCGTGCCCGGATCGGCCCTTGTAGTGTTGCCGGTGAGGGCAGACCGGGACCGCCATCACAACGGTTGCGGAACGCCCGCAGGTGCGGGTCTCGCCGCTGTCGGACACCCCCGGCAGGGCCGATTCTCGCTGCAACTGAACGCTATTGAGGCCGGGAGAACATATGAGCGCCGAGCAGCCGACCATCATCTACACGTTGACAGACGAGGCACCGCTGCTGGCGACCTACGCCTTCCTGCCGATCATCCAGACCTTCGCGGGTGCGGCCGGCATCGACGTCAAGACCAGCGATATCTCCGTCGCGGCACGCATCCTCGCCGAGTTCGGCGATTACCTCAGCGATGAGCAGAAGGTGCCCGACAACCTGGCCGCGCTCGGGGAGCTGACCCAGGACCCGAGCGCCAACATCATCAAGTTGCCCAATATCAGCGCGTCGGTGCCGCAGCTGCTGGCCGCCATCAAGGAGCTGAAGGCCAAGGGCTACGACCTGCCGGACTTCCCGGGCGACCCGAAGACCGACGAGGAAAAAGCGATCCGTCAGCGCTACGGCAAGATCCTGGGCAGCGCGGTGAACCCGGTGCTGCGCGAGGGCAACTCGGATCGCCGCGCACCCAAGGCGGTCAAGGAGTACGCCCGCAAGCACCCGCACAGCATGGGCGAGTGGTCACAGGCGTCGCGCACCCACGTCGCGACCATGAAGACCGGCGACTTCTACCACGGCGAGAAGTCGATGACGCTGGACAAGGCCCGCAACGTCCGGATGGAGCTGGTCACCGCCGCCGGCCCGACCGTCGTGCTCAAGCCCGAGGTCAAGCTCGACGAGGGCGACGTCATCGACAGCATGTACATGAGCAAAAAGGCGCTCATCGCGTTCTACGAGGAGCAGATCGAGGACGCCTACAAGACCGGCGTGATGTTCTCGCTGCACGTCAAGGCCACCATGATGAAGGTCAGCCACCCCATCGTGTTCGGCCACGCGGTCAAGGTGTTCTACAAGGACGCCTTCGCCAAGCACGGCAAGCTCTTCGACGAGCTGGGCGTCAACGTCAACAACGGCCTTTCCGATCTGTACGACAAGATCGAGGCGCTGCCGGCCAGCCAGCGCGAGGAGATCATCAACGATCTGCACGCCTGTCACGAGCACCGTCCGGAACTGGCCATGGTCGACTCGGCCAAGGGCATCTCGAACTTCCACTCGCCGTCCGACGTCATCGTCGACGCCTCTATGCCGGCGATGATCCGCCTCGGCGGCAAGATGTACGGCGCCGACGGCCGCACCAAGGACACCAAGGCGGTCAACCCGGAGTCGACCTTCTCCCGGATGTATCAGGAGGTCATCAACTTCTGTAAGACGCACGGCCAGTTCGACCCGACCACCATGGGCACCGTGCCGAACGTCGGCCTGATGGCGCAGAAGGCCGAGGAGTACGGCAGCCACGACAAGACCTTCGAGATCCCCGAGCCCGGCTACGCGCGGATCGTCGACAACGACTCGGGCGAGGTGCTGCTGAGCCAGCAGGTCGAGGAGGGCGACATCTGGCGCATGCCGATCGTCAAGGACGCCCCGATCCGGGACTGGGTCAAGCTGGCCGTCACCCGGGCCCGGCTGTCCGGAATGCCGGTGGTGTTCTGGCTCGACGACGAGCGCCCGCACGAGAACGAGCTGCGCAAGAAGGTCAAGACCTACCTGGGCGAGCACGACACCGAGGGCCTGGAGATCACCATCCTGCCGCAGGTGTGGGCCATGCGGTACACCCTCGAGCGGCTGATCCGCGGCCAGGACACCATCTCGGCCACCGGCAACATCCTGCGCGACTACCTCACCGACCTGTTCCCGATCCTGGAGCTGGGCACCAGCGCCAAGATGCTCTCGGTCGTGCCGCTGATGGCCGGCGGCGGGCTGTACGAGACCGGGGCGGGTGGCTCGGCGCCCAAGCACGTCAGCCAGCTGATCGAGGAGAACCACCTGCGCTGGGATTCGCTCGGTGAGTTCCTCGCCATCGGCGCCAGCCTGGAGGATCTGGGCAACAAGACCGACAACGCGAAGGCCAAGGTGCTCGCCGACACGCTGGACAGCGCCGTCGGAAAACTCTTGGACGAGAACAAGTCTCCGTCGCGCAAGACCGGTGAGCTGGACAACCGGGGCAGTCAGTTCTACCTGTCGCTGTACTGGGCGCAGGCCCTCGCGGCGCAGTCCGAGGACAAGGAACTGGCCGAGTACTTCGCCCCGCTGGCCAAGAAGCTGGCCGACAACGAGCAGACCATCGTCGCCGAGCTCAACGCGGTCCAGGGTGCGCACGCCGAGATCGGCGGGTACTACTACCCGGACCCGGAGAAGACGGCTGCGGTGATGCGGCCGTCCAAGACGTTCAACGCCACGCTGGAGGCCGCCAACGGCTGAGCGCCGCGCTCAGGTACCGAGCTCGCGCTCGCGCTCGGGTTCGGTGTGCCGGTCGACGAACTCGGCGATCAGCTCGGTGACCAGTCCGGGGGCTTCCAGCATCGGAATGTGGCCGACGCCCGGTAACCGGGTCACCGTGGCCTCGGTCGGCAGGTTCTCGATGAAGTACCTGGTCCCGCGCGGGGACGGGAACACCCGGTCCTTCTCACACAGCACCAAATGGGTGGGGACGCCGACACCGGCCAACTCCAGCAGGCCGGGCAGCCGCAGCGTCTTGACGAGCAGCTGCACATAGGCGGTGCAGTGGGTGGCGTCCTCGACGAGGGCGACCAGGTCCGCGCGGCTGGGGCCGTCGGCCGGTCCGCTGACCGGCAAGGTGGCGATGCGCGTCCCGAATGGAAGGTCCAGAATGCGCGGGCCGAGCAGCCGGGCGGCGATCAAGGCGGGGCCACCGAGCAGGAATTTGAGCACGGTTTCGTACTTGGTGAGCGAGTGCTGACGCCATCCGCCGGCCGGTGCGATGGCGGTCAGGGTGCGGGAGCGGCCGCGGCGTTCCAGTTCGAAGGCGACCCACCCGCCCAGCGAATTGCCCACGATATGGGCTGTGTCCCAGCCGATCTGATCCATCCGGCGCTCGATGTCGTCGACCAGCGCGGCGGTGTCCAACAGCCAGGTTCCGGCGCGGGCGCCGCCGTGGTGGCCGATCATGGTGGGTGCGAGCACCTCGAAGCGCCCGGTGTCGCTGAGTTGGCCGGCCACGGTGCGCCAGACGTTCTGCGAGCACAGGAACGGGTGCAGCATGAGTATCGGTTCACCCGATCCGCGGTGAATGGGTGCGTACTGGGTCATGGTGCCCGACAGTATGGCGGTACCGCCGGTACCGCAAGGCTCGCTTGTCATACGGGTCCACTAGGGTCGTCCACCGTGATCGTCACCACCGTCAATGTCAACGGCATCCGCGCAGCGGTCAAACAACGATCCGCCGAGAACCTCGGGCTGCTGCCGTGGCTGAAGACCAGCCCGGCCGACGTCGTCTGCCTGCAGGAGACCCGCGCCGACGACGAACAGCTCGCCGAGGCACTCGCGCCGGCCCTGGCCGACGGCTGGCATCTGGCCGCGGCCGAGCCGCATGTCAAGGGCCGCAACGGCGTTGCGGTGCTGTCCCGCACCCCGTTCGACGCGGTGCGCATCGGCTCCGGAGCCGAGGAGTTCGCCGAGCACGGTCGCTACATCGAGGTGGACACCGCGGGTGCGACGGTGGCCAGCGTGTACCTGCCCACGGGTGAGGCCGAGACGGAACGCCAGCTGGAAAAGGAACGCTTCATGGCCGCGGTCGAGAAGCGGATGGCCGAGATGCTCGCGCGCGGCGGCGACGCGGTGCTGTGCGGTGACTGGAACATCGCGCACACCGAGAGCGATATCAAGGCCTGGAAGGCCAATGTCAAGAAAGCCGGGTTCCTGCCCGCCGAGCGACAGTGGGTGACCGGCCTGCTGGACGCCGGCTGGGTCGACGTGGTGCGCCGGCTACACCCGGATGTGGCCGGCCCGTACAGCTGGTGGTCGTGGCGCGGCAAGGCCTTCGACAACGACGCGGGCTGGCGCATCGACTACCACCTGGCCACGCCCGGCCTCGCCGCCCGCGCGGTGTCGGCGCGGGTGGAGCGCGCCGAGCTGTACGCGTTGCGCTGGTCCGATCACGCCCCGGTGACCGTCGAGTTCAGCTGACCGGGCACGGTGCGCCGGGGGAGGCCCGCAGCGCTCCGTCGGCACCGTCGATGGCGGCGCGCACCGCCTCCAGCACCCGCGGATCCCAGGTCATACCGGTCTCCCAGGGAAGCCCGGCCAGGTCGGAGACGAAGATGCTGTGGGTGTCGTCGAAGGTGAGGCAGCGCCGGTGTGGCAGCACCCGGTCACTGATGTCGGTGGCCAGCGCGCTGGAGGTTGCGACGAGGCCGTCGTTGGGCCACACGGCCGGGTTCGGTGCCGCCGAGCCCGCCGGCGCGGTGAAGCGGTTGCCGCCGATCAGGGTGACCGGGATCCCGTCGAGCACACCGGCCTGGTATTCGTTCCAGCCGTCCGGACCCATCAGGTAGGCCTGGTTCACCTCGCGTCCCGATCCGGCCATCAGCCGCTGGACCTCGGCTTTCATATCGTCCATCGCCGCTGCGCAGAAGGCGTCTCCGAGGCAATCGTTTTTGCCGAGGATGTCGTTGGCATAGTCGGACAGGTAGGACCCCTGCCACGGGGTGCCCAGGGTGGTCAGCGACCGGATCCGGATCGGGGAGTCCAGGCCCTGCAGCACCCGGATCGCCGCGCGTGAATACAGCCCGCCCATGGAATGGCCGACGATGTCGATCTCGTCCACCCCGTAGGCGGTGTGCAAGTGGTCGAAGAAGCGGGCCAAGTGTTCACCCGCGGTGTCGATGCTGCCGGTCGAGTTGACGGTCATGTTCTCCGGCAACGTGATCGGGCAGTCCCCGAAGGCGCCGAAACCGTCCTGATCGAGCACCGGGCCACGGCCGGCCATCGCCGGGGAGGTGAAGACGGTGTGGCCGTGCTCAAGCAGGTAGCTGCGCAGGGCGGTGTCGGTGTTGCCCGCCGCCAACCCCGATGCGCAGGCCGCAGTGGGTGTGGTGAACGGGCTGGTGGCGTTTCCGCCCGACACGATCACCACCGCGCGTGAGTCCGATTGTGGTGCGGCGTAGGCGGTTTGGGTGCTCATCACGATGCCGACGATAAGGATCAGCGACAGGACTGGCAAACGGGACACGGCGACTCCGACTATTTGACGACTGCGTAAACGATAGCGGCCGCACTGCAGAATGCACGCATGACAAAATCGAGTCATCATGAGTGACTCCCGCAGCGCCGGCCGCCAGGTCGTGTTTTCCGGCGCACAGCCCACCTCGGATTCCCTGCACCTCGGCAACGCGCTCGGTGCGGTCAACCAGTGGGTCAGCCTGCAGAACGACTACGACGCGTATTTCTGCGTGGTGGATCTGCACGCCATCACCGTCCCGCAGGACCCGCAGGTGTTGCGAAAACGCACCCTGGTGACCGCCGCGCAGTACCTCGCGCTGGGCGTCAATCCGGCGAAGGCGACCATCTTCGTCCAGAGCCACGTGCCCGCCCACACGCAACTGGCGTGGGTGCTCGGATGTTTCACCGGCTTCGGGCAGGCGTCGCGGATGACCCAGTTCAAGGACAAGTCGCAGAAGCAGGGCGCCGAGGCGACCACCGTCGGACTGTTCACCTACCCGGTGCTGATGGCGGCCGACATCCTGCTCTACGACACCGACCTGGTCCCGGTGGGCGAGGACCAGCGCCAGCACCTGGAACTGAGCCGGGACCTGGCCGAGCGGGTCAACGCCGGTCTTCCCGGGACCTTCGTCGTCCCCGAGGCGATCATCCCCAAGGCGACGGCCAAGATCTACGACCTGCAGGACCCGACGGCCAAGATGAGCAAGTCCGCCACCAGTGACGCCGGATTGATCAGCCTGCTGGAGGATCCGAAGAAGACCGCCAAGAAGATCCGGTCGGCCGTCACCGACAGTGAGCGTGAGATCCGCTTCGACCGGGAGGCCAAGCCGGGGGTGTCCAACCTGCTGACCATCCAGTCCGCAGTCACCGGTACCGATATCGACACCTTGGTGGCCGGTTACGCCGGACGCGGGTACGGCGACTTGAAGACCGAAACCGCGGACGCGGTGGTCGAATTCGTCACCCCGATCAAGGCCCGCGTCGACGAACTGCTCGACGACCCGGCCGAACTGCAGGCGGTGCTGGCCAAGGGGGCCGCGCGCGCCGACGAGGTCGCGTCAGCGACGCTGCAGCGGGTATATGACCGGATGGGATTCTTGGCGCCCACGCGCTGAACCACCCCGGGAAGGGATCACCTATGGCCAACCGCGACGCGGTACCGACAGCCCCGTCCGAGCCGGACAAGCCAGGTGTGCTGGATCGGCTACGCCACCGCTTCGTCTGGTTCAACCGCGCCATGCTGGCCCAGGAGCGCTACAACGACAGCAAGGGCGACTTCTACGCGGCCGGCATCACCTACTTCACGATCTTCGCGCTGTTCCCGCTGCTCATGGTCGGTTTTTCGATCGGCGGGTTCGTGCTGGCGAATCAGCCCGAACTGATGATGGAAGCCGAGGAGCGCATCCGGTCAGCCGTGTCCGGGGACCTCGGCACCCAGCTGGTGGAGTTGATGGACTCGGCGATCGCGTCGCGCGGGACCGTCGGGGCCATCGGGCTCGCCACCGCCGCGTGGGCCGGGCTGGGGTGGATGGCGAACCTGCGTGAGGCGCTCAGCCAGATGTGGGAGCAGCGGCACGAGCCGGCCGGGTTCGTGGCCACCAAGCTGTCGGATCTGCTGGCGCTGGTGTCGGCATTTGTCGCGCTGACGCTGACCATCGGCCTGACGGCGCTGAGCAAAGAGTCACCGATGAAGACGGTACTGGGCTGGCTCGGGCTCAGTGATGTGCCAGGCCTCGGCATCGCGCTGCAGGCGGTGTCCTGGGCGTTCTCACTCGTGATCTCGTGGCTGCTGTTCACCTGGATCATCGCCCGGCTGCCGCGCGAGTCGGTCAGCTTCCGCAGCTCACTGCGCGCCGGGTTGCTCGCCGCCGTGGGATTCGAGATCTTCAAACAGGTGGCCTCCATCTATCTGCGCTCGGTGGTGACCGGACCGGCCGGGGCGACCTTCGGTCCGGTGCTGGGCCTGATGGTGTTCGCCTACATCACCGCCCGACTGATCCTGTTCGCGACGGCCTGGGCGGCGACCGCACCGGAGAACCTGGCCGCGATGCCGATCGAGCCGCCCGGCCCGGTCCGGATCAGCCCGCGGATCGAGGTCCGTGAGGGCATCGGGATATCCGGCGCGGCCGCAAGTTTCGCCGCCGGTGCGCTCGGCGCGCTCGGGCTGTCCCGGCTGCTGCGCGCGCGGCGCTGACCTGTGGGTAGCGTGCCACGGGTGGCTCTGGTGACTCCCTGGTGTGCGTCGGTGGGAATCCGGGTGCCCGTGGTGAACGCCCCGATGGGTGGCGCCGCCGGCGGACGGCTGGCCGCGGCGGTCACCGCGGCCGGTGGGCTGGGCATGATCGGCATGGGCTCGGCCGCGACCGCCGATGTGTTGCGCCGCGAACTCACCGAACTGGGTGACACCGGTCGGCCGTTCGGGATCGGGTTGGTGCACTGGGTGATGAGCGAGCGGCCGGAGCTGTTGGAGGTGGCGTTGGCCGCCCGGCCGGCATTGTTGTCGGTGAGTTTCGGGGACGACTGGGGGTGGGTGCAGGACGCGCGTGCCGCCGGAGTGAGCGTCGCGACACAGGTCGCGACCGTCGAGGACGCCGTCCGCGCCGTCGA